>Ga0182739_1003520_pt1 | contig 13637 bp, 10 predicted proteins | sample eDN5th30CBELigBY_FD_128873 | JGI IMG/M metagenome (GOLD analysis project Ga0182739, IMG submission 128873) | Enriched backyard soil microbial communities from Emeryville, California, USA - eDNA 5th pass 30_C BE-Lig BY (version 2) (version 2) | ecosystem: Environmental > Terrestrial > Soil >... | reverse complement strand
GAGCGGCTCGATGCCGCGATCACCAGGGGCGAGACCAAGGCGATCGTGCTCGTCGCCGCGCCGCGCGCGCTCGGCATGATCCGGCACGCCTACTCGCCGGCGGTGAAGCGCGCGCTCGCGACCGAGATCGCCAAGGACCTCGTGAATCAGCCGGTGCATGAGATCGAGCGGCAGTTGATCGGGTAGGCTCGGTTCCGACGCGACGCTGTTCGTTAACGGGGAAAACCGGTGTCCACTTTTCGAAGTGATGCTCTAGGATGGTGCAAAACCATCCGGGCATGTCATGGACTTCTCCCTAACAGACGACCAGCAGGCGATCCGCGAGGCCATCGCGCGCATCTGTGCGCGCTTCGGCGATGACTACTGGTTAGAGCGCGATCGCTCAGGCGGCTTTCCGCACGACTTCCACGCCGCGTTTGCGGAGGCGGGCTGGCTCGGCATCGCGATCCCCGAAGCGTTCGGCGGCGCCGGTCTCGGGATCACCGAGGCGGTGCTGATGATGCAGACGATCGCCGAATCCGGCGCCGGCTTCTCCGGCGCCTCGGCGCTGCACATGAACATCTTCGGGCTCAACCCGGTGGTGGTGTTCGGCACGCAGGAGCAGCAGCAGCGGATGCTGCCGCCGCTGATCAGCGGCAAGGACAAGGCCTGCTTCGCCGTCACCGAGCCCAATACCGGGCTCGATACGCTGCGGCTCAAGACGCGCGCGAAGCGCGAAGGCGACCGCTACATCGTCTCGGGCCAGAAGATCTGGATTTCGACCGCGCAGGTGGCGACCAAGGTGCTGCTGCTCGCACGCACGACACCGCTCGAAGAGGTCAAGCGCCGGACCGAAGGGCTGACGCTGTTCTACACCGACTTCGACCGCGCCTACATCACCGCGCATGAGATCGAGAAGATGGGCCGAAAGGCCGTCGACTCGAACCAGGTGTTCATCGACGCCCTACCGGTGCCCGTCGCCGACCGCATCGGCGAGGAGGGGCGGGGCTTCGAATACATCCTGCACGGGATGAATCCCGAGCGCATCCTGATCGCGGCGGAGGCGGTGGGGCTCGGGCGTGCGGCGCTGGCGCGCGCCGCGAATTATGCGCGCGAGCGTATCGTGTTCGACCGGCCGATCGGCCAGAACCAGGCGATCCAGCATCCGCTGGCGCGCTCATGGGCTGAACTGGAGGCCGCCGACCTGATGGTGCTCAAGGCGGCGTCACTTTACGACCGCGGCCTTGCCTGCGGCGCGGAGGCGAACGCCGCCAAGTACCTTGCGGCCGAGGCGGCGTTCCGCGCGTGTGAGACGGCCGTGATGACCCATGGCGGCATGGGCTACGCGAAGGAGTTCCACGTCGAGCGCTTCCTGCGCGAAGCGTTCATCCCGCGCATCGCGCCGGTCAGCCGCGAACTCATTCTCAGCTTCATCGCTGAGAAGGTCCTTGGCCTGCCGAAGTCGTATTGATCCGGCCGGGCGCGCGCCGTTTACGCTCAGTAGCAGGGGACCGGACGCATGCGCCCGGAAGGCGTGCGTGCGTAGCAGGTCTCGGGCGGCGGTTCGGCATAGACCACGCCCGGAGGCGGCGGGGGACCCGCGGCCGCAGCGCCGGTCATGGCGCCCACGGCGCCGCCGACCAGGCCACCGGCCAGTGCCGAGCCGGGCGTGCCGCCGGCAAGTCCGCCGATCAAGGCGCCGGTGCCGGCGCCGATTGCGCCTCCCTGCATTGCGGCCGCTTCCTGGTGGTTGCGTGCCGCGCAAGCTGCCAACGTGCCAGCCAGCGCCAGCAGTACTATTACTCTTAACATCGTGCTCCTCCAGAGCGGCGCGCGGCCCCCGCCTCGCGCACCGTTCACTTGCCCTCCTTGCTCAGGGAGGATTGCGGCCCGAATTGGGCTGGCGGCTCGCGCTGACCCAAGGCGGTACGATTCTGTTCGGCCGTGTCCGCGGTGGTACACCGCGCAGCGCGCGAATGCCGCTCAGCGCTCGCGCATTTTGGGAGGTTGCGGGAGTTTCTGGCGCTGCTCGCCGATCCCGGCCCAGGGGTCGCTTTTGAGGCGCTTGAGGCGTTCGAGCACGTTGCGGACCGAATAGGTGTTCGGTGCGCTCAGCGAGGCCAGTTCGCTCCAGGCGATGGGGACGGACACCGTCGCCCCCGGCCGCGCGCGGGTGGAGTAGGGGGCGATCGCGGTCGCCTCGCGGCTGTTGCGCAGATAGTCGACGAAGATCCGTCCGGTGCGCGCCTTCTTGGCGGCGGTGGCGAGGTAGCGTTCGGGATCGTCCTTCGCTATCGCGGTCGCGAAGCCGCGTGCGAAGGCTTTCGCCTCGTCCCATCGGGTCGGTTCGATCGGCACGACCACATGCAGGCCCTTCCCGCCGGTAGTCTTGAGGTAGCTGTCGAGGCCGAGTTTCTCGAGCCGCGCACGCACCTCGCGCGCTGCCTCTTTGACGGCGTCCCAGCCGGTGTCGGGGCCGGGATCGAGGTCGAAGACGAGGCGGTCGGCGGCGTCGAGATGGTCGATCCGGCTGCCCCGCACGTGGATCTCGAGCACGCCCGCCTGCACGAATGCCATGAGCCCGTCGAGGCTGTCGATGGCGATGACCTTGTCGCCGTCTTCGGAGATGAGCGTGAGGCGCGTGCCGTCGAGGCCGGCAAAGGCATGCTTCTGGAAGAAGCAGTGCTTCGCCGCGCCTTCGGGGCAGCGCACGAGGCTGAGCACGCGGCCGGTGACGTGCGGCGCGATCCAGTCCCAGACCTGCGTGTAATAATCCGCAAGGTCCTGCTTGGTGACTCCGGCATCTTCCCAGTAGACGCGGTCGGGATGCGTCAGCGGCACGTCCACGACCGCCTGTTTTCCCTTGCGCGCAACCGTTGGCGCTTCAGCGCGGTTATTGCCGGGCGATTTTTCCGCAGGCATGTCGGCCTCCTCGCGCACGACTTCGCGCGGGTCCTTGTCCTCGCGCAGCCCCTTGAATGCGGCCTGCCGCACGCGGCCGGCATGGGTCCAGCCGCGCACGTCAACTTCCGCGACCAGTTGCGGCTCGACCCAGATGGCGCGCCGCGCGCGGCGCTCTTCTGCCGGCATCGCGCCGAACGGCGGCTTGCTCACGGTGAGCGGCGAAAGGCTGCGATACAGCGTGCGGGCGCTCGCCCGTGTGAAGCCCGTGCCGGTGCGGCCGGCATAGAGCAGCGCGCCTGCGCCGTAATAGCCGAGCACGAGCGCGCCGACGGCGCGGGCATCGTTGCTCGCCGGCACGAAACCGGCGATCACGAATTCCTGCCGGCTGGAGCACTTGGTCTTGAGCCAGTCGTCGGTGCGGCCGGAGCGATAAGGCGTGTCGGCACGCTTCGAGACGATGCCTTCGAGCCCCATGCGGCAGGCATGTTCGAGCAGCAGCGGACCCGCTTCCGTGAAATGCTCGCTGAACCGGACTTTGCCGTTCCTGCCGTTTTTGGAGAGCTTCGCCAGCAGCGCTTGCAGGCGCTCTTTGCGTTCGAGCAGCGGCCGGGCGCGCAGGTCGTCCCCGTCAAGCTGCAGCAGGTCGAAGGCATAGAAGACGAACTTCTCGCTGTGGCCGGACCGCAGCGCCTCCTGCAACGCGCTGAAATTCGAAACGCCCTCTGCAGTCTCGACAACGATCTCGCCGTCGATGATCGCGTCTTTTGCGGCGAGCGGGGTCAGCGCGTCGGCGATCGGCTGGAACCTTTCGGTCCAGTCGAGGCCGGTGCGCGTCCTGAGCGTTACCTCGCCGTCGGCGAGACGCGCCTGCATACGGTAGCCGTCAAACTTGATCTCATGCACCCAGGCATCGGATTCGGGCGCGTGCGCGGTCAGCTTCGCGAGGCAAGGCGCGACGAATTCGCGGTCTTCTGCGGCGCGCCGTCGCCGGGGGGCGGGCGCCTGCCTGAGTGCGGCCGACGTCGCCGCGGCGCGGCGCACGGTATGCGCCGTCTGCTTCGCCTTGGTCCCCTTGGCCACTTTCTTCTTTGCAGCAGCCACTTTTTTCGAAGCGCTCTTCCGTGGGACTTTTTTCGCGGCTTTCTTGGCGGCCTTCTTTGTTGCGGCTTTCGCAGGTCGCCGGCGCGCCGTCTTGCCGGCAGCGATCTCCTCCATATTGCGGCCGCTCGCGACCGATAGCGGTTCGTCGTCGAGGATGTCGCCGTCGTCGGAAGTTTCCGCCGCGTCGTCGTCGGATTTGATCAGCAGCCACGGGTCGCCGCGCTCGCCCTCGCGCTTGCGCATACGAACGAGGTGCCAGCGCCCCTTCAGCTTCTCGCCCTGAAGTTCGAAATCGAGATGGCCCTTGGCGTAGCCCTTGCGCGGATCGCCTTCCGGAAACCAATGCCCGCGATCCCAGATCATCACCGTGCCGGCGCCATATTGGCCGGGCGGGATCGTGCCTTCGAATTCATTGTATTCGATCGGATGGTCCTCGACGTGCATCGCGAGGCGCTTTTCGCCGGGAACGAGGCTTGGCCCGCGCGTGACCGCCCAGCTCAGCATCACGCCGTCGAGTTCGAGCCGCAGGTCGTAATGCAGCCGCCGCGCCGCGTGCTTCTGCACCACGAAGGCATCGCCCTGGGTGCGCCGTTCAGCGCCGCGCGGCTCCGGCGAGACGTCGAAGCGCCGCTTCGCGCGGTAACGATCGAGGCCTGGTTGTCTGCCCGTGCCCAAGCTGCTGCTCCGCCAGCGGAAGGCGTGTGAGCATGAACGCGAACGGCGCCATTGTCGTGCGGGAAATGCGATTCCGAAACACGGCTCCGAAAGGCCGCCTCCGCCAAACCGCCCGCGACGCTTTTACCCAGAACACAATGGCGACATGGCCGATCCGGTTCCCCGCATTCTGGCTGGCGGGGCGCGCGATGGCTCGCGGATACGGCACGGATGGAACCCGGCGCATGGCCTGCGCGTTCTTCCCGCAAGTCAATTCAAGTATTGATACGGAGAATAGCCATGCTCGGTTGGGCGTTGACCTTTCTTGTTGTTGCGCTGATCGCTGCGGTGCTCGGCTTCGGCGGGGTGGCCGGACTGTCGATGGAAATCGCGAAGATCATTTTCTTCGTCGCGATCCTGCTGTTCGCGATCTCGGCGGTCGTCGGCCTGTTGCGGGGCCGTAACCCCACGGTGCCGTAGACCGGTCACACCGCGCATTGCGCGGGCACAAAACAAAGACCCGCACAAACGAAAAACCCCGCCGGCTCGCACCGGCGGGGTTTTTTATCTCAACCGATAGATCGGATCAGAGGCCGAAGAAGTTGAACTTGTAGTTCAGGCCGATCTTCGCGGTGTGGACACGCAGGCCCAGGTTCGCGGCAAGGTTCGGTGCCCCTTGGATGAAGTGGTAGTTCTTCCGGCCGAGGTCCATGTAGAGATATTCGCCCTTGATCGACCAGTCATTGGTGACGGCGTATTCGAGACCGCCGCCGGCCGTCCAACCCGTATGTCCGTTGTCGTCGAAGATGCGCACGCCCACCCCGTTGGCGGCAGTGAGGTTGACCGTCGCGTTGTTGTGGCCGTAGGCGAAACCGCCGGTTCCGTACACCAGGAAGCGGTCCATCGCAAAGCCGAGGCGGCCGCGGACGGTGAAGAAGTAATCAAGGTTCGAGGTCGCGCCGACCGATCCCACGTTGGGGATATTGAAGATCGTCGAAGAGCCCTTCACCTTGCCGTAGGAAAAGTCGGCCTCGACGCCGAGCACGATGTTCGACATCTGCCAGTTGTAGCCGACGCTGGTGCCGGCGAACCAGCCGTTCGGCTTCGGCATGTTGGGAACGTCGTTCAGGTTGAGCGCGTCGACACGTCCCCGTGTGTTGCCCCAGCCGTAACCGACGTGGAAGCCGGAATAGAGACCGGTCCAGGTGAACGGCGCCACATAGGCTTCCTGCACCGGGGCCGGGCGCACCGCAAGATCGGCTGCCTGTGCCTGAAAGACGCCAAATGCCAGAGCCGCTGTCGCGATCAATGCGCGCTTCATTTTTTGGTACTCCTCAATCCCGCCGAATCCGATGCGGGAAACATACCCGGGAAAGCACGCGCAGGCTGTAGTATCGTGGCAACAGTGTGGGCATTTGTGAGACAGGCTCGGCCGCCCGGGCTACGGGCGGAATGGCCGAGAATGAAATTGGCCGGTGCGGGAGTGCCGTCTCTATAGTGAGTTTCGATCGGATTGCGCCGCCGCGCGCGGTGCGGCTAGTCAGGGGGGATGTCATGGATCGCGGGACGATGCTGCTGATTCTGATTCTGGTGGCGGTTGCGCTCATCATCGTCGATGTGAGTTGGTACCGGAGTTATCATCTGGGCCAGTTGAGCCACTATCTCGGCCGGATGCTGTCCGGATTGCGCTGACCCGACATCGCGCGAATTTTCGCGCAGCGTGCGAACAGATCGTGCCGCCGAGTTGATCCGGCATCGCTGGTGCCGGCCGCGCCATCATGTCATCATATGATGTCAGATCCGCTGGGCGACCGCGCGGTTACGCGTGGCGCGCCAGATTTTGGTCGAAAACGAAAAACTTGGAGGAAAACCGATGGTCCGCAAGCGCCTTATTGGCCGATCTTTCCTGTTCGTCGCGGCTGCTGCGGCAGCCGCCGCCACCGCGGTGGGCTTTGCTGCCGCGCAGTCGTTTCCCTCGCGCGCGGTCACCATGATCATCCCGTTCCCGCCGGGCGGAAACACCGACCTGATGGGCCGTGGCCTGCAGGAGGCGATGCGCAAGGCGCTTGGCCAGCCGGTCGTCGCGCTCAACAAGGGCGGCGCGGCCGGCGCCATCGGCGTCACGGAAGTCGTGCGCTCGAAGCCCGACGGCTACACCATGGCGCTGACGCCGAACAATCCGCTGACCGCGCAGCCGCACCTGCGCAAGCTCGACTACGGCATGGACAGCTTCCGCTATATCTGCCTGACCTATTATGCGCCCTATGTGCTGATCGCCGGCCCCAAGGCGCCGTTCAAGGACTTCAAGGAGTTCGTCGCCTTCGCCAAGGCCAAGCCGCAGAATCTCGTCTACGGTCATCCCGGTCCCGGCAGCCAGCCGCATCTCGGCATGCTGAGCGTGCTCAGCGCGCTGAAGATGGACGCGCTCGGCGTGCCGTTTCAGGGCGCCGGCCCGATGGCGCAGGCGCTGCTCGGCGGCGAGGTGATGGCGATCACCGAGACGCCGGCTGTCGCCAAGGCGAATAATCTGCGGGTGCTCGCGGCGCTGACCGAGACGCGGATCCCTTCGCTGCCTGACGTGCCGACGATGAAGGAGCTTGGCTTTCCGGCGGAGGGCTTCACCGCCGGCGGGCTGATCGTGCCGGCGGCGACCCCGGACGATGCCGCGGCGACGCTCGAAAAGGCCTGCAAGGAGGCGACCGCGACGCCCGAATACAAGGCGCTGATCGAGAAGCTCAATGCCGAGCCGCGCTATCTCCCGGGCGCCGAGTTCCGCAAGATGTTCGAGGCCGACTCCAAGCGCGCCGCCGAGGCGGTGAAGCAGGCCGGCCTGAAGCAGAACTAACAGGCTGTTGAAAAACATTCGAACGGCCGCGTGAGGGTCCCCTCTACCCACCGAACGCAGGTGTTCCGGCGTTCGGCAGTTCTCTAGCGGCCCAAGTCGGAAACATCCGACTTGGATCGGAGAGAGGAGCGGAGTGAGTGGGCAATTACCGGCTTTGCTTAGGACCGCAGACGCGCCCCTCACCCGACTTGCTTGCGCGATGCGCGCGCAAGTCGACCTCTCCCCGCTCGCGGGGAGAGGTGAAGACCTCGCCAGCCGGCGACGTAATTGCTCTGACAAACTGCGAAGAATGAGTACCGAAGCCAGCGTGGGGGCTCCCTCTCCCCGCGTGCGGGGAGAGGGTCGGGGTGAGGGGCACTTGACGGTGCCATTCAGCCGTGAGCCCTCACCCGGCGCTTCGCGCCGACCCCCGCTCCAGCCGCGTTCGCTCGCAGTCCCGGAGCAAACGATTCCTGCGGCATAGGGCTTGCTGACCTTCGCGGCGATTAGCGCCGCGTCGGCCGGGATGTCCCTTAACGGCACAAGTCCCGCGCCCGTGTCGGCGCGGCGCGCCGTTGCGGCCGTTTGGAATTGGTCTGATGCTCTTTGTCCCGCGTTCATTGACTGCGCTGGCGCCTTCCTGGCCCCGGTGGAGTCCGCCGGCCGCAGAGCTTCGTCGGATCGGGCGCCACTATCTGGAGGTTTTCGCCGGGACCGCCGGGCGGCTGGCACTGCAGGCGGTGTACTTCCTGACCCTCGCCAATGCACTGCCACTGGCCGAGTTCGGGGTTTTTGCCACCGCCGCGGCGCTCGGCATCATGCTGGGCGCGTTTTCGGGCTTCGGCTTCTCGTTCGTGGCCTTCCGCGCATCGGTCCGGCGTCCGCAGATGCTGGGCCGCTATTTCGGCGTCTATCTCGCGGCGTCCTGCCTGAGCCTGCCGATTGCGCTGCTGGTCTCGACGCCAGTCTATTTTGCGGTGTTCGCGGGCTCCCTGAGCTTTGCCGCTTTCGCGATGGTCGTGACCGCGGAGAGCTTCCTGGCGCGGCTGATCGAAGGCATCCATCGCATCAACAACGGGCGCGGCCGGTTCGCCAGCGCCGCCATCGTCAATGTGATGAGCGCCGGCCTGCGCGCGGTGGCCGCGCTGGGCTTCGTGTTTGCCGGGTTCGGCGCCCTCGACAACAGCCTCGAGGTCTGGATCGAGATCTATTTCGGCGCCAACCTGCTGGCCACCGTGCTCGCGCTGGCCTGCTTCTGCCCGCCGATCCGGCTGGGCCGCGGCCTCAAGCTCGTCGCCGGACATTGGCGTGACGCGATCATGCCGGCGCTGTCGGCCTTCGTGTTCGACGCGCAGACCGAGATCGACAAGCTGGTCATCATCGTCGCCGCAGGCCAGCGCGCCGCCGGCATCTACGCCATCTCGGTACGGATCATCGAACTGGCCTGCGTGCCCGCCCGCACCTTCTACGTGATCTATTCACGCAAGCTCATCCGTGAGCGGCGCCTCGACAATATCATCGGCCGAAATCTGCTGATCGAGGCCGGTGTCTTCGCAACGGGCGTTGCCGGGTTCGCTGTCTTCCTGTTCGTGCTGAGCTTCAGGCCGGGTCTTCTCGGCCCCAATGTCGAGGTCGCGCGCCAGTTGTTCGGCGTCGCGCTGTTTGTGCCCGCGCTCCGGTCCCTCGTCGAGTACCATTCCGACCTCTATTTCGCGTACCACAAGCTGGGCACAGAATTCCTCGTCGCGACCGCACTCGTCGTGCTCAAGGGCGCCGCTTTGGCGATCCTGGTCTCGCACTATGCCGACCCCGCGATGTGGGGATGGTGGCTCAATGCCATCGCCGCAGGGATCTATCTGTGTTCGGCGGCTGCCGTCTATCGCACGCTTGGGACGATGCGGCGGAAAGGCGGTGTTCCCGCATGACCGTCAGCATCATCATCAAGGCGTGGAACGAGGAGCGGCACATTGCGCGCGCGATCACCAGCGCGCTGGCGGCGCTCGAACGGCACAAAGGCGAGGTCATCGTCGCCGACTGCGGCTCGACGGACGGTACCGTGGACGTTGCCGCGCGCTTCCCGGTCAAGGTCGTGCAGCTTGCCGATCCCGCGGAACGCAGTTGCGGGGTGAGCCCGCAACTCGGCTATCAGTACAGCAGCGGGGATTACATCTGCCTGATCGACGGCGACATGGTCCTCCATCCGGGCTTCGTCGATGACGCCATCGCCTTCCTCGAAGGCAATCCGGAGGCAGCGGGCGTCGGCGGGCTGATCGTCGAACGCAATGTCGACAATCTCGAATTCGCGCGGCGCGTGCGCACCCTGAGCGCCGATCTGCGGCCGGGCCGGGTCGACCGCCTCAACGGCGGCGGGGTGTTCCGCCGGGCCGCGATCGAGAGCGCCGGCTATTTCTCCGACCGCAACCTGCATGCCTATGAAGAGTTCGACCTGGCGGCGCGGCTCACCAAAGCCGGCTGGTCGCTCTACCGGCTCCAGCGCGACGCCGTCGATCATTTCGGGCACACTGCGAACGGCTATCTCCTGCTCTGGCGACGCCTGACCTCCGGCTATGCCTTCGGCATCGGCGAGGTGCTGCGCGCGAGCCTTACGGGCGGTCGGCTTGTCGCGGCGCTGCGGGGCTTGCGCGAACTGCGCATCTGGGGCGCGGTGCTCGGCTGGTGGTTCCTGATCGTCGTCTCGCTGCTGGCTCTGCCGGGCTGGTGGCGTCTCGGCGCGCTCGCGCTGGCCGCGGCGCCGTTCATCGGCATGAGCCTGCGCTACCACTCGCTGTCGCTCGGCGTCTATGCCGTGGTGGCGTGGCAGGCGCACACGCTCGGCCTTCTCATTGGCCTCGTTCGCCCGCGGCGGGATCCGGCGGCCTGGATTGCGAGCCGCGTCGTCTCGGCGCCCGCCGCGCCCTCTGAATTGAGGGAGGCGAGCTAGGCGATGCTGACGGTGCCACGCTTATGCCAGACCGGCGGCGAACCGCGCCTTGCGCGGCGGTGGCCGGGCATTGGCGCGGCTGCGGCTGTTCTGCTGGCCTTCGCGACCATCGCGCCGGTGGCAAGCGCGCGCGCGGAATGGGTCCCGGTGCAGGATGTTTCGCTTATCGTGCCGCCGGGCAGCGCACTCGACCTCTCGCGCCTGTCGCCCGCAGGGCCGGCGGGACGCTACGGGCGGGTGGTGGCGTCGCCCAGCGGCCGCATGGCCTTCGAGTCCTCGCCCGAAGTTCCGGCACGGCTGCAATGCGCGAGCCTCGCCTGGAGCCCGGCCTCCGGCAGCTTTCCCGACAAGGCGACCGCCGATCTCTACGCCGCGCAGTTGCGCATCCATGGCTACAACCTGGCGCGCTTCCACGAGGTCGAGGCGATCCTGATGACCGATCGTCAGCGGGACTTCGACTTCGACCCGGAGCAGCTCGATCGCTTCCACTATCTGCTCGCCGCGCTCAAGCGCGAAGGCATTTACTGGATGTTCGACATCATGACCTCGCAGAACGGCGCGGTCGGCGATGTCCGTCCGCATCGCTGGATCGACCGTCACCGGCTGAAGCTGCGCGTGCATGTCGAGTCGGAAGCGCGCCGGCATTGGCGGCGCATTGCGGAGACGCTTTACGCCACGCCCAATCCCTATACCGGCATCGCGCCGCTGCAGGATCCGGCGCTCGCGCTCGTCATCCTCGTCAATGAGAACGGCGCGCAGTTCACGGCGTTCCTCGACCAGCCGATCACCGGCCGCGCCTATCCGCCGCTGCTGCGTCCGGCCTTCAACCAGTGGCTCAAGGCGGAGTACGGCGACGATGCCGCGCTTCGGCGCGCCTGGGGGGAGGTGCCCGGCAAGGGCGCGCTCGCTTTGGGCAGCGTCGCGCTGCCGCAAAGCTGGAGCGAGCGCGGGCCGCGCATGCGCGACACCAAGCGGTTCTTCCGCGCGCTTGAAGCCGACACGCTGGCCTGGATGGAGCGCGAGATCCGCGCGCTCGGCTATCGCGGCCTCGTCAGCATGTACAACAACTGGCTGTCCGCCGAGACGCATTTCGTGCGCGAGCGCCTGCAGGCGACGGTGCTCAACACCTATTTCGATGAGGTCGGCTCCTACGATCCCGGCGCCACCATCAAGCAGGCGAGTTCACTCGACGAGTCGCTGCAATACATTCGTGCCGTCGCTGCGGCGCGGTGGCTGGGAAAGCCCTTCGTTCTCAGCGAATTCAGCCAGCCGTTCTGGAACACCTTTCGCCGCGAAGCGGGTCTGTTCGTCCCCGCTTACGGCGCGTTGCAGGGCTGGGACGCGATCTGCCGCCACAGCCACGGCGCAATCGATCTGAGTTTCCAGCAGACCTGGCCGCACAAGCAGCGCATCATGCCTTACGGCGCCGGGCTCGATCCGGTGCAGCGCGCGGGCGAGACGCTCTCTGCGCTGCTGTTCCATCGCCGCGATGTCGCCGAGGCGCGCGCGACGGCCGCGATTCCGTTCGGCCGCGAATCCGACATGCTCGAGGACGGCCTCGGCATGCTGCCCGATTCCGTCACCGCTGCGGCCCTCGTCGTGCGCGCTGGATTGACGCCCTGGCGCAACGCGCCGCGCCCCGGCGCTATACTGCTTCCGCTTTCGGAAGGGAGTTCCGGCGACTCCGGCTGGCAGCGCGTGCTGGCAAAACTCGCCGCGCCATCCGCGCCGGGCGCTGACGCGGCTATTCGGCGCCTCCGTGCTGCCGGGGCCTTGCCGGCGGCGAACGTGACGGACGTCGCCAGCGGCGTTTACGAAAGCGACACTGGCGAAGTACTGATCGACGCGAAGCGCCGCTTCGGACGCGTCGTCACGCCGCGAACCGAAGCGGCGAGCTTCGTCAAGCTCGATGCGCCGCAGCGGCTCGGCGTCATGACGCTTGCCCGCGCAAGCGGTCCGGCGATGGTCGCCGCCAGCGCGCTCGACGGTGCGCCGCTGGCAAAGAGCAGCCGCATCCTCATCATCGTCGCGACCGACGCCATGAACACCGGCATGACCTTCCGTGACCGTGCCCGCAAGACGGTCCGGGACTTCGGGCGGATGCCGGTGCGGATCAAGCGCGAGACGGTCGATCTCGTATTCAACTTCAATGACGCACGGCCGGCATCGCTGCGTGCATTGCATCTCAACGGCGCAGGCGGCGATCGAATGCCGGCGCGCACCGATGGCCGCCGTGTGAGTGCCTCGATCGACAACGCCGCCGCGAGCCACGGACCGACCACCTATTTTCTGCTCGAACGCCGTTCGGAGTAGCCGAGAATGTATGAGCGTAACGCAACCATGCCGCCCCCGCCCGCTCCGCAGGAGCGGCCCACATTGGACATCCTCGTCCTGCTCGCGGCGCTGGTGCGGCGGCGGCGCTGGATCTATGGCACGACCGCGGTCGCGCTTCTGCTGGCGCTTCTGGTCGGTCAGTTCGCGCCGCCGCGTTACACCTCGAATCTTCAGGTCATCATCGACCCGAACGAATTGCGGGTGATCGACAATGTCATCCGCACGCCGAACCTCTACAGCGACTCGCTGATCGCGCAGATCGAGAGCCAGGTCCGCGTGCTGCTCTCCGACAATGTTGCGCGCCGCGTGATCAGGGAGCTTGATCTCACCAACGATCCCGAATTCGTCGGCGAGAAGGGCCCCGGCGTTTTCCAGATGCTGTCCGGCGGTTTGCTTGGGAAGGACGCGGCGGCCGGCGACCCGATGCGCGAAGCGCTCGAGAACTTCGGCAAGCGGGTGAGCGCACGCCGCGCCGAGCGCACCTACATGGTCGATGTCCGCGTCTGGACGCGCGATCCGGAGAAGTCCGCGCGCATCGCCAATGCGCTGGTCGCCGCGTTCATGGACGAACTTGCAAGTTCCCGCGCCGAAAGTGCGCGCCGGGCGTCGGAATCGCTCGCCGACCGGCTCAACGAACTCAAAGCACGCGTGATCGCCGCCGAGGAGCGGGTCGAAGCCTACAAGCGCGCGAACGGCATCACCACTACCAGTGGCCAACTCGTGAATGAGAGCCAGGTTGCGGAGCTGAGCAGCCAGCTTGTGCAGGCGCGCGCGCGGACCGAGGAAATGCGCGCGCGTTATGAGGAGATCGCGCGGCTGCAGCGCGCGGGGACGGACGCAGGCGCGATCGCCGAGGCGGTGCAGTCGCCGACGGTCGCCGCGCTGCGCACGCAGCTTGCG
>Ga0182739_1003518_pt1 | contig 13643 bp, 15 predicted proteins | sample eDN5th30CBELigBY_FD_128873 | JGI IMG/M metagenome (GOLD analysis project Ga0182739, IMG submission 128873) | Enriched backyard soil microbial communities from Emeryville, California, USA - eDNA 5th pass 30_C BE-Lig BY (version 2) (version 2) | ecosystem: Environmental > Terrestrial > Soil >... | reverse complement strand
CTACTATCTCGGCCTGCACGAGGCGCAGAGCGGCGATTCGAAGGCCGCGATCGCCCGCTGGCGCGACCTCGAGGCCGCCAGCCCGCCCGACGCGCCCTGGCTGCCGATGCTGCGCGCCGAGATCGCGCGCGTGGCGAAGGCCGCCGGCATCGAAGTGCCGCCGAGCCAGGCGCCGCAATCCACCATGCCGACGCCCAGCCGCGAGCAGCAGGAGGCGATGGCCCAGCTCACGCCGGAGCAGCGCCAGCAGGCGATCCGCACCATGGTCGAGGGGCTGGCCGCGCGCCTCGCCGACGCGCCGCAGGACCGCGCCGGCTGGCTGCGCCTGGCCAATGCCTGGAAGGTGCTGGGCGAGAACGCCAACGCCGCCGACGCCTATGCCCGCGCCGACACGCTGGCCCCCGTCGACGCGCGCATCCTGGCCGACTGGGCCGAGGCGCATGTGCGCCAGCTGGCGCCCGGCGCCGTGCCGTCAGCCCAGGCCGTCGCCGTGCTGGAGCGGCTGGAGAAAGCCGAGCCGCGCAACGCGCTGGCCCTGTTCTACCTCGGCGTCGCCGCCGAAGCCGCGGGCAACAAGCCGGCGGCGCTGCAGCGCTGGAAGACGCTGCTGGCGCTCCTGCCGGCGGATGCGCCGATCCGGGGGATGCTGGAGGAGAGGATCAAGGCGGCGGGGGGAGAGAGCCAATAGCTGAGGCATCTAGCGCCACCTCTCCGGCCACAATTGAGTTCGATTTCGGCGCTGTGCCGTAGAGCTGCCTCTAATGCTGAATCAACAAATTTGTGCAATTGCCCTGAATCTCTATTTGAGATTGGTGCTCGCCACGCTTCCAGGTTGCATGTTGGAATATCGACATACAAGATCGATCACGATTGGTGGCAATAGGAGGCGACAGTAAAATGCAATTGGGCTGGCCTTTGCCAAAGCGAAGGGAAATGCTTCAACGGCTGAGCAAGGAGCCGGGTAAGACTTTTCACACAGTTTATTTTCAAGGAAGACGCCAAGATCTGCCAGTTCGAGTAGTTTCTCTCGATCTTCCCAAGTACCGTCTAGACAATGGAAGAACGCGCTCCGCTCAAGCGGCCTACCTCGCACAGCATCCAGATTTGCCCCCGGAGTTTTTTCGAACTGACGTCGAAACCTCTCTAAGACATTAAACCATGTGCCCTCTTTGTGATAGAGGGCATGCGCTGCTCCGACTCCCCACTCGCTATTGAGTACACGACCGTAGTTGGTGCGTAGGTTGCTCATGGCTACTTCACCTCCAATGGGATACCCCTGAGCATACTCTTGAGTTTGCGTCTCAGATAGGAAATGAAGCACATAAGTCGAATCCAGAATTGACGCTTGGATAACCCCACGTTCCTTGGGGCGTGCCAGTACCGCCGTCAGCAGGATCGACTTTTGGGGGGAGAACGCGGTCACCCGCCTACGGCACGTTTGCGTCTTGCCTTTCCTTAAGAATCGGGGTTACCGACAGCGTGTATGCGCATGTCTGGCACCAAGCGATGCACGGAAGCCCTTGCTTCGCGGTATTACGACAGATCCTCATTACCTCCCAGACAATCGCCGCCTCGCCTGGGCCGGCCTATCTCCCGCGTGGATCAACCATCCGCAGGAGGAAGCCATGTCCCATCCCACCGCCACGCCGGACGCCGTCGTCGAGGCCTACGTCGCCACCTGGAACGAGACCGATCCCGCACGCCGCCGCGCCGTCCTGGCCGCGGCCTGGAGCGAGACCGGGATCTACCGCGATCCGGTGATGGCGGGCGACGGGCCGGCCGGGATCGATGCCATGCTGGCGGGCGTGCAGGCGAAGTTCCCGGGCTTCGTGCTCGCGCGCACCTCGAAGATCGACACGCATGGTGGTTCCCTGGGCGGTTCCCCGGACGGCCCCTCCGGCGGTGCGGGAGCGCGCTATCTGCGCTTCACCTGGTCGCTGGGTCCGGCCGGCGGGGCCTCGGTCGTCGAGGGCGTCGATTTCTGCACCCTGGCGCCGGACGGCCGGCTCGCGTCCGTGGTCGGCTTCATCGACAAGATACCGGGGTGAGGGCGCGGGCGGCGGGCGCCGATGAGGGTGCGTAAACGTAATATCCGAAATAAACGAAACAATTGAAACGGATGTCGCACCCCTGCGTGCGACTCGGTCGCATTTGGTCTATTTCCCGTCGTCCCGAGGCGGGGATTTACCCTGCTCGAACCGGAGCGCCCGCCGCGGAGAGACGAAGGGTAGATTTTGCAGGCGCTTCCCGGGCCGGCGAGGGCCCGGGGTCGTCTGCCGTGCGGCCTAAGCTGCTTCCTTCACCTCGACCCGCGGGGCCCAGATTGATGAGGTTTGTCGCCGGTGTTACAGTGAAAAGCTAGAGCGAGCAGACAGCCTAGTGAGTTGATTTATCAGGAGGTTTCCCATGAGCGAGAATCTGGAATTTCTCCTGGAACAGGCCAAGAAAGTGAAGATGACCCCGGCTCAACAGGAAGAGCAGAGGAGGAGCTTCGCCTATGGCAATACCAAGATCGAAAACGACCTGATTACGCGCGAGATGATCGATGAGGCGGCGGACCGTCTGGCCAAGAAGGGCTGAACGGCATAGCGCATGAGTGAAGACCGTCACAGCCGGTCGGTCGCCGAACCGCTCATCACCGACAAACTGGAACGGGCGAAGCGTGAGTCCGAGAATGGACTGCGCCAGATCGACTTGGTTCTGGAGCGGGCCGGGCGGCACATCGGGCCCAATGCCGAGCCCTTCAAGCTCCGCCCGTCGCTGCTTCTCATGTTGAACCGTGCAGCCGTCGAGGGCATCGAAGCGACGGCAGGTGCTTTCCGCACGGGCCGGATGGAGATCTTCGGCAGCAAGCACAAGCCCCCGGTCGGTGCGGACGTCCCCGAGTTGATCGAAGAGCTGTGCGACTATGTCAACGATCACTGGTCGACAGCGAGTGCCGCGCATCTGGCGGCTTACGTCATGTGGCGGATCAACTGGATCCACCCCTTCGACGATGGGAACGGGCGTACGGCGCGCGCCGCATCATATCTCGTCCTGCTGGCGAAAACTGGAAGCATTCTGCCCGGTGCAAAGACCATTCCGGCAAGAATCGCGGCTTCGAAGAATTCCTACTACTTCGCGCTCGAGAAGGCCGACAAAGCCTATGCGAAAGACAAGGCGATCGACGTGTCCGAACTCGAAGGGATCGTCGTGTCCGCCCTTGCGGGTCAGCTCGCGGACGTCGTCATGGACGCCCGCGGCGGCTGATTGCGGTGCCTCACCGGGCCGTTGCCGGCCCGGTGGGTTCGCTTCAACTAAGCCGCTTCCTTCACCTCGACCGGCGTGCTGCGGATCAGGTGGTCGAAGGCCGAGAGGGCGGCCTTGGCGCCCTCGCCCATGGCGATGACGATCTGTTTGAACGGCACGGTCGTGGCGTCGCCGGCGGCGAAGATGCCGGGGAGCGAGGTCTGGCCGCGGGCGTCGACCTCGATCTCGCCGCGCGGGCTCAAGGCGATCGTGCCCTTCAGCCACTCGGTGTTGGGCACCAGGCCGATCTGCACGAAGATGCCCTCGAGCTCGATCGTCTTTTGCTCGCCCCCCTCCTTACCCGCGGTGCGGTCCTTGTAGGCGAGGCCCGTCACCTTGGCGCCGTCGCCATGCACCTCGGTCGATTGCGCCGAGACGATCACCGTGGCGTTGGGCAGCGACTTGAGCTTGGCCTGCAGCACCGCGTCGGCGCGGAGCTGGCCGTCGAACTCGATCAGCGTGACGTGGCTCACCAGGCCGGCGAGGTCGATCGCCGCCTCGACGCCGGAATTGCCGCCGCCGATCACCGCCACCCGCTTGCCCTTGAACAGCGGGCCGTCGCAGTGCGGGCAGTAGGCCACGCCCTTGTTGCGATACTCGGCCTCGCCGGGGACGTTCATCTGCCTCCAGCGGGCGCCGGGCGAGAGCACGATCGTCTTGGCCTTCAAGGTCGCGCCGTTCTGCAGCTCGACCGTGGCCAGGCCGCCCGGCTGCGCGGCCGGGATCAGCCGGGTGGCGGTCTGCAGGTCCATCACGTCGACCTCGTAGTCCTTGACGTGTTGGCTGAGCGCCGCGGCCATCTTCGGGCCCTCGGTGTGCGAGACCGAGATGAAGTTCTCGATGCCCATCGTGTCCAGCACCTGGCCGCCGAACCGCTCCGCCGCGATGCCGGTGCGGATGCCCTTGCGGGCGGCGTAGATCGCCGCGGCCGCGCCGGCGGGGCCGCCGCCGACCACCAGCACGTCGTAGGGCTTCTTCGCGGCGATCTCCTCGGCCGCGCGGTCGTTGGCGCCAGTGTCGAGCTTGGCCAGGATCTGCTCCAGGCTCATGCGGCCCTGGCCGAACGGCAGGCTGTTGAGGAAGATCGAGGGCACGGCCATCACGCCGCGCTTCTCGACCTCGTCCTGGAACAGGGCGCCGTCGATCGCGGTGTGGCGGATGCGCGGGTTCAGCACGCTCATCAGGTTCAGCGCCTGCACCACGTCGGGGCAGTTCTGGCACGACAGCGAGAAATAGGTCTCGAACGTGTAGTCGCCGTCGAGGTTCTTCACCCGCTCGATCGTCTCCTGCGCTTCCTTGCTCGGGTGGCCGCCGACCTGCAGCAGCGCCAGCACCAGCGAGGTGAATTCATGGCCCATCGGGATGCCGGCGAAGCGGACCGAGATGTCGGTGCCGGGCCGCACGATGGCGAAGGACGGCTTGCGCATGTCCTCGTCGGCCTCGGCGAAGGTCACCTTGTCCGACAGGCTCGCGATCTCTTGCAACAGCTCCCGCAGCTCGGCCGACTTCGCGGAACCGTCGAGCGAGGCCACCAGCTCGACCGGCATGGTCAGGCGCTCGAGATAGCCCTTCAACTGCGTCTTGAGGTTGGCGTCCAACATGGGAGGTACTCCTACTGAAATGTCGCGAAGCGGAGTGGAGGGGCCTCCCGTGAGGCCCCTCCGCCCTTCGTTAGATCTTGCCGACCAGGTCGAGGCTGGGGGCGAGGGTCTTCTCGCCTTCCTTCCAGGCGGCCGGGCAGACTTCGCCCGGATGGGCTGCGACGTACTGGGCCGCCTTGACCTTGCGCAGCAGCTCCGAGGCGTCGCGGCCGATGCCGCCGGCGGTGATCTCGACGATCTGGATCTTGCCGTCCGGGTCGACCACGAAGGTGCCGCGATCGGCCAGGCCGGCTTCCTCGATCATCACGCCGAAGTTGCGGGTGATGGCGCCGGTCGGGTCACCGACCATGACGTAGTCGATCTTCTTGATGGCTTCCGACGTGTCGTGCCACGCCTTGTGGCTGAAGTGGGTGTCGGTCGAGACGCTGTAGATCTCGACGCCCAGCTTCTTGAACTCGGCGTAGCTGTTGGCCAGATCCTCGAGCTCGGTCGGGCACACGAAGGTGAAGTCGGCCGGGTAGAAGAAAACGACCGACCACTTGCCCTTGCCCTTCAGGTCGGCGTCGCTCACGTCGATGAACTTGCCCTTCTGGAAGGCGGTGGCCTTGAACGGCTTGATCTCGGTGTTGATGAGGGACATTGGCTTGAAACTCCTTGGTTTACTCTTGGCAACGGTTACTTAGGGGCATTCTAAGATCGTTTAAAGCGCAAAATACCGAATTGAATAATCGCCAAAAGCGATTATATGCCCGGCATGAAACCTATCCCGACACTGCGACAGCTCCGCTACCTGGTGGCGGTCGTGGATCGCTGCCATTTCGGGCAGGCGGCGGCGGCCTGCACGGTCAGCCAGTCGACCCTGAGCGCCAGCATCCAGGAGCTCGAGGAGCTTCTGGGCGCGCCCCTGCTGGAGCGGACCAAGCGCTCGGTGGTGCCGACGGCGCTGGGCCGCAAGGTCGCCGAACGCGCCCGCGGGCTGCTGAAGGGCGCCGAGGATCTGATGGATGTGGCCCAGGCGGCGCGCGACCCGCTGTCGGGGCCGCTGCATCTCGGCGTCATCCCGACCATCGGGCCTTTCCTGCTGCCGCGCGCCATGCCGCGCCTGCGCGAAGAGTTCCCCAAGCTGCAGCTCTACCTGCGCGAGGACCAGACCGCGCGGCTGCTGGAGCGGCTGGAGTCGGGCGAGCTCGACGCGGTGCTGCTGGCGCTGCCCTATGCGCTGGGCGACTTCGAGGTCATGGATCTCGGCGCAGACCGGTTCTCGATCGTCTATCCCGCGGGCCATGCCCCGGCGGCCAGCATCGCCGACGAGAATCTGTTGCTGCTGGAGGACGGCCACTGCCTGCGCGACCAGGCGCTGGCGGCCTGCGAACTGGAGGGCGCGCGGCGCAATGCCGGCTTCAACGGCACCAGCCTGCACACTTTGGCGCAGATGGTGGCGAATGGGCTCGGCGTGACGCTGATGCCGCAGATGGCGCTCGACGCCGGCATCCTGCGCGGCCTCGACGTCACGGTGCGGCCCCTCGACGGGATGGCGAGGGCCGGCGCCGTCCCGCATCGCCGTATCGGTCTGGTGTGGCGGCGCTCGTCGGCGCGCACCGAAACCTTCCGCGCTTTGGGAGAGGCGCTGAAAGATGAACTCGCGATGTGATGAAGAAGCAGACCAGCTCTGCAGGATTGATTCGCCAGCACCCACAGGCGCTCGTGCTACGTCGGAAATGCAGAGAATAAAGGCCTGTGCGCCCGACCGCGGATCTCGCGGTCGGGCTCTTTTTTGTCCAGGCGCTGCCGCCGTTACGGCTGCTGGCTGGGAGCCGGCGAAACCGGTTCTGGCGTCGGCGTGGCCGGAATCGGCGCCACCCTCGGCACGGTCGGCGTGCGCGTCTCGTTGGTCTGCGCATCGATCGCCGCGGGAGACGGGTTACGCGCCAGATCGGTCCGCTCGGCGCGATCGCCCGAGAAGAACATCAGGCCTGCTGCCGCCACGATCGCGGCCACCACGCCCACCACCAGATAGAGTCCTCGGCTCGGCGAGCGCGGCTCGAAAGCCACGTCGTCTTCCGGGAGGGTTCTGTTGAGCCTCGGTTCATGATCGCTCATCCCGCCTTACTCCTGGGGTGCCGCCGGCGCCGTGGCCGGAGCCGGGGTGGCGGGGTTCGCCGGGAGCGGAATCGAGGCCGGACGATCGACGTCCGGCGTCAGGCCCGGCCTGTCCGTCACCGTACGCTCGATCGGAGCCGGTGCCTGGGCCTGCTCGGGGCCGATCGTGCCGTTCTGCGGCGTGCCGAAATAGAGGAAGCCGCCGACCAGCGCGACGCCAGCCAGCGCCGCCAGCAGGATATAGCCGGGACGGCCGTTGTTCGGGGCGTCATCGGGGTCGGTCGGATTGTAGCCCGGACGGCCCGGACCCGGATTCGGATCGTAATTGCTCATCTGGTCCTCCTTTTGCTGTGACTGGTGGACCAACGACTTCTCGCTCCAGATGGTTTCGCCGGAGGGGGGTGCCTGCTACCCTGCCTTGCAAATTCCGGAGGTCTAGAAAATGCCCGATTCGCTGCCTTTTCCGGCTCCCCCGACGCAACCGGCGCTGCTCGACGAAGAGGGCGCGCGGGCGCTGGTCGCCTCCTACGCGCCGGTCAGCACGACCGCCGCGGTCAAGGACATCGGCCGCATCGATGCGCATATGGGCCGCTTCATCGCCCTGTCGCCGATCTGCCTGATCGCCACCGCCGATGCCTCGGGCAAGCAGGACGTGACCCCGCGCGGCGATCCGCCGGGTTCGTTCAAGGTGCTCGACGAGAAGACGATCGCGCTGGCCGACCGGCCGGGCAACAACCGGCTCGATACGCTGCGCAATCTGCTGGAGAACCCGGAAGTCGCGCTGATCTTCTTCCTGCCCGGCGTCAACGAGACGGTGCGGGTGGCGGGCACGGCGCGCCTCTCGGTCGATCCAGCGCTGCTCGACTCGATGGCGGTGCAGGGCAAGGCGCCGAAATGCGCCATCGTCGTCTCGGTGCGCCAGGCCTACCTGCACTGCGCCAAGGCGCTGCTGCGCTCGCGCCTGTGGTCGCCGGACTATGTCCAGCCCAAGGGTACCTTCCCCTCGATCTCGCGCATGGTCGGCGACCAGATCGGCTTGAGCGAGGACGAGAAGAAGAAGCGCGAGGCCGCTACCGAGCACGCGTACAAGGAGGGCCTATGGGCGCCTATACAGTAACCGGCCAGCGCGCCCGCCAGATGCGGGTGGTGCCCGCGGAGGTGCTGAAGCGCCTCTATGCCCGCGACGATACCAAGGGCCTGATGCAGACGGCGGCGCATCTCGCGCTGCTGGTGCTGGGCGGCTGGCTGGTGCTGGAGACGCGCGGCACCTGGTGGGTGCTGCCGGCGCTGCTGCTGCAGGGCATCTTCGTCAATTCACTGTTCGGCGCCATGCACGAGTCGGTGCATTACGGCTCGTTCAAGACCCGCTGGATGGCCGACCTGCTGGCCTTCTTCTCGGGCGCGGCGATCCTGAACAATGCCGGCTTCTACCGGCACTATCACCTCGCCCATCACCGCTACACTCAGGATCCCGACCGCGATCCCGAGTTGATCACCTCGGGGACCCCGCGGACCTGGAAGAACTATCTCTTCCGCATCAGCTCGATCCCGTTCCTGATGATCCGCGTGCGCGACATCTTCCTGTTCCCGTTCGGCTTCCGGGGTGACGTCACCTACATCCACGAGGCGGCGTGGCCCGAAGTGCGCCGTTGGGGCCGCTGGCTGCTCGCTCTCTATGCCGTGCTGATCGTGGGCTCGATCCTGCTGCGGACCGACGTGCTGCTCTGGGTCTGGTTCTTTCCGCTGCTGATCGGCCTGCCGCTGCTGCGGCTCTATCTCCTGACCGAGCACACGCTGTGCCCCAACAGCGACGACGGTTTCGCCAACACGCGCACGACGATCTCGAATCCGGCCGTGCGTTTCCTGATGTGGAACCTGCCGTACCACGCCGAGCATCACCTGCTGCCGAACATCCCGTTCCACCATCTGCCCGAGGCGCATCGGCATCTGCGGCCGCACCTGAAATATGTGGCCAGGAGCTATACCCAGACACAGGGAGAGATCATCCGCAGCTTCCGCTAAGGTCGAAGCATGCGGACGAACGAAGGAACCTGGTCGGCCGACAATGTCCGGCTGCAGCGCGGCGGCACCCTGAAGCAGGCCCGCATCGTGTGGAAGACCTACGGCACGCTGTCGCCCAAGCGCGACAACGTGATCCTCTATCCCACCAGCTACGGTGCCCATCACACCGATATCGAATGGCTGGTCGACGTGCGGCGCTGCCTTGATCCGAGCCGCTACTTCATCGTCATTCCCAACATGCTGACCAACGGCCTGTCGTCGTCGCCGTCCAACACGCCGGATTTTCCCGAGGTCACGACCTATGACAACGTCATGCTGCAGCGGCAGATGCTGCTGGAACTGTTCGCCATCGACCGGCTGAAGCTGGTCTATGGCTGGTCGATGGGCGCCCAGCAGGCCTATCACTGGGGCGCGCTGTTCGGCGAGGCGGTCGAGCGCATCGTGGTCAATTGCGGTTCGGCCAAGACCGCGCCGCATAATTTCGTCTTCCTCGAAGGCATCCGCACCACCCTGCAGGCCGCCGCGACGCCGCAGCAGGGGCTGCGGGCCATGGGCCGCATCTATGCCGGCTGGGCGCTCAGCCAGACCTTCTATCGCCGCGAGATGTGGCGCGGCCTGGGCTTCGAGAGCCTCGAGGATTTCCTCGTGCGCTCCTGGGAGGCCAACTTCCTGCGCCGCGACATGCACGACCTGCTGGCCCAGCTCTGGACCTGGCAGCACGGTGATATTTCGGCCAACGATCTCTATCGCGGCGATCTGCAGATGGCGCTGGCCGGCATCAAGGCGAAGGTGCTGCTGATGCCGTCGGCCACGGATCTTTATTTCCAGACCGACGACAACAGGGAAGAGTTGCCGTATCTGAAATACGGGAAGCTGGTGGAGATCCCGTCCGTATGGGGTCATCGCGCCGGCAACCCGCGCGACAATCCCGAGGATGCCGCGTTCATCGATGCCCAGGTGGAGGCTCTGCTGAATGATTGAGGTACTGCCCGCGGACGGGCTGGTGATCGTCGCCAAGCACGAGTGCCATACCTGCGTCCTCGTCGAGCCGGTGATGCAGCGCCTCGACAAAGCCGGCCCGCTCACGGTCATCACCCAGGACGATCCGGAATTTCCCCGTGGCGTCGGCCGCGTGCTCGACGACCAGCAGCTCGAACGGTCGTTTCATCTCAAGGTCGAAGCCGTGCCGACCCTGATCCGCTACGAAGGCGGTCGTGAGGTCGGGCGCACCGTGGGCTGGGATCGTGCCGAATGGACCCGGCTCGCCGGCGAAGCGGCCGCGGGCGAAGGCCTGCCGGCGTGGCAGCCCGGCTGCGGTTCGCGCAGCGTCGAGCCCGGCGTGCAGGAAGCGCTGATCGCGCGCTACGGCGATCCCGGCCTCGCGTCGCGAGAGATTCCGGTGGGCGAATGGGACGATCCCATCGAGGCCTGCTTCGAGCGTGGCTGGAGCGACGGCCTGCCCGTCGTCCCGCCGACCGACGAGCGCATCCTGCGCATGCTGGGCGGCGCCGACCGCAAGCCCGACGAGATCGTCGGCCTGATTCCGCCCAACCTCGCGCCGTGTAGCGTCGAGAAGGTGGCGATCAACGCCGTGATGGCGGGCTGCAAGCCGGAATATCTTCCCGTCGTGCTGGGTGTGCTCGAGGCCGCCCTCGATCCCCTGTTCGTGCTGCACGGACTGCTCTGCACCACGCATTTTGCGGGGCCGCTGGTGATCATCAACGGCCCGGCCGCCAAGGCGGTCGGCATGAACTCCGGCATCAATGCGCTGGGCCAGGGCAATCGCGCCAACGCCACGATCGGGCGCGCGCTGCAGCTCATCGTGCGCAACGTGGGCGGCGGCCTGCCCGGCGGCATGGACCGCGCCACGTTGGGCAATCCCGGCAAGTACACGTTCTGCTTCGCCGAGGACGAATCCGATCCCGAGTGGGAGCCGCTGGCGCAACGCCGCGGCATCGCGGCCGGCAAGAGCGCCGTTACACTGTTCCATGCCGAAGGCGTGCACGGCTTCATCGACCAGAAGTCCCGCACGCCGGAAGAGCTCGCGCGCTCGCTGGCGATGGGCCTGTTCGGAGTCGGCCATCCCAAACTCTGCGACTCTGGCAACGCCGTGCTGGTGCTCTCGCCCGAGCACTACAGGATCTTCAAGGAGGGCGGCTGGAACCGCCGTCGCATCGAGGACGAACTCTATCAGGCCCTGAAGCGCCCCGGCCGCGACCTGATCCACGGCGCGCAGGGCGTGGCGGAAGGGCTGCCTGCCTCGATGGCCGACAAGATCGTCGACAAGTTTCCGCCTGACGGTCTGCTGATCGTTCGCGCCGGCGGCCCCGCCGGTCTATTCTCCGCCATCATCGGCGGCTGGCCCGGACAGCGCGTGCGCGAGGAATGCCAGGCCGTCACCCACGAAATTCGCTGAAGGACATCGTTCCATGAACTATTCGAGCAAGCTGCGCGATCCGACGTCCGAGACCTCGCCGACGCGCCGCGCCCGCCTCGCGCCGCCGTCCTCGCTCGACGGCAAGGTCGTGGCGTTGATGGATATCGGCAAGTCGGGTGGCGCGGTGTTCCTCGACCGGCTCGAGGGCCATTTCAGGTCGGCCGGCGTGGCGACCAAGCGTTACCGCAAGCCCACCAACACCAAGGTCGCGCCGACGTCGGTGCTGCAGACGATCGCGGCCGAGGCGCAGCTCGCGGTGATCGCCTTAAGCGATTGAGGCTCCTGCACATCGTGCAGTCTGCACGACCTTCATAGCCTCGACGGCCGCGGCCTGCCCGGCGTCAACATCGTGACCACCGAGTTCGTGGACGGCGTCACCGCGCAAAGCGATGCGCTGGGCTTCGAGCCGGCGGTCGTCTACGTGCCGCATCCGATCCAGAATCGGACGAAGGCCGAAGTCGAAGAAATCGCCGACCGCGCCTTCACCGAGGTGATGGCGCTGCTGAAGAGCGCTTAGGACAAACTGTCGTCCTGAGAGGCTGACCGGAAATGAACTGAATCGATTCAAGCACTTGCCTCATCCTGAGGAGCGCCGCGAAGCGGCGCGTCTCGAAGGATGGGCAACAGGCAAGGTGCGCGTTCCCACCCTTCGAAACGCCTCGCTGCGCGAGGCTCCGGTCGAGACGAAGAAGTCTTTGCTAATCCTTCTCCGGCACGACGGCGGGCTGGACGGTCTCCTCGGCGGCCGGGTCAGGCTCGGACTCGACGGGCGCGGACGACTGCGGCGGCAGCGGGGCGTTGGCCAGGAAGGCCGCGACGACGGCGGCGGTTGCGCGCGGCGCCTCTTCCATCGGGTTGTGGCCGAGATTCTCGAAGATCTCGAGCTTGGCGCCCTTGATGTCCTCCTGGAAGCGAAAGGCATCGACCACCGGCACCCATCGGTCCTTGGCGCCCCAGATGATCAGGGTCGGCACGTCGAGGCGCTTCAGGATCGTCGGATCGAGCGGTTCCTGGGTGCGGGCGCGCTGCAGGGTCGCTTCGCGATTGCCGGGGAAGCGCTGTAGCTCGGCGTAGCGCTTGACCCTCTCGGCCGTCACCATCGTGGGATCGGCATAGGCGTCGGCGAGTGACCGGCGGACCACGCCCTCCGGCTTGAAATAGATTCCGACGTCGCCGAGCAGGGGTGTGCGGGCCAGGCGGGTCGGCAGCGGGGCCTCGCCATCCTGGCGCGGATAGCCGGCGGCATCGACCAGCACGAGCTGAATGACGCGATCGGGTCGCGTGGCCGCAAAGGTCCAGGCGACGGCGGCGCCCAGCGAATGGCCGGCGACGACGACCTTGTCGAGGTGCAGCGTGTCGATCAGCACTTCGATGAAGTCGGCATAGGCCTCGACGGTATATTCGTCGCGCGGCCAGGTGCCGGTCAGGCCGTGCCCCGGCAGGTCGACGGAAATGACCCGCGCCTCCTTGCCCAGTTCGCGCGCCCAGCCTTCCCACATATGCAGCGAGCCGTTCGAACCGTGGATGAGCAAGATGGGCACGCCCTCGGGATTGCCCTGTTCGCGCACATGGGCGTTCACGCCGCCGACATCGACGAAACGCGACCGATCGTTGGCATAGCGCGCGATCAAGGTTTCGGGCGGCAGCGATGGCGCGTAGGCCCACATCGCCACGCCCGCGAACACCGCCGCCCCGAACAGCGCATAGAGCGGCCAGCGCCGGGGCGGCGCCTCGTCCCTACGCCGCCGGGGGGCCATCGCCCGGCCTGTCGGTGGCGCCTTCCTTCGTCTCGGAGGAAGGATCTGCGTGCAGGGAGAAGTTCACCTTGTCGAGCCCACGCAGCCTGATCTCGGGAACCGCCGCGGGATTGATGATCTTCTGTCCGATCAGCCTGGCCAGGATGGCGCGGTTGAGGTCGTTGGTCACGATCAGCCTGTCCTCGAGACGGGCGACGAACACGAACAGTTCGAACTCGAGGCCATCGGAACCGACCTTGGCGAAGCGCACGATCGGCGCAGGAATACGCAGCACGCGCGCGTGCGCCAGAGCGGCCTCGCGCAGGATCGTCTCCATGGCGTCGACGTCCGAGCCGACCGGCACGGTGAGCTTGATCTCGATGCGGCTCGACGTGTCGGAATAGGTGCGGTTAACGACCGGATTCTGCAGGAACATGCTGTTGGGCACGATGACGTGCG
>Ga0182739_1003517_pt1 | contig 13646 bp, 13 predicted proteins | sample eDN5th30CBELigBY_FD_128873 | JGI IMG/M metagenome (GOLD analysis project Ga0182739, IMG submission 128873) | Enriched backyard soil microbial communities from Emeryville, California, USA - eDNA 5th pass 30_C BE-Lig BY (version 2) (version 2) | ecosystem: Environmental > Terrestrial > Soil >... | reverse complement strand
CGCTTCCTCGCGGCTCTCGGCGCACGAGATGTTGGTCAGGATGATCGGCGGCTTGGGCGCGAAGCCGGCCGCCTCGCTCATCGCGTGGAACTTCAGGATGTCCTCGCGGCACTTGCTCCATTCGTTCTGCATGATGAACAGCATGCCGAAGCCGAGCCGGGCGATGATCTCGGCCGATTCGGGGCTCACCGAGCTGGCATAGAAGCGTCGCTCGGGATTCGAGATCGGCCGCGGGCGGATCGACATGCGCGGGATCTTGAAGAACTCGCCGTCATGCTCGAACGTCTCCTGGCTCAGCGCTTTCACCACGACCTGCGCCGCCTCCGCGAAGCGCGGCCGCGCCTCGCCCATCGGGATGCGGAAGCCTTCGTATTCGGTCGAGGCGGCACCCCGCCCGAAGCCGAACAGGCAGCGCCCGCCGCACATGACGTCGAGCAGCGCGATCTGCTCGGCAACCCGCACCGGATCATGCCATGGCAGCACGATCACCGAGGTGCCGAGATGGATGCGCCTGGTGCGGCCGGCGAAGTAGGCCAGCAGCTGCGTCGGCGCGGGCGACATGGCGTAGCCGGTGAAATGATGCTCGAGCGCCCACAGCGAGTTGAAGCCGAGCGGTTCGACCAGATCGCCCAGCGCAAAGTGCTCCTGCACGACGGCCGCGTCCGGCTTGCCGTGCTCGTAGAGCATGTTCATGCCCATCCCGACCTTCATCGCACGTTCCTCCTGTTTGCCTGGCAAGATTGTCGGACCGTTCGAGGAGGGCGCACAAGAGCCAAGCCGGCACGACCGAAGGGGCGGCGATCGATCCTTTTCGTTCAGCGAACCGCGGCCCGCCCTAGCCGCGAGAGGCCACTCCACGCCGTCCCTGACCGGCATAGGCCGTCTGATCCCTCGTCACCAGATGGATGAAGTGCAGCTTGCGCAGCACGGGGTGCGGCATCCTGAAAGGATGGAAATCGGGCTGTCCCATGCTGCGCGACAACTCATTCATCACCGTGGTGAGGCGCGACCCGGGAATTCGCCAGGGACCAGGGACCAGAAAGCGCTCGGCTCCCGGGGATCCACGCTGCGGCCGCATGGATCCCTCGCTGCGCCCGGGATGACAAGGCCTCTGTCGCGGGCGTGTTCTGCCAATGCCGGACGTTCGAGCCGTTATTTTCGTCGCGGACCCGACGTGAACTTGTCCGGGCTAAACACTGCGCTTCTGCGCTGCGACCGAACCGGCGCACCGGTCGGCCGGGATCGGCCGCATTTTCGGATCGTAGGCGTCGGCATACTGCGCCTGTGTGCCGTTCACGTAGATGAACAGCACGCAGGCATCGGAACTATAGCGCAGCACCCGGGTCGACGCGTCGCGCCGGTCGAGCTTGGGCGCGCCGAAGGTGGCGGTGAGCTGGCGCTCGTCCATGCCCTTGATCTGGTTGACGGGAATCGCGCGGCCCGGATTGGCGGAGCGGAAGACGCCGGTCTCGCCGTCCGCCAGTGAATATTGCGGCGTCGACTCGACGCAGCCCGAGAGCAGAAGGGCAACCAAACCCAACCGAAATGCCGGTGTCATGCCGGCGAGATTAGCGTTGTCCGCCGGGGGCGCGAAAGGGCAAGCCGGGTCCGTTGGGCGGCTTGAGCGTTTGTGCCACATGCACCATGGCGGCCGTTCCCAGCACCGGCACGATCAGGTTGAGGATCGGGATCGTGCCCAGGAAGACGATGGCGATGCCGGTGAACCACAACACCCAGCCGTTGGCCCGGCGCCAGGCCTTCACCTCGGCCGGGCTCCGGCGCCGCAGTGCCACCTGCTCGTAATAGACCCGCCCGGTCAGCCAGCCATTCAGCGCATAGAACAGCAGAGCGCCGGCGCCGAACAGGAATAGGGCAAGCAAGTACGGAATCAGCATCGCCAGGTTGAGGAGGATCATCACGATCAGGAACAACAGCCCGGTCCATATGCCGGTCCAGATCGAGATGCCGCGGGCCGGTCCGAGGTGCGGATAGTGCCTGGCCTCGACGATGTCGGCGATGCGCTCCATGAAGATCGAGATCACGATGCCGAAGCTCGCCGGAAACAGCATCAGCGCCAGCACCGCGACGGCCGTGCCGCCCAGCCAGCGGATCAGGCTGTTCACCCAGTCGATATCGACATGGGCGTAGCGCTGCAGCGCCCACCAGGCGAGTGCGCCGATGGCTGCCTGAACCACCGCCGACAGCGCCAGAGACTGCCAGATGACGACGCGCAGGCGGGGATCGCCGAGCTGTGCGATCGCAAGCTCGAACGCCCGGATCATCGGATGGACCGCGAGCATCCTGCTCGCTCGGGTTCATGAGCGAGCTGGAAGCTCGCGGTCCGCATGAGCATGACCCGATGCCTTACTGCGCGCCGACGATGCCTGCGGCCCTCAGATCGCCGACCTCCTTCGAGGAGAAGCCGCTCTCCAGCAGCACCTCGTCGGTATGCTGGCCGCGCTTGGCGGCGGGACCCTTCACGCCCTCCTTGGTGCGCGAGAAGCGCGGCGCGGCGGCGGGCTGCGGGAAGCCCTGAACGTCGACATAGGCGTTGCGCGCCTTGGCATGCGGATGCTGCGAGGCCTCCTTCATGGTCAGCACCGGCGCGAAGCAGATGTCGGTACCTTCCATGATCGCGCACCATTCGTCGCGCGTCTTGCCGCGGAAGATGTGCTCGAGCCGGCTCTTGAACTGCTCCCAGGCCTTGCGGTCCATCTGGGCCGGAAGCGACTCGCCTTTCAGCCCGGTCTTCTCGAGCAGCAGGTCGTAGAACTGCGGCTCGATCGAGCCGATCGAGACGAACTTGCCGTCCTTCGTCTCGTAGGTACCGTAGAAGGGCGCACCGCCATCGAGCATGTTCACGCCGCGGTCGTTGTCGTTCCACAGGCCGGCACCCGCCATGCCGTAGATGCCGCCCAGCAGCAGCGCCGCACCGTCGACCATCGCGGCATCGACCACCTGGCCCTTGCCCGAGCGCTGCGATTCGAGCAGACCGCAGACCATGCCGAAGGCGAGCAGCATGCCGCCGCCGCCGAAGTCGCCGACCAGGTTGAGCGGCGGCACCGGCTTATCCTTGCCGCCGATCGCATGCAGCGCGCCGGTCAGCGCGATGTAGTTGATGTCGTGGCCGGCGGCCTTGGCGAGGGGACCTTCCTGGCCCCAGCCGGTCATGCGGCCGTAGACCAGCTTCGGATTGCGTGCGAGGCAGACGTCGGGACCGACGCCCAGCCGTTCGGCGACGCCGGGCCGGAACGGCTCGGTCATGCCGTCGGCCTTCTCGATCAGGCGCAGCACGACCTCGACGCCTTCCTTCTTCTGCAGGTCGACGGACACCGAGCGGCGGCTCCTGTTGTGCACGGCGAACTTGGGATCTGCGAGGCGATCCATGACGTGGCTCCTGGTGCGATCGACGCGGATCACGTCGGCGCCCATGTCGCCCAGCATCATCGAGCACATCGGCCCCGGCCCGATGCCGGCCAGCTCGACGATCGTCAGACCCGAAAGCGGACCCGCCATGGCTTTCCTCCTGCAAAATTCTCGTTCGCGCTAGTGTAGCCCAATGTGCGCGGCCAAAAAGCCCTGCACCCGCCGGATCGCATCGGCATGCGAAGCGGGGTCCTCGGCAATGATCGGCACCACGCCGGAGCGGGTGGCATAGGCGACCAGTTCCTTGCGCTTCAGCCCCGGCCAGTCGAAGTCGTGATAGGCGCCGGGATAGGCGTGATAGGTGATCGACGCGCCGCGCGCGACGGCGTGGTCGGCCAGCGCCTTGCACGGCGCATGCGGTGTCCAGACGTCCTTGTCGCCGATCAGGATCATCAGCGGCATCCTGGGCGTCCAGTCGGTGCCCATGCGGCGCTCGCTGCACGACCCGGGATAGAAGGCGATCGCCGCCCGGAAGTCGGGGCCGGTGGAGGCGGCCGGCCGGCCGACCTTTTTGCCGAGAGCGAACAGCACTGCTCCGCCGCCGTTCGACCAGCCGACCATCGCCACCCTGTCCTTGGCCACCCAGGACTGCTTCTGCAGCCAGGCCAACCCTCCGTAGGCATCGGCCGGGCGGCGCAGATAGAGCCATTCCTTGAAGCCCGCGCGCGAGCAGATCTCACCCGAGCCGCGCGGCGTGAGGCTGTCGATCATCAGCACGACGATGCCCTGGGCATTGAGCTTGGCGGCCCAATCGATCTCGCGCGAGACGATGCGATCCGTCGCCGTCGAGATCAGCCCGCCGCAGCCATGCAGGAAGATCACGGCAGGCATCGGGCCGGGCCGGTCGGGCTTGAACAGATAGCCGTCGAGCGTTGTCGGCGCGCGGTCCGCCATGCCGTCGAGCGACGCGAAATGGACCTTGTCCTGCGCCGATGCGGCGCCTGTCAGGACGATCAGCAGGGCGAGGGCGAGGAGATGTCGCATCGGCCGGGATGGTAGCCGATCCCCGTTCGCCGGTCTAAAGTCCGCGCGCGGCCGGAGGGGGTCGGAGGAAACGAATGCTCAAGGCGCGGTCTTTCACGTCGGCCATGCTGGCGCTCGCGGTTGCGGGCAGCGCCTGGGCGCAGCAGACGCCGCCTGCTGCTGACGCGGCGCCCGCGCCTCCGCCTCCGAAGGAATACAGCCAGCGGATCCTGGTGCCGGGCTCGTGGTTCCACGGCGTGCATGGCCTGGCCTTCAACAAGGACGACCAGCTTTTCGCCGGTTCGGTGGTCGGCCAGGCGATCTATCGCGTGCAGGTCGATTCAGGCGAGGTCGATCGCCTCGTCGAGCCGCCGGTCGGCATGGCTGACGACATCGCCTTCGCCGAGGATGGCAGCATGGCCTGGACGGCCTTCCTGCTGGGCAAGGTCTATCTGCGCCGCGGCAACAAGACGATCGAGGTCGCCAACGGCCTGGCCGGCCCGAACTCGATCGCCTTCGGCAAGGACGGGCGGCTGTTCGTGTCCGAAGTGTTCCTCGGCGATGCGCTCTACGAGATCGACATCAGGAACGTCGACAAGCCCGAGTTCAAGTCGATCGCCCGCAGCGACCTGCGCCGCATCGCCGAGAAGCTGGGCGGCCTGAACGGCTTCGAGATCAACAAGGACGACGGCTTCCTCTACGGCCCACTGTGGTTCAAGGGCCAGGCGGTGAAGATCAACGTCGACACCGGCGCCGTCGAAGTGATCGCCACCGGCTTCACGACGCCGGCGGCCGCCAACATCGATCCGCAGAGCCGTGATGATCTTTATGTGATCGACACCGCCAACGGCTCGGTCTGGAAGGTGAGCCTGACGAGCAAGGCCAAGCGGCTGGTCGCCACGCTGAGATCGGGCCTCGACAATCTCGCCTTCGATTCGCGCGGCCGGCTGTTCGTGACCTCGATGACCGACAACGGCATCTACCTCGTCGACAAGGTGACGGGCGCATCCAGGACGATCGTCGAGGGCAAGCTCGCGATCCCGGCCGATCTCGCGGTCGCCTCCGAGAACGGCAAGGACACGGTGCATGTCGCCGACGTCTTCAGCTATCGCACGGTCGATGGCGGCAACGGCGCGGTGAGCGACGTGCTGCGCGTGCACGGCGACACGCATGCCTATCCGCTCGGAATCTCGATCGGTCCGCGGCATGTCCTGCTGTCGAGCTGGTTCTCGATGACGGTCGAGAAGGTCGATCGCAAGAGCGGCAAGCTGGTCGCCAGCCTGGCCGACTTCGCCACGCCCGTCGACGCCGTCGAAGCAGCCGATGGGACGGTCTATGTGGCGGAACTGGCGAGCGGCAATCTCGTGAAGGTCAGTCCCGACGGCAAGACGCGCAGCACGGTGGTCAAGGAGCTGCGCGGCCCGGTGGCGCTGGCGCAGGGGGCGGGCGACGTGATCTACGTCACCGAGATCGCCGCCGGCGCGGTCAGCCAGATCGACGTCGGCTCGGGCGCGCGCAAGGTCGTGGCCGACGGGCTTGCCGGTCCGGAAGGGATCGATGTCGGCCCGGACGGCCGGCTTTACGTCGCCGAAGTCGGCCAGAAGCGCGTGATCGCCATCGATCCGGCGAGCGGCTCGAAGACGGTGATCGCCTCCAACCTCGATATCGGCCTCGAGCCGTTTCCTGGCGGGCCGCCGGCGCTGGTGCCGACCGGCGTCGCGGTCGGCAAGACCGGCGTGGTCTATGTCAGCTCCGACCGGCGCAACGCGATGTACAAGCTCACCCCGCCCACGCCGTAGGAGCGTTCATGCCCGGCATTCCGTTCATCAGGGACTTCAAGTTCGACTACGGCACGGCGATGGAAGTGACGCCGCTGATCCGCCGCGTCGTCGCGCACAATCCGAATCCCTTCACCTTCAAGGGCACCGGCACCTATATCGTCGGCCACGGCAAGGTGGCGATCGTCGATCCCGGGCCGGACGATCAGGACCATATCGACGCCGTGCTGCGCGCCGTGCGCGGCGAGACAGTGACGCACATCTTCGTCACCCATACCCACGTCGACCACGTGCCGGCGACGCCGGCGATGGCCAAGGCGACCGGGGCGAAGGTCTACAGCTACGGCCCGCATCCCAAGCCGCCGGCCGGCGTCGCGACCGAGCAGGAGGGCGATTTCTCCTTCGCGCCCGACATCAAGCTCGACGACGGCGACGTGGTGCACGGCGACGGCTGGAACGTCGAGGCGGTCTACACGCCGGGGCACATCTCCAATCATCTCTGCTTCGCGGTGAAGGAGGACAACGCGCTGCTGTCGGGCGACCACGTCATGGGCTGGTCGACGGCGGTGATCTCGCCGCCCGACGGCAACATGGCCGACTACTTCGCTTCCCTGCGCAAGCTGCTGCCGCGCGAGGAGACGCTCTACATCCCGACGCACGGCGCGGAGATCCGCGATCCGCATCCGTTCGTCGAGTCCTACATCGAGCATCGCCTGGGCCGCGAGGCGCAGATCATGGCGCGCCTGAAGGAAGGGCCGCAGACGGTTCCGCAGATGGTGGCCAGGAACTACGCCGACACGCCGATTCATCTCCATGCGGCCGCCGGCCGCTCGATGCTGGCGCACCTCATCCAGATGGTGAAGGACGGCCGCATCAGGACCGAGGACGGCGACGCCAGGATCGATTCGACATACAGGCTCTAGACTTTCCTCCCTTGGCGGAGTCCGCCAAGGGAGGAAGTCTTTGACAGGGGAGAGACACACCTATGGACCTCAAGCTCACCGGCAAGACCGTGCTGATCAGCGGCGGCAGCCGTGGCATCGGCTTTGCCTGCGCGATGGCGTTCGCGGCCGAAGGCTGCGCCGTGCACATCGCCTCGCGCTCGCAGGAGTCGCTCGAGGCGGCGCGGGAGAAGATACGCGCCCGCCACAACGTGCCGGTCGAGATCCATGCCGCCGATTTCTCGAAGGGCGACACCGTTCGCGCCGTGGTCGAGGCGGTCGGCCATGCCGACATCCTGGTCAACAACGCCGGCGCCATCCCGCGCGGCGACATCCTCGCCATGACCGAGGAGAAATGGCGCGAGTCGTGGGAGCTGAAGATGTTCGGCTACATCAACGCCACGCGTGCCATGCTGGAGAAGATGTACGCGCGCAAGCAGGGCGTCGTGGTCAACATCATCGGGCTGGCGGGCGAGAGCTTCAACTACGACTACGCCGCCGGCACCACGGCGAACGCCGGCCTGATGGCCTTCACCCGCGCCGTCGGCTCCAGGAGCGTCGACCATGGCGTGCGCGTCGTCGCGATCAACCCGCCCGGCACGCGCACCGACCGCATGACCACGCTGCTGCGCAGCCAGGCGGAGCAGAAGTGGGGCGATCCCGAGCGCTGGCGCGAGCTCACCACGCACATGCCGTTCGGCCGTCCGGCCGAGCCGGACGAGGTCGCCGACCTCGCGGTGTTCCTCGCATCGGATCGCGCCAGCTACATCAGCGGCGTCGTGATGACCCTCGACGCGGGCCAGGCCGCGCGCCATTGAGGCGGCTGGCGCGCACCTTCCTCCTGGCGCTGCTTGCGGCCGGCGCCGGAGGAGAGGCCTGCGCCCAATCGCTGCCCGGTGCGTTGCCGGCGACGGAGACCGCTCTGCGGCGCGGCGAATGGCCGGCCTATGCAGGCAGCAACGGCGCGCTGCGCTGGTCGCCGCTCGGGTCGATCGACCGGACCAACGCAGGCAAGCTGCAGGTCGTCTGGCGCTGGCGCTCGCCCGACCATGACGTGCGCGACGCCAGCCCCGGTATCGCCGCCTCCTTCAGCAACGAATCGACGCCGCTCATGATCGGCGGCACGCTCTATGTGAGCACCTCGCTGAGCCAGGTTGCCGCGATAGAGGCGGCCACGGGCAAGACCCGATGGGTGCACGATCCGCGGGCGTACGACAACATGATCCAGCCGGCCAACAACGGCTGGGCGAACATGGGTGTCGCCTACTGGAAGAGCGGCGAGGATGAAAGGATCCTCATTCTTACCGCCGACGCCTTCCTGCTCGCGCTCGACGCCCGGACCGGCAAGCCGGTCGGGAGCTTCGGCGAGAACGGCCGGGTCGATCTCGTCAAGGGCCTGCGCAGGTCCTTCCCGCGCGAAGACTATACCAACCAGGCACCGCCGCTGATCGTCGGCGACGTCGTCGTAGTCGGCTCGTCGATCTGGGATTTCTGGGGCAGGCATCCGCCGGCGCCGGGCGATGTGCGCGGCTTCGACGTGCGCAACGGCGAGGTGCTGTGGACCTTTCACACGATTCCCCAGGACGGCGAAGGCGGCGTCGAAACCTGGAAGAACGACTCGTGGCGGCACACCGGCAACGCCAATGTCTGGGCGCCGATGAGCGCCGACGACCAGCTTGGTCTTGTCTACCTGCCGGTCAGCACGCCCTCCAACGACTATTACGGCGGGCATCGCCCGGGGGACGGGCTCTATGGCGACAGCCTCGTGTGCCTCGATGCGAAGACCGGCCGCAGGGTCTGGCACTTCCAGACCGTGCATCACGGGCTTTGGGACTACGATCTGCCGGCGGCGCCCAATCTGGTCGACATCACGGTCGATGGTCGGCCGATCAAGGCCGTGGCGCAGGTCACCAAGCAGAACTTCCTGTTCGTGTTCGACAGGGTCACCGGCAAGCCGGTCTGGCCGATCGAGGAGCGTCCGGTACCGGCATCGACGGTTGCCGGCGAGCATGCGGCGCCGACGCAGCCCTTTCCAACCAGGCCGGCTCCGCTCGACCTTCAGGGCATTGGCGAGCAGGACCTCGTGGACTTCACGCCCGAACTGCGCGCCGAGGCACTGCAGATCCTCGATCGCTACGATCACGGGCCGCTCTACACGCCGCCCACGATGCGCGGCATGGCGACCAATCCCGGCGTCGCGGGCGGTGCGAACTGGCCGGGAGCCGCGGTCGATCCCGCATCCGGAATGCTCTACGTCGAGACGCATCGGCACCCCGTCGTCGTGACCTTGCGCCGGCCCACCGCATACGAACAGAAGTACGATCTGGTCGGCAGATTCTCGACCTTGCCCGGGCCGCGTGGCTTGCCGATCCTGAAGCCGCCCTATGCCAGCCTGCTCGCCATCGATCTGAATACCGGCGAGCATCGCTGGCGCGTACCGCTCGGGCGCGGGCCGCAGGATCATCCGGCCGTTCGCGCGGCGGGTGTGACCGGCCGGCTCGGAAATCCCGCTTCCCGCGGCTGGGCATTGGTGACCGCGTCGCTGCTCTTCGCGGTGCAATCGGGCACATTGGTCAACCCGCGATCCGGCACCGATCCCCGGCGGCGTGTCTTCGACATCCTGCAGAGGGATACGAACATGTGGGTGTACGACAAGGCGAGCGGCGAGTTGCTGGCCGAAATCCCGGTCGGCAGCAATGCCAGCGGCGCGCCGATCACCTATCTCGCAGACGGCAGGCAGTTCATCGTCTTCCCGGCCGGCGGCGGCGCCAACGTGCCGGAAGAGCTGGTCGCGGTGGCGCTGCCATGATCCTCAGCCTGTTCGGCTCCTGATCATCGCATGCGCGGCGTTGCCGGCGCACGCCGGCCAACACGATATTTGCCCGCTGGTCAGCGGCGCTTGCCGGCGATGACGGCTTTGGCGGGATTGGTGTGCGAGGCGGCGAACGGCGAAGATGCAACGGCGGTCTTCTTCTTCTTGTCCTGCTTCGGCTTCTTCGCTTCCTTGTTGGAGCGGCGATTCTTCATGGACATGTGGGTTCTCCCGGCGAGTTGTACTCGAGCGCGGGACATCCGCGGTGCGGACTACCCTAGCCGCTTTCCGCCACCGTGTCCGATTTGTCTGGGCGGACGGTCACTGAACGGCGTTTTCCGGCTCGGAGATGACCGTCTCCACCCTGCGATGAAACGCATTGTACGCGATGGTCGACGACGAGGCCGATGCGACTTCCATGGCTGCGGCTGCCCTCGGTGTCGACTTGCCTCCGACGGCGACCACGGCGACGCAGAAGAGCAGGACGCCGGCGATCACGCTCGGCCCGTGACCCCAACGCGCGCTGTAGGGCCAGCAGGGGAAAGTCGCCACGCTGACCGCTGCCAACAGAATTGCGACAAAAAGGATAAGCACCGCGCGCTCCCTGACATCGTTCGGGATACAAACGAGGCAGGGAGCGCGCGGGTTCCGCCATGTTTTCGCCTCAGAATCGATAGTTCAGGCCGACCCTCAGGAGATTGCCGATCGAGCGCTCGTCGATGCTCGTGGTGCCCGGCGATGACAAGGCGGTGTCCGGGCTGCCGATCCAGAGATACTCGAGCTTGGCCGACCACTGGTCCGTGATATGGCCCTCGACGCCGCCGCCGAAGGTATAGGTCCAGAAATTGTTGGAGGCGTCGAAGTAGCCGGTCTGCGAATCGGTGCCCTGGAGGCGCTGATGGCCCCACACGGCGCCGCCGGTGACGTAGGGCATTACCGAACCGATGGTATAGCCCGCGCGGACTCGGAAGGTGCTGAACCAGGGCGTGGTGGCGTTGGCATTGATCGCCGACGGACCCGCGCCGCCGCTCAAGCCCGAGGACATGGTCGAGCCCTGGAAGTCGGCCTCGGCGCCGAGCAGGACCGGACCGATGAGGTAGTTGTAGCCGGCCTGCACGCCGCCGACGAAGCCACTGCCGGTGCCGTTCAAGCCGCCGCCCGTATTGTTCTCGACGATCGAGGCGGAGGTCGAGCTCCACAGCCCGCCGGCATTGATGCCGGCGTAGAAGCCTTCCCACCTGTTGTTGCTCTGCGCCTGCGCCACGATCGGACTGGCCATTACGACGGCGACGGCGGCAGCGAGGGCGATGGGCATACGTTTCGACATGAAACACTCCGCGAGAGTTGAGGGGACGATGTCCGCTGGGGCGCGGATTACGCTGCCGGAAAGGGGCGCTCGCGCGGCATCTCCGGGGAGGCGGCGTGACGGGCATTTGCAGTGTCTGTCCTGCACCAGTCGCGTGTGTGGTACCGAGTGCCGTTGATGTGACTTTCGAAACGCCGACCGTTACCTTGTGCCCATTGCCCCCGTGATCGATTCATGTCCGCTTCGCTTTCGTCCGCACGCGCCCTGCTGCACTCCGTCTTCGGCTTCGGCAGTTTCCGCCCGGGGCAGGAAGAAATCGTGCAGGCAGTGCTCGACGGCGAGAACGTGCTGGCGGTCATGCCGACCGGCTCGGGCAAGTCGCTGTGCTATCAGCTTCCGACGCTGGTGCGGCCCGGTCTCACGGTCGTCGTCTCGCCGCTGATCGCGCTGATGCGCGACCAGGTGCGCGCGCTCGGTGCGGCCGGCGTTGCCGCCGGCAGCCTCAACTCGGGCAACGATCCGGCCGAGAATGCGCGCGTCATGCGCCTGCTCCGCCAACGCGAGCTGCGGCTGCTCTATGTCGCGCCCGAACGACTGGCGCGGCAGGACACGATCGAGATGCTGTGCGAGAGCGACGTACGGCTGATGGCCATCGACGAGGCGCATTGCGTCTCTCAATGGGGCCACGATTTCCGCCCCGAGTATCTCACGCTGGGCAGCCTCGCGCGCCAGATCGGCGGCGCGCTGCAGACCATGGCGCTGACCGCGACGGCCGATGCGCCGACGCGCGGCGATATCGTCGACAAGCTCTTCGACGGGCCGCCGCGCACCTTCGTGCGCAGCTTCGACCGGCCGAACCTGCGGCTTGCCTTCAAGCCCAAGGAGCACTCGTCGCGCCAGGTGCTTTCCTTCGTGCGCGGGCACGAGGGCGACAGCGGCATCGTCTATTGCGCGTCCCGTCGAAAGGTCGAGGAGCTTGCCGAGGCGCTGCGCGCGGCCGGCGTCAAGTCGCTGCCCTATCACGCCGGCCTCGACAAGCGCGTGCGCGACGCCAACCAGGACGCCTTCCAGCAGGAGGACGGCGTGGTGATGACGGCGACCGTCGCCTTCGGCATGGGCATCGACAAGCCCGACGTGCGCTTCGTGTGCCACGCCGACCTGCCGGCCAACGTCGAAGCCTACTACCAGGAGATCGGCCGCGCCGGGCGCGACGGCCTCGCCGCCGATACGCTGACGCTCTATGGCCTGGGCGACATGCAGCTGCGCCGCCTGCAGATCGAGCAGAGCGAGTCGTCGGACGAACGCAAGCTGGTCGAGCGCCAGCGTCTCAACGCCCTGCTGGCACTGGCCGAGGCACCACGCTGCCGCCGCCAGACCCTGCTGGCCTATTTCGGCGAGCCCTCCGAGCCGTGCGGCAACTGCGATCTCTGCCAGGAGGGCGTCGAGCGCTTCGACGGCACGATCGAGGCACAGAAGGCGATGTCGGCGATCCTGCGCACCGGCGAGCGCTTCGGCATGGAGCATCTGGTCGCCATCCTGACGGGCGACCTCACCGCGAACGTGCAGAAATACAATCACGATCGCCTGCCGACGTTCGGCGTCGGCAAGGACCGGCGGAACGTCGAATGGCGCTCGATCTTCCGCCAGATCTCGGCGTTGGGGCTGATCACCCAGGACATGATGGAGCATGGCCGCTGGTTCGTGACCGACGAAGGCTGGCGGGTGCTGAAGGGCCAGCAGCGGATCGAGCTGCGCAAGGACCTCGCCGCGCCGGCCAAAGGGACGCGCCGGGAAAAGCGGGCGGCCGCCACCGTCACGGTCGTGGGCGATGCCGACGGCAGGCTGCTCGCGGCTCTCAAGGCCCTGCGTGCCAGGCTGGCGCAAGTCCAGAAGGTGCCGGCGTACGTCGTCTTCTCCGACCGCACGTTGATCGAACTGGCCACGCACAGGCCCGACAGCGCACGCGCGATGCGCGAGATCCACGGCGTCGGCGACGCCAAGCTGGAGCGCTACGGCGCCGCTTTCCTGGACGTCATCCGGAGCGCTACTCGCTGATCGTCGACGGAACCGGAGCGTACGGTTGCCGTCGAGGGGCGCTCCTGAGGCGGCGGAGTTTTGCGCTTCCCATTCCTCTGGCCGGCCCCGGCGTACTCGACGGCATGCCGCCGGCGGCTACGCGGTCCCGCGTTGGCAGCGTCCAATGGCCGTGCTGGGGAGCCCAGGACTCAACCCTTCTTCTGGCTTTCGCCCATCGACCAGGCGACGCCGAACGGATCGCGCAACTGGCCGTAGCGGTCGCCCCAGAACATCAGCTGCACGGGCAGCATGACCTGCGCACCGGCATCGACCGCGCGCTGGAACGCGGCATCGATGCCGTCGACCTGCAGGTGCAGCATGAAGCCCTGCGGTTCCTTGAACGG
>Ga0182739_1003516_pt1 | contig 13647 bp, 9 predicted proteins | sample eDN5th30CBELigBY_FD_128873 | JGI IMG/M metagenome (GOLD analysis project Ga0182739, IMG submission 128873) | Enriched backyard soil microbial communities from Emeryville, California, USA - eDNA 5th pass 30_C BE-Lig BY (version 2) (version 2) | ecosystem: Environmental > Terrestrial > Soil >... | reverse complement strand
GCGGTCCGCGAAGGCCGCTCCAAGCCGGCCAAGGACACCGCCAAGGTCAAGCGGATCCGCGCGGACATCGCCGCCCAGGGCAAGTCCGCCGCCCGGCAGGCCGATGCCGAGGTCATCTACACCACCACCAACACCGTCCCCGGCGTGGCCCTGCGCGGCGAGGCCGACCGGCTGCGCGACCTGGCCGGGCGGACGGACGTCGTTTCCGTCTCCGCGATCATCCCGAAGACTCCGGACAACCTGGGCGCCGTGATCGACACCGCCGCGCTGTCCTCCTGGGTCTCCCTCGGGGCGACCGGCAAGGGCGTGACCATCGCGGTGCTGGACACCGGCCTGGACTACACGCACGCCACCTTCGGCGGGCCGGGCACCACCGCCGCCTACCGCGAGGCCAAGGACTCCGTGTCGCTGCCGGCCGCCTCCTCCGGCCTTTACGACCCGGCGAAGTTCAAGGGCGGCTGGGACCTGGTCGGCGACAGCTACAACGCCGACGACACCGACCCCGCCTACCAGCCGGTTCCGCACCCGGACTCCAACCCGCTGGACTGCAACACCGGCAACACCGACGGGCACGGCACCCACGTGGCCGGCACCGCCGCCGGATACGGCGTCAACGCCGACGGCACCACGTTCACCGGCGACCACGCCACCCTCACCGCCGCGCAGGTGGCCGCGCTGAAGGTGGGTCCGGGCACCGCCCCCGCCGCCGGCGTCGTGGCCCTGCGCGTCTTCGGCTGCAGCGGCGCGACCGAAGTCACCGGCCAGGCGCTGGACCGCGTGCTGGACCCCAACGGCGACGGCGACTTCTCCGACCGCGCGCAGATCGTGAACATGTCCCTCGGCGGGGACCACTCCCCCGTGGATGATCCGGAGAACGCGATCGTCAACGCGCTCACCCGGCAGGGCGTGCTCTCCGTGGTCGCCGCCGGCAACGCCGGGGACGTCACCGACGTCGGCGGCAGCCCCGGCAACGCGGCCTCCGCGCTGACCGTCGCCAACAGCGTCGGTTCCCAGATCACCCTGGACGCCGTCAAGGTCCTGGCCCCGGGTGATCGCGCGGGCACCGCGGCCGGACAGTACTCGGTGAACTACGACTACGCCGCCGCGGACGCGGACGCCCTCACCGGCACCGTCATCATGGCCCCTGCGGCCAACAAGTACGGCTGCTCCGCGTTCGAGCCCGGTTCGCTGGCGGGCAAGTGGGTCTGGCTGCAGTGGGAGGAGGACGGTTCCTTCCCCTGCGGCTCCGGAGTCCGCTTCAACAACGCGGCCGCCGCCGGCGCGCTCGGCGTGGTGCTCGACTCCCCGCGCCTGGTCTTCGACGGCGGCATCGGCGGCAACACGGCGATCCCCGGGGTGCAGCTGAACAAGGCCTCCTCCGACGCCCTGCGTCCGGCCGCCGAGGACGGCACCCTGCAGGTAAACCTCTCCGCCGGCCTGATCGCCACGGCCGCCGGTGACACGGGCAGCCAGGACGTCCTGAACACCGGTTCCTCCCGCGGCGTGCACGGCTCCGAGGGCGTGGTGAAGCCCGATGTCGCGGCCCCGGGCACCGGCATCGGCTCCGCGGCGGTCGGCACCGGCAACGGCGCCGTCGCCAAGACCGGCACCTCGATGGCCGCCCCGCACACCGCGGGCCTGGCCGCGCTGGTGGCCGCCTCCGGCACCCGCACCCCGCTGGAGATCAAGGCGATCGTCATGAACACCGCCTCCGCCGACGTCACGGACGCCGGCGGCGACGTGTACGGGCCCGCCGGCGTCGGTTCCGGACGCACGGTGGGCTCCGCGGCCCTTGCGACGCCGGCGATCGCCTACGCGACGGACGCTCCGGACCTGGTCTCGCTGGCCTTCGGCGTGGACGAACTGGGCACCTCCCGGCACACCGAGGCCCGGTGGGTCACCGTGCGGAACCTGACCAACACGGCCCGCACCTATGCGGTCGCGTACGATCCCGCCGTCGAACTGCCCGGCGCGGCGTACACCCTGGACCGGACCAGCGTGAAGGTACCCGCCAACGGCTCGGCGAAGGTCAAGGTGACCCTGACCGTCGACCCGGCGAAGATGGCCAAGACCCTCTCCGCCGCCAGCGAGCGCCTGCAGGCGGGGATCCCGCGCCAGTGGGCGGCCGAAGCCTCCGGGCGCCTCAAGCTGACCGCCGCCGGGCTGCCCGAACTGCGCGTGCCCGTGCATGCGGCCCCGAAGCCGACCTCCGCGATGAGCGCCGGCAAGCGGATCTCCTTCACGGCCAGCGGCACCGAAGCAACGGTGCCGCTTTCCGGCCGCGCCCTGAACCAGGGCACGGGCGACGCGCGCTATCTGTCGCTGGTTTCCGCATTCGAGCTCGGCGCTTCCAGCGCCCGCCAGGGCCGGCAGCTCGACGCCGTTGCCGGCGGCCGCGAAATGGACCTGCAGTACGTGGGCGCCGCCAGCGATGCGCCCCTGGCCGGGGCGGCCAACGGCACGCTGAACTTCGGCGTCAGCACCTGGGGCAACTGGGCGCACCTGGCCGGGACCACCGAGATCGACGTGGAGATCGACACCAACGGCGACGGTGAGGCCGACTTCCTGACCTACAGCTCCCCGTACGGGGACGCGGACCTGGACGTGGCCGCCACGTTCGACCTGGCGACCTTCGAGCAGGTCGACCTGTGGCCGACCAACAGCCAGACCGGCGACGTGGACACGAACACGTTCGACACCAACGTGGTTTCGCTGCCGGTGTCCCTCGGGGCGCTGGGCCTGGCCGGCAAGTCCAGCGCGCCCATCAGCTACCGCGTGAGCACGTACAGCTACTTCAACCGCGACGCGGACGGGAACCTGGTGCCGGTCGACTCCACCGGGTGGATCGGCTACAACGCGATCACCCCGGACCTGTGGTTTGAGGGCTCGGGCACCGGAACCGTCTTCGCCGACCTGCCGCGCCAGGCCCTGACTGCCCACCGGGCGGCGGGCGAGACCGAGGCCCGGGCGCTGTTCCTGCATTACCACAACGCCACGGGAACCCTCAGCGGCAAGAAGAACGGGGACGGCGGCAAGGCCGAGGTCCTGGAACTCGAGGTCGCCAAGAAGGACAAGCCGGGCAAGGGCCGGGACTAGTCCTGGCCCGCCGGCGAGCCTGAGGGAGGGCCATGGCACCGACGCGCCACCAGGACGCCGCCTGGGCAACCGTGGTGTTCGCCGGCGTGGTCGCGGCCCTGCACATCTGGAAGCTGCCCGCGGCCATCCCCGCCATCCAGGCCGACCTGGGGCTGAGCCTGGTGGCCGCGGGCCTGCTGCTGGGGATGGTGCAGGTCGCCGGCATGCTGGGCGGGCTGGCGGTGTCCCTGCTGTCCGAACTGGCCGGGGCGCGCCGTTGCCTGCTGGCCGGGCTGGGCCTGCTGTTCACCGGTTCGCTGGTCGGCGGCTTCTCCGCGGCGGCCGGCCCGCTGATGGCCTCCCGCGTCCTGGAGGGCGCCGGCTTCCTGCTGGTCACCGTGCTGGCGCCGGGCCTGATCCGGACGCACACGCCGCTGCGCCGGCTCAATTTGGCGGTGGGCGTGTGGAGCGCCTACCAGGGCATCGCGACGTTCGTGGGCCTGGTGGCTACCGCCCTGGTACTGCAGGTGGTCTCCTGGCAGACGTGGTGGCTGGTGATGGCCGCGGTGTCCCTGGTGCCGATCCCGCTGGTGCTGCGGCACGTGCCTCCGGACGCCATGCCCCCGCGCGGCAGCGACCGCGGCCGGACGGCGGCCCGCCGCATCGCCGTCACGGTGCGCTCCCCCAACCCGTGGATCGCCGGGACGGTGTTCGCCTGCTACACGGTGCAGTGGATGGCCGTGGTGGGTTTCCTCCCCACGGTCTACCAGGCCAACGGGCTCACCGGCATCTGGCCCGGCGTGCTCTCCGCCGTCGTGGGCGGGCTGAACGCCGTGGGCGCGATCCTCACCGCTCCCCTGATGCAGCGCGGCGTCCCGGCCCGGGTGCTGCTGATCGGGGCCTTCGTCTCCATGGGCACGATGTCGCTGCTGACCTTTGCGGTGCCGTGGCAGCAGGTTCCGGGCGGGGCCGTTTTCCAGTTCGCCGCGGTGGCGCTGTTCTCCATGACCGGCGCCGCCATCCCCACGACGCTGGTCCGGCTGGCCGTGGACCTGGCCCCGGAGGGTGGCTCGGCACCGGCCGTGATGGGGCTGATGCAGCAGATCTTCAACGTCGGCAACTTCACCGGCCCGGCGGTCGCGGCCGCCCTGGCCACCGCGACCGGCGGCTGGGGCGCCACCTGGTGGATGACCTGCGGTTTCGCAGTTCTCGGCATCCTGCTGGCGCTGTTGCTGAGCGAGCGGCGGCTGGGGCTGAAGATCGCCCAGCGTTGAGGGTAATCCAGCGCTAGGGAGTGCGGCGCCGGCCGGGGCCGTCGCGCAGTTCCCGGGTGATCCGGTGGGCCTCTTCAAGCAGCAGGCGCCCCAGCTGGGCCTGCCGCTCGGGGCGGAACCTGGACTCGATCCCGGTCAGGGACAGGGCCCAGGCCGGTTCGGAGTTGCGGTCGAACACCGCCGCGCCCATGCCCCAACTGCCTTCGAGGACCAGCCCCGGGTTCACCGCATAGCCGACTTCCCTGATGGCGCGCAGGTTGGCCCGGATCGCTTCCGCACTGTGGCCGGGACCGAAGCGGGCGGTGCGCGCGCCGTCGTCGTCCAGGATGCGGTCCACCTCGGCGTCCGGAAGGAAGGCCAGGATCGCCAGCCCCGCAGAGGCGACCCCGAGCGGGAACCGCACGCCCTCGTGCAGGACGAAGGACCGGACCGGGAAGCTGCCCTCGACCCGCATCAGGCAGACCGTTTCATCGCCCCGCCGGATGGACAGGAACGCGCTTTCCCCCGTTTCGTCGGCCAGCCGGCGCAGGCTGGGGCGGGCGATGTCCTCGATCGCGTACCGGTTCGCCGCCACCGCGCCCATGACGTAGAGGTCCGGGCCCAGGTGCCACGTGTTGGTGGCGCCGTCGTGGTCCAGCAGTCCCTCCGCCGCGAGCGAGGCCAGCAGCCGGTAGACCGTGGGACGGGTCAGCCCGGACGCGGCCACGATCTCCGGCAGCGCCGCGCCCGCCTCCGGGGCGCGGGCGACGATGCGCAGCAGTTCCGCGATCCTGCCCACCACCTGCGTCCCTTGGACCGATTTAGGCTGCACCATTTTTTGCGTCACATTCGGCTCCAATATCCATAATGTGGACAGCTTCCCGGTGTCAGTCCACAGTGTGATGACCAGTCAATCAGGGCCTTGACGCCCTGACAAACGCGCCGATAGGGTCCACTCAATTCCAGGCGTCCATTTAGTGGACACCTCGCACGGAGTCTGCGGGTCCCGCCCGCCACCGACACAAGGAGAAGCGCATGTCCAAGCTCATGGCAGATCCCGCCGCAGCGCTCGAGGGGGTGCTCACCGACGGCATGACCATCGCCGTGGGCGGCTTCGGCCTCTCCGGGATTCCCGCGGACCTGATCGACGCGGTGCGCGATTCCGGGGTCACCGGCCTGACCATCGTCTCCAACAACATGGGCGTGGACGGCAAGGGCCTGGGGGTGCTGATCGAAAACGGCCAGGTCGCCAAGGTCGTGGCCTCCTACGTCGGGGAGAACAAACTGTTCGCCGAGCAGTACCTCGCCGGCGTCCTGGAGGTCGAGTTCACCCCGCAGGGCACCCTGGCCGAGCGGCTGCGCGCCGGCGGCGCCGGCATCGCCGCCTTCTACACCAGGACCGGCGTGGGCACCCTCGTGGCCGAGGGCAAGCCGCACGCGGAGTTCGACGGCGTCCTGCACGTCCAGGAACGCGGCATCGTCGCGGACCTGGCCCTGGTCCACGCCCACACCGCGGACACCGACGGGAACCTCACCTACCGCTACACGGCCCGCAACTTCAATCCCGTCGTCGCCACCGCCGGCCGGGTCACCGTGGCCGAAGCCGAGGTCATCGTCGAACCCGGAACGCTGGATCCGAACCACATCGTCACCCCGGGCGTCTACGTCCAGCGCCTGGCCAAGTCCACGGACCGGCCCAAGCTGATCGAGCTGCGCACCGTCCGCCCCCGGCCCGCCGCCGTCGGCGCCTGAAACCACCCCCCGAACCGCAAGGAGAAGACCATGGCCTGGACACGAGATGAGATGGCGGCGATCGCCGCGGCCGAGCTGGAGGACGGGGACTACGTCAACCTCGGCATCGGCATCCCCACCCTGGTGGCCAACAACCTGCCCGAGGGCGTGCGCGTGGTGCTCCAAAGCGAGAACGGACTGCTCGGCATGGGCCCGTTCCCCTATGAGGGCGAGGAAGACGCGGACCTGATCAACGCCGGCAAGCAGACGGTCACCATCTTGGAGGGCGGGTCCGTCTTCGACTCCGCCACCAGCTTCGGCATGATCCGCGGCGGCCACGTCAAGGTCGCCATCCTCGGCGCCATGCAGGTCTCCGGCTCCGGGGACCTGGCCAACTGGACCATCCCCGGCAAGATGGTCAAGGGCATGGGTGGGGCCATGGACCTGGTGGCCGGCACGCCCCGCGTGGTGGTGCTCACCGAGCACGTGGCCAAGGACGGCACCCCCAAGATCGTGACCGAATGCACGCTGCCGCTGACCGGGGTGGCCGTGGTGGACCGGATCGTGACCGACCTGGCGGTCTTCGATGTCCGGGACCACGCCCTGGTCCTGCGCCGCACCGCTCCCGGGCACGACGTCGGGGAGATCCGCTCGTTGACCGACGCCCCCTTCACCGTGGAGCTTGAGGCGGGGGTGGCGGCATGAGCGCGCTGATTGTCGGCTACGCACGGACGCCGTTCGCCCGTTTCAACGGCCGGCTCGCCGCCGTTTCCGCCACTTCCCTCGGTGCCCATGCGGCCAAGGCCGCGCTGCGCCGCGCCGGCATCGCCCCGGAGCAGGTCCAGCGGGTGGTTGCCGGACACGTGCTGCAGGCCGGGGCCGGGCAAAACCCGGCCCGGCAGTCCGCCGTTGCTGCCGGGGTCCCCCTGACGGTGCCGGCCCTGACGCTGAACGCGGTATGTCTCTCCGGCCTGGAGGCCGTCGTGGAAGCCGAGCGCCTGATTGCCGGCGGAGAAGCGGACATCGTCCTTGCCATCGGCCAGGAGTCCATGTCCCTGGCCCCGCACGTGCTCGGCGCCCGCGCGGGCCACAAGTACGGTGCAATGGAACTGGTCGACACGCTCGAGTTCGACGGGTTGACCGACGCGTTCGAGCGCCGTTCCATGGGGGCGTCCACCGAGGACGGCAACACCGAACTGGGCCTGGACCGTGACATCCAGGACGCCTGGGCCGCAGCCTCCCACCAGCGCGCCGCGGCGCATGCCGCCTTCCACGCCGGGGAGATCGAGCCCTACACCATCGCCTCGCGCCGCGGCGAGACCGTGGTGGCGGAGGACGACGGCGTGCGCCCCGACACCACCGCCGGGACGCTGGGCGGACTGCGCCCGGCGTTCAGCAGGGACGGCACGATCACCGCCGGCAACTCCTCGCAGATCACCGACGGGGCCGCCGCCCTGGTCCTCGCCAGCCAGGCCGCCGTCGAACGGCTGGGCCTGTCCCCGATCGCCGCCATCGAGTCGCACGCGCTGGTGGCCGGTCCCGACGTTCGGCTGCACCGGCAACCGGCGCATGCGATCCTTGCCGCCCTGGAGAAGGTTGGCGCCACCCCGGCCGACCTCGCGGCCGTGGAAATCAACGAGGCCTTTGCCGCCGTTGCCGTCGAATCGCTCCGCGCCCTCGAATTGGACGGCGACACCGTCAATGCGCGCGGCGGGGCCATCGCGCTCGGCCACCCCATCGGAGCCTCAGGGGCCCGCCTCGTCGGGACCCTGGCCCGGCAGCTCGCCGAACAGGGCCCCGGAACCCTCGGCGCAGCCGGCATCTGCGGCGGCGGCGGGCAGGGCAGCGCGGTCGTGCTCCGTTCAGTGTAGAAAGACCGGGGCCTGCCGCGCCGCGGTGCACAACAGGGGCGGGCCGACCGCGGCCAACTGCGCCAGCGTACTCAAAGCCCGCTGACGCCCACATCGCCGGGCGCGCCCGGAACCATAGTGCAGGAGCTGCTGGAAGAGCGTGGCTGTTCCGGCAGCTCCTGCACTACCGTTGGGCGGTTGGCCGGACCTCCCGTCCGATCCGTTCGGGCCGTTGCGTCAGTGCGGCTTCGTCGGCGCGTGCGCGCAGTCCGGCGACCAGCGTTTCCAGGCCAAATTCGAAGGCGGCCTCCGCACGCTGCGCCGCGGGCGCGGCCTGTGCCAGGGCCTCCTCGAGGGCCGGGTAGCTGCCGTGGCTGGGCCTCCACGGGACGTCGGGAGCGGAGAGGTCCAGCGCGGCGCCGATGGCGAAGCTGTCGACCAGGCCGATGGCGCTGACGATGTCCGGACCCCTGAAGCCCGCCTGGGCCAGGACGGCAGCGATGCCGTCATACATGCCCAGGATTTCCGGGTTCTCGACGGTGGTGGAGGCCAGCAGTGGCGCCAGCCGCGGATGTTTGGCGAAACCGGCGCGGTAGCGTCGGATGGTCTCCCGGAGCCGCTCGTGCCACGGGACATCCGGCGAAGGCGCGTCGTCCCCGGCCCGGAACGCCGCCCCGCGCAACATTTCGACCAGCTCAGCACGCCCGGACACATGGTGGTAGATCGAGGACTGGCTGACCCCCAGGCTCTTGGCGAGCTTCGGGAAGCTGAAGTCGCCTTCGGCGTCGACGAGTTCCAGGGCCGCCGCGACGACCTGGTCCCGGCTGAGCAGTGGTGCCTTGGGCCGTCCCATTGAGGCGAACTCCCCCTGTCGAAAGAAACCGTCAGGACCCCCTTGTGGAGTAATCCCGGTTACACCATACTAAACCGAAAGCCTCTCGATTAATGGCTTCCCTGCACACCCGATCCCTCGGGTCCTTCCCTTGAAAGCGGACATTCCATGGAAACTACCGACGCGATCTCCCCTGCCCGGGGGACGGCCGCCGGCCTGAAGCGCGACGCGCTGGGGACACCGGGCATCGTCTTCCTGGTCCTCTCGGCGGCCGCCCCCTTGACCGTCATGGCGGGCATCGCCCCGCTGGCCATCGCCGTCGCCGGCCCGGCCGCCCCGCTGGGCTATCTCGTGGCCGGCGTGGTGCTGGTGCTCTTCTCCGCCGGCTTCATGGCCATGACCAGGCACATGCGCGCGGCAGGCGGCTTCTACGGATACGTCACCAAGTCCCTCGGTCCCAGTGCGGGGCTGGCGACCGCTGCCCTGTCGGTGGTCAGCTACAACCTGATCCAGATCGGTCTGTACGGGCTGTTCGCCCTGCAGCTGCACGCTTTGGTCCTGCGGTTCACGGGCGTGGACGTGCCGTGGCCGCTCCTGGCCGTCGCCGCGATCCTCGCCGTTTGCCTGGTCGGGTACCGGGGCGTGGACGTCGGCGCCAAGGTCCTCGGCGTGCTGCTGGTTGCCGAGACCCTCATCCTGGCCGTAGTCGCGGTGGCGGTCCTCGCCCGGGGAGGGGCCAACGGGATCGACGCCGCCTCCTTCTCCCCCGCGCACCTGGCCGACCCGGGGCTGGTCGCGGTGCTGGGCCTGGCCTTCGGCGCGTTCGTCGGGTTCGAGTCGACGGTCCTCTACCGCTCGGAGGCGCGGGACCCGGAACGCACCATCCCCCGCGCGACGTACATCGCCGTCGGCTTCCTGGCGCTGTTCTATGCCTTCGTTTCCTGGACGGTCGTGCTGGCGTTCGGCTCCGCGCAGGTGCAGTCGCTGGCGGCCGAGAACCTCACCGACCTGTTCTTCATCGCCGCGGACACCTACGTCGGCTCCTGGTCCGGCGCCGTTATGGCCGTGCTGCTGGCCACCAGCCTCTACGCGATGCAACTGGCCTTCCACAACGCGATCAACCGGTACACCTACATGCTCTCGCGGGACGGGCTCACGCCCGCATTCCTGGGCCGCACCCACCCGCGCTTCCGCTCGCCCCACCTTGCCGGCCTGGCCCAAACGGCCCTGGCCCTCGCCGTCGTCCTGGCCATGGCCGCGGCGGGCGCGGACCCTTATGTGCATCTGATGATCTGGCTGAACACCCCCGGCGTCCTCGGCATCGTCTGCCTGCAGGGATTGGTCTCGCTGGCCACCGTCGTTTACCTCCGGCGCCACCGGGAAGCGGCCACCAACCGGTGGATCATCCCCGTAGCGGCCGTCGCCACCATGCTGCTGTTCGCGGCCGTCTACCTGGTGCTGGCCAACATCGGCCTGATGACCGGGGCTGAGGGCGCCACCAATGTCCTCATCGCCGCCGTCGTGCCTGCCGTGTTCGCCGCCGGGCTGCTCCTCGCCCGGATCCTGAAGAAAACCCGCCCCGCCACTTACGAAGGAATCGCCACCCATGACGGCAACTAAGGCCGACGCCATCATCCATGCCCGCACCGTGCGCACCCTGGATCCTTCCACCGGAGGCGTCACGGCGATCGGCATCACCGGCGGCCGGATCACGCACCTGGGGACCGCCGGTGACGCCGCCGCGTGGGCCGGTCCGGGAACCGCCGTCCACGACTACGGCGACGCCTGCGTGGTGCCAGGGCTGATCGACTCGCACATCCACCCGGTCATGGGGGCGGAGATCACCCACGGTGTCGACCTCACCGACGCCGGGTCGCTGGCCGAGGCCGCCGCCCTCCTCGCCGAAGAGGCCGAACGCACCCCGGCCCCGGCCTGGGTCCGCGGGTGGGGACTGAAGCCGACGCTGTTCGGCGAGGCGAACCCCAGCAACGGCTTCCTCGCCGGCCTCGCCGCCGACCGCCCGGCGCTGGTGCGGCTCTTCGACGCCCACTCCGCCGTCGTCAACGGCGCCGCCCTGGCCGCCGCGGGCATCTGCGGCGGCTCGGACCTCCTTAATGTCCCCGGCGTCGAGCGGGACGCGGACGGAGTGCCCACCGGATGGCTGGTCGAAATGGATGCCATGGACCTGGCGCTAACCGCCGTGCCCCTCGAACCGGTCGCCGAACGCGCGGCGCGCCTGCACGACGTACTCACCGGGTTCGTGCGGCACGGAATCACCGGCGGACAGGTGATGGACTTCAATGGAGACTCCGCCGCCCTGCTCGCCGCCGTCGAGGACGGCCCGGGACTGCCCCTGGAGCTGCGCTGCGCCGCCTGGTGCGTCCCGGGGACCATGGAGAAGGACTGGGCGGACCTGGCCTCGCTGGTGGGGACCGGCGGGCGGCGCTGGGCCGTCACCGGCATCAAGTTCTTCATCGACGGGACCATCGACAACGGCACGGCGTGGCTGCATGAGCCGGACGCCAACGGCGAATCCCGCGCCCCCTTCTGGCCCGATGCCGCCGACTTCTCCCGGGCGCTGCGCTACTTCGCCGACCGCTCCATCCCCACCGCCACCCACGCCATCGGGGACGCCGCGGTCGCGCACGTGCTCCGCACGCTGGCCCGGGTCCCCGAGGCCGCGCGCTCGATCCACCGCATCGAGCACCTGGAGACGCTGCCCGATGGCCTCATTCGGGAGATGGCCCGGCTCGGGGTGGCGGCCAGCATGCAACCGACCCACTGCACGCACTTCGTCCACGCCGACCGCTCGGACAACTGGTCCTCCCGGCTCGGGGAAACCCGCGCCGACCGCGGCTGGCGCTGCAGGGACCTGCGGGAGGCCGGCGTCACGGTCGCGCTGGGCTCGGACTGGCCCATCGCCCCCTACGACCCGCGCGCCATCATGGCCGACGCGCAGCTCCGCCACCGGGTGGACCGTCCCGGGGCGCGGCCGGTGAATCCGGAGCAGGGACTGACCGCCCTCATGGCGCTGGAGGGCTACACGACCCACGCGGCCAGGGCGGCGGGCCTGCCGGACCTCGGCTCGATCGTGCTGGGGAACCGGGCCAACCTCACCGTGCTGGCCGCGGATCCGCTCGCCACCAGCCCTGCCGAACTGGCGGCGGCCCCCGTGCTGGCCACGTTCGTCGAGGGCGTCCAGGAGCACTCCCTCGTGGCTTCCTGACACGTCCCGGCGGGCCATCCAACGCGTGCGCGATTCGTGTCGCTTTGGGCACCCCAAACCGACAAGAATCGCGCACGGGTTGGGAATCCAGCCAAAATCGTGCACGCGTTGGGGTGGGCCGCCGGCGGCTTACGCCCGCGCCACCGGCAGGTCGGCCCATTCAGTGGTGTACCGGGGCGAGGAGAACTCGCGTTTCATGGTCCACGCGGCGGGCTCGGCCAGCCCTCCCTGCCCCAGCCCGATCGCGGCCTCCCCGAACTTCGCCCGCACCGCGCCCAGCACGCCGGCAATCCCCGAGTCGGACCGCTCGTCGGCGAAGGGCTCCAGCACCGCCTGTTCCCCGGCCGCATCCGCGCGCGAGAGCCCGGAAAACAGCACACCGGCGCGCACGTACGGCACCCCGGGCACCATACGCCCGCGCATGGCGCCGACCGCGGCCCGCGTCAGCACGATCGGGTCCTGTGTCGGCGACGGCAGGGCCACGGAGGCCGCCGGCGCGGACTCTACCCCGGCGGAGAACCGGCTGGTCCCGGCGGAGACGGAGACTACCGCGGCGCGCATGCCCTCGGCCGCCAGCCGGGACGCACCCTTCTGCGCATACACCGCCATCACCTGGTCCATCTCCTCCAGTGTGGAAACCGGCACCGCGAAGGAGCGGGAGAACATGACCTGCTGCTTGTCAGCCCGCTCCTCCGTGTGGGGGATGCACGGCATCCCGTTCAGCTCCAGCACGGTCCGCTGCAGCACCACGGAAAACTTCTTGCGGATCGCCACCGGATCCGCCGCCCGCAGCTCCGCCACCGTCCCGATGCCCAGCGCGTTCAGCCGCCTGCCCGTCTGGGTCCCCACTCCCCAGAGCCCGGTGACCGGGACGCGGGACTGGATCCGCTCCACCTCCCCATGCGGCAGGGACCCCAGCGAGCACACCCCACCCATGCCCGGATTGCGCTTGGCGATGTGGTTGGCGAACTTGGCCAGCGTCTTGGTCGAAGCGATGCCCACGCACACCGGCACCCCCACCAGCCGCCGCACGGCGTCCCGGATACGCCCGCCCTCGGAGTGCAGCCGCGCCTCGTCGCCGGCCACGCCCAGGAACGACTCGTCGATCGAGTAGACCTCCTGCCAGGTCCCGAACCGGCCAAGCACCTCCATCACCCGCGCGCTCATGTCCCCGTACAGCTCGTAGTTGCTCGAGCGCGCCACCAGCCCCCACCGCTGCGCCTGCGGCGCCACCTGGAACCACGGCGTGCCGGTCCTGATCCCCAGCCGCTTGGCCTCCGGCGAGCGCGAGACCACGCATCCGTCGTTGTTGGAGAGCACGACGACGGGGCGGCCTTCCAGCCGCGGATCGAAGACCCGCTCGCAGGAGACGTAGAAGTTGTTCACGTCCACCAGCGCGATCCGCTCCCCCACGGCGGGCGCGGGACCGCCGGTCGCCCCAGACGCGCTCGCCTCCGGCATTATCGCTTCAGGCACTCCCGCTTCAGACATGGTGCAGGCAGCGGGTGACCACGCCCCACACCTCCAGCTCCGCCATTTCGGCCACCTCGACGGCGGGTTCGCCGGCCTGCGCCGCGCCCCCCTCCGCCACCAGGGCGACCCCGCGCGGGGTGGAGCGCAGGCGCCGGACGGTGAGTTCGCCGTCGTGCACCGCCACCACGACGGACCCGTCGCGCGGCG
>Ga0182739_1003515_pt1 | contig 13647 bp, 10 predicted proteins | sample eDN5th30CBELigBY_FD_128873 | JGI IMG/M metagenome (GOLD analysis project Ga0182739, IMG submission 128873) | Enriched backyard soil microbial communities from Emeryville, California, USA - eDNA 5th pass 30_C BE-Lig BY (version 2) (version 2) | ecosystem: Environmental > Terrestrial > Soil >... | reverse complement strand
CCTTCTTCTCGGGAGGCGCCTGTATAAGCGGTACTTGGGTTACACTTTCCGACGCGTGCGCGGCGGGCAACGGAGCGGAAACTGGGTGTTCAAAGCAATAAGCAGTAGGGAATTGGGCGGCACCCGCCGGGTGGCCTGGCGGCGCCTCGGCATGAGCCTGTGTGCGCTGGCGCTGGTGGGCGCCGCCATGGCCAGCCTTGCCCAGGGTTTCCGCCGGCCCTACCGTATTCAGCAGAACGACCCGCCCGCCACGGAATTCATCGCCGCACGCTGGCACTTCGGCACCAACGGCGCCATCGGCCACATGGGCTGGTCGCACAACTATCCCAATTCGGACCGCAACCTCAACGATTTCCTGGTGCGCGCCACCGGCGTGGACGTGGAGGAATATTCGTTCCTGATCGTGGAGCTGGGCAGCGAGGACGTATTTGAATATCCCTTCGCCTACGTGTCCGAACCCGGCGAAATGCAGCTTACCGATCAGGAAGTGATCAATCTGCGCGAATTCATCGACAAGGGCGGTTTCGTGCTGATCGATGATTTCGATGGCCCGGCGCAGTGGAATCAGATGCGCTCGCAAGTGCTGCGTGCGTTCCCCGACCGCGATTTCGTGGCGCTCGACGTCACGCATCCGGCATTCAGCGCCTACATGCCGCTCGACGATCTGCAGGCTATGAGCCAGTACGTGCCCGGTGGCAGCATTACCTATTACGGACTGTTCAACGATGCGGGCCACGTTGCTATCCTGGCCGGCCACAACAACGACCTGGCCAATTTCTGGGACTGGTATGCCAACGGCGCGATGCCACTGGAGCCGTCCACCGACGCGTTCCGCCTGGGCGCGAATGCGGTGATCTACTCATTTACGCACTGATTGCACATTGGCTGCTGTTGCCGCCGCGGTGCTTGTGTTATTGTGGCCGCCGCTCGCGTCATGCGAGTGGTGCAATTTCCTTGTTCAGCCACAGCCATTCCCCAATGGCTCGACATTCGGCCCCAGCCGATCCCCGCGCACCCGCCGCCGCATGGTTCCACCTGCGCCCGCCACGCGGTTCCCGTCCTGAGTAATCAAATCGCACATGGTGCAAGCCGGTTCCGGTAAGCGCGCCTAATAATAATGGCGCCCTGCCGCGTGGCTGCTTGCGATTCGCAATATTCAGTGGGCAACCATGCCCAAGCGAGTGCAGATACACATGAGTTTCAACGAATTGGGCTTGTCGCCCTCCCTGCTCGAGGCCGTGAGCGATACCGGCTATACCATCCCCACGCCGATCCAGCGCCAGGCCATTCCCGCCGTGCTGGAAGGACGCGACGTCATGGCCGCCGCCCAGACGGGCACCGGCAAGACCGCAGGTTTCACCCTGCCCATACTGCAGCGTCTGGCGGGCAAGCCAAAAGCCGCCGCCCTGACGACGCGCGCGCTGATCCTGACGCCCACGCGCGAGCTGGCGGCGCAGATACAGGAAAGCATCGAGGTCTACGGCAAGCACGAGCAACTGCGTTCGGTGGTGGTGTTCGGCGGCGTCAACATCAGGCCGCAGATCGACGCGCTGCGGCGCGGCTGCGAACTGCTGGTGGCCACGCCGGGCCGTTTGCTCGACCTCCACCAGCAGCGCGCGCTGCGTTTCGACGCGGTGGAAATCCTGGTGCTCGACGAAGCCGACCGCATGCTGGACATGGGCTTCATCCGCGACATCCGCAAAGTGCTGGCGCTGCTGCCGAAAAAGCGCCAGAACCTGCTGTTCTCCGCCACCTTCTCGCCGGAAATCCGCGCGCTTGCCAAAGGCCTGTGCGTGGACGCGCTGGAAATCGACGTGGCGCCGCGCAATTCCACCGTGGAAGCGATCACCCAGGGGGTGTACCGGGTGGATAAAGGCCACAAGCTGCCGCTGCTCGGCAAGCTGCTGCAGGAAACCGCCGACCAGGTGCTGGTGTTCAGCCGCACCAAGCATGGCGCCAACAACCTGGTGAAAAAACTGGCGGGCTACGACGTGCGCGCCGCCGCCATCCATGGCAACAAAAGCCAGAACCAGCGCACCAAGGCCCTGGCCGATTTCAAGAGCGGCGCCGTGCAGGTACTGGTGGCCACCGACATCGCTGCACGCGGACTGGACATCGACCAACTGGCATTGGTGGTCAACTATGATTTGCCGCAGGTGCCGGAAGATTACGTGCATCGCATCGGCAGAACCGGCCGTGCCGGCGCCACCGGCATGGCACTGTCGCTGGTGAGCGAGGAAGACGAAAAACTGCTGCGCGACATCGAACGCCTGATCAAACGCCGCATCCCGCTGCGCGAGGTGGATCTCGCCAGCCTGCCCGAACGCCGCGCCACCTCCGAAACCGAACAGGAAGACGATGAGCGCGAAGTGGAACGTTCGTCATCGAACGGTGGCCGCTCGCGCCGCGGCGGCGGCCGCCCCAATGCATCCACCGGACAACCCCGCCAGGGCCAGCCGCGCCAGCAGGGCGCCGCGCAACAGTCCCGCCCGGGCAATTCCCGTCAAGGGGAAGCGCGTCAGGGCGATGCCCCGCGCGGACAGCGCCGCCAAGGCAATGCCCAGCAGGCACGCGGCGATCAGCCCCGCCAGGGCAGTGAACAGAACACACGCCAGGGCCAGCCGGGCCGGCAAGGCAACGGGCAGGGCTCGCGTCGTGGACGGTCGGGACAGCCGGATTCCAACGAAAGCCAGCCGCAGTGGCTGAGCGAAATGCAACAGAACGCCCGCCGTGGACGTCGCCCACACGCCGGCCAGGACAAGTCCCAACCCGGCCAGTCGCGTCACCGCGGCGGCAAGCCCCAGGGCAACAATGCGCCGCGTCACGGCAATGCGCAGGGGCAAACCCATCAGCAACAGCAGGCACGCGCGTCGCACCACGATCAAGGTGGCCTGTGGCAGTCGTTGCGGGATGGGTTGGGGAATATGTTCAACAAATAAATTAGGAAGGGCTTCGGGTTACTTTTTTCGTAACCTGCATCCTTGGGGTTGATTACTGGCCCGCATCGATGGCGTTGCGCCTCTGTCGTCCCTGTTGCCCAGCCAGGGTACGCTGCAAGCACGTCCATGTGGCGCTCGGCTCCGGGCCATCCCTGGCCCTACGACGCCCCTGGCTGGGCAACAGGGACGACAGAGGCTAGCGTCAGGCGTCAGTGTTCCGCATCAGAAAGCAGTCAGGAAATGGAACTAAAACTAAGGATGTTGTGCGTAACTCGATCCCGATGGCTCGCAGTCACTTGGCCGGATAGGCCTTCGGGGGGCGTCGTAGGGCCAGGGATGGCCCGGAGCCGAGCGCCACATGGACGTGCTTGCAGCGTACCCCCGAAGGCCTATCCGGCCAAGTGACTGCAACAGATTGGATGCGGGCCACTCAACCCAACCCAGGCCGTTACCAAACTCTCCATACGGTTCAGCCCAAAATAGCCCACTTTCCCTCTTTTCCCCCTTTTCACCGTGCCCGGTTTTGCCAGCGGGCGTAGAATCTGCACAATAGCCGTGAACCCGCCGCCCGGCCTTGGGTCGGCGGGTCGTCAGTTTCATAACAAACCGGAGCCTCATCGGATTGGAGGCCTGGCCTTGTGCCGACTTCCGCCGTGTGCGCTCCCCTAAATATGAGGAGCTGATGCGATGATGTTGTTGTCGCTGCTGGAACGCCAAATCAAACAGGGTACCCTGCACCTGCGCCTGCCCGATGGGTCTTCCCGTACCTTTGGACACGACCAACCCGAAGCCGAATGGCACCTGCGCGACGACGCCACCGTGCGCCGCATTCTGCGCGACTGGGAATTCGAGATGGGCGAAACCTACATGCAGGGCGGCTGGGATGCCGGCAAGGTGGGCCTGCACAACCTGCTCGAACTGCTGCGCTGCAATTTCGCGCCGGCGGGCTCCAGGCAGCGCTGGCTCGAACCCCTGGCCCGGGCCGGCCAACAGTTCAACCGCATCCGCCAGAGCTACCGCAACGTGGCGGCGCACTACGACGTGCCCGAAGCGGTGTTCCGCCGCTGCCTCGACAAGGAAATGTTTTATTCCTGCGCCTATTTCCCCGAAGCGGGCATGACGCTGGAAGAGGCGCAGCAGGCCAAGGCGCGCCATATTGCGCGCAAGCTGCTGATCCAGCCCGGCGAGCGCATTCTCGACATCGGCTGCGGCTGGGGCAGCATGGCGTTTTTCCTGGCGCAGGAATACGACTGCGAGGTGGTGGGCATCACGCTGTCGCGCGAGCAACTGGCGGCGGCCCAGCGTGAGAAAGAGCGGCGTGGCGCCAACCGCGTGCGTTTCGAGCTGGCGGATTACCGGGAACACCAGGGCCGCTACGATCGCATCGTCAGCGTGGGCATGTTCGAGCACGTAGGGCAGCCTTATTATCGCGTGTATTTCGACAAGGTGCGCCAACTGCTGGCGCCGCATGGCGTGGCGCTGATCCACACCATCGGCCGTTCCGGTCCGCCCGGGCTCACCAATGCCTGGATCCGCAAATACATCTTCCCCGGCGGCAGCACGCCGGCGCTGTCGCAGATCACCACGGCGGTGGAAAAAAGCCGTCTGCAGCTTTGCGACGTGGAGGTGTGGCGCCTGCATTACGCCGATACCCTGCATCACTGGTACGAACGCTTCCAGGCGCACCGCAACGAGACCGTGCAGGAAAAGGGTGAGGCCTTCTGCCGCATGTGGGAATTCTACCTGGCGGCCTGCGAGGCGTCGTTCCGTCATTCGGACCTGGTGGTGTATCAGTTGCAGCTGGCGCATGGGCATGGCGCGGTGCCGACCAGTCGCGATTATCTGTACTCATCGGTTTGAAAGGCGGCTGCGCATAGCATGAGTTTCGAGCAAATATTGCAGGCGCTGCCGGATTACGTCAGCGATTTGCACGGCAAGGGCAAGGTGGCAAGCTACATTCCGGCACTGGCGCGGGTGCCGGCGCAGAAGTTCGGCGTGAGCCTGCATACGCTCGATGGCCGCGTACATTGCGTGGGCGACAGCGAGGAGCGCTTTTCGATCCAGAGCATTTCCAAGGTGTTCACGCTGTCGCTGGCCATGAACATGCTGGGCGAGGAGCTGTGGCGGCGGGTGGGGCGCGAGCCGTCGGGCAATCGCTTCAATTCGCTGGTGCAGCTGGAGTACGAGCAGGGCATTCCACGCAACCCTTTCATCAACGCCGGCGCCATCGTGCTGTGCGACATCCTGCTCAGCCACCTGCACGATCCCAAGCAGGCGCTGCTCGACTACCTGCGCGTGCTCACCGGCAATCCGGAAATTGGCTTTGATGAGGAAGTGGCGCGCTCCGAGCACGAAACCGGCTTCATCAACCGTTCGCTCGCCAACTTTCTCAAGGGCAACGCCAATCTGCACAATGAGGTGGAGGCGGTGCTGGATCTGTATTTCCATCAATGTGCGCTGGCGCTCAGTTGCAGCGAGCTGGCGCGCGCCACGCTGCACCTGGCCAATGGCGGGCATTCGCCGAGCCTGAACGAGAGTCTGCTCACCGCTTCGCAGGTGAAGCGCATCAATGCGCTGATGCTGACCTGCGGTCTGTACGACGCGGTGGGGGAATTTGCCTATCGCGTGGGCCTGCCGGCGAAGAGCGGGGTAGGCGGGGGGATCGTGGCGGTGTTGCCGGGAGAGTACGCGGTGGCGGTGTGGTCGCCGGAGCTGGATCCTTCGGGCAATTCGCTGGCGGGTGGGGCGGCGCTGGAGTATCTGACGCTGATGACGGGGCGCTCGGTGTTCTGAGTCTTGACCGTGGCTGGTGGCGCTGCGTATCTTGCGCGCCTCAATCGGTGGTGGAGCCAACCATGTCCCAGTTCGACAATGTCAGCGTCGTGAAAGCGGCCAATGTGTATTTCGATGGCAAGGTAACGAGTCGTACGGTGCTGTTTGCGGATGGTAGCCGGAAGACGCTTGGGTTGATGCAGCCGGGCGAGTATGAGTTCGGCACCGCGCAGGCGGAGCGCATGGAGATCCTGGCGGGAGAACTGGACGTGCTGCTGCCGGGTGAAAGTGATTGGCGCCACTACAGTGGCGGGACGGAATTCCACGTGCCGGCCAATGCCAGCTTCAAGCTCAAGGTGAGCCAGCTTACCGACTATTGCTGCTCTTATTTGGCGGATTGATCAGCCCGGATAGCCTTCTTCTCCTTGTCGTGGCCGTTTGGCTTGCAGACGCGCCAGTGTGTCGGGCATGGCCTCCAGCAGAATCGATCCTTCCAGAAAGCTGGTCGCCAGGTCGGTGCGGCCGCGGGCGCGCAGTGCGGCATAGACCAACAGTTCGAATTGCGCCTGTAGTTCGCGCGCTTCCGAGTGCAAGCCCAGATAATTCAGCAGATACATCAAGGCTTCGGCGGTGCTGAAGCGTTCGGCTTCGTGCTTGGCGCGGAGCCAGAAGCGGCTTTCGCCGCTGAGCGGCAGGCTGACGAGGCGCCCCCAGTGCTTGACGCCGCGCGCGAGGGTGGCGGCTTCGGTCCAGGCGCCGTCGAGCAGCAGCACTTGCAGGGTGGCGGGGTCGGGTGGAACGGTGGGCAGCGGTTGGCCCAGCGGGTGCAGTATCCAGCATTCACGCTCCTGCACCAGCAGTTCCTCGGGCCGCGGCGGCTGGCGGGTGTCCCATTGTTGCTGCCGGCAGGCGGGGAACACGCGTGGGATGAGATTGCCGCTGCTGGTGGGGCGGAAGCGTTCGCGCGGGTGGGTGAGCAGGGCCAGCGCCAGCGGCGTTTCCAGCGGGCGCAGTGCGTCGCACAGGCACCAGCGCAGCGTGAGCTGGCACTGCGGACAACGGGTGGAACGGCGGCGGATGACGCTGCGCATGGAGGGGATGAGGCCTGGGTGCGATGACCGGCCTCAGGCGTCCTCGGGGGTGTTGCCGTACGCGGTTGCGCGTTGCACCACGCGGCTGACGGCATGAAAGCCTTGCGTGTGCTGGAAGCGGTCGCTGAAGGGCATGGCGTTGGTGTCGAATGGGAGGATGTCGCCATTGCGGTGTACGAAGCGGCAGCGTAGCTGCAACAGCGGCTGGCGACGCAGCCAGTGGCTTTCGAGTTGGAGGCGGGTTTCGGCGACGTCGTCGGGATGCATCAGGTCGAACAGGGAACGTCCGCGCAACTGGCTCGGGGTATGGCCAAGCAGTTTTTCCACCCAGGGGTTGCTGTAGTCGAACACGTAGTCGCGGTTGCACTGCCACAGCCAGTCGGCGGCGCCTTCCACCAATTGCTGGTGCAATGGCGGTGCCTCGCCCATGGGGAAGGCTCCGGACTGCCGGCCGAACAGCGGTGTGGAGCGATTGCCGGGCGGCGTGTCGTTCATGAGCGATCCTCAAGTGGCGGCGATACCGCAAGGCAAGGGCGGACCGCACACTCACCCTAGCGTCAAGCCTGCTGTGATACGGGGAAATTGTTCACGCTTTCGGGCAAAAAAGCCACGGTTCAGTCGTGGCTGCATGCGCCGGCATGGGGTTATTCAGTATTTCCGTAGCGCGGCGTGCGCTTTTCGTGAAAGGCGCGCACGCCTTCCTGGGCGTCGGGCGCTTCGATGCAGCGTTTGTAGAGTTCGATTTCGCGGCGATAACCGCTCACGAGATCGTGCGCCAGGGTGGCGTCGAGCGCCTGCTTCACCTGGCGGATGGCAAGCGGGGAGGCTTCGCAGATGCGCCGGGCCACCGCAAGCACCGTGTCCTGCAGCGTTTCGGCCGGCACCACCTGGTTGAGCACGCCCCAGGCCAGGGCCTGGTCGGCGTCGAAGGGGGCGCCGGTCATGCACAGTTCCTTGGCGCGGGCCAGGCCGACCGCGCGCGGCAGCCACTGCGTGCCCATGGCGCCGGGAATGAAGCCAAGCCGCGGTTCGGGAAAGGCGAAGCGGGCGGCGGGGCAGCCGTAGGCGAAATCGCAGTTGAGCACCAGTTCCAGCCCGCCGCCATAGGCGCTGCCGTTGACCGCCGCGATCAGCGGCAGCGGGCAGTCGTGCATCGCCAGCATCATCTGTTCGAGTACCGCGTGCTGGCGCAGCCAGGTGGCCGGCGTGAGGCCATGACGTTCCTTCAGGTCGGCGCCGGCGCAGAAGCTGGGGTCGCTGCCCCCCGTGAGGATCACCACCCGGTAAGGGTGGCTGTTCACGTACAGTGCCTGCCAGATACCGAGCAGTTCCTGCGTCATCACCGTGTCGAGCGCATTGCGCACGGCGGGGCGGTGCAAGGTGAGCAGCAGAATGTGCGTGTCGAGCACTTGCAGGCGCAGGGTCTGGAAATGTTGGTCGTGCAGCATGGCGCGGTCCTGGTATGAAAATGGCAGAGGACTCATCAAGAGTTTCAGCAAGAGCTTTATCAAACAGAATTCTAGTGGCGGGCGTGGCAAGTTCCCATCCTTTGCTGCGCCCGGCGAGGCAGGGAATCCGCATGGCGAAGGGGCATGCCACTCTGAAAATCTTACAAGCCACCTTGTAAGGCTGGGGGTGTCGCGCCGTCACCGACACGCGCACGGCGAGACCGGTGTCACAAATTTCCTGCCACAAAAAAGACAGATTTGTGCCATATTGTCGTCTGTGCCACAGGAGTGGGTGCCCCAGGTGCCTTGCCCGGTGTAATGCCTTGACCTGGCAAGGAATATGCATCCCTCCCGCTGGGCGCAACAGCCCATCCTCAACCCGAGTACCCGCAAGACCAGGATAGTAAGGTGAAAAGTCGTAACCTCTGGACCATCGCAGTAATGGTGTTGACCGTGCTACCACTGCAGTTCTCGCTTGGCGAAGCCGCGGAAAACGAGTCGCCCCCCGCCGCCGACAACGCTGCGGAACATCCCTTCGACAGGCAGTGGCTGGTGGACCAGGCACGGCAGCTGGCGGCACAGCCGTACCAGCCGCAGCGCATCGCGGCCGACAGCCCGCTCAACTCTCTTTCCTATGATGAATACCGCACCATGGTATTCAATCCGAACAAGGCGCTTTGGCGGCGGGAAGACCGCAGTTTCATCGCCGAGTTCTACCATCCGGGCTTTCTGTTCAACATCCCGGTGCACATCAATGAAGTGGTGGGCGGCGTTTCCAGGGAAGTGCCGTTCAGCACCGATTTCTTTTCGTACTTCAGCGCCGACACGGAGAAGTACCGCGACGTGCCGGCGGAAGGCTTTTCCGGCTTCCGGCTGGCCTATCCCATCAACTCGCCGGATTCGCTCAACGAGTTCGTGGTGTTCCAGGGCGCGAGCTATTTCCGTTCCCTGGGACGCGACCAGTTCTACGGTCTGTCCGCGCGCGGCCTGGCCATAAACACCGCGCGGGTGGAAGGCGAGGAATTTCCGGTGTTCCGGGATTTTTGGCTGGAACGTCCCGAGGTGGGCGCCACCGAGATGGTGGTGCACGCGCTGCTCGACAGCCAGTCGGTGACCGGCGCCTATACCTTCCGCATCCGCCCCGGTACCGCCACCACCATGGACGTCGAGGCCACCTTGTTCGCGCGGGTGTCGCTCGAGCATTTCGGCATTGCGCCGTTGACCTCGATGTTCCTGTTCGATGCCACCAACCACAACCGTTTCGATGATTTCCGCCCGGCGGTGCACGATTCCGAAGGCCTGTCGATGTGGAACCGCGACGGCGAATGGATCTGGCGTCCGCTGGCGAACCCGCAAACGCTGCAATCGTCCGCGTTCATCGATGCCAGCCCGCGTGGCTTCGGCCTGATGCAGCGGCACCAGGACTTCACCGCGTTCGAGGACAACGAGGCCCGTTACGAAAAACGCCCCTCGCTGTGGATAGAACCGCTCGGCGAGTGGGGCGAGGGACACGTCGAACTGGTGGAGATTCCAAGCGACGAAGAGGTGAACGACAACATCGTCGCCTACTGGCAGCCGAAAGCGCCCCTGGTGCCTGGCGAAGCGCGCAGCTATTCCTATCGTATGCACTGGGGCCGGGACTTGCCCGGGCTGGTGGGCGCCGCCGACAGCGAAGGGCGCGTGGTGGACACGCGCGAAGGCGCGGTGCCCAAGTCCAACCGGGCGAGTGAAACCGAGCGTCAGTTCGTGGTGGATTTCGAAGGCGCGCACATTCCGGAGGATCTGCAGGTACGCTTTACCACCAGCGCCGGGCGCATCACCGACGTACGCGGCGAAACGCTGGAAACCACCGGCATGTATCGCACACACCTGAAGTTCGATCCGCAGGACGCCAAAGTGGCGGAACTGCGCATGACCTTGACCAGCAACGGCAAGCAGTGGGGTGAAACATGGCTGTATCGTTGGACTCGCTGAAACATGCCTCCACGCCGGCGCCAGCACCGTTGCAGATGCTGCCGCAGGATCTGAAGAAGGCGCCACCGCGCAGCCTGAAACCGGCGTCCCTGCGCACCGTGGCCGCGCGCCTCATTACCTTCGGCGGCGCGCTTGCGCTGACGGCCTATGCCGCGCAGCAGATGTATCTGATCGTGTCGCCGGATCAGGCCACCGCATTGCAGTGGCTGATGCTGGTGCTGTTCGTCATTACCTTCGGCTGGATCGCGGTCGGCGCCTGCAGCGCGGTGGCGGGGATGTGCTGCGGCGGCGACCGCGTGCGCCTGCGTCCGGACGCTGCGCTGCACAGCCGCACGGTGCTGCTGATGCCGGTGTACAACGAGGATCCCGCGCGCACGTTTGCCGCGCTCTATGCCATGGGACGCGAGCTGTCCGCGCAGGGGCTGGGGTCGCACGTGGAACTGTTCGTCATTTCCGACACCACCGACCCGGCGGTGTGGATCCGCGAGACCACCGCCTGGCATGCGTTGCGCGAGGCGCTCGCGGGGCGCGTCAAGGTATGGTATCGCCGGCGCCCGCTCAACCGCGCCAAGAAAGCCGGCAACGTGCAGGACTTCATCACGCGCTGGGGTGCGCGCTACGACTACATGGTGGTGCTGGACGCCGATAGTTTGATGTCGGCCAGCGTGCTGCGCACGCTGATCGCCGAAATGCAGGACGATGCGCAGTGCGGCATCCTGCAGACCTTGCCGCACCTGTGCGGCGGGCAGACGCTGTTCGCGCGCATGCAGCAATTTGCCGGTGCGGTCTATGGCCCCATCGTGGCACGTGGCATCACCGCCTGGCAGGGCGACGACGGCAACTACTGGGGCCACAACGCCATCATTCGCATCCGCGCCTTTGCCAGCGCCGCGGGCCTGCCGCAGCTGCCGGGACGCAAACCCTTCGGCGGCGAAATCATGTCGCACGATTTCGTCGAGGCCGCGCTGATGCGCCGTGCCGGCTGGAGCGTGCGCATGGCACCCGAGCTGGTCGGTTCCTGGGAGGAAAGCCCGCCCACGCTGCTGGACATGGCGGTGCGCGATCGCCGCTGGGCCCAGGGCAACATGCAGCATCTGGCGGTGGTGGGCACCAAAGGGCTGCGCTGGCCCAACCGGGTACACATGCTGATCGGCGTGATGAGCTATCTGTCGTCACCGCTGTGGTTGGCTCTGATCATGACCGGCGTGGTGCTGACCACGCAGATCGCCACCGTCGAGCACGACTATTTTTCCCAAACGTTCCAGTTGTTTCCGGACTGGCCGCTGTTCGATGCCGAACGCATGATCACGCTGTTCATGTTCACCATGGGCGTGCTGCTGGTGCCCAAGGTGCTCGGACTGATCCGCGCCTGTTTCGATCCCGCGCTGCGCCATGCCGGCGGGCCGCTGCGGCTCGCGGGCGGCGCGTTGCTGGAAACCGCGCTGTCGGTGCTCTATGCGCCGGTGTGCATGATGATCCACACCCAGCACGTGTGGGACATCCTGCGCGGCAAGGATTCGGGTTGGGAAGCCCAGCAGCGCGGCGAACAGGCGCTGCAGTGGCGGCCGCTCATCCGCCAGCATTGGCCGCACATGGCGCTCGGAGTGGGCTTGACCGTGGGCCTGTACTGGGCGGCACCGCCGCTGTTGGCCTGGATGTCGCCCACCCTGATCGGTCTGGTGCTGGCCATCGCGCTGTCCGCCCTCAGCGGCAGCGTGGCCTGCGGCTTATGGTTGCGTCGGGTAGGGCTGTTGCGCATCGAGGAGGAATGCAGCGAGCCGGAACTGTTCCGGCTGCGCGAGCTGTTCGCGCAGGGGCTTGGCGATGCGCTGGCGCAGGTGGATCTGGTGAGCTTCCTGGGTGATCACGGCGCGCTGATGCGGCATTGCCACACCCTGCACACACCGCCGCCGGTGCCGCAGCGCGGCAAGCCCGACCTGGTCAGAGTGGCGACGGGGCTGAAAATCAGCGAAGCGGCCTCGCTCGACGAACTGTCCGTGTGGCTGACGCGCCAGGAAACCCTGGCGCTGCTTGGCGATCCGCTGCTGATGGCCTCCCTGGCAAGCGTGGGCACCAGCGAGCCGCCGCCGCGCACGCTGCGCTTGATTGCCTGAGGGTCAGTCCGGCACGTAGGCCAGTTGCAGGCTGCGGAAAGCGGCTTCCACGAAGACGTCGGCATCGCCGTACTGCGCTTCGTGCTGCGCCAGCGGTTTCTTGGCCACCACGTCGTCCCAGCCCATGCCGAGATTGAGTTCGTCGGCCATGTTCAGGTGGAAGTTCGAATACATATTGCGCATGCGCACCACCGCGGTGCCGTCGATGACGGGGCCGTGGGCGGGAATCACCACCGTATCGGCGCTGACCACCTGGCTCAGCTTCTCATACCCGTTCACCAATCCTCCCAGCCAGGCGCCCTGGCGGATGTCCGGCAGCGGCCATTCCCCCATCGTTACCGGACCGCCCGCCACCAGCGTGTCGAGAATCGGAAAATACAGGAACAGGTCGCCGTTGGTATGCGCCGCCGGCAGGTAGCCGTAGATGATTTCCTGCCCGGCGAATTTCATGCGGCCGTCGCCGTTCAGCACCTGGCTGGGAATACCTGCCTGCGCCAGCGGGCCGTAGCGGCCTGCGTAGTTGGCGGACAGCACGCCGTTGCGCAGGCACTGCGCGGTTTTTTCATGCGCGATGATCACGCCGCCCGCCGCGCCCACGGCTTCGTTCGAGCCGGTCTGCTCCGGATGGAAATGGGTATTGATCAGCGTGTGTACGCGATCCTGGCCGGTCACCTCGTACACGGCCTGCAGCAAGGCATCGGAATGCACGGCGAGGCCGCCGTCCACCAGCAGCGCGCCGCCTTCGTTCTGACCGGGAATCACGAAGGCATTGCAACCGGCGCCCTGCAGCAGCCAGGCATAGCCGAGATCGGTCTGGGTGATTGCCACCGGCGCCTCTTGCGCCACGGCAAAGCGGGGCGCGAGGCTGGCGGCGGCACAGGCGCCGAGTGTGCCTGCGCTCTGGCGGAGGAAATGCCGGCGGGATTGGGCTGCGTTCATGGGCGTATCGTTATTGATGATCGAAGGAACCCGGCACCAGGGCCTGGGCTTCGGCGGCGGGATCCAGCGGAAAGATGCTCCACGGGTAGTAGAACGGCGGCCCCACGTTTGGCCAGAAGGGCACCACGTCCAGCTCATTGGTGGCGCCAAGCGCGCGCAGCTGTTCCGCCAGCTTGGTGTTGACCGGCTGGCGCATGCGCAGGAACGGCACCTGGTTGCGCGCCATGGCATGGTCGAGCGCGGTAAGGCCGTCGACGTCAGGCTGGTTCAGGTCGGCGCCAAGCTCGGCAAGCCCCTGTACCACCTGGTCGTGATCGGCATCCACGGCATAGTGCAGCGGCGTGCCGCCGCGGGTGCGCTGCAGATGGTG
>Ga0182739_1003511_pt1 | contig 13656 bp, 14 predicted proteins | sample eDN5th30CBELigBY_FD_128873 | JGI IMG/M metagenome (GOLD analysis project Ga0182739, IMG submission 128873) | Enriched backyard soil microbial communities from Emeryville, California, USA - eDNA 5th pass 30_C BE-Lig BY (version 2) (version 2) | ecosystem: Environmental > Terrestrial > Soil >... | reverse complement strand
TGGAGGCCACCACGGTCATGCTACGCAGCAAGGGGATAGGGGCCGCGCACATCCACGCCGACGCGTTTTACACGCAAGAGCGCTGACGCATAGCGGGGTTCAGCCCGCGGCGTCTGGTTGGGCGGCTGGCGCCGCGCTGCGGAAAGCCTCCAACCGTCCGCATGCAGTGTCGACTGCTTGCACGCAGGGCCAGCGCGCCATGTCCACTTTGAAGCGACGCGCACTTTCCACTTGGGGTACGAGATAGACGTCGGCAAGTGTCGGTCCGTGTCCGAAGCAAAATTCGCCCCTTTGCGCATCCGCGGCCAGAAGCGCTTCAATCGTGTCGAATCCCGCTTCGATCCAGCGTGCGCACCACTGTAGAACGGCAGCCTCGTCCGCGCCAAAGTCATGCCGCAAGGCTTCCAGGATGCGTCGGTTGTTGATGGGATGTACATCGCAGCCTACTATAGCCGCCAGCGCGCGTACGCGAGCACGGTCATCGATGCCGGCCGGCAGCAGCGGTGGGCTGGGATGACGCTCTTCGAGCCATTCGATAATGGCCGGCGACTGTATCAGTACGCGGTCTTCATCCACCAGCGCCGGCACCATGCCTTGGGGGTTGAGGGCCTTGTAGCTGGCGTCGAGATGTTGTTCGGTACGCAGGTCAACGGCCACATAGTCGTAGCTCAAACCCTTCAGGTTTAGCGCGATGCGCAGGCGGTGCGAGGTGCCACTACGAAAGAAGTTATACAGTTGCATGGCTCAGTTCCTAGTGATCAAGCGCCGATATGCACACGGTGTGCATGCAAGGCTTCGAATATCGGCGCATCGCTGAAGCGGAACAGGTCTAGCGATCCGTCGCCCGAGGCCGTGGCCGAGTAGGGCTGCCATGATGGCACGACGAACAAGTCACCGCGCATCACGCTCCAGGTCTTGTCGCCGACGGATACCGTACCGGCGCCATCGAACACCTGGAATACCGAAGAACCCACTTCGCGCCGCAAGACTGTCTTGGCGCCTGCGCGCAGGCGGTGCATTTCCGTTCGAATCGTCGGTAGTACATCACCGCCTGTCGTTGGATTCGTGAAGCGTACGGCGGCGTGGCCCGGGCTTAGCGTCACTGCATGACCTTCGGCTTCAAGGGCCAGTTGATCCGTGAGCGCACGATCCGTATCCACCCAGCGGTAAGCCAGAAGCGGGGTGGTGGACTGGGCCTCGGTAGTGGAAGCTGGGCGCAGGCCGGGATGGCCCCAAAGTCGCTCCGAACGGGAGCGTTCTGGAGTACTTTTTTCTTCGGGAAGCAGCTCGTCGCGGCCTCCCTCAAAGAACTGGCTTTCAGTGTAGTAAGAGAACGGAATGTCGAGGCCGTCGATCCACGCCATAGGCTCGGTGGCGCCATTATGGTGGGCATGCCAGTTCCATCCTCCTTGCGGTAGAAAATCGCCGCGCGACATATGGACAGGGTCGCCATTGACTACCGTCCATACCCCTTCGCCTTCCAGAACGAACCGGAACGCGTGTTGCGTATGACGATGTTCAGGCGCGTCCTCGCCCGGCATCAAATACTGAATCGCGGCCCACAAGGTGGGTGTGGCAAAAGGTCTGCCGCCCAGGGCGGGATTGGCCAGCGCAATCGCCCGGCGTTCACCGCCGCGGCCCACGGGCACGATCTCTCCTGCTTCAGCCGCCAGAGCTTTCAGGCGGTTCCAGCGCCAAAGATGCGGCGATGCCTTGGACTTTGGGTGCGGCGGCATCAGGTCGCCGATCTCGGTCCAGAGCGGTACCAAAAGTTCCTGTTCGAATCCGCGGTAGAGCATCTCCAGCGCGGGGGACGGGTCAGGCTGTCCTTTGGCGGAAACGGTGTATAGCCGCACGGGCGTCGGGGTCAAGTCAGTGGTCATGAGGTCACTCCTGATTCAGTCGGCGCATGTTCATTCGGCCGGGTCGACACTGAGCGAAATCGAGCCCACTCCTTCAATTTTTCCGTCAATCCGGTCACCTGCTTGCAGCGGCCCTACGCCCTCCGGTGTGCCGGTGAAAATCAGGTCGCCGGGCTGCAGGTGGTAGAACTTCGACAGATCGGCGATCAGCTCGGGAATATTCCAGATCAGCTTGGACAGGTCGGACTTCTGGCGTATCTCTCCGTTGACGGCCATGCTCAATTCACCCCGCGTCAGCACGGTTTGCGGCATGGGGACGATTTGCGACACAACGGAGGATTGCTCCACGTCCTTGCCCAGGTCCCAGGGCCTGCCTTTTTCGCGTGCAGCCAGTTGCAGATCGCGGCGGGTCATGTCCAGGCCGCAGGCGTATCCATAAATAAGCTGGTGGGCGTCGGCTTCGCTGACCCGGAACCCGGTGGCGCCGATTGCCACGACCAACTCCATTTCGTGTTGGTAGTCGCGGGTGCCGGGCGGATAGGGGACCGCAGCGCCGGATTCGACCAGGGTCGACGGGGCCTTGGTGAAGTAAAAGGGAACCTCCACCGATTTGTCCACGGGACGGCCCATTTCAACAGCATGCGCATGGTAGTTGCGGCCGACGAAGAAAAGGCGGTTGATTGGCAGACGTTCACTGCGGCCGAGAACGGGCAGCGAGTGTATGGGAGGCGGATTCCACAGGTAGGTCGTTGCGGTCATGATCAGTCCTTGAAACGGAAGCGGGGGGAGTATCAATTGCCGGATATCGGCACAGCGAGAGGCGTATTTGCCCGGTTTGCTCGGGCGGCTTCGATCTGCACCGACGCCGATTTGCGATGGTCAATCAGAAGTACGGCCAGCATTCCGATCAGGCCCGGCACTGCGATCGCGTAGAAGTTCTGCTGCAACGGAAGTTGCATGCCTACCAACACACCGATGACGATGGGCGCGAGAATCGCCCCGCTGCGGCCGATGCCGAGCGCGTATCCCAAGCCGGTGGAACGTATAGCCGTGGGGTAGAACTGGCCGGTGTAGGCGTTGGCGACGATCTGCGTTCCGATCGTGGAGGCGCCCGCAAGGGCCACAACGAAGAACAACAATGCTTGCGGCATAGGGAATCCGAGCAGGCTGACTGATATCGCCGCCAGCGCGTACATGACCGCCAGTACATACTTGATGTGGAACCGGTCGGCCAGCCAACCTCCGCCAACGGCTCCGACCACGGCGCCCACATTGAGGACCAGCACGAAAACCAACGCGGATCCCAGGCTGTAGCCCGCTCCTGCCATCAGTTTGGTCAGCCACGAGCTCAGCGCGTAGACCATGAACAAGCACATAAAGAATGCGATCCAGAGCATGACGGTACTAAAGCCGCGTCCGTCAGTGAACAAGTGCCGTGTCGGCGCGCCAGGCGCCTTGTCTTGCGCCGGCATGATGAGCTGGTCACCGGCTGCGGGCTGATAGCCGGGATCAATGCGTGAGGCGATGCGCGCAAGCTCCTCGTGCCGACCTTTCGCCATCAGGAAAGGCATGGATTCGGGCAACGATTTGAGAATCACGGGAATCAGGAGAATCGGCAGCGTGGCGGCGAAGAACACAGACTGCCAGCCGTAGCTTTCTATCAGCCCCCTACCCAGCAGTGCGGCCAATATGCCGCCTACCGCATAGCCACTGAACATCAGGGTCACGAGCGTGGCCCGGATCTTCTTGGGCGCGTACTCCGTCATGTGCGCAACCACGTTGGGCATGACGCCGCCGATGCCCAGGCCCGCCAGGAAGCGCGACGCGCTGAACAGCACCGGGTCGCGGGTCAGCCCCGCGGCTGCGGTGAAAAGGCTGAACAAGGCGATACAGATGACGATGGCCCATCGTCTGCCGATGCGGTCGGCAACGGTTCCCAGGAATATCGCCCCGAACATCATGCCGAAGAGGGCGGAGCTAACCATGAAGCCAGCTTCGGTCGGGTCGACGTTCAGGTCCTTCATGATGGAGGGCAGGGCGATGCCGACAACCGCCAGATCGTAGCCGTCGAAAATGATGATAAGCGCGCACCAGAACAAAACTAGTCCGTGGAAGCGGTTGAAGCGGGAATCGTCCGCGAGTTGGCGAACGTCTATTTGACGCATGATGTTTGTCTCCTTCATTTTTTTAAATAACTTCCCCGACTGGTCAAACCTTGGACATTGGCGTGTTCGGGTCAGCCAGGGATGCCCGGTCTACGGGCTTACGCTGCTCAATCAGCCGGCGCGCGAAGCGCAGGTCGCGTGCCGCGTTCACGCCGATTGCTGCCTGGATGATGTTCCCGTCCAGATAAAACAATGCGAAGCTGTCGGCATCCGGATTGGTGCGCCGTATCACCTGGTGGGCAGGCGAGGGCATGCCGTAGATCTGCAGGTTCATGTCGTACTGATCGGACCAGAACCACGGCAGGGGCTGATAGTCCACCTCCAGGCCCAGGGCGGAGCGAGCCGCGGCAATGCCTTGCTCTTGCGCGTTTTGCCAGGACTCCAGCCGAAGCCGGCGCCCAGCCCAGGTATTTGGCGTTACCGCCACGTCACCGGCGGCGAGAATATCGGGGTCTGACGTTTGGCAGCGCGTATCGACCAGCACGCCTGCCTCGCAGGCCAGGCCCGCCTGTTGAGCCAGCTCGTCGTTCGGCACCAAGCCGATGCCCAATACGATTGCATCGCAGGCCAGTTCGCTCCCGTCGGAGAGTCGAACAAGCGAGCGGCCGTCGGCACATTTTGAAAACCCGCTGACGCCCGCACCGAGCAAGACCTTTGTGCCATGCTTGCGGTGCAGCGCCAGCAGGTATTCCGATACTTCCTGCGGCACCGTGCGTTCACACAGGCGGCTCTGGGTCTCTACAACGACGACCGAGGCACCCTGTTGGCGTGCCGTCGCTGCGACCTCCAATCCGATCCACCCTCCGCCCACCACCACCACGCTGCGTCCGTTCTTGAGTTCCGGCGCCAACGTCAATGCATCATTGATGGTGCGCAAGGTGTGCAACACCACCTGGTCGGCCCCTGGAAGGGATACTTTGCGAGCGCGACCCCCCGTGCAAAGGATCAGCTTGTCGTATGTCAGCGCCGTGCCGTCGTTGAATTGAATCTGCCTGGCTACGCGATCAAGGCGGCTTACCCGCGTGCCGGGCTTCCATTCCAGATTCAGCGCATCAAACGCTTCGGGCTTCATCAACTGCGTACTACCGGGCAATGCCGCGCCGGCGAGCACGGCCTTGGATAGGGGAGGCCGCTCGTGTGGAGGATGGGCTTCGTCGCCGATCAGGACGACGCGGCCTGCGTAGCCTTCCTTGCGTAGCGTCTGGGCGGCCCAGCCGCCCGCTTGCCCGGCACCGACGATGACGATGGTCGGGTCGAGGCGTGCGGACGCCGCGACCGCTGGTCGCTCAGCATTCATAGGGATCTCCTTAGACGGGGAAGGGGCAGTCAGTCGAGGGCGACCCAGACGCGTCCATCCTCGATCTTCACGGGATAGCTGCGCAGCGCCTCTGTCACTGGGGCACAGGTTGGCTGGCCTGAGCGCACGTCGAATTTCCCCTGATGCAGGGGGCATTCGATTTCGTGGCCTTCCAGAAAGCCATCGCACAGCCGAGCATGGCCGTGGGTGCATAGGTTGTCGGTTGCGTAGACATCTCCGTTCACTCCGTAGAGCGCGATGTCGCGGCCCCCAACGGCCAGGCCGATGACATCGTCTTGCGGCACGTCATCGTGTGCCACCGCGTCAAACCAGGTCGTTTCCATGGCAAGTCCTTAGATGGGGTAGATCAGCGAGTTTGGAATCATCTCGCTGTCGTAGATGACGAGGCGCGACGCGAACTTTAACCCTTGGGGCGTAGGCACCACTTCGTCGATGGTGCGGCCGACGTTGAACACAGTCGACTCCTTGGACAGGCGCGTGCGGAATACCGAGTAATTTGCCTCGCTGTGGATGCGGCCATCCGCGTCGACCTTACGCACGACTGGCACTCCCACCACGTGGCGTTGGTAGTAGGGGTCGTGGAACAGGGTTTCCCGAATTCCGTAGACCCTATCCTTGAGCATGCCCTTGCTGTCGAAGGCCAGCGTGGCAAGCGGGAACCCGCGCTCGTGGTTTTCGCGCGGCTGCAACTTGTACACGCATGCATCGATGAAGAATTCGGGCCAAGCATCCCAGTCGGCCGCGTCCAACGCCAAGGCATAGTTGCCGTACAGTTGGGTCAGTTCGAAGTAGTTGCGGGGATCCATGGTCATGCCTCCATCACCTTGCGCCAGTATTCGTACATGCCGCGGATCAGCGTCTCAGTGACCATGTGGTCTGTGTCGCCAACCTCGCGGCCACCGAGCTCGGCGAGCGTACGATGGACGGGCTTAGTCTCAAAGCCTTCCTGGGACCATTCGATTGCTTCACCGTCGTCCGCGGAGACGAAGCCGGCAGGGCCGAAAAGATTGGCCTGCCGCAGGCGGCGTTGCGTCATGTCGTCGCTGTCGTCCTCGAAGCCGAAGTGCGTCCAGACGAAGTCGAATGCGCCGTGGCCGTCGGGCTGGATGTGGCGCGTGGAGACGCTGTTGACCTGCTGCTGGATGATGACGCTGGGGAAAATGGTCGTCATGACGGCGGTCGGCGCGCCCCACCAGGGTTCGTGGACGATGTCCAGGAAGCGCGGATCGTGCAATTCCATGCTGGCCTTGAAGCTCGATACCTGCGTCACCTCGGCCGCCTTCCCGGCCGAGCCCCGTGTAGAGACCATGGCAGCATGGCGGTGGTGCGAATCCATCAGCAACTGCGACTTGTTGTCTGCGCGCCAAAGGCCGAACGTTACGAACCAAGTGTGCAGAAGGCCCGGGTGATAGGGGTCCTTGATGTTCTCCTGCATCAGCTTCCAGTTACCGGGAATGCGCTGGCGGTTGTAGCCCAGGATCTTGAGCTTGCGGCCATCGAACAAGCGATCAAAGTACCCGAGGATCACCGGGCCAAGGAAATCTTCCAAAGATTCCACGCCATGGTCGAAGGATGCAAAAACGACGCCTCCTCGTGTGGCGACTTTGAGCTTGGTCAAGCCGTGATCGGCGGGGTTGAAGTCCGCGGGCATGCCGCCGTTCACCTTGCCATCCTGCTTGACTCCACGTCGGAATGGCACACCTTGCAGGTCGCCGGAAAGCGTGTAGTTCCATTGATGGTACGGACAGGTCAGGCTCTCGCGATTGCCGTGACGCTCGCGGCAGAACGCCATGCCACGGTGGGCACAGACATTCTCGACGACATGGATCGAATCGTCCTTGTCTCTCACCATCAGTACCGAGCGTTCGCCGACCACAGTCCGCTTGAAGTCGCCGGCGTTCGGAATCTCTGCCTCCAATCCGACATAGCACCAGTGGTTTTGGTAGAAAAACCTGTCCAGTTCCTTGCGGTAGATGCCTTCGTCCGTATAGGCCTGAAACGGGATGCGGCTGGTGTCGTTCGTTTCCCAGCGGATCTGCTGCGGAAAGACGGTGACTGGGCGTTCATGCATAGTCGTCTCCATTTATGTGGGTGTCGCGCAGCCCTCGGTTACCGCGGAGCGCGACGGCGATCTGGATGCGTGCGGCGTTTTATGCGGGCCGTACTGAATCCGATGCCTGTAGACGGATCATTCGCTCTACCGCAATATCAGTCAATGGAGTGGCTGTGATAAAGAACATCATTATTTGTGATGGTGCGATGTGCGAACGGGTTGCCGCAGATGGCTATGGGACGGAGATTTCGCGGGTCTCGAGCTTGCGCGGTCTCTTGTGGCAGGCAGATATTCCAACGATGCTCGGCGAGCGACCTCATCACGAGCGGCTTGTTGCGCTTCGCTGATGCGCCCGTCCGCACCCTTTCCCCAGAAGTTGGGTTGGAGTTGCTTGCAAATGACAGTGGATCGAATGCAAATGCCGGGGTTTCGCAAAAGGCGAACTTCAGTGAAATAGGCGAACCAAATTCCAGCCCCTCAAGGATTTCCCTAATCAAATTTCACTTGCGGAAAATCAATGCTCTATAGGACACTTTGTGTCATAGCGCCGCGACGGCGCACACAAGGGGAATGGCATGAAGGTTTTGAGCATGGTGGCCGCACTGGCGATGGCGGCGGGAATGGCGGGCGGCGCGCAGGCCGCGTTTCCAGAACGGCCGATCCGGTTGGTGGTGCCTTTTGGCGCCGGGGGCATCACGGATATCGTGGCGCGCCAGGTGGGCAAGGGAATGGGGGACGTGTTGGGGCAGGGGATCGTGATCGAGAACCGGCCCGGCGCGGGCGGGGTGATTGCGGCGCAGGTGGCGGCCACCGCGCCGGCCGATGGCTACACGCTGTTCATGGGGACCGTCGGCACGCAGGTGGTGAATCCGTTGATTTACGCCAAGCTCAGCTATGACGCGGACAAGTTCGCGCCGGTGGGCATGGTGTCCGGTTCGCCCTATCTGCTGGCCGTGCGCGCTGGCGTGCCTGCCGCGTCGTTCGCGGAATTCGTCAAGTATGCCAAGGCCAATCCGGCCAAGCTGAACTTCGGCTCGGCGGGCAACGCCAGCTCTCCGCATCTGGGGCTGGAGCTGCTGAAGCTGACCGCGGGCGTGGATATCGTGCACGTCCCGTTCAAGAGCGGCAGCGAGGCCGTGAATGCCGCCATCGGCGAGCAGGTGGATGTGGTGATGGACGCCAGCCCGGTGATCATGCCGCATGTGGCATCGGGCAAGCTGCGCGCGCTGGCGGTGGCGTCGGATCAGCCGTTGCCGTCCGCGCCCGGCGTGCCTCCCAGCACCCAGGCGGGCGACGCCGGCCTGCAGATCAGTTCCTGGAACGCCTTCTTTGCACCGGCGGGCACGCCGCCGGACGTGGTGGCGGCGCTGAACGCGGCGTTGCAGAAGACGCTGGCCTCGCCCGACCTGAAGGCACGGCTTGCGGCGCAGGGCACGCAGCTCTATACGGGCACGCCCGACGAATACCAGCGCTTCATCCGCGGTGAGAAGGCGAAGTGGGCCGACATCGTCAAGCGCGCCAACATCAGGATGGACTAGGCACCCTATTCATGAAAAGGAGCATGGCATGACGACTCAGGCGTCCCACCCCTTGGCGGGCAAGCCGCTGGAACTGGCGGATACGCTGCGATCGGGCAATGCGTGGAAGATCCGGTTGGCCTGCGGGCTGATGGGCCTGCGGCTCACGCGGCGCACGTTCGATATCGTCCGGGGCGATCTGGAATCCGACGCGTTCGCGCGCATCAACCCGTGGCGCCAGGTGCCCGCGCTGCTGACGCCGGAGGGGCATTGGCTGGCGGAGTCGCAGGCCATTCTCTGGTATCTGGGCATGGGCACCCCTTGGGTGCCGGCCGACCGGCTGGCGCAGGCGCAGGTGTCAAGCTGGCTGAGCTTCGAGCAGACGCAGCACATGCACGCGTTTGCGCAGCCGCGGCTCTTGATCCATCTGCGCCAGACGGCAAAGCGGGATGATCCGGAGATGGTGGCGTGGCGCGCCGCCGGGATGAAGGCCGCTGCGCTGATGGACGCCCATCTTGCGGGCCGGAATTACCTGGTGGGCACGGCGCCGACCATTGCGGATATCGCGCTGTACCCTTACACGAGCATGGCGGACGAGGGCGGCTATGACCTGTCCGACTTTGCCCATATCACTGCCTGGCTGGCGCGCATGCGCGCTTTGCCGGGATTTACGCCGCTGATGCAAGCGGCATGACGGAGACATGATGGCCGATACGATGCACCTGGGAAAAGATGAACTGATCGCGCGCGCGCAGGCCGAGATGCAGCGCCAGTTCGACACCCCGCAATGGACCCTGCGCGAGCGCCTGGCGCTGACCTGCCGCATCCTGTTCGACGGCGGGCATGATTCGGGCCTGGCCGGCCAGATCACGGCGCGCGCGCCCGAGCCCAACCGGTATTTCACGCAGCGCCTGGGCCTGGGCTTCGATGAAATTACCGCGAGCAATCTGCTGCTGGTGGACGAGGACCTGCGGGTCCAGGAAGGCGGCGGGATGCCCAACCCGGCGAACCGGTTCCATTCCTGGATCTACCGCGCGCGTCCGGACGTCAATTGCATCATCCACACGCACCCGCTGCATGTCGCGTCCCTGTCGATGCTGGAGGTACCGCTGGAGGTGTCCCACATGGACAACTGCCCGCTGTATGACGACGTGGCCTTTCTGAAGGACTGGCCCGGCGTGCCGGTGGGCAACGAGGAAGGCGAGATCATCTCGGCGGCGCTGGGCGACAAGCGCGCCATTCTGCTGTCGCATCACGGCATGCTGATCGCGGCGGGGTCGGTGGAAGAAGCCTGCGTGCTGGCCCTGCAGTTCGAACGCGCGGCGCGCATGCAGTTGCTGGCCATGGCGGCGGGCAAGATCCAGCCGATTCCGCCGGCCCTGGGCCGCGAGGCGCACGACTGGATCCTGACGCCCAAGCGCTCGCAGGTGGGCTTTTCGTATTACGCGCGCCGCGCGCTGCGTGCGCACCCCGACGTTCTCGGCTAAGGCGGGGCGGCCAGCCGCGCCGCCGCCCGGACGTTCATGCCGCGCCCTGGCGCTCAGACCTGCGATTCCCGCAGGTTGGCGCCCGCCGGCGGCTTGTCCTTGCTTTCGCCTGGGACGACGCGCTGACCGATGCCCAGGCGCTGCGCGGCGATTCCCATGGCGACGATCACGCCCGCCAGGGCCGAGGTGTAGGCCACTTCGGTGCGGTACGTGCCCTCCGCGATCATGGTGGCCAAGGCCGCGATGATGCAGACGATCACCGCATAGGTCAGCCACGGAAAGAGCCACATCTTGAACTTCAGCTCCACGCCCTCGGCCTGCAGGCGGTAGCGCATGCGCAATTGCGAACAGGCGATGACCAGATAGACCAGCAGCGCGATCGTGCCGGTGGCCTGCATCAGCACGTCGTAGAGATCCATGGTGGCGGTCGCCATCATCCAGACGGCCGCGAACGCGAACACGCTGGAGACCAGCACGCCCACGTAGGGCGCGCCGGTGCGGCGGCCGGTGGTCTGCATGATGCGATGGGCATCGCCGCGACGCGACAGCGAATACAACATTCTTGACGCGGTATAGAGCGCGGAGTTGAAGCAGCTGCAGACCGACGTCAGCACCACGAAATTGACGATGACCTGGGCATAAGGGATGCCAAGCAGGCTCAAGGTGGCGTTGTAGCTTCCGTGGGTGGGCTGGGTCAGCATGGGGGCGTCATAGGGAACCAGGCAGACCACGATGAAGATCGAGCCGACATAGAAAAGGCAGATGCGCCCCACCACCGACCTGATCGTCCGGATGATTTCCTTTGCGGGATTGGCGGATTCGGCCGCCGCGACCGTCACGATTTCCGCGCCGATGAAAGCGAACATGACGCCCAGCAGCGCGACGACCACGGACTTGACGCCATTGGGCATGAATCCCTGGGCAGTTAATTGCGACAAGCCGCGGGCCTGGCCCCATGGCCAGAGATGCAGGATCGCCAGGCTGCCGATGACCAGGAAGATGACGATGGCGCAGACCTTGACCAGGGCGAACCAAAATTCGAATTCGCCGTAGCTGCGCACGTTCATGAGGTTGACGGCGATCAATGACAGCGTGACGATCAGGGCATAGCCCCAGTCAGGAACGAAAGGGAACCAGTTGTGCAGGATCTGGCCGGCCACGTAGGCCTCCCAGCCCATGAGCAGCGCCCAGAAGTACCAGTACAGCCAGCCGATGGTAAAGCCGGCCCAGCGGCCGATGGCGCGGTCGGCGTAGGTGGAAAACGAGCCCGTGTCCGGGTGGGCGACGGCCATTTCGCCCAGCATGCGCATCACCAGGATGACCAGCAGTCCGCCGCCGATGTAAGCCAGGATCACGGCTGGTCCGGCCAGCGCGATCTGTTTTCCCGAGCCCACGAAGAGCGCGGCGCCGATGACCCCGGCGATGGACATCATGGTCAGGTGGCGGGATTTCAAGCCGCCTTTCAGGGTGGTGTGCGGTGTGCTCGCCAACTGTTTTCTCCGTTGTGCCGGGTGGTGCGGCCGTGGAACTGCATCGTGATTGCGCTTCGATTTCCAACGCGCCTATGGTCGGACAAAATCGTCCTGTCATGCCCGTGAATCGGTCTGATTGAAGTGCGGCGGATTGGATTGGCCGTGCGACGACGGGGATGTCGGGAAAGCGCGCGCCGACGCTGCGCGCCAGCGGTCCGCTCGACGGCGGCGCGGGTTTCGGGCATTCTTGCCGGTTGTTATTTGCGCCTTTCCCGCCCATGATCGACCTGCCGCATCGCCTACGCACCCTGCGCCGCCAGCAAACGCTGTCTTTGGAACAGCTTGCCCAGCGCACGGGATTGACCAAGAGCTATCTCTCCAAGCTGGAGCGGGGGCTGAGCGAGCCGTCGATCTCCACGGTGCTGCGCCTGGCTGAAGCCTATGGCGTGGGCGTCTCGCAACTGGTCGGCGGCGACGACGCCGCGCAGGACGAAGTGGTCAGCGTGGTCCGCGTGGCCGACCGCGAAGCCCTGCAGCGGCGCGGGCTGGGCAGCGAATACCACTACGAATCCCTGGCCGGGCGGCGCAAGGTCAAGGCCATGGAGCCTTTCGTCGTGCACCCGCCCCGCGAGTTCCCCGATGCCGCCGCGGTCTTTCCGCACCCGGGCGAGGAATTCCTGCTGGTCCTCAAGGGCGCCATCGAGGTGCACGTGGGCGAGCGCCAGTTCCGCCTGGAAACCGGGGATTCCGTCTATTTCGATTCAGAGCTGCCGCACCGCATGCGCACGGTCAGCCGGGCCATGGCCGAGGTGCTGGTGGTGGCGGCGCACTGACGGCGGCAAACCGGCGGCGCACCGATGGCTCGCCAGCCGCGCCACCGCGTCATTTCATACAGGAACCAGAAATGAAACACGATCAATCGCGGCTCGTCCGCATCGACGCCGGCCCCATGAAGAACCCGGTGCCCGGTAAGCCCCGCCGTCCCATTTCCGGCGACGCGGCCTTTCGCACGGTGACGGCGTTTGAAGGCAACGCGGGCAAGGCCGAGGCCGGCGTCTGGGAAAGCACGGCGGGGTCGTTCCAGTCCAACACCACCGGCTACATCGAGTTCGGCTACATCGTCGAAGGCGCGGCTCGCCTGGTGGACCCGGACGGCACGGTGCATGAACTGACGGCCGGCGAGGCCTTCGTCATGCCGGAAGGCTATACGGGCCGCTGGGAGGTGGACCAGTTCGTCAAGAAGATCTATTTCATTACCCGGATGGCCTGAGCGGCCGGGCGACGGCGCAGGAGCGCAAGCCCCAGGCGTCTGCCGAGGACTAGAATGTTGCGCATCCGGCGCCACCCCGCGCCAGGCTACGCAGCAATCCGCGTCCGTGCCACGAGCAAACCCCAGGAGCTACCCGTATGACCGCCATCCCCGCTGCCCCCGCCCCGGGCGCAGCGCTGCCCGCCCGCACCGCGCAGGTGGACATCGTCTCCATCCAATCCCAGGTCGTTTACGGCTATGTCGGCAACAACGCCGCGATGCCGGTGTTCCGCAAGGCGGGCCTGCGCGCGATCGCGCTTCCCACCGTGTTGCTGAGCAATACGCCGCACTATCCCACGCTGCACGGCGGCGCGGTGCCGCTGGACTGGTTCGAAGGCTTGTTGCAGGGATTGGACGACCGGCGCGTGACCCAGGTGGCGCGCGCCGTGGTCTGCGGGTATCTCGGCCAGCCGGGGCAGGCGGGCCTGCTGGCCCGATGGCTTTCCGCCGTGCGGGCCGCGCGTCCCGAGCTG
>Ga0182739_1003510_pt1 | contig 13656 bp, 7 predicted proteins | sample eDN5th30CBELigBY_FD_128873 | JGI IMG/M metagenome (GOLD analysis project Ga0182739, IMG submission 128873) | Enriched backyard soil microbial communities from Emeryville, California, USA - eDNA 5th pass 30_C BE-Lig BY (version 2) (version 2) | ecosystem: Environmental > Terrestrial > Soil >... | reverse complement strand
GTAGCTTCCCGAAAACGTGCGATGCCGATCAAGTGACAAGCCATCCCGTCTGGTCAAGAGGCTAGACGGGATGGCTCAGACAAGAGACATCTAGATCGCAAATTCTCTGGTAGATAGATTATGACCCATGCCGCCGGTGATCAGCCGATGCGTATAACTGCCACTGGATTTGCCGCGTAGGATTCGGGAGCCGGATGTGGTGCCCCGTTCCGTCACCTTCCAGGGTGATGGTGGGCACAACGATCACGGACATATCAGCAAGCTGCCGTTCCAGAGCGTCCTATTGCGGTTACCCTGGATCTGGCTCGGTTCATGGAACACCATCAATGATGATCTACTCAAGCTCGTCCGATCATCCGAACGTCCCGCGCAGAACATCATTGCAGACGGCATGATCATTGACGTCTCAGGCCGTTGATGTAGCATCGGTTCATAAAAGGGCCCTCAGCACCACATGTCAGGGAGGGGCTCGCTATGAGAACGAAGATCTCGCGACGCTGCGGCTACTACTGCTATCGGCCCATGATCGGCAGCTGGATCTGCCATATCAGCTGATCCATCGGCAGTGCAGCAATCGATGACGTATGCTCTCATTGCGTAGCGGCACGAGCAAATCATTCCGTGCCATTACCTCTCCATTTTTCAGCCAATGATATAGTGAGTACTGCCCGATGACCCTGGTCCGTGTCCCCGGCCAAGAAGAGCTTCTCCCGCCTGGTGAGCCGGTACGCGGACGCACCGGCGAGCCCCTCGATAGGTTCGGCCTTTCCGCTACCGTACATCAGTCGGTGCGGGTCGAAGTCACCCGTGGCAGCGGCGACAAGGCCGAAGTGACGGCAGCCGAGGACGACGTCGTCGAGCTGGTCATGGACGGTGGCGCTCGCCTGTATGTGCGCGGCGACGAGGTCATCCCCCAGCTGCGAGGCGCAGCCAGCCGCTCCATCACGCGGTCCGATGCCGTCGAGCTGACGCCGACCCTGCCCCTGCCCACCCGCGATCGGGGTATCCTCGGGGACTGGGTGATCAAGGGGCTCCGGGTCCTGGACGTGGACCTGAGTGGCCGGAGTGCTTCGACCATCGCGAACGCAGTCGAGGACAAGCTTGTTGGGAAGCCCGGTCTGTATCGATGGCAGCTGGACAAGAGCCTGACGGCCGTCGACGGCGCCCTGCCCAATGATCCCAAGCCCTGGCTCGTCTTCCTGCATGGTACCGCCTCCAACACATCCGGTGGCTTCGGAGGGCTCGCCGCCAACGCCGTGCTATGGCGTCGACTGCACGAAACTTATCCTGATCGGATCCTGGCCCTCGAGCATCGCACCCTCACCGAGAGCCCGATCGAGAACGCGCTGCAACTAGTCGAGCAGTTGCCGGCCAATGCGATCCTGCATGTTGTCAGCCACAGCCGTGGTGGGCTGGTCGGTGAGCTGCTGGCCCGTGGTCAGCGGACTGAGGACGGGAAGACGGCAGAAGCCTTCGACAGGGATGACTTGGCCCTTCTGGGTGGTGTCGACCGGACGAAGCAGGCAGAATTCCTTGCCCGGCTGCGTGACGCCTTGGCCCAGAAGCAACCGAAGGTGGCTCGCTTCGTCCGGGTGGCCTGCCCTGCACGGGGCACCACGCTGGCGTCTGCCAGGCTGGATCGCTGGCTGAACGTGACGCTGAACGTGCTAGGGTTCGCCATCGACGCCGGTGCGCCGTTTTTGGGCCTGACCTATGACGGCCTTCAGGCTTTCCTGCTCGCAGTGATCAAGGAGCGCACAGATCCCGCCACGCTGCCGGGCCTGGAGGCGATGATCCCGGGCTCGCCTTTGATGAAGCTCCTGAACCGTCCGGACGTCACCAGTGCTGCGGATCTCAGCGTTATCGAGGGTGACTGTGAGGCGTCCGGCGTCCTCCAGCGGCTCAAGCTCTGGTTCACCGATGCCTATTACGGCGAAGACCACGACCTAGTGGTCAACACCAGCTCGATGAGTGGCGGGATCATCCGGACGAGCGCACGCCGGTTCCTCGATCGTGGCAGCTCGGTCGACCATTTCCGCTACTTCAGCAACCCGCTCACCGCCGAGCGGACGATGGCCGGCCTATTGCGGTCGGAGACCGATCCGGCTGGCTATAGTGATCTGGTAGCAGCCTCTGCCGTGCCGATGCCGGTCCTGCGCAACCGTGGTCCGTCCGATCGGCGGCCGATCGTCTACGTCCTGCCGGGGATCACCGGCAGCCACCTTGCTGCTGGCAACGACCGGATCTGGATCGACCCATTCCGGCTGGCTCTGGGCGGGCTCGCTCGTCTGAGGATCGGCGAGCAAGGGATTACCGCCGAGGGGCCGGTCGGACTCTATTACGGCGAGCTCTGCAGGTACCTCGATGCGACCCATGAGGTTCGGCCATGGGCCTATGACTGGCGCCTACCCATCCGGCACTTGGGGAACCAGTTCGCGGAGGTCCTGCGTAAGGCCTTCCGCGAGACCGACCGGCCGATCCGCATCGTCGCCCACTCGATGGGCGGCCTCGTCACCCGGTCGGCCTTTCTCGATTCCGAGGTTTGGCGGCAGTTCCGGGAGCGCAAGGACTGCCGACTCGTACAGCTCGGCACACCCAACGGCGGATCCTACAGCATCCCCTTCATGCTGATGGGCCGCAACAGCCTGATGGGCGTCCTGGCGGCAGCCGACCTCAAGCTGAGCCGGAGCGAGCAGCACGCGATCCTGACGGCCTGGCCAGGGGCGGTGCAGATGCTGCCGCATGCTGGTAAGCTGGACTTCTACGATCGGACGGTCTGGGAGCAACTCGCCTCGGCCGATCCGGGTGATCTAGCTTTCCAGGGTCCCTCGCTCGAGGACTTGGCCGTCGCCAAGGCGTTTCGCGACATTTATGCTACCGCACCGCTGGATGGCGAGCGCATGTTCTACATCGCGGGACAAGCACCCACCATCGACGGGATCCTGGTCGATCCGAGCCGCCCGTCCGGACAGCGGATCCTGTTCACCCGCACCAACGAGGGTGACGGTCAAGTCCTGTGGCGGACCGGGATCCCAAACGGCATCCGTACTTGGTACACCCCGGCAGCCCATGGCGATCTAGCCCGGCACGAGCCGGCGTTCGCGGCGATCTCTGACCTGCTGGAGACCGGCACGACGGTTCGGCTTCCGACCGATCCGCGGACGCTGACTCGAGGGCGTGGCGAACCATCACCAATCGTACGCGAGGAGCCGCCGATCCAGCCGCGCGCCGAGGATGTGGTCGCCGCGGCGTTGGGCGGGGCGGCCGGCACGGTCGTGGAGCGCACGGTGGTGCCCAAGATCACCATCCGGGTCGTCCACGGCAACCTCGCGCTCGCCCGCTACCCGGTAATGGTCGGGCACTATCCCGGCGACAGCCTGAACGGAGCCGAGGCCGTCCTCAATCGTGCCCTAGACGGTCGCCTGCAAGAGCGCCGCCGGATGGGCCTCTACCCTGGCGACATCGCCACGAGTACGGTCGTCCTGGACCCAGACAAGCGCCCTAAGGGCGCCGTCGTGGTCGGACTTGGCGAGCCGGGCAGCCTTGCCATGGGTACGCTGCAGCACACGCTGCGCCAGGGGCTGCTGGCCTATGCCGCTGCCGAAGCCGATCGCCGGCGGTCCAACAAGGACACCACCAGCACCTCCGCCTCACTCAGCACAGTCCTCATCGGCGCCGGTGACGGTGGTCTCGGTCGAGGGGCTTGCGCGCTGGCCCTGCTACGTGCCGCCGCACGTGCTCAGTCCGTGCTGACTCTTCCCCCCGAGGAACCTTCCGACCAGCCGCCGCTGCTGTTGGGGGAGATCGAGATCCTGGAGCTCTTCGAGTACAGGGCCTTGGAGATCTGGCACGTCGTGGACGCCGCGCTCAAGCAGTATACCGAACTCAACAAGCACTTCACCCTGCACCCCGAAGTGGTGCGACAGGGTGGTGCCAGGCGCCGGTTGATCGGCGGCGAGGACGACGACTGGTGGCTGCCGGTGCAGATTACCATGGAGCCTCCTGCTCCTGGCCTAGACAAGGTCCTGCGCTACACCGTGGCCGGTGGTCTTGCGCGCGCCGAATCCCAGCTGGTTGGTACCAACCTCGACGTGGTCCGTTCCCTGCTCCGTCGCAGCATCGAGAGCGGGCAGACTTATGGCGGGAGCGTCAGTCCGGCCCGTGCCCTATTCGAGCTACTCTGGCCAGTCCGGCTCAAGGAGTTCAGCGAGGATGACCGCAACCTGCGCCTGATCCTGGACGAGGATAGCGCGCGGTTCCCCTGGGAGCTGATGGACGACCGGCGCCCCTGGACCTCGGACGGACGCCTGCCAGACAGCGGCAATCGAGAACCGGCGGCTGTGCGCTCAGGAGTGGTCCGTCAGCTGGTACAGACCCGCTTTCGCGAATACGTCGCCACCTCCCGTGGTAGCCGCAAGGCGCTAGTCATTGGCGATCCCCGTGGGCGGCCGGAGAGCGGCTTCGCTGAGCTGCCGGGTGCCCGGCGGGAAGCGGAAGCCGTGGCCGACCTGCTTGCCCGCACGCATGACGTGACGCCCCTGATCGGTGACGACGTCCTGCCCGAGCACGTCGTCATGCACCTGTTCGCCGAGGCATGGGAGGTTATCCACATCGCCGCGCATGGTGTGGTGCGCGAGCCAATCGCGCAGAAGGACGGGGCCAAGCCTGAGCTCACCGGCGTGGTTCTGGGCGGCGGCGTGGTCCTGGGTCCTTCAATCCTGGCCCAGCTTTCCGTGAGCCCCGAGCTGTTCTTCCTAAATTGCTGTCACCTGGGCCATGTCGATCCGGACGCGGAGAAGGAAGCGCGGGTCCTGTCGGCACGAGGCCAGCGACCTGAGCTGGCGGCGAGTGTCGCCGTGGAGCTCATCAAGAACGGGGTGCGTGGCGTTGTCGCTGCCGGCTGGGCGGTCGACGACGACGCGGCCGAGCAGTTCGCCATCACGTTCTATCAGCGCATGCTCGAGGGGGACGAGTTCGGCTCGGCCACTCAGAAAGCTCGACACAAGGCTTATGAGGTGAGCCCAACCGGAACGACCTGGGGCGCCTACCAGTGCTACGGCGAGCCGGACATGCGGCTGCCCGGCATGGCGCAGACGGCACGCGAGGAGACGTCCAAGAGCTATGCGGGTGTCGCCGAGGTTATCGCGCTCGCCGAGCAGATCACCGAGGACATCAACGTTGGCCTGGAGCGCGACGAGGCTCTCTTACGTCGGCGCCTCGTCGAGTTGGAAGACGAGGCACGGCGCCGCTCCTGGTTCGGCAACGCTGAATTGCGGGTGGCGTTCGCGGAGGCCCGGGCGGAACTTGGGGACCTCGCCCAGGCGATCCAGCACTATGAGGAAGCCAGCAAGGGCAGCGATACCAAGTTTAAGGTTAAGGCGATCGAGCAGCTGGCCAACTTGGCGGCCCGCAGTGCCACGCGGGTCTACCGATCGGCCGGCCCGGTCAAGCCGGACGTAAGCCAGACCGTGAGGGTGATCGAGCGGGCGCGGGCGAGGGTCGAGGGTCTGGAACAGGTGCTAGGCCCCACCGCCGAGCGCGCCATTCTTCGCGGCGGTTCGTGGAAACGGCTGGCGCAGGTGCAGACCGGAGATGCCCGGCAGCAGGCACTGCTCGAGATGGAGAAGGCCTACGAGGAAGCGGTTTGCCTCTCGCCAGGTAACGCGAAGGACTATCCCGAGCTGATGCGCTCCGCGACACGTCTCCTGCTCCACCTGGGCAGGCCCGGCAGCATCCCGACAGACATCCCCACGGTCCTGCAGCCCATTGCCGACAGGAAGCTCGAGGACGAGGCTGATTTCTGGACATGGGTCATGAAGGCCGATGCCAAGCTTCTCCTGGCCGTCGTTAGCGGCACCGTCACGCCCGAGCAGGAAGAGGACATCCTTCAGATCTACCGGCGCGCCTGGCGCCTGGTCGGGTCGCCGCTGAAGCTGATGTCCATCCTCGAGCAGATCGAGTTCCTCGAGGATCTGCTCGCCACACCTGGCGGCACGGGCCGGTCGAAGCGAGCCAGACTGGTCGTTGCCCTTGAGCGCATCAGAACTACGTTGGAGACCAGCCTAACGTCTGACACACGGAAATCGTAATTCTTCGAGGGAGGTGACGAGCATGACAACCACCTTCGATGATGCGCTCCACTTCGTCCTGCGTTGGGAAGGGGGGCTCAGCGACGATCCCGACGACCGCGGCGGGCGGACCATGAAGGGGATCACCCAACGGGTCTACGATGCGTGGCGACGGAGCCAGAACCGTGTGCCCCAGGACGTAGCCACCATCGCCGACGACGAGCTGGCGGCCATCTACCGCGACAACTACTGGACCAAGGCGTCCTGCCACCAGCTGCAGGCCAAGCTGGATCTGGTGCAGTTCGACACCGGCGTGAACATGGGCACCAACCGGGCGATCAAAATCCTGCAGCAGGCGGTCGACACGGCGTCCGACGGCGTGTTCGGGCCAGGCACGCTGGCCGCCTGCCAGGCCTGCACGCCCGCCGATGCCGTGGCCCGGTACTGCGCGATCCGCGAGGACCTCTACAAGACCTTCGCCCAGCGCCAAGGCCAGGCCAAGTTCTTCCGGGGCTGGATGAACCGCCTGAACGACCTGCGCGCGGAGGCCGGTGTGCGGGGCTTTCCTCGCAAGCGCGAGCGCGGTCGGGTGGACTTCGGCGACACCGGCTTCATCGCACACATCCCAGACGTCGCCCCCGATCAGCCACTGGATGCCTGGTAGCAAGGCGTCCTTGCCGGCGTGTGCCATCTCACGACGAGCTCGGCATCAATGATCTGCCATGGCTCGTCGACGCCTTCTCAGAGAGGAAGATCACATGACGACCACCCGTGACTATATCCGTAGCGTCGAGCTGCCGGCTCCCAAGCGTGGTGGCCCCCGCGGGCCCGAGCCCACCTTCGGTAGCGGCCAGGAGGCCGTGGTCGTGGCCTCCCAAATGGCCGAGTTCACGCCCAAGGTGCCCCAAGCTTCCCGTCCGGTGCTGAGCCACGGTTTCCTGCTGGGGCAGCTCGCCGCGGACAAGGCCGCCGGCGAGACGCCTGATATCTTCCGCTGGTACGACGCCTACGGCCTGGTGATGAAGAAGATTGGCTGGCTGCTGCAGGATATCGAGTTTCAGGACAGGCAGCTCATGCAGACTGACCTGAACGTGCACAAGGCGATCATCCCCGTCGTCGCCACGATCCTGGGACCTGCCGCGGCGGCCGCCTCCATCATCCTCGCCGTGCTCAATGGCCTGGAGGAGATGGACAAGGAATCGCCCTGGCTGACGCTCTACCAGCGCAAGAGCATGAGCGCTCAGGGCGGCAAGTTCCAGATGAGCTACGTCGATGCCGGGCCGGGTGGCGACGTGACGCTCAAGACGGCCTTCTTCGGGATCGACGCGCAGAAGAAGGTCACACAGGTTCTGTTCTTCCGCTTCTCCAGCCAGGCTGCTCGACTGAAGAGCGCCAGCAGCGAGATGACGCTCGGCAGTGGACTGCTGGATGACGTCGCCGGGCCGCTCCAGGAGAAGGTGGCACCGTTCGTCGTCGAGAACATCAAGAACATTGAGATCTAGAAGGAGAAGCTGCAGGTGCGAGAAGCGACGGCTGCTGTGGTCGCCCTGGCCGGGCGGCGGATCGATGCGCCCGACACCGAGCAGCCATGCTTCCCGCTCGAAAACGTGCCGATGGTACGCCAACGGCTGGCCGCGCTGCTCGAGGCGGAAAGTGCGGTGGCGCTGGTCTGCTCGGCCGCCTGCGGGGCTGATCTGGTGGCGCTCGAGGAGGCCGAGCGGCTGGGGCTGAAGCGTCGGATCGTCCTGCCGTTCGCGCCGGAGCGCTTCCGACAGACCTCGGTCACCGACCGCCCCGGCGACTGGGGGCCGCTCTTCGACCGGTTCACCGCTTTCGCCAAGGCCAGTGGCGAATTGGTGGTGCTCGATGCCGGTGAAGGGGATGCAGCCTATGCCGCCGCCAACGAGGCAATCGTGCAGGAGGCGCAGAAGCTCGCCAAGGGCAGTGGCCTGTCCAGACTCCTCGCGGTGGTAGTCTGGGAAGGTGCCGCAAAGATTGGCAACGATGCCTCGGAGGACTTTCGTGTCCTGGCTACCAGAGCCGGCTTCGAAGAATGCTCCGTTCCTACATCCTGACAGACCACATCGTTGGCAGACGGTAGCTCATGATTTTCCCAATCTGCCTCATGGCTACGCGGTTCATAAGGCCGGCCATTATCGGGAAGTGACACCATCTACCGCAGGATCCAATGTAAGAGGTTCTGGACGCTCGGGAGGAACCGCAGCAAATTGTCGAAGCTCATAACTCTTCACAATTAGATCTACCGCAGACGGCAAAGCCATTTCGGTCAGTGAGAGCGACCCAGGCGACCTAATCATTTGATCGTCATCAAGTTCTTCAAGCAGCAATCGCGTAGTTTCGCCGGTGGCAGTTGGGTACTTAAGCAATTCAATTACCGTTCTAGCGCGATCCTTACTGTTAAGATCTTCCAACGGATTTACTATTAACAATGCCGCCCACGCCATCGCCTCTTCGCTTCCAGCCGCACCGGCCAAACCAGATCGACCAACTTTCGCGACCAGACTACGCTGCTGACGAGGTAGTTTAGGCGTCACAGCAGCAAGTAGACGCGCAATCGCTTCTCTAGAAAACACGTCCGTCTGTGCTTTGAGTACTTCCATTGCCACATCTGCAACCTCCATAGCATCACGCTTTGATAAGAAAGGTGCTGCAACGGTCAACACTCGAGCAGCGAGGGCGGAGCGATACCCTCTCTCACTTTGGAGAGTGAGAGGTTGCAGCAATCCCAACATCGTCCTGACCGACACATCGGACCCGCCCATGAGCGCACGCCGAGCCGACAGATAGATACGGTCGTCCGTTTCTCGTGTGTTAGATACGATCTCCGATAAGATCGGTATAACTTCCACGAAGTTCTCGGCACCCAACTTCGAAACCATTGAAACGCCGACGCACGCAATGATATCTCTTACAGGCACATCCTTGTTCGCAGCAATTAATCTTATCATCCCTTTATTCAATTGTTTTACGGCAATAGCATCATTCTTTTTAACTCGATCAACCAAATGATCAAGTGCAACTGCCAGTACAAGAGGGTAGCTAGGTCCAGAAGCATCCTTAGTCACTTGTACCAGACTGCTGAAGATTAGTTGTACCGCCTCGGGTATATCCCTCACATCGATTTTGTCCGCCAACTTGATTAACGGCCGAGCTAAACGATGCCTCTGAAATCCGCCCACTGCGGGCTCTGCCGCAATACGAGAAAGATATCTAACTGCTCTAATCGCTTCATTACCGTCCAGTTTTTCGTACACTGCAGCGATAGCTGCTGCATCATTTGATCTCGCGAGAAAGTCTCCTGGAAGTGCATCAACCGTTTCCAGGACATACTTTTTGATCTCATCACTTATTTCAGATAACGCAGCGCGGTCAAGTTGCTTGCCGTAGAGCGTAAGACCCTGAGAAATCAAGCCAACCCACACGCCATCCTTATTCACAACTCGCAATTTGCTCAAGAACAGATCTTGTACTTTCAGCTTTACTCCTGCCGCCGCATCTGGTGGCAGGCGATCTACCAGAGCCATAACCGCCCTAACATTCGCCATTGTCGCAAAGGCGGACGACGAAGCTTGGTCATTAGACTCCAACTGGGCAGTGTCAGCAGAGAAGTCTCTAACTCTCTCCATCAAACGATCTACAACTTGACCAGGCCACACTAAGCCAACAGCACGTATTATCGGGTCTGGATTCCTTCCAAGTTGAGGGAGTACCTTTGGATCATCGATGATCAATCCCGCAAATGCGGAGCGAACTGCATTGGACTCCAGCGCAAGATCCCACAATGCCCGCACCTCGTCGCGCGGAAGTATGTCGCCCCAACTCTGATTAAGACGCCGCCAATACCCGCTGGCCGCAACCTCGCTAATTTTTCCTTCCAGATCGTGGGTTTGAACTGCTAGCCGCTCCGCCTGCTTCACCGCTATATCTTTCTGCTCCTCTGCGTCATTCTTCAGAATCATTGCATACACACCCATGACTATCACAGCAACGCCCAATACTGCAAAGCCACAGTAAGCAAGCCTTTTTAGTAATTTGCGACGGCCTAGAGCAGCCGTGCTGTCATCGAAGAGTTGCTCGACCCTTTCAATTCCACCGCCATAACGAGCTGCCCAGGCCGCTGTCCGCGGCCGCGATCTCCACCACTGCTTCCTGTACTGCAATTGTTCAGATGGTAATACAGCTACAGCCCCTGGCGGCGTATTATTAATGATGTCTAGCATTGAGAGGTAAGCATTTCCATCAACTGTTTCAGCCCACAACCAACCAACGTCATGGCCATACAAAGAGACTATACCTGATAAAGCTTTTTCGCTCCCCCCAAAGATGCGAGACCACCGACGAATGAGAGCTTCATGCCCTATATCTACTACAGTGGCATCATCCAGTTGATTCGGGTATAAGGGCGTTAGAAACGCACAGTCTATCTGCCGAAATCGGTCAACAACTATCTGAATATCACCTCCCGGACATCCAGTTTCTTTTTTCAGCTGGCCCAAGGGTACTGCACGACGGACTGCCCGCCCTCGATCAAGTTTTACTAATGCTCGAAACGTTTGCTCAACTGCAAGTTCATACTTGTACAGATCAGCCAAGATTGAATTCGCATGATTGGAAAGCGCCTCCTGCAGGCCTCCAACATCATAATAGTGTTGCATTCTCAAATGAACGAGTTGATTTTTCCCGGAACAGGTTGCATCAAGGCGCGCTTTATTTTGAGCTTCATCCCACAGACGCATCATTACATGTTGCAGTACTGGTAACTGATCAAGCTCGTCACTACTATCGTTTAAGAGCCGTGCGACCAGATCATCATCAATTTTTGCTTCTGACAGCTCCACAGGGCCGCGGATGACCTGCTCGCGTTCTTTCATAGAAAGTGCCGGCACAAGATACTGGCTTGAAGTCACAATTTCCGGCAGATCCGTATATCTAGAGCAATCGCCGATGTAATCGGACCGCATAGTAAGAACTATGTGGATACGCATGTTACGCTGTCGACTTGCCTGGATCAAAAGCGAAACGAACGCGTGGGCTTCATCTCGGCGAGCTCTCGCTGCGGCAGGACTTCCATTCTCTGAGAATGACACATCGTCGTACCGGAATATTTCCTCAAACTGATCAACTAAAATCAAAGTCGCTTGATCGCCGGGGCCGCCGACCGTCTGTAATGCATCTGCAACGCCCAGTGACGTAGCTCTGAGTAAACTCTCAACTCGATCCAGCATTCCTTGATGAGCAGCGCGCTCGGAGATCGCGATCGTCTCCGGAGTTGGCCCTGCGATTGCTGCCGCAAGCCGCATCATTGGCGCAATCCCGGGCCTCATCTCGATTATTCGCCAGGTGCGACCTCCAGCGGCTTTCGTTTCTCTGAGCAGTAGAGGCAAGAGTCCAGCACGAACGAGAGAAGATTTGCCGCTTCCTGAACTGCCGACGACAGTTGTAAATCGGTTACGATCCACTAAACGGTATAATGCCGAGGTCTGTTTCTCTCGTCCAAAGAACCAATGGCTATCCTGCTCCGCGAATGGACGGAGCCCTGGAAATGGGTTCTTAGCCGACAACACATTGGGCTGAACGGCAGCATATGCAGATTGAGAGGACGGGTGAGAGTTCGCACTCTGCATTGAGTTAGCAACTGCATCTGGTCTTGCAGAATTCATTGCCGAGGAACTTTCTGTCTCGTTCATAGACTCGTACCCCGGAGTAACCGTAGCAATGGATCTAGCAAAGTACTGGAAAGTGGTGGATCAGGAAGCTCAACTGTTTGATCAATCCCCAGCGGGGGAAGTTCCTTATACACGATTTTGGATGGACGGTCTGGCGGCGCCATCGCAATACTACGGGACTTAAACTGTGCCTCCCGTCCAAGGTGTTCATAATCTGCTAATTCTTCGGCATTACGTTGCAGCCATACATCGGAAGCTTGGCGCCAGCAGAATACGACAGAGTCGCAAGTTTTTAGTCTCTCGCGATGTAAGGTTTCCCGATCAGGGTCTTGATCAAGTGGCTGGGTGAAGTACTGCATCCCTGCTTTGCGTAATTCCTTGCCGATTTCAACGGCAAGTCGCAGATCCTCGTCAACTCCATCCTGGAATCTGAGGTAGACTTTCTGTGGTGTAGTAGAGGGCTTGATATCCTGGCCTGAGGGACGCTGGCGTGAGAGGCTCTGTAGAAGAAACTGTAGGAACTTTGGCATAACGTCACCAAATACGGCGTCGTAGGACTGGATCCCTTGGGGTTGATGAATTAGTAGTGTTTCAATCGGATCTCGGACGATGCCGCTGGGGTCGTTTGGAATTATGACTGGAGCCCAGACAACACGTTTAAAGGTATTGTCGACAATGTGGACATTGTCCTTGAAATTGCTTGCCCTTAGAGCGGCCCGTTGTAATTGAAATGTCACAAGAGGTGGCGTATCTTCTAGCTTGACCCCTTCTTTACTGCCCACTAGATGAACCGAAAGTTCTGCATCTTGTAATGCGTCGTCGAAAAGCTTTTCGGCGCTCCGTCGGTCGGAGAGCTTAGCGAGTCGCTCTGGTGGCGGAAGTATTTCTGGAACAACACAGTAGGATCGGGACGCTAGTTCTCTTGTAACGGCCTGATATGCAGCCTCCATATCGGAACCCGGCCATGCAACAAATACGCGGGTGCCAGACGAGGATAAGGGAGGTGGAGGTGGAGGTGGAGGTGGAGGTGGTGGCTTGGTGCCGTTGCCAGCCAGCAATAACGTACGCCGATGAATTTCGCGACTGACGTTATCGGCGAGCCTATTGCATTCTTCGGTTCGGAGCGGCCGACCTCGGAAGAATGGTATCTCGTCGCCTCCAATTTTATCAATGTCAAAGAAGTTGTAGCCTTCCTGACCTTGAAGTAGCGCTGGTCGGGTTTCGTGAGGAACATTTGTTTTGGCTACTACAATAACCCGCCGCTGGATATCTTCGTAGTTCTCTTTCGAAAAATGTTTTTCGAAAATATCAAGCTCACGTCGGCACCAGTCGCGTTGCATCCAGCTATGCGATAGAATGACTAGGAATATCTGAGAGGACTCGATTGCATTGATAATAGCAGGGGTGAATATCTGGCCGGGGCCGATTTTGGCAACGTCTCGCCAGATTATTGGTCTTGGTTCTGGGTGTTGTCTTATGCCCCACGCCAACTGGCCATGTAGCCAATCGACAAAGCCTTTAGCATCGTTATCGTCGGGTGGGCGATCGTTGTCGCTTCTCGCATATGAGATGAAGCACTGCGACATGGCGGGTCCGGATGATCGCAAAGGGTTTATGGTAACTCAATCCGTATACTTCGGTATATGCGGTGTGTCTGTGCGAAAATACACACTCAAGCTACTCTCAAGGTGATCGAGTTTCAATGTCTATGCGCATCTGGTAATGTCATCGTGGATGCATTTGCCTGTTGCGGACCCCTGAAAGCTGCCCGGGCCGTGGAGAGATGGTCCCGTCCTGTCGGACAGTTTGCCGGCTAGGATAAGCTCGGTTCTGGTTGTCGTCAGGCCACCAATCTCTCAATGTCCCTTGCCCCGTATGCCTCATCGGGCGTTCGCCCGGGG
>Ga0182739_1003507_pt1 | contig 13665 bp, 9 predicted proteins | sample eDN5th30CBELigBY_FD_128873 | JGI IMG/M metagenome (GOLD analysis project Ga0182739, IMG submission 128873) | Enriched backyard soil microbial communities from Emeryville, California, USA - eDNA 5th pass 30_C BE-Lig BY (version 2) (version 2) | ecosystem: Environmental > Terrestrial > Soil >... | reverse complement strand
TCTTGTGCCTTTTCGTTTGACATTCTGGTCAACCTAAAGTACCTAAAGCACTATTGTCTGGTCTTTTTGGAACCTGCCTTGCACCAGTTTCGATCGTCCGGGTCGACTCAGTGAGCATTCCGGGCGGATTCGAGATTGAAAAGATCACTGTTTCCATGGGAAAACCAAAGGAGTTTTGAGAATGACGAAGCGTATTCTGAGTTTTGTCGTGATGGCGACAATCGTGGCCTTCTTTGCTGCTGACAGCGTGAACGCCAGCCAGTGCCGGGGACGTCACCATCGGCATCACCGCAATCGTTGCCATAGCCAAAACCATTGCCACAGCCGGTGTGTGACCGCCTGCGCACCCGCTTGCAGCGCGCCATGTGCTCCATCCTGCAGCGCACCGTGCGTTTCAGGTTGCGATGCAACCCCGTGTGGCAGCGGCCACTGTCCGGCCAACAGCGGCAATGCAATTCACTCTGACACCCAGAGTGGCAGCGCAATTCACTCTGACACCCAGTCAGATGCTGCCGTTCAGTCCTCCACGGATGCTCCAGCCCCGCCGCCAGAACAGAAGGCTGCTCCGGCTCCGAAGGCACCCAAGGCTCCGGCTCCGAAGGCTCCCAAGGCGCCCAAGGCCGCAGCACCGGCCCCGGCTGCTCCCGCTGCCCCGGCGGCTGCCGCTCCGGCTGCACCTGCTCCGGCTGCCCCGGCTCCGGCTGCCAAGTAATTTCAACGGATTCTGCGACAGGTCCTCTCTGGCCATCCGCGATTTTCGCCCCTCGTTCTCAGCTTGAGTTCGAGGGGTTTTGTTTTGATCAGTCTTCATTTTGATCAGCCCTGCGTCCAGTCGGAGCAGATTCACGCGGGGTTGTCGGCGTGCTATCACGCCAAGGACGACATTTCGTCGGTCGGAATGCGAGCTGTGCGGGCCCTGGCGAGAGTCATTTCCTTCAGGTCAAGCGGCTGTTTTGGCGTCCACGCCCGGTTGCTTCGGCGAGATCTGCTCTTTGTCATCCTTCCGTCAGCACGACGTCCACGGATCCGCTCAAGTCCCCTTGACCCATTTGGCAGCATGTGCAGAATATGTGCCGGTCGCTTGTACAGGCTCCTTGAGTGCTGAATCGGTGATCTTGTTTCCAGATCGCATGAACGGTTGTTTTCCTGAAGGGAACCGTCGGCGGCAAGCGGTGAAAACAGGTTTCCCGGGACGGTATCTGCCAGATCGGCTTCAGGATGGAGCACGATGGGCGAGATGAGATTTTGACACCGGACCGGTTCGGTTCCTGTTTGTAGCCGACACGGCCATGAGTCTGCGAACCATGGTGAGACGCCCATCGGAGTCAGGGGCAAGGCAACATCAGGGCTGTCCGTTTCGAGTGTGACATTCGAATCTGAATCACAGTGCAATGGAGTGCAGTTTCTTGAAACCGGTCATCTATGCGCTGTCCTGCGCTATGGCATGTCTGCCCGCTATGCTGTTTGCACAGTCGGAATCCACGGATCCTGCTGCCGCCAATGCTGGCCTTCCGCACCAGGTCGGCCTGATTGACATGGCCTATGTCTTCAAAAACTCCATCCGGTTCCATTCGCTGACGGAAGAACTGCAGCGGGAAATCGAGAGAACGGACCAGGAAGCCAAAGTTCTCGTCGACCGGATTCGTCAATTGCAGGCGGAACTCAAACAGTCGTCGTCGGAAGACTCCTCGTCCCGCCTTGAAGAGCAACTGGTGAAAGCCCGGACGGAACTGGAAAGCTTCAAACGGGTCGCACAGCAGTCGTTTCTCCGGAAAGAGGCCGACATTTACAAGGATGTCTATCTGGAAGTGGAAGAAGCGGTCCGTCGGTATGCCTCCTATTACAAATACACGCTGATTTTGCGATTTGAACGCCAGGCTCTCAGCGATCAGGACGACCCTCAGCAGGTCATGAACGGCATGAATCGTCAGGTCGTGCACTTTCAGCCACATGACGACATTACCGAGCCCGTTTTGAAATACGTGAACAGCAACTGGGACAAGGGACCGAAGGAACCTTCCGCGCAGAGTGCCGGAACTCCGCCTCGCCAGCAGCAGACTCCTCCCGCAGAGGATCTGGAAGCATCTGAAAAAGGGGTGAAGCTGCGTTTTGGAGGAGGGGAAGTGATCCGCTGATCGGAAACGGCGCCGGGCATTCGCGTGCCTGAGCTTCTGCTCCTGAAGGTGGCTCCCTGTCGTTTACGACCCCTTTGTTGAAAGTCGATCACGTCCACAACCGGAAACCCGTCATGACCACATCCATCCCTCGAAGACAGCAAACCCTGGCCCGGGCTGCCCGTGTGTCCGGCTTCGGCCTGTTCAACGGGTGTGATGTGACCGTGGAATTCTGCCCGGCGGATGAAGGGCATGGAGTTGTTTTTGAACGGACCGATCTTTCGGAGTCTGTCCTCATTCCCGCATTGATCGAGAATGTCGTCGCACAGAACCGGTGCACGGTGATTTCCCGTCAGGGGGCCAGTGTGTCGGTGATTGAACATGTGATGGCGGCGCTGGCGGGGCTGCGTGTCGATAACTGCCTGGTCCGGATCGATGCGCCCGAGCCTCCGGCCGGGGACGGTTCTTCGCAGATTTTTGTGGAAGCTCTGCTGCACGCGGGAATCGTCCAGCAACATCAATTGCGTCGGCGAATCCGCGTTAACGAAGCCTTGACCTATCTGGAGTCTTCGCTGGTGGGAATTGCCGTTCAACCGGCGCGTGAAGGCGATTACCAGATTGGATTTCTGCTGGATTATGGTCCCGGACCGATTCCGTTGCAGGCGTTGAATCTGGCCATAACGCCTTCGACGTTTTTCGAACAACTGGCCCGAAGTCGCACTTTCGTCCTGCAAACGGAAGTGGAACAACTGCGGGCGGCGGGCCTGGGACGGCGGGCTGGTCCAGAAAACGTGCTGGTATTTACCGGCGAGGGAGTCCTGGAAAACTCGTTACGCTGGCCGGATGAATGTGTTCGTCACAAAATCCTGGACTGCGTGGGCGATTTCGCGCTGCTGGGCTGCGATCTGGAAGGGCACTTCACCGCCAGTCGTTCCGGGCATCGCCTGAACCACGAAATCATCCGTCAGATTCAGCGGACCTGCTCCCCCGATGCCTCTTTAGCGGATTCCGTCCCGATGAAACCGATTTCAGCGCCGGCCCTTCTCACCGACGCTGCCAGCTCTCCTCGTTCTCCTCATTTTGGCTCCTCCTCCTCCGTTCATCGCACGGCCACTTTATCGGCTCGCAGCGAGTCAACGACTCAATCCCCCTGGTGACATGATGTCGACTTATATTTCACCACTTGCCCAAGTCGAACCCGGTGCTCAACTGGGTGAGGACGTCTATATCGGTCCTTTCAGCCTGGTCGGAAGTACGGTCCGGCTGGGCGATGGTTGCCGACTGGACAGTCATGTCGTCATTGTGGGAAACACCACGGTCGGCCGGCGAAATCGATTCTGGCCGAATGCCGTCATTGGTGCCGACCCGCAGGATTACACCTACCGTCAGGGAGCGCCGACACGAGTGGAAATTGGTGATGACAACCAGTTTCGCGAAGGCGTGACGGTCAATCGCGGTGCGGAAAAAGAAGATGGCTGTACCCGCATTGGTCACCGGAACCTGCTGATGGCCAACGCCCATGTGGCCCACAACTGCCGGCTGTACGACAACACCATGCTGGTCAATGGTGTGCTTCTGGGAGGACATGTTCACGTTCACGACCGGGCCATCGTGTCAGGAAATTCCGTCGTTCATCATTTTGCCACCATCGGCAGGCTGGCCTTCGTCAGCGGCGGCTGCCGGGTTCCCACCGACGTTCCGCCGTTCATGATCGCCGCGGGCAGCGATAATCCGGAAGTCAAAGCTGTCAATCTTGTCGGCATGCGGCGGGCTGGCATCAGTGAAGAAGCCATTACGGTGATTCGGCATGCCTATCGTCTGCTGTACCGTGATCATTTGTCGCTGGACGCGATGCGGGCTCGTTTTGCCGAAGATCTGAAAGGGACGCTTCCGCTGGAACTGGTGACGCTGATTTCTTCGCTGGAAGCACAACGGAACGGAAAAATGGGCCGAGCGCGGGAAGCGGTCCGTGACGCCTCTCCCCATGACATCAAGAAGATTGCCTGAACAGACAGGCCCGGGCTGTTCTCCTTCCGCGTTGGATCGGGAAACCTGCCCGCTGATTCATCACTCCGGAAGGGATTCCCATGCAGATGTCCAATGAAAAGCTCAAACTTGCGGTCGTGGGTGTCGGCGCCCTGGGACGGCATCATGCCCGTATCCTTTCTCAACTTCCCAACGTCGAACTGGTGGCGGTTGTCGATGCCAGCCGGGAGCAGGGGGAATCCGTGGCGGCCAGTTGCGGTTGCGAGTGGACGCCCGATTACCGGACAATTCTTCAGCGGGTGGACGCGGTTTCGATCGTGGTGCCCACGAGTCTGCATCGCCCGATCGCGGAAGACTTCCTGTGTCACAGCATTCCCGTCCTCGTTGAAAAGCCACTCACCGCCAATGTGGAAGACGGCGCGATTCTGGTCCGTCTGGCCCGGGAACATGGAGTTCCGCTGCAGGTCGGGCATATCGAACGCTTCAACCCTGCTTTTGAGTCGCTGGCGGAGAAGATCGGCAGTCCGAAGTACATTCGTGGAGAGCGCATCAGCCCGTATGCTTTTCGCTCCATGGACATCGGAGCTGTTCTGGACCTGATGATTCACGATATCGAACTGACGCTTGCCCTGATCGGCCAGATGCCGGTCCGGGTCGAAGCGTTTGGCACGTCGCTGGTGGGAGGCAACGAAGATTGCGTGCAGGCTCGTCTGGTTTTTCCCGGAGGCTGCATTGCGGATCTGACAGCGAATCGCGTGGCTCCTCATTTCTCCCGCACCATGCAGGCCTGGTCCGATCAGGGATGCTTTACCGCCGACTTCACCGCACGGACCGTCACCGCCCTGACCCCTGGTGATTCACTGCTTCAGGGAGAACTTCCTTTCGAACTCGTCCAGCAGGGAATCTGTACCGCAGCGGAATTGAAGCCGGAAATCTTTGGCCGATTCATTCAGACAGCAGAGACGAAAGGCTCAGATGTGGATGCCCTGACCGCAGAGCTCTCTGCGTTTGTTCACTGTGTTCGAAATGGAGAAAGCCCGCTGGTCAGTGGCGCCCAGGGGTTGGCTGCCTTGCGGGTGGCTGATCAGATCCTGACATCCGTTCGGTCGCACCAGTGGGATGGACATGCGGGCGGTCGCTGCGGTCCGGATGCCCTGTTGCAGCATCATCTTCCCCAGGTGTCTCCAAAGCTGCCCCGGAAAGCCGCCTGATTCAGGCACTCCTGATTTGGGCACTCCTGATTTGGGCACTCCTGATTTGGGCACTCCTGATTTGGGCATTGATTAAGGAGAGCCCTTCAGCCAGACAATCGCCGGCAGGCTTCGCGTCCTCTTCCCGCAATGACGAAGATCCTCTGGAGACTTCCCCCCCCAGTCCCGGCAGGAGCCGAGCCATGCAGGATGAAGCCGAATATCTCTGTCCGAATTGCGGCGAAGAGGTCGTCATCCCCGTCGACCCCACCCAGGGAGCGCATCAGGAATACGTGGAAGATTGCCCTGTCTGCTGCTGCCCGGTGGTGATTCGCCTGGAGTTTGACGGACAGGGGAACATCCATTGTCAGGCCAGTGCGGAATAGGCCCCGCAAATTTGCAAATTTGAAAGGGAGTCCGCCTGCAGGGGATGAAGACCAGTTTTAGAAAGGGGCGCAGCCCTGCGGAATAGCTGCGGGTGAACAGTTGTCCCGCGGTGAATGGATTCCTCTTTTTGGCTTCTGCCGGGCGTGTGCTTGCCAGCCCGTCGTGATTTCTGCATCCTGAGTGCTGTCGAAACCTGTTTTCATGATTCAACGGCGCAGCGGATTTGTTCCGCTGCCACCTCAGTGATTCACGCCGTCCAGAACTTTCGTCCCTGGAGAGAATTTTGAACGGTTGCGGTGTAGGGGCGGGATGTGAACCAGATTTTCTTTGTACTGGCGGTCACCAGTAATGCGGGCCTGGTGGCGACGTTCTGGCTGGGCTGGAGGATCGGCGATGCCGCCTCCCTGGCGGAAACGGCACGTCAGCAGGTCTCCAGTCATTTTCTGTTCGCCCTTGGGGCGATTATGCTGGCACTGCTGGTGCACGCCATCGTGCTGACCTACTTCATGGGAACCGGCCGGTGGATCGAAGAGACTTGCGAAGCCTATCGTTTTGAGGGCTCTGCCCGGACCGAGAACATCCGGCTCAAGTATCGCGTGATTCCGGGAATGGTCTCGTGCATGCTGTTGCTGATTGTGACGGGAGCCTTTGGAGCGATCTCCGATCCCGCGTCCAATATGCAGATGCCTGCTGCCCATCTGATTCATCTGGCGCTGGCTGTGCTCATCGTGACTGCAAATCTCCTTGTCAGCTTTTACGAATATCGGCTGATCTGCCGGAATTCGGCTGTGGTGGATCTGGTCTATCGGGAAGTCCAGCAGGTTCGTCGGGAACATGGACTCGATTCTCCAGAGTCCGTTCGTGGAACATGAATCCGGGGACGGCCCCCCGAAGCAACGGGCCTCTTTCCGGCATTCGTCCGGGCAGGCTGTCGTGCATCGTCTCCTCGAAAAGCTGGGGTTCGTCTCAACACAAAGCCCGACAACGGAGAGCGTTTCGCGATGACGCACCCCAAAACTCAGCCCTGACAGGGCTGTAGAGCGGAGTTGCAAATGATCGATCACATGAATTCCCGTGAAACACAAGAGATTCAGAGTCGAGCATGATCGAACAAAGACCAAACTGGTCTAAAGCGAAATCGGAACATTTCCTTCAAAATGCGGACTTCTCTTTGACGTGACAAAGCTCCTTGGCGAGAATGCAGGAACATTTTCTGTTCGCGTTCCTGTGAAATGGCTGCCGGTCATGCTGACACGTTTCTTTCCCCGCTGCCGGCCGGTTCTGCTGGTGGGGCTTTTTGTTGTCGGCCTGGCGCCACCGGGCTGGGGGTGTTCTTCCGCGTGCGCACAAGAGGGGCGGCGCAGGAATCAACTGGGAGATCTTCTGCGACAACTTGACAAAGGAATTCGCGAAGGGGCGGAAGAGATCAAGAACAGCAAGTCGGCCCGCGATCAACTCGACGTTCGTCCTGTGCAGCGTCCCGAAGATCACCGTCGATTCCAACAGGTCAAAGACCTGATCCGGCAGAAGAAATGGAACAATGCCGTCGAAGTGCTGCAGTTTCTGGTGGAGCAGCCCAGTGATGCGTTCTCCGTCAGCGATGCTCATGAATTCCGGTCGCTGCAAAACGAAGTTGATCAACTGATCGCGGGTCTGCCGCCGGAGGGGCGGAGAAATTACGAGAACCGATATGGCGTGGCCGCTCAGCAGAAGCTCGACGCGGCACTCAACAATCAGGACGAAGCCCGGTTGATCGAGATTTCTTCCCATTATTTCCATACGGTTGCCGGGCGGCGGGCACTGGCTCTGCTGGCCCGCAAATGGCAGGATCAGGGGCAATTCGGACGCGCCGCCGCAGCCTGGCTGAGACTGTATCGGACGGCCGACGAAGAAGAGAAATTCGCATTCGGTCGCAGTGCGGCACGGGCACTCTCGCTGGCGGGCCGGTCGACTGAAGCCACGGACATCGCCCGGACTCTCCCCGATTCCGAAGGTCTGTTGCGACAACTTCAGCAAGTGCTCCCTCCCGACTCAAAGTTGCTGGCGCCGCGCGGTCCCTATCTGCAGTTCACGGGGACGGATGATTCGGTCCAGAAGGCCGCTCCCACTCTTCTTCCCCGGTGGACGGCGGCACTGGTCGAACGCTTCAATGCCCTGCAACAGATCGATCTGTTGAAAACGGAACTGCAGGAACTGGGGCGGACGCTGATCCCCACGCTGCAACCACTCGCTGTTCAAGGGAAGCTGGTCATTCGCACTTTGCGGAGCCTGCAGGTGCGGAACGCCGCCACGGGAACACTGCTCTGGGAGCGTCGCATGGAGAGAAGCCCGGAAGAGTTGCTGACGACCAGCGATTGGGAAAACGAGCTGGGCATGAGCGAATTCCGGTTCTCATCGGACTCTCTGGTAGAGCAACATCCGCTGGCCAGTCTGTTGTATCGTGATCAGGTCTATGGAAGCATGAGCAGCGACGGAGCACGACTCTTCGCAGTCGAATCCTCCGGGGAAGCGGTTTTAAGTGCTCCGCTGCATCTGTGGCAATTGCAGATGAGAGGTTCCGCGATCCGCACGCCCTGGGAAACCAACGAGCTGACGGCCTATGATCTCGAAACCGGATTGGTCCGGTGGCGTGTCGGAGGCATCGCGATTGAGAAGGAATTCTCGCGTCCGCTGGCGGGAACCCGGTTTTTCAGTGCCCCCACTCCCGATGGCCCGGAACTCTATGTCCTGGGAGAACGTCAGGGAGAAATCCTGCTGTTCTGCCTGTCCACACAATCGGGCGAACCGCTCTGGGAACAGCCGTTGGCCACTCCGGGGCGCCCGATTCGGGAAGATCTGATCCGCAGTCATTGGGTCTGCCAGCCGGTTCTGGCGGACGGGTTGATTCTCTGCCCGACCACCTGCGGATGGCTGGTCGCGGTCGATCAGGTCAATCATCGTCTGAGATGGTCTGCACGATATGCTCCTCGACTGGCGCAGCAGGATCGCTTTCGCAGTGGGTACTCCGCCCAGCCGTTACAGGAGCTAAATCGCCGTTGGGAAGCCGTCGTCACGCTGGTGTCCCGCGGAAAAGTCGTGGTCACTCCTCCGGAGTTGCCGGATGAGTTGGGCATGTCTCAACCCATGCTGTTCTGTCTGGATGTCCAGACCGGGAAAACACTCTGGGAACAGCCGAAGGCGGAACGCTCCGGGGGGATGGGGCTTTATCTGGCAGGTATCTGGAACGAATGTGCTGTGATTGTCGGCACTCACAATCTCGTGGGTCGCAGTCTGGAGAACTCGGGAGAGATTCTCTGGAGTGTCGCATTGCCGGATCGCCCGACCGGGCGGGGAATCATTGTCGGAGACCATCTGCTGTTGCCGGTGCGGGGGACGCGGCTGCTGAAGATCGACCTGAAGTCATCGACGATCGAAAAAACATTGCTGCCGGCTGTGGAAGGAGAACTCGGCAACCTGGAATTGCATCAGGGCCAGATCATCTCCACGAACTATCAGTCGATTGTTGCCTTGCCCGCAGATCCGGAGAACATGCCGACCGACCCCGATCCGAATCTGCTCGTCCGCTCCCGTCTGGGGGAATCGAAGCTGCTGCTGGCGGAAAAACAGTTTGAAAAACTGGAATCGACACTTGCGGACCTCTTGAAGACGCCGTCTCTTTCTTCCGAACTGCGGCTGGAAATTCTGGACACTCAGCGGCGTCTGCTGCAGCAGCAACTTCAGACCCTTCCTACCGATGCCGACGCATTGTTGAGCCGGCTGGAACAGCTTTCACAAACGCCCCGGGAGTTGCGGGACTTTCAGCGGATTCGGGCGGACCACTGGCTGGAAGCGGGTCACCATCAGCAGGCACTCACCGCCTTCCTGGAGATTCTGCAGGAGTTTCCCGCAACGGAACGAATTGAAGAGGGGACGCTGAGCGTGCGGATTGACGGCTGGGTGTCTGGTCGGCTGCAGCAGTTGTTTGAAGCTGTTTCCGATGCCGGTGAGCGGGAGTCCCTTCACGCGGAAATCCAGAGTCGCGTTCAGGCGATCAGGCAGAAATCTTCCGATCCCGTGGTGCTTGATCGCTGGGCGCGGGCATTGGCGTTCGACAAGTCGGGATTGCAACTGGAACTGGAACTGGCTGATGTCGAATTCCAGCGAGGCGCCCGGTCGGCAGGACTGTTGCGACTGGTGCGGGTGACGGAATCCGAGAACCAGATCCTGCGGACTCCAGCACTCGCACAACTGGCCACGCGGTTGACGGAACTGGGCTGGCATGAAGACGCGCTGGCAGCCTGGACTCAATTGCAGCAGCGACCGGAAGAGACGCTTGCCGGTGAGAAAACCACGAAGGAGTTGGCCGCTTCCGGAATGGCGGCTGCCCACGAAGCGCTGCGTCAGCAGTCCGCTCCCTCTGCTGGATGGGGAGCACACTGGACGTTGGAACGGGTGGGTGTCTCCGGGAATGAACGGAATCTTCAGTCGATCCCTCTTGTGGGAAAAGGGTTTCATTCCGCAGCAAATGTGCGACTGATTCAGGAAGCGGACAATAGCCGCGTGCGTCTGGAAGATCGCAGGACCGGTCAGTCTCTCAACAGCTTTCCCTTGCGCAGTACGGCAGCACTGGAGCATCATCCATCCATGGGGGCACGCCTGATGGCCTCGACGATCTACATCGTGCATGGAGGAATCCTGCATGCCCTGGGCTGGCCGGACCAGCAGATGCTGTGGAACTGGAACTCCGATGTACACGGACTGGCACTGGCGCGCATGGCACTGGTGCAACCCAATCTCCATTTCGGATTGCAGTCTGTACAACAGTTTGCTGCGACGCGGCAATTACGTGCGACTCGCAGTCAGACGGGGTATCTTCAAGCGGTCACGCCCCGGGCCTTGCTGGTTCATTGCAAGGACTGGGTGGCGCTGGACCCGCTTACTGGCGAAGAACTCTGGCGGGATCGTTCTGTCTCGGAACGTGGCTCAGCTCAGGAAATGGGGGCGGATTGGCTGATTCTCTCCAATCGGTCGGGGCAAACCGTGCGCAGCGCCATCAGCGGCCATCCTCGTTCTGCCCGGCCCCCGTATGAATCGACCAATCGTCCGATTCTCATCACCGGTAATGACTTCATTCTGCTGAACCGGATTGTCCATACCTCCGGGAAAAACGCTGTGCACGACCTGCAACGGATGACCGCCGCCGGCCGAAGTGTCTGGAAAATGGAGATTCCCGCAGACGCCCTGCTGGGGTTGCCCGACTCGAACTCCCTGCTCATGCTCAGAAATTCCATCGAATTGAGTCTCGTCGATCTGACGCAGGGAAAGACGATCAAACTGGGCGACATTTCCCGTTTTGTGAATAACTCCCAGGGGCCTTTGGACCCCCGTAACGGCCTCTCGGTCTTGTCAGACGAGGAGCGGTTGTATGTCTTTATCAATAATAAAAACGTCCGTCCGGTTTATGTGAATCTGCCCGCGATTCGTTTAGCAGGCACGATCATCGCCTTTTCCCGGCAGGGGGAGCGGTTATGGGAATACCAGACGCCGGAGATCCCTCCGTTGAAGTCCACGAAGAAATCCGGAGCCAACACAGAACCGACTCCCTGGGCCTTGAATGTTCTGGTCCAGGGCTTTCAGGATTCGCCGTTACTGTTACTGGCAGGAGATGATGAACGCCAGGATCCAGAGGTACTTCTGCAGTTTCATCAGATCCGCGTGATCGGTCTGGAGAAAAAGACGGGGAAGCCGCTGGTGGACTGGGAACGTCCCAGCGAATCCGGGGGATTTTCCTATCTCTACGTGGACACTCCACAACAGTCCATCGACCTGCGGACCTACAATGAACGGTTACAACTGGTGTCGGAACCCGCCTCGTCCCCCTCGTCTTCCGGATCGCCTCCATGATCCGGCTGCGCGCACGCTGGTTGTTTCCGGGCGATTCTCCTCCACTGCCGCATGCCGTCGTGGAGGTGGAGCAGGGACGAATCGTTTTTATTTCCGCGGATCAATCTTCCACCTGTCAGAATGCTGATGAGATCGACCTGGGGCAGGCGGCCCTGATTCCCGGGTTGATCAATGCGCACACGCATCTGGAGTTCAGCGATCTGGCTGCTCCCGTCGAACCTCGGGACCGGTTTGCGGACTGGATTCAGGCGATCATTCAAAGCCGACGGGAAGGCCACCGGGACACGCTGGCAGCCATCCAGCAGGGACTGGCCGAATCCCGGGAATGTGGAGTGGCGGGGCTGGCCGAGATTGCAACCAGCGACTGGATCTTACGGACTCCTGTCGAAGATCGATCGCTGCGTGTGTTCACCTTTCGGGAAATTCTGGGATTACACCCGGGCCGTGTCGACTCTCAATTGGATGTCGCGAAGACCTTTCTGGCACAGGCCGCCGCCTGCGGTCAAACGGATGTCGGTCTGAGTCCGCATGCTCCCTATTCTCTTCATCCCCGATTGTTTCGCGGGCTCATCGAACTGGCGATCACCCACGACGTCCCGGTCGCCATGCATCTGGCGGAATCTCCTGCGGAGATGGAATTGCTTCATCGCGGAACCGGACCGCTTGTCGATCTGTTCACACGAATGGGGATCTGGCCGCCGGAGGGACATTCAGGAAATCTGCGCCCACTGGACTTTCTGAAGGAGCTGGCGCGGGCTCCGCGGGGACTGGTGGTTCATGGCAACTTTCTGAACGAGGAGGAGATGCGTTTTGTGGCTTCGTCTCCGCAGTTGTCTGTGGTCTACTGTCCCCGCACGCATCAGGCCATGCAGTCGACCCCGCACCCCTGGCAGCGATTGCTGGAACTCGGCGTCAATGTCACGCTCGGAACGGACAGTCGGGCGTCCAATCCGGACCTGAATCTGTGGGATGAGCTGCGATGGCTCCAGACGCAAGCCCCGGAACCGGCCGCCTCGTCGCTGCTCAAACTGGCCACCGCAAACGCGGCACAGGCTCTCGGCTGGGACGATCTGGGACGTCTGGCTCCCGGATTTTCCGCTCAATTCGGTGTCGTCCCCTTGACCGAAATCAGCGTCCAGACCCCGGAGAAATTGCTGTTTGAACCTTCCATCCCGCAAAGACTTTCGCTGGAACTGCTGCTCCGCTGACCCGTTCTCCCCAAACCTTTGGAATCCGGATGGCTGGAGGAGCGAAAATGGGGATCTCGGCAACTCCATTTGTCTGCCGAAGTCGTGTGCTCTACACTTTTGACGCAGAGGCCTCCTGAAAACAACAACGTCAGGTGGTGCAACCACTTCGTTCTGACAGGTTTTTGAGCAGCGGTCGCGGGCTCGTTGGCCCGCTCGCGATGAGTTTTTCCACCCGTCAAGTGATATTTGAAGTTCCGCCAGGTGGTGCAACCACTTCGTTCTGACAGGTTTTTGAGCAGCGATCGCGGGCTCGTTGGCCCGCTCGCGATGAGTTTTTCCACCCGTCAAATCAGCCCAATAGATTTCTGCCAGCTTGACTCTGTCTGATTTTCAGGCGGAGTCACACACTCCGCCACGTGATGGAACGCGGCAACGTCAAGATAAAAATGATTCAGCGTCCGGGGAGATGATTTGACACGCGCCCGGCAAGGACACCATGGCCACTCTCACCCAGCGACAACTCAATCAACGCGCAAAATCGTTTGAAGATCGAACTCCGGATGAATTGCTGCGATGGGCTGGCGAAACATTCGGAAATCGTCTGGCAGCCATTTCGGCGATGCAGCAGTCCGGCAGTGTCGTCGCCCATATGATTTCCCGTCTCAAGCTCGACATCCCCATTCTGTTTGTCGATACAGGGGTGATGTTTCAGGAGACGCTGGAGACGCGCGACCGGATTGCCGCGGAATATGGGCTTTCCGTCAGGACGCTGAAGCCGGCCCTGACCATGGAAGAGCAGATCCAGCAGCGGGGGGTGCTTTATCTCTCTGCTGAAGGTCAGAAAGAATGCTGCCATCTGCGAAAAGTCGAGCCTCTGTTGGGGGTGAAAGGACAATATGATGCACTGATCGGCAG
>Ga0182739_1003506_pt1 | contig 13671 bp, 9 predicted proteins | sample eDN5th30CBELigBY_FD_128873 | JGI IMG/M metagenome (GOLD analysis project Ga0182739, IMG submission 128873) | Enriched backyard soil microbial communities from Emeryville, California, USA - eDNA 5th pass 30_C BE-Lig BY (version 2) (version 2) | ecosystem: Environmental > Terrestrial > Soil >... | reverse complement strand
CGATGGGTCGACCGCCCACGCGCAGCGCGATGCGTCCGTCCTGCGGCAGCCGCTTTTCGGCGATATCCAGATGCGCCATGATCTTGATGCGCGAGATCAGCGCCGCATGCAGCGCCTTGCGCGGGGACACCACGTCGCGCAGCGTGCCGTCCACGCGGTAGCGCACCACGGAATGGGTTTCGAAGGGTTCGATGTGGATGTCGCTGGCGCCGTCGCGCGCGGCCTGCGCGAAGAGCGCATTGATCATGCGGATCACGGGCGCGTCGTCCTGGGCTTCCAGCAGGTCCGCCACCTCGGGCATGTCCTGCAGCAGCCGGTCCAGGTCGATTTCGTTTTCGGCCACGCCCATCACCGACGCCGCGTCTTCCGAATGGCTGTAGGCCGCGGTCAGCAGCGTTTCGAGTTGCTCGTCGTCGACCTGCGCGAGCGCGATGTCGCCGTGGCACCGGCGGATCTCGCGCACGGCCCAGTCGGGCGTGCGCGGGCTGACCGTCAACTGTGCCTGCCCGCCGCGCAGCGACAGCACCGCGCGCTGCGCGCGGGCCCAGGCATAGGGCAACGGGTGGGCGCTCATCGCAGTTTCTCGGGATCCACCGCCACCGTCATCATCACGGGATGCGGCGCGCGGATGGGCTGCTGCGCGGGCGCGGGAGCCATGCCGGGATACTGGCGCACGGCAAAGGTCTCCACCGTCGCGGGGGCCGGGCGGCGCAGCGTGGCCGCCTGCTGTTCGGGCCGCAGGTCATAGGCGTTGTTGGACACCGACGGGGCCGATCCTGGCAGCGGCAGCATGGGCGCCTGCATGTCCGGCAACGCCCAATGCTCGCCCGGCTGCACCACGCCCTGCGCGCGGCGCATGTAATCGTAGCGGTCCATGGTGACGCTGGCGCTGCGGTTCGCGTCGCGCACGACGTAGGGGCGCAGGAACACCATCAGGTTGGTCTTGGTGCGCTTGCGGGTGTCGTAGCGGAACAGCGAGCCAATTACCGGCAGCGAGCCCAGGCCGGGCACGCTGTTGGAGGTGAGCGTCACGTTGTCTTCCAGCAGGCCGCCCAGCACGATGATCTGGCCGTCGTCGATCAGCACGCTGGTGTCGATGGCGCGCTTGTTGGTGACGATGCCGGTGGTGGAATTCGAGCGGCTTTCGTCGATGCTGCTGACTTCCTGGTAGATGTCGAGCTTGACCGCCCCGCCCTCGGAAATCTGCGGGCGGATGTTCAGCTTCAGGCCGACGTCCTCGCGTTCGATGGTCTGGAACGGGTTGGAGCTGCCGTTGCTGCCCGAGGTCACGTACTGCCCGGTCACGAACGGCACGGTCTTGCCGACCAGGATGCTGGCCGATTGGTTGTCCAGGGTCAGCAGGTTGGGCGTGGACAGGATGTTGGCTTCGCCCGTGTTCTGCATGGCGCGCGCCAGCACGCCCAGGTTGATGACCTCGTTGCCCAGCACGTCCACCGTGCCCTTGACCACGCCCAGGCTCAGGCCGCCGCCCAGCGCGTCGATCGAGGTCGGTCCGTTGCCGGTAATGCCGCTGCCGCCCAGGTTGGTGCCGCCGACGAAGCTGCTGCCATTGCCGTTGAGGCTGCCCGCGCCCGTCATCCACTGGATGCCGAACTCGGCGGCCTTTTCTTCGCTGACCTCCACGATCAGGCTTTCCACCAGCACCTGCGCGCGGCGCTGGTCGAGCTGGTCGATCACTTCGCGCAGGCTGCGGTACAGCGGCTCGGGCGCGGAGATGATGAGCGAATTGGTCGACGGGTCGGCCTGGATGGTGGCGCCGCCCGCGGAGTACGACACCGCCTGCGAGGAATTGTCTTCGCGCGCGATGCGCTCCTGTTCGCCGGACAGGCCGCCGCTCGACGACCCTGACGAACTGGACATGCCCAGCCCGGCCTTGTTGCTGGTGCTGTTGGCGGTGTTCTGCGTGCGCGCGCCGCCTTGCGTCGTGCCGCTGCTGCTTGCGCCCGGCGCCGCGCCGGGCGCGGAATTGGCCTGGCCCGTCAGCAGCCCGCCCAGCACCTCGGCGATGCGCGTGGCCTGCGCGTTGCGCATGTAGACCACGTGCAGATTGCCGGCGCGGTTCTGCTGTGCGTCCAGCTTCTGGATCAGGTCGCGGGCCAGGCGCGTGCGCGCGGGGCTGCCCGACCGCACCAGCACGCTGTTGCTGCGCGGGTCGGCGACGACTGCGATGCGCTGGGTCGGATCGCTGCTCTGCGTGTCGAGCAACTGCGAGGCCAGGATGGCGATGTCGGTCGCGATGCCGGACTGCACCGGCACCACGTCCGTGTCCATCGAACTGGGCACGTCGATGCGCGCGATGACGGCCGCGATGCGCTCCAGGTTGTCCGCATAGTCCGTGACTACGAGCGTGTTGTTGCCGGGATAGGCGTTGATTGGATTGTTGGGCGGCACCATGGGGCGCAGCACCGGCACGAGGTTCGCGGCGTTTTCGTACTTGAGCGGGAACACGCGCGTCAGCATCTCGCCGCTGTTGCCGCCGCCATTTTTGGCGAAGGCCGACACCGGCACGGGCGCCCTGCTCGCGGCCGTCGCGCCGGATGCGGGCCTGGCCCCGCCCACCACCGCGCTGCCTTGCAGTTTGGCGTCGGCTTCGGGCACCACGCGCGTCACGCCGTCCACGTCGACGATCGCAAAGCCCTGCAGCCGCAGCGCGCCCGTCAGCATGGACAGCGCCTGCGCGCTATCGACGGGACGGTCCGAGACGAGCGTGAGCTTGCCCTTGACGCGAGGATCCACCAGGAAGTTGCGCTGCGTGAACAGGGACAGCGCACGCAGCACGGCGGGGATGTCCGTGTCGACGAAATTCAGGCTGACGCGGTTGTCCGCCTGTTGTGCGTGGGCCGTGCTGGCGGCCGGTCCGAGTTGGCTTGCGGCAAGCAGGAATGCAAGACTGAAACGCGCGATGTGACGCATGACGAGATAGGTGCCCAAGACGTGAAGTCGTATGAAAAAACGTGAAAGCGCGTCGGAGTATACGGGGTGTGACTGCAACATCCCGGTCATATTTCCAAGGCAAGGTAACGGCCTGGAAACCCTTTAAATTCGGGGCTCCTGGCGATTTCGGCAGGCGCTTCCGCTTTATTACAGTCATGCCTTCCTTCCGTTATGAAGCCACCGATGCGCTCGGGAAAATCGTGCGCGGCACGATCGACGCCGACTCCGAGCGCGGCGCCAGAAACCAGTTGCGTGGACGCGGCCTGCTGCCGCTGTCGACCTCGCTGGCGGCGCGTGCCGAAGGCATGGGCGCGGCGTTGCGCACGCGCCTGTCGGATGCGGACCTCGCGTGGCTGACGCGCCAGCTTGCCAGCCTGCTCGCCGCGCGCCTGCCGCTGGATGCCGCGCTCAGCGCCACGCTGGAACAGGCCGAGAAAAAACACATCGCGGCCACGCTGGGCGGCGTGCGCGACGACGTGCGCGCCGGCCATCGGCTGTCCGCCGCGCTGGCCTCGCGGCCGCGCGACTTTCCGGAGATCTATCGCGCGCTGATCGGCGCGGGCGAGGAATCGGGCGACCTGGCGCAGGTGATGGAAAAGCTGGCCGACTACATCGAGGAACGCAACACCCTGCGCAGCAAGGTCATGACCGCGTTCATCTATCCGGCGGTGGTGGCGAGCGTCTCGGTCATCATCGTCATCTTCCTGCTGGGCTATGTCGTGCCGCAGGTGGTGTCGGCGTTCAGCCAGGCCAAGCAGGAACTGCCGATGCTGACGCAGATCATGCTGGGGCTGTCGGACTATGTGCGCGAATGGGGCGCGGTGACGGGCGCAGGCGTGGTGGCGGCGATTGCGCTGTGGCGCTACACGCTGCGCGCGCCGGCCGCCCGCCGCGCCTGGCATGCGCGCGTGCTGCGGCTGCCGCTGGCGGGCCGCTTCGTGCTGGGCGTGAACGCCGCGCGCTTTGCGTCCACGCTGGCCATCCTGTGCGGCAGCGGCGTGGCGCTGCTGACCGCCCTGGAGGCGGCGCGTCGCACGCTCGGCAACGACGTGCTGCGCCTGGCGGTGGACGAGGCCGCGGCGCGCGTGCGCGAAGGCGCGGCGCTATCGGCGTCGCTGGGCGCGCAAAAGGTCTTTCCGTCGCTGCTGGTGCACCTGATCGCCAGCGGCGAAAAGACCGGGCGCCTGCCCGAGCTGCTGGACCGGGGCGCGCAGAACCTCTCGCGCGACCTGGAGCGGCGCGCGATGGCCATGACGGCCCTCTTGGAGCCGGCGCTGATATTGCTGATGGGGGGATTCGTCCTGCTGATCGTGCTGGCCGTGATGATGCCGATCCTGGAGATGAACCAGTTGATCAGGTAGGCGCGCGGGCCGCGTTGGACGGCGGCCCGCGAAAAGCGAGGATCAGAGCGCCTCTTCGTCGCTCTCGCCCGTGCGGATGCGGATGGCCTGTTCGACCGGCGTCACGAAGATCTTGCCGTCGCCGATCTTGCCGGTGCGGGCGGCCTTGACGACGGCCTCGATGGCGGCTTCGACCTGGTCATCGGGCAGGACCACTTCGACGCGGATCTTGGGCAGGAAGTCCACGACGTATTCGGCGCCGCGATAGAGTTCGGTGTGGCCCTTCTGGCGGCCGAAACCCTTGACTTCGGTGACCGTCAGGCCGCTGACGCCGACTTCCGCCAGCGCCTCGCGGACTTCGTCGAGCTTGAAGGGTTTGATGATGGCGGTGACTTGTTTCACGTTGGTCGTCCTGGGTTTTTAATGTGTTGCGTCGCCCTGCCGCGCCGCCCGCAGTCCTGCCGGACGGGCGCCGGGCGCAATGGATAAGAGAATAACACCGCACAGCGGCGGACGCGGCTACGGGGAAACGCGCGCCGGGCCTGCCTGCGGCGCGCATTCATGCGGCTGCCCCAACTTGGTGCGCGGCGCTGCCGGTCAGGTGTTGGGCGCCTCGTCGGGAATGCCGTCGGCCTCGCGCATCCACACCACCGATTCCGAATCGCTGGGCGCGCGCCAGTCGCCGCGCGGCGAGAGCGAGCCGCCCGAACCGACCTTGGGCGCGTTCGGGATGCAGGTACGTTTGAACTGGCTGAGGCGGAAGAACTTGTCCAGGAAGATCTTCAGGTTGCGCTTGATGGCGGCCAGGTCGTACTGGTTGCGGGCGACGTGGCCGCCCTCGGGCCAAGCGCCGGCCTCGCGGTCGCGCCAGGCCGTCCAGGACAGGAAGGCGACCTTGGTCGGCGCAAAGCCATAGCGCAGCGTGTAGTACAGGTTGAAGTCCTGCAGTTCGTACGGGCCGATGGAGGCCTCGCTTTTCTGCTCGGGCTTGTCGTCCGCCCCGCCGGGCACGAGTTCCGGGCTGACGTCCGTGCCCAGCACGTCCAGCAGCACCTGCGCGCCGTCGTCGCCCAGGCGGCCGGATTCGGCCACCCAGCGCACCAGATGCGTGATCAGCGTCTTGGGCACGCTGGCGTTGACGCTGTAGTGCGACATGTGATCGCCCACGCCGTACGTGCACCAACCCAGTGCAAGCTCGCTGAGGTCGCCGGTGCCGATGACGATGGCGTTGCTGAAATTGGCCAGGCGGAACAGGTGATTGGTGCGCTCGCCGGCCTGCACGTTTTCAAAGGTGATGTCGTAGACCGGCTCGCCGTCCGCATACGGATGGCCCAGGTCCTTGAGCATCTGCAGGCAGCTCGGCCGGATGTCGATTTCGGACGCGGTGCAGCCCACCACCGCCATCAGGCGGCGCGCCTGCTGCAAGGTGCGGGTGCTGGTGGCAAAGCCCGGCATCGTGACCGCCAGGATGTTGGAGCGCGGCAGATCCAGGGCGTCCATGGCCTTGGCGCAGACCAGCAGCGCATGCGTGGAATCGAGCCCGCCCGAGATGCCGATGACCACCTTCTTCATGCCGCTGGCCGACAGGCGCTGCGCCAGCGCCTGCACCTGGATGTTGTAGACCTCTTTGCAGCGCGCGTCGCGGCGCTGCGGGTCGGCCGGCACATACGGAAAGCGCGCCACGCGCCGCTCGAGCGGCAGCTCGGCGTCTTCCAGCGGGGGATTCACCGGCACCGCCACGCGGCGGAACCGGCGCACCTCGTCCTGGTGACGGCGCACGGACTGGCCGAAGGTGCTCTGGCGCATGCGCTCGCGCGACAGGCGCTCCAGGTCCACGTCCGAGAACAGCAGATGGGAGTGACTCAGGAAGCGTTCGGATTCGGCCAGCAGCTCGCCGTTTTCGTAGATGAGGGCCTGGCCGTCCCAGGCCAGGTCGGTCGACGATTCGCCCCGACCGGCCGACGTGTACATGTAGGCCGACAGGCAGCGCGCCGACTGCTGCGACACGAGCTGGTGGCGGTATTCGGCCTTGCCGACGACGATATTGGAGGCGGACAGGTTGACCAGCACCGTGGCCCCCGCCAGCGCGGCATAGGACGACGGGGGAATGGGCACCCAGACGTCTTCGCAGATTTCGACGTGGAACTGGAACAGCGGCAGCTTTTCCATCTGGAACAGCAGCTCCGCGCCAAAGGGCACGGTCTGGCCCAGCAGGGTGATCTCGGCGTCGATGGCGCAATCGGCGGCGCTGAACTGGCGGGCTTCGTAGAACTCGCCGTAATTGGGCAGGTAGGTCTTGGGCACCACGCCCAGGATGCGCCCGTCCGCCGCGACCACGGCGCAGTTGAACAACTGGTGGGACACGCGCAGCGGCGCGCCCACGATGAGGGCGATGTCCAGTTCGGCCGTGGCCTCGACCACGCGGGCCAGCGCGGCCTCGCAGGCGTCCAGCAGGGCCTTCTGGTGAAAGAGGTCGTCGCAGGTGTAGGCCGACAGGCCCAGCTCGGGGAAGGCCGCCAGCACCGCGCCGCCCTGGGCGGCCTGCTGCGCCAGCGCGATGGTCTGCGCGGCGTTGAATGCGGGATCGGCGACCCGGCACTCGGGTACGCCGACCGCGACCCGGGCGAAGCCGTGGGAATACAGGTTGAAGAACGGGTTCGACATCGGGTTTTCGCCTGGGGGTTCGCGGGGTGTTTGCCTGGTGTTAAGAGGCCCTGGAATCAACCGCCGGATTATCTCACGGGCTCCGGAACGCGGCCTTGCCTGCCCGCCTAGCGCGGCATCTTGCTGTCGGTCAGGCCCCGCTCGAACGGCAGCGCCGGGTCGCCGTCCACGACATGGCCTTGCCTGTCGCGCTCGGCCGTCAGCGCGGCCTGGATGGCGCTATCGCGCAGGTAGCTGCCCATCGCGCCGATGTCCGCCCCGGACGGCTGCTGGTACAGGCGCAGGCCCAGCTCCGGCAGGATCGCGAGCAGGTGGTCGAAGACGTCGCCCTGGATGCGTTCGTACTCGACCCACGCGGTCACGGCGGTAAAGCAATAGACCTCGACCGGAATGCCCTCGGACGTGGGCTCCATCATGCGCACCATCATCGCCATGTCCTGGCGGATCTCCGGGTTCTGCTTCAGGAAGGCCAGCGCGTAGGCGCGCAGGGTGCCGATGTTGGTCAGGCGGCGCCGGTTGGCCGGCACGCTGGCCAGCTCGCCCAGGGTCTGGTTGGCCTGCACGATGTCCTGCGTCTTGGTCTGCAGGTAATCGTGCAGCAGCCGGAACTTCATCAGGCGCTGCGCCTCGTCGTCGGTCAGGAAGCGCACGCTGGCGGCGTCGATGCGGATGGTGCGCTTGATGCGCCGGCCGCCCGATTCGAACATGTGGCGGTAGTTGCGGTAGCTTTCCGAGAACAGCTTGTAGGTCGGCACCGTGGTCACGGTGTTGTCCCAGTTCTGCACCTTCACGGTGTGCAGCGCGATGTCCTTGACGAAGCCGTCGGCATTGCACTGCGGCATCTCGATCCAGTCGCCGATGCGCAGCATGTCGTTGCTGGTGAGCTGGGTGCTGGCCACCAGCGACAGCAGCGTGTCCTTGAACACCAGCAGCAACACCGCCGACAGCGCGCCCAGGCCGGAGATCATCCACAACGGCGAGCGGTCGATCAGGATGGACAGCACCAGGACGGTGCAGACCGCCGCCAGGACCAGCTTGCCGATCTGGATGTAGCCCTTGATGGAGCGGGTCTGCGCGCGGGTGGTGGCCGAATAGGTGTCCTGCCAGGCGCTCAGCACCCCCGAAACCGCCACGAACACGCAGATCCAGGCGCCCGCGTGCGCCAGGCGGCCCACGATGGTGACCACGCTTTCCGCGTGGGGCACCAGGCCGATGCCCATCGACACCACCGCGAACGGCACCGCGTACCAGAGGTTCTGGTACGCGCGGCGGCGCTGCAGCGCCTTGTCCCAGTCCCCATGCCCGCTGACGACCAGCAGCCGGTGCGCCAGCAGCAGCACGACCCGGGCCACGACCCACTGCGCGAACAGCGCGGCCAGGATGAGCGCGCCGATGCCGATCAGCGTCTGCGCCCAGATCTCGCGCGGCAGGTGGGCATCAAATTGGGTGACTAGCTCTTCCCATTCCAGGGGCATGGATCCGTACTCGCTTCTCAGATCATTGAAACCAAGCGGGGATTATCCGCCAACTCGCCCCGGCTGCGGGTTCCGGCCCCGGGAAACCGGGGCCGCCTGCGCCCGGCGCGCCGCGAGGCCCTATAATCCCGCCCATCATGGCAAAGACTCCCTCCCCCGATCAAAACCAGTTCGCCAACAAGGCGCAGGCCTGGTCCGCCCGGTTCTCCGAGCCGGTTTCCGAACTCGTCAAACGCTACACGGCGTCCGTGGATTTCGACAAGCGCCTGGCGCGCCACGACATCCAGGGTTCGCTGGCGCACGCGGACATGCTGGCCGCCCAGGGCATCATCGGCGCCCAGGACCTGGCCGACATCCAGCGCGGCATGACCCAGATCCTGTCTGAAATCGACGCCGGCAGCTTCCAGTGGCTGCTCGACCTCGAAGACGTCCACCTGAACATCGAAAAGCGTCTCGTGGAACTGGTGGGCGACGCGGGCAAGCGCCTGCACACCGGCCGTTCGCGCAACGACCAGGTCGCCACCGACATCCGCCTGTGGCTGCGCGACGAGATCGACACCCTGCAGGTGCTCTTGCGCCAACTGCGCCACGCGCTGGCCACGGTGGCGCTGGAAAACGCCGCCACCATCATGCCGGGCTTCACGCACCTGCAGGTGGCCCAGCCCGTCACTTTCGGCCACCACCTGCTGGCCTACGCCGAAATGTTCGGCCGCGACGCCGAGCGCCTGGCCGACTGCCGCCGCCGCGTGAACCGCCTGCCGCTGGGCGCCGCCGCCCTGGCCGGCACGTCGTTCCCCATCGACCGCGAGCGCGTCGCCAAGACCCTGGGTTTTGAAGGGGTGTGCCGCAACTCGCTGGACGCCGTGTCCGACCGCGACTTCGCCATCGAATTCTGCGCCGCCGGCGCGCTGATCATGACGCACGTCTCGCGCCTGTCCGAAGAGCTGGTGCTCTGGATGAGCCCGCGCGTGGGCTTCATCGACCTGGTCGACCGCTTCTGCACCGGCAGCTCGATCATGCCGCAAAAGAAGAACCCCGACGTGCCCGAACTGGCCCGCGGCAAGACCGGCCGGGTCAACGGCAACCTCGTCGCCCTGCTGACCCTGATGAAAGGCCAGCCCCTGGCCTACAACAAGGACAACCAGGAAGACAAGGAAGGCCTGTTCGACACGGCGGACACGCTGCGCGACACGCTCACGATCTTCGCGGACATGGCCGGCGGCATCAAGGTCAAGGCCGACAACATGCGGGCCGCCGCCTTGCAGGGCTTTGCCACCGCCACCGACCTGGCCGACTACCTGGTCAAGCGCGGCGTGCCCTTCCGCGACGCCCACGAAGTCGTGGCCCACGCCGTGCGCGACTGCGAACAGCGCGGCTGCGACCTGGCCGACCTGTCCACCGCCGAACTGACCGCCTACCACGCCAGCATCGGCGAAGACGTCCACCAGGTGCTGACCCTGGAAGGCTCGGTCGCCGCGCGCAAGCACGTGGGCGGCACCGCCCCCGAGCGCGTGGCCGAAGAAGCCCGCCGCGTGCTGGCGGAGACGGCGCAAGGCTGATTGACGTTTTGCGTTGGTTTGCCCGCTTGACGGCAAGGCCCCCTTTTGGGGGCCTTGTTGTTTTTGGGGCTGATGTCCGAGCCGTCCTGCTGGGAGCCGGAACTGGCCGGAATCTCACGCCCCGGCTAAACGATGGACACCTCCAGCCTGCGGCCCAACTTCCCCAGCGCGGCCTCGACCTGTTCGATCCGCGACCCATGCCGCAAATTCAGCAGGCGGTCCACTTGCGGCGTATGGACACCGAGCCTGCGCGCCATCTCGGCCTTGCGCACGCCTTGGCGAATCATTTCATTTGAGAGATACACCTTGCTGGTAACGACCGCCGGCAACGTGACGGAATAAGGGGTGGAGCAGTCGGGCGCTGGCAAGGGGATCAGGCGGCGTTCATCGAAGTAAATTTCCAGGACAGCCTCCAGCGCTTCCAACGCGTTCACCTGCGCGTCTTGCTCATCGTCGCCGACGCTCGCCGCTTCTGGAAAATCCGGAAAGAGCACCAGTAATGTGCCATTCGTGTCTGGAGTCAGGGTGTAGGGATACGTCAGCATGGCGGCCTCACTTCAAAGCCAGTTGCTTCTTGATTTGGTTTTCAAGGTTCTTGCCCATTTCCTTGGCGCCATGAAACGGAAAAATCGTGCTTACGCCGTTTAGCGTCACTCGGTAATGGCTACTGCCCGCGCGATGGGGCACGAATACGGCGCCTTGCTTTTCGAGCCACCTTTTGAACTCGCTGTACTTCATGCGTGTTGCGTGCAGCGATGCTGGCAGACTACAACAAAAATGAGTCATTTAACAACATTAATGTTGTTGTTGCATCACTGGCTCCTCCCGCGCCGAGGATATTCCGCGCTTGCCTTCGCGGCTCCGCACCCGAGTCAAAATCGGACCAAGCCCCGGCAGAGCCCTGCTCGCCGTCAACAGCGAATCCTCAATCACGGAAAGCAGACGCGGACCATCGCGGCCCGCGTCCTGCCTTCAAATATGCAGCGCGTGCCCCAGCGCCTTGAGCGCCGCTTCCTGCACGGCCTCGCCCAGCGTGGGATGGGCGTGGATGGTGCCCGCCACGTCTTCCAGCGTCGCGCCCATTTCCAGCGATTGGCCGAACGCCGTCGACAGCTCCGACACCGCGCGCCCCACCGCCTGCCAACCTACGATCAGGTGGTTGTCGCGCCGGGCCACCACGCGCACGAACCCGTCGGTGGATTCCAGCGTCATGGCGCGGCCGTTGGCTGCGAACGGGAACGACGCCGTGACGCAGTCCAGGCCGGCGCCTTCGGCCTCCCCAGGCGAAAGCCCCGCCACCACGACCTCGGGATCGGTGAAGCACACGGCGGGGATGGAAGCCGGCTGGAAATGGCGGCGCTTGCCCGCCACCAGTTCGGCCACCATCTCGCCCTGCGCCATCGCGCGATGCGCCAGCATGGGCTCGCCCGCAATGTCGCCGATGGCCCAGACATCGCGCATCGAGGTGCGGCATTGGTCGTCGATGCGCAGCGCGTTGCCCTTGCGGTCGAGCTGCAGGCTTTCCAGCCCCCAGCCCTGCGTGCGCGGACGGCGCCCCACCGAGATCAGCACGCGGTCCGCCGGCAACAGCGTCTCGGCCCCGCTGGCGTCCTGCACCCGGACCGCATCGCCTTTGCCATTGAGGCCCAGCACCTTGCGGCCCAGGTGCAGCGCCACGCCCATCTTTCCCAGCGCGGCGGCCACGGGCTTGGTGAGCTCGGCGTCGTAGGTGGGCAGGATGCGGTCCTGCGCCTCGACCACGGCGACCTCGGCGCCCAGCTTGCGGTACACGGTGCCCAGCTCCAGGCCGATGTAGCCGCCGCCCACCACCACGAGCTGCTTCGGGATGCTGTCGGGCGACAACGCCTCGGTGGAGGACACCACCTTCCCGCCGAACGGCATGGACGGCAGCGGCGTGGGCTCGGAGCCCGCCGCCAGCAGCAGGTGCTCGCACTGGATGCGGATGCGGCCCGCATCGGGCGTGTCGACTTCCGCCGTCTTGCCGTCCAGCAGCGTGGCCCAGCCGCGCACGACTTCCACGCCGTTCTTCTTGAGCAGCGCGCCCACGCCGCCCGTGAGCTTGCCGACGATGCCGTCCTTCCAGGCCACGGTCTTGGCGATGTCGATGCGCGGCGCGTCCACGGCGATGCCCAGGGCCGATTCGCCGGCGTAGTGGCGCGCCTTGTCGAATTCCTCGGCCGCATGGATCAGGGCCTTGGACGGGATGCAGCCGATGTTCAGGCAGGTGCCGCCCAACTGCGCGCCCTCGACCAGGATGGTCGGCACGCCAAGCTGCCCGGCGCGGATGGCGGCCACGTAGCCGCCGGGGCCGCCGCCGATCACCAGCAATGTCGTTGTCTTTGTGATCTGGCTCATGCTTACTCCACGAAAAGCAGCGCGGGTTGTTCCAGCAGCGCGCGCACGGCCTGGATGAAGCGCGCCGCGTCCATGCCGTCCACCACGCGGTGGTCGAAGGACGACGACAGGTTCATCAGCTTGCGCGCCACCACGGCGCCATTGCGGAAGGCGGGCCGCTCGACGATGCGGTTCACGCCCACGATGCCGACCTCGGGATGGTTGATCACCGGCGTGGTGACGATGCCGCCCAGGGGGCCCAGGCTGGTGATGGTGATGGTCGAACCGGACAGCTCGTCGCGCCCGGCCGACCCGCTGCGCACCGCCTGCGCCAGCCGCGCGATCTCGGCCGCCATGGACCAGACGTCGCGGGCCTCGGCGTGGCGCATCACCGGCACCATCAGGCCGCCGTCGCTCTGCGTGGCGATGCCGATGTGCACCGCGCCGTAGCGCGTCACCACGCCAGCCTCGTCGTCGTAGCGCGCGTTGATCTGCGGAAAGTCGCGCAGCGCCACCACCATGGCCCGGGCCAGCAGCGGCAGCAGCGTGAGCTTGCCGCGCGACTCGCCCCACTTGGCGTTGAGCTGCACGCGCAGGTCTTCCAGTTCGGTCACGTCGATTTCCTCGACGTAGCTGAAATGCGGGATGCGGCGCTTGGACTCGGCCATCTTCTGCGCGATTTTCCGGCGCAGTCCGATGACGGGCACGGCGTCTTCATCGTTGCGTTCGGCATAGGCCGAGCCGGCGCGGGCGTTGCTGGCCGAGCCCTGCCCTTGCAGCCAGGCATCCAGGTCCTCGTGCAGGATGCGCCCGGCCGGGCCGCTGCCCTGCACAAAGCGCAGTTCCACGCCCAGGTCCCACGCGCGCTTGCGCACGGCGGGCGAAGCCAGCGGCTTTTCGCCCGGCTGGCGGGACGCGGCGGGCGCGCCGCCCGACTGGCGCGAGGCCGGCGTCCGGGACGGCGCCGACGCTGCGGCCGGCTGCGGCGCGGATACCGCCGGTGCGGCCTTTTCGGATGGCGCCTTCTCAGAACCTGCCTTTTCAGGCGCCGCCGTTTCGGGCGCCGCCTTTTCAGCCGCCTTTCCGGGCGCGGCCGGCGCGGGCGCTGCCGCCCCCGCCTTCACATTGCCCTCGCCCTCGACCTCCAGGCGGATCAGCTCTCCGCCCACCGCCATGACCTGGCCGACGTCGCCACCCAGCGAAATCACCTTGCCAACCACCGGCGACGGAATCTCGACCGTAGCCTTGTCGGTCATCACGTCGGCCAGCGGCTGGTCCTCGGCGACGGTGTCGCCCACCTTGACGTGCCAGCCCACCAGTTCG
>Ga0182739_1003504_pt1 | contig 13672 bp, 14 predicted proteins | sample eDN5th30CBELigBY_FD_128873 | JGI IMG/M metagenome (GOLD analysis project Ga0182739, IMG submission 128873) | Enriched backyard soil microbial communities from Emeryville, California, USA - eDNA 5th pass 30_C BE-Lig BY (version 2) (version 2) | ecosystem: Environmental > Terrestrial > Soil >... | reverse complement strand
CTCGAGCGCGGTCGGGCGGCGGTCGATGATGCGCGCGTGCACGCTCGGGAACTGCGCGAGCTGCGCGGCGGTGATCACGCCGGCGGGGCCGGTGCCGACGATGAGCACGTCCATGGTGTCGGGAAGCTCGGCGGGCCGGTCGATGCCCGTACCGGCAGCGGGCTGGATGCGGGGGTCGCCCGTGACGTACCCCTCATGGTGGAACTGCATCGTTCCGCCTCCGTTCGATAATAGAACGTGCTATTCGAATATCGGATGCAGCCTAGGACATCCGCTGCGAGCGCGCCACCGTTCGTGCCGCATCCCGCACCCGGGCGATGACGGCACCCCGATCGGCGGTCGTCACGTACAGCACGGCGATCGCGGCGGGGTATGCGCCCGGCACCGGCGCCGCGACCGAGCTCACGCCCGCGATCACCTCACCCGAGCTGGTCGCATATCCGTCGGCGCGAGCCCGGGTCACCTCGGCGGACTCCTCCGGGTTCGACAGCAGCGTCTGCAGCGCGATCCCGGGCGCCCCCTGCGTCACCGGATGCCGTGCTCCCGGCCGCTGCGCGATGCTTGCCACCGCGGCGCGCGGCTCTGCCGTCGCCAGGGTGACGCACTCCTCCTGATCAAGCACCACGAGGAACGCGGTCATCGCCAGAGTGTCGGCCAGCTCGCGTAGCACCGGCGCCGCCGCCGTCTGCAGGTCGGCGGCGACACTGCGCGCCAGCGTCGCGACATGCGGGCCGATGCGCAGGGCGCCGGCGTCATCGCGCAGGATGAGGCCGCGATCCTCGAGTGTGCGCACCAGCCGGTAGGCGACCGAGCGGTGCACCCCGATGCCGGCCGCGACCTCGCCGATGGTCAGCGCCGACGGGGCATCGGCGAGCAGGTCGAGGATGCGCAGACCCCGATCCAGGGTCTGCGATGCCGCCGGGTTCTCGCTCACGTGTACATCCTGTCTCGAACTGTGCGTTCGGTGGCACGAACCTGCCCGCGCCGGTCCGGCGCGCGTGCCAGGATAGGCCGGTGACCCGCCGTGGAGCCCTTCTGTTCGCCGCCCTCGGCATCGCGTGGGGCATCCCCTACCTGCTGATCAAGATCGCCGTCGGCGAGCTCGATCCGGCGTTCGTCGCCTTCGCCCGCAGCGCCCTCGGCGGGCTGCTGCTGGTGCCGGTCGCGATCTTCCGCAAGCAGCTGATCCCGGTGCTGAAGCGTTGGCGCCCCCTGCTGATCTTCGCCGTCGTCGAGATCGTCATCCCCTGGTTCTTCCTGAGCACCGCCGAGACCCGGCTGCCGAGTGCGACCGCCGGTCTGCTGCTGGCCGCCGTGCCGCTCGTCGGCGTCGCGGTGGCGTTCGCGACGCGCAACAATCCGGGCTTCGGCTGGCTGAACTGGCTCGGCATCCTGCTGGGCATGGCCGGTGTCGCCGCCCTGGTCGGGCTCGACGTCGGGGGTTCCGACCTCGTCGCCGTCGGGCAGATGGCCATCGTGGCGGTCGGGTACGCCATCGGCCCGGTGATCCTGTCGCGGTACATGTCCGATCTGCCCGGGATCGGCGTGATGGGCTCGGCGTTGCTGCTCGCCGCGGTGATCTACGTGCCGATCGTCTTCCTCGTCGGGGACTGGCCGAGCGTCGTCCCCTCGGCGCCCGCCATCTGGTCGGTGCTCGGGCTCGCGGTGATCTGCAGCGCCCTCGCGTTCGTGCTGATGTTCGCGCTCATCGCCGAGATGGGCCCGACGCGCATGACCACGATCACCTACATCAATCCGGCCGTGGCGATCGTGGCCGGCGCGCTGGTGCTCGGGGAGCGCATCACCTGGGTGACCGTCGTCGGCTTCGTGCTGGTGCTCGGGGGGTCGTACCTGGTCACGCGGCGGCACGCCGTGCCCGCGACTCCGCCCGAGCCCGCGGCTGCGGTGCTGGGCGAGAGCACCGGCGAGCGGAAGGCCTAGACGCGGTCCGCCCATCCGTCAAGACCCTGGGCGTCGGCCTGGGCCTTCGTACGCTCGGGGGATGACCGCAGACACCACCGCGCCCGCCTCGAAGCTGCGGCAGGGGATCACCGGCCCGCTGCTGTACCTGTTCATCGTCGGCGACGTGCTCGGCGCCGGCATCTACGCGCTGATGGGCACGCTGTCGGCGGAGGTCGGGGGAGCCCTCTGGGCGCCGCTCATCCTCGCGCTCGTGCTGGCCTTGTTCACCGCGGGTTCGTACGCCGAGCTGGTGACGAAATACCCGAAGGCCGGCGGCGCCGCGATCTTCGCCGAGCGCGCGTTCAAGGTCCCTGCCGTCTCCTTCCTCGTCGGCTACTGCATGCTGGCCGCGGGGGTGGTGAGCGCCGCCGGACTCGCCCTCGCCTTCGCCGGCGAGTACCTGCAGACCTTCCTGCAGGTGCCCCCGATCCTCGCCGCGATGGTCTTCCTGCTCGTCATCGGCGCGCTCAACGCACGCGGGATCCGCGAGTCGGTCGGCACGAACGTCGTGATGACCGTCATCGAGGTCAGCGGCCTGGTGCTTGTCGTCGTCGCCGTCGCCGTGATGCTCGGAGGAGGCGGCGGCGACACCTCGCGCCTCGGGGAGTTCCGGGCCGAGGTGAACCCGGCGATCGCGACCCTCGGGGCGGCGATCATCGCCTTCTACTCGTTCGTCGGGTTCGAGACGTCGGCGAACGTCGCCGAGGAGGTGCGCGACCCCTCGCGGGTCTACCCGCGCGCGCTTTTCGGGGCCCTGCTCACCGCCGGCGTGGTGTACCTGCTGGTCGGGATGGCCTCGTCGATCGCGCTGCCGCCCGCCGAACTCGCGGACTCGTCCGGCCCGCTGCTCGAGGTCGTCCGGGCGACCGGGGTCGCGGTGCCGGACTGGCTGTTCAGTCTGGTCGCGCTGATCGCCGTGGCGAACGGCGCACTCCTGACCATGATCATGTCGAGCCGGGTCACGTACGGCATGGCCGAACAGGGACTGCTGCCGCCGCTGCTCGCTCGCGTGCTGCCGAACCGCAAGACGCCCTGGGTCGCCATCGTGGCGACCACCGTGGTGGCCATGGGGCTGACGCTCGTGGGCGACCTGGCGACCCTCGCATCCACCGTCGTCATGTTGTTGCTGTTCGTGTTCATCGCGGTGAACGTCGCCGTGCTCGTGCTGCGGCGCGACCCCGTCGAGCACCGGCATTTCCGGGTCTGGACCGCGGTTCCCGTGCTGGGGGTCGCCTCGTGCATCCTGCTGCTCACCCAGCAGGAGCCGGTGGTCTGGCTGTTCGCGGCCATCGCGCTGGCGGTGGGCGGGGTGCTGTTCCTCATCGCGCGCGTCCTGCAGCGCCGCAGCAGCTCAGCGGACTAGCGGCGGAGCCTAGCGGCGGCGCCGGAGCGGGCGGGTCACCCGCCATAGCACGACGGCCCCGAGCACGAACGGCCCGGCGACGAGGATCGGATCGATCCAGGTGTGCTTGAGGTCGATGCGCCCCCGGCCCACGCGGGAGCGCAGGCCGCCGCGCTTCAGCTCGGCGAGCACCCCCGTCTCGGTGATCGGGTTGTCGGGGCGCAGCGAGGCGAACGAGCGCAGCCCGCTGGCCGCCGAATCCACTCGGTCGCCCAGCACCAGCAGCAGCCAGTGGAGGGCGCGGCCCTCGCTGTAGCGGTCGTAGGCGAGCCGGCGGATCCAGCCCGACAGCCCGTGCAGCGGCGCCACCGTGCCGAACACCGGCGTCAGCCGGGCATGCTCGATCGAGCGCTCGCGGTAACCCTCGTGCTGTTGCTGCTCGGGCATCGTGTCGGTCGCCGGCACCTCGAGCCGCTCGCGCGGGTACGAGGGCCGCACGGCCGGATCCAGGTCGGCGCCCCATCCGGGGATGGTCGCCCGCAGCTCGTCGGACGTCCGGGCGCGGGACGGTTTCACTGCCGTGTACGGCATCGGGGTTCCTCTCTCAGGCCGCGTCGGGGACGACGACGGTCTTGATGCAGTCGTCGAGCTTCGACGAGAACATGTGATAGCCCTCCGCGATCTCCGCGAGCGGGATGCGGTGGGTGATGATCGCGCTCGGGTCCAGGTGGCCGTTGCGGATGTGCTCGAACAGTCGCGGCCACTGTCGCTTGGCCGGCGCCTGATTCATGCGAAGCGTGAGCCCCTTGTTCATCGCGTCGCCGAACTTCACGGCGCTGAACAGCGGCCCGTAGGCCCCCATGACCGAAACGGTGCCGCCCTTGCGGACCGAGTCGATCGCCCAGTTCAGTGCCACCGGCGATCCGCCCTGCAGCTTGAACTTGGCCGCGGTGATGTGCTGCACCAGGTTGCCGTCGGCCTCGGCGCCGACCGCGTCGATGACGACGTCGGCGCCCAGGTGATCGGTGGCGCGCTTCATCACCACGACGATGTCGTCGACCTCGCCGAAGTTGTAGGTCTCGGCGAACGCGAACTCGCGCGCCTTCTGCAGCCGGTAGTCGAGGTAGTCCACGACGATGACCCGGCCTGCTCCCATCAGCCAGCTCGACCGCGCGGCGTAAAGCCCCACCGGCCCGGCGCCGAACACCACGACGGTGTCGCCCTCGACGATGTCGCCGAGCTGGGCGCCGAAGTACCCGGTCGCCAGGGCGTCGGTCATCATCAGCGCGTCGTCGTCGGAGATGTCGTCGGGGATCAGCGACGGTCCCACATCGGCGAACGGCACGCGGACGTACTCGGCCTGCCCTCCGTCGTAGCCGCCGGTCGTGTGGGAGTACCCGTAGATGCCCCCGACCGCCGTGGCGTTCGGATTCACGTTGTGGCAGTTGGAGTACAGCCCCCGCGCGCAGAAGAAGCAGGTGCCGCAGAAGATGTTGAACGGCACCATCACCCGGTCGCCGACAGCGAGCTTCTCGACGGCCGGGCCGACCTCGTCGACGATGCCGATGAACTCGTGGCCGAACGTGGTGCCGACCCGGGTGTCCGGCATCATGCCGTGGTAGAGGTGCAGGTCCGAGCCGCAGATCGCGGCCCGGGTCACCCGCACGATGGCGTCCCCCGGATGCTCGATCGCGGGGCGGTCCTTCTCCTCGACCCGGATCTTGTAGGGGCCGCGGTAGACCATGGCTTTCATGTGCTCTCCTTGATGATCGTGGTGGTGGATGGTCCCGCGTGCCGCTCAGGCATGACGCCGGTGTTCTGGTAGCCGACGCAAGAGCAGGAGGTAGCAGAGGCCCACGGCGATGCCCGCCGTGAGCAAGACGGTGGAGGCCGACGCAGCCTCCGGCGCGAGGGCGAGCACGGCGGCAGCGAGCGCCAGCAGCCACCCGCCCGCGGCCGCGGCGGCCAGCGCGACCATCGCCGGCTCTCGTCCTACGGCGGCCAGGATCGTGTACGCGCACACCCCGGCCCCGTCGAGGCAGAGCACCCCGACGAGCCCGCGGCGGGCCATCCGTGTCTCAGGATCGACGGCCGGCACCGTTCCGATCGTCCTTCTGCAGCGCGGGCAGCAGGGCCACGACGACGGCGCCGGCACCCACGACCAGGTGGAATCCGATGTCGAATCCCGTGAAGCCTGTGGGCAGCAGCCCGAACAGGGTGCGGTCGGCGAACGCCAGCAGGCCCATCAGGACGTACATGGCGCCCACCACGATGAGGACGGTACGTACGGCGGCGAGCGGGACACGGGCGAAGCCGACATAGAGCAGCGCGGCGGCGATCACGATGCGCAGGACATCGAGAGCGATGTCGACGTTCATGATGCCGAGCAGGTGGTCGCCTTCGACGAACAGGCCGATGATGGCCAGCAGGCCGACGACGATGCCGAGGACACGGGCGATGATGCGGAGCATGAGATTCCCCTTTCCTTTTCCTCGACGCTACGTCGGGATCGCGGCGGGGTCGCGGGGGTTGCGCTTCGCGAGGGAGAGGCGTATCAGAGCGGAAGCTCGAACGCCTCGCCCTCGCTGAGCAGGTGCATCGTGCCGTCGCGGAAACCCCCGCCCCCGGTCTCGGCGCGCCGGAGGTCGAGCAGCGTCACGGTGCCGGAACCGCGCACCGTCAGCGTGCCGGCTCTCACCTCGACGGCGGTGTCCTCGTCGATTCCGATGCCGAGGCGCGCGGGAGCGGAACGGACGGCGCGGGCGAGGCGTAGCATCCGGCCGCGTTCGGAGAAGTGCTGATCGATCAGCACGCCGCCGATCAGCCCCAGACCCTCGTCGAGCCCGTGCGGCGATATCATGCGATCGCTCTGCACGGAGGCGCCCGCCGAGGTTCCCGCGACCAGGCCGCCCTCGCGGTGGATGCGCCGGACCTCGTCGTCGAGCCCGAGCACCCGAAGCCGGCGCATCAGCTTGCGCTGCTTGCCGCCGCTCAGGAACGCACTGCCGCACTCGCGCAGCACCCGGCGGCCCTCGGTGGCGTCGCCCGGAACCGGGCGCACCTCGACCCCGAGGCCGGCGAACGCGCTGCGGTACATGTCGATGTAACGCTGCGGGTGACTCGAGGCCGCGGTGATCAGGCCGAGTTCGCGGCCCTCGACCAGTTCGGCCACCCGGCGCAGGATGTGCCGCGCGCCGTCGCGGTCCTCATGCCCGCCGATCGCGAGCAGGGTCCCCTCAGGCATCGACCGGCTCGCGCTCGGCCGCGAACGCGAGAACCTGCTGCCAGACGTCCTCGACGTGGGTCGGCATCACCGCGACGATGTCGTCGTGCCTGGCCAGGCGCAGCGCCGTCGCCGTCGCCTCGGCCTCGTCGGGGACGATGAGGATGCGCTCGTCGGCCGCGCCCGCCGAACGGGCGCCCTCCGCCAGAAGCGCGAGCACGCCACCGGGTGCCCGCCCCCGCCCGTCGGGCAGCTCGCGGAAGACGAGGGTGTCGAAGATGCTCGCGGCGAGCCGGCCGATCTCGAGGATGTCGGCGTCGCGCCGGTCGCCCGGGGTGCTCACCACGCCGATGGTGCGCGCGCCATCCGTGCGCATCGCGGCGATCGCCTCGCCGAGCGCGGCCAGTGCCGCCGGGTTGTGGGCGTAGTCGACGATCGCGGTGAACCCCGCGGCGCGGACGACATTGAACCTGCCGGGGTTCTGGTCGTATCCGGTGCTGAACGTGGCGAGCCCGCTCGAGATCTGCTCCCACGAGAGCCCGAGCCCGCGGCCGGCCGCGGCGGCGGCGAGCGCGTTGGCGACGTTGAACCGAGCGACGCCGCCGAGAGTCGACGGCAGATCGGCAGCCGAGCCGAGCGGCGTCCGCACCCCGTCCTCGTGCGCGACGAGCGCATCCCCGTGGGCGGCGACGATGACGCCGGAGGTCGCGATCGCGCCGAGTCCGCGCGCCTCGATCGTCTCGCCGTTCAACGTGAACAGGGCGACCCGGCCGCCGGCCCGCGCGGCCATGCGCAGGGTGCGGGGGTCGTCGGCGTTCAGCACCGTCATACCCCGCCGTCGTACCCGCCGGGCGACGACCGCCTTGACCCGGGCGAGCTGACCGAGGGTGTCGATCCCGCCGAGCCCCAGGTGATCGGCCGACACGTTGAGCACCACACCGACATCGGCTCGGTTGTAGGCGAGTCCCTCGCGCAGGATCCCGCCGCGCGCCGTCTCGAACACCGCAGCCTGCACCGACGGGTCGGCCAGCACCAGGCGCGCACTGCGCGGACCGCTGGCATCGGCCTTGAGCACGAACTGCCCGCCGACCGAGACACCGCTCGTGGTCGTCATGCCGACGACCCGCCCCGTCGATTCCACCAGGTGCGCGATCATGCGCACCGTCGTCGATTTGCCATTCGTGCCCGTGACGCTGGCGATCGGGATGCGGCTGCGCGTCCCGGGCGGATAGAGCGTGTCGAGCACCGCGCCCGCGACATCGCGGGGACGTCCCTCCGAGGGAGCGGTGTGCATGCGGAACCCCGGCGCGGCGTTCACCTCGATGATGCCGCCGCCGGTCTCGGCGAGCGGGCGGGTGATGTCGGTGGTCAGCAGATCGATGCCCGCGATGTCGAGCCCGATGGTGCGGGCCGCGCGTTCGGCCGCTGTGGCGACGGCGGGGTGGATCTCGTCGGTGCGGTCGACCGCCTCACCCCCGGTGGAGAGGTTCGCCGTCTCGCGCAGCACGACCACCTGACCGGCGGCGGGGACGCTCTCGAGCCCGAGGCCCTGCCCGGCGAGGAGGGCGCGCAGGCGCCCGTCGGTCTCGATGCGGGTCAGCTCGCGCCCGTGGCCGTGCCCGCGGCGGGGGTCGGCGTTGACGACCCGGATGAGCTGGTCGATGGTGCGGACGCCGTCGCCGGTGACCTGCGCCGGGCGACGCTCCGCGACGGCGGCGACCCGTCCGCCGATCACCAGGACCCGATGGTCGGCGCCGGCCAGCTCCTCCTCGACGATCACACGGCGCCCGTGCTTCGCGGCGATCGCGAATGCCGCCCGCACCGCCTGCTCGCCGCGGACTCCGCGGCTGACGCCCCTGCCGTGATTGCCGTCGAGGGGTTTCAGAACGGCGGCACCGGGGAGCGCTGCTGCGGCGGCGACGGCGTCCTCCGCTGTGTCGGCGACCGTGCCGCGGGGCACGGGGAGCCCGGCAGCGCGCAGCTGGCGCTTGGTGAGCTCCTTGTCGGCAGCCGTGACCACGGCCAGATGCGAGGTGCGGCTGGTGATGCTGCCGCGGATCCAGGTCTGGTTCGCGCCCTGCCCGAACCGGATGCGGCGCTCGTCATCGAGGCGACGCACCGCGATCCCGCGGCGGCGTGCCTCGTCGACGATGGCCTGCGTCGTCGGGCCGAGCCGACGCGACTCCACCAGGTGCATGAGCCGTGACACCCCCTCGCCGATGGGGTCGGTGGGGTGATCGCTCAGCGCCGGCGCGATGATGTCGAGGCCCTGCACGTCGCGCAGGTGCGCGGGCAGCAGGGCGGCGACGAGCTCGATCGCGAGCCGCCCGGCCGCGAGGCCGACGGCCTCTTCCCGGTAGGAGAACAGCACGTGGTAGGCGCCCGGCCGTCCGCGCGCCGACCGGGTCTTGCCGCGGGTCACCGGCGAGCCGGCCGCGGTCTGCAGCTCGAGCGCGACGTGCTCGATGACGTGTCCCAGCCAGGTCCCCTCGCGCAGCCGCTCGGCGAACCCGCCCGGGTACCCACGGCTGCAGTGGTGGGAGCCCAGGCCGGGCAGGAGGGTCAGCAGGTGATCGGCGAAACCGTCGAGGCGATCGCTCGGCAACTGCTCGAGCCCGCCCAGGTCCAGGGTGATCCGGATCATCGGGTGCCCGGCGAAGATCGAGGGTCCGCGGTAGACGGCCCGCTGGAGGACGCGGAGGGGGGCGATGTGGTTCACCTTCCGACGTTAAGCACGACCTCGCCTCCGCGTCAGGGGCTTGACGCCGATGCCCGGGCCGGGCAGTGCGTGCGAACTTGGCAAGAACCTGAGGGTCCATCCGCCGAGGTTGTCCGCGCGCCGACGCCCGACGCACCCTGGGGGAGTGCGTCGAGTGAGCTATGCCGGAGGCAGCTTCGTGACGGCCGACGAGGTGGCCGCCGCGGTGCTGGCGTTCGCCGAGGAACTGGCCAACCACCGTCGTGCCGCGACCATCCACGTTCCGGCCCTGGACCTGCCCGAGGGGACGGATACCCTCGAGTTGCTGGTCGGGCCGTCCAGCCAGCTCCTCAGCGAGCCCGTCGACGATGCGCGCGACCTCGACGCCCGGGAGTTCGTCGAGGAGTTGACGACCCGGACCCGTGAGCTGGTGTCACCCACCACCGAGTGGGAGGACTCCTTCGACTGGGAGCACTGAGAAGCCGGGGATCACTGAGAAGCCGGCGATCACTGAGGAGAACGGGGAGAACTGATGACGATGGACGATCGATTCGACGCCGGGCCGGAGGAGCAGCCCGTGCCGACCACGACCGATCTGGATGCCGCGATCATCGGCGTCGACCCTGACCGCCTGACCCCGGACCCGGAGACGGTGGTGGACGATCAGGATCTCGACCCGGAGGCCGTCATCGACGAGACCGACGTCGACCCCGACATCGCGACCTGATCGGCGCTACTTGCCGTACCCGGCGCTCAGGCCGTTGATGAACTGCCGCGAGAACACGGTGAACAGGACGATCAGCGGTACGGCGCCGAGGGTGAGGGCCGCCAGCAGTGCCGGGTAATCGTTCTGGAACTGCCCGACGAACTGCTGGACCCCGAGGGTCACGGTCTGGTTCTCGCGGGACGGTGCCAGGATCAGCGGGAACCACAGGTCGTTCCAGACCGGCAGCATCGTGATCGAGGCCACCGCGGCGATGCCCGGTCGCACGAGCGGCAACGCGATGCCGAGCGTGCGCAGTTCACCCGCGCCGTCGATCTTGGCGGCCTCCTTCAGTTCGCCCGGAACCGACCGGAAATACGTCATCATGAGCGCGATCGCCAGGGGCAACTGCATCGCGGTGTAGACCAGGATCAGCGCGGTGAGCGTGTCGATCAGGCCCCACGAGATCATGGTGCGCAGGATCGGCACGGTTCCCAGCCGGATCGGCAACATGATCCCGAGGATGAAGAACCCGGCCAGCAGCGGCGCGATCCGCACCTTGTATTCGGTGAGCGCCCAGGCGGCGAGGGTCGACAGCACCACGACGGCGGCGGTGGTTCCGACGGTCACCAGGATGCTGTTGCGGTAGTTCACGAGGAAGTTGCCGCGCTTCAGGACGCTCTCGTAACCCTTGAGGCTGAACGTCTCGGCGTCGGGCAGGCCGAACGGTGACAGGAAGATGCCGGGCGTGGTCTTGAACGAGTTCATGATCACGACCAGCACCGGGGCGATGGCGAGGATCACGAACGCGATCAGCAGCACGTGCGTGACGGTGATGCCGAGCGGGCGGGCGGCGGTGGCGGAACGGGTCATCTTCTCGTCCTAGAGTTCGTAGCTCTTCAGGCGGCGCTGCAGCACCACGAAGTAGGCGGCGGTGATCAGCAGGATGATCGTGAGATCACGGTGGCGATCGTCGCGCCCAGGTCCTGGTCGGCGACCTGCCCGCTGGAGCCGAAGAAGGTCCGGTAGAACAGGGTGCCGAAGATGTCGGTGGAGTAGTTGGGCCCCGGTGCCGAGCCATTGAGGGCGTAGACGATGTCGAATCCGTTGAAGGTCCAGATGAAGGTCAGGATCGTGATCAGCCCGAACTGCGGGGCGATCAGCGGGAACTTGATCCGCCAGAACTGGGTCCAGCCACCGGCGCCGTCGATGCGCGCCGCTTCGAGCACGTCGTTCGGGATCGCCAGGAGCGCCGTATAGAGGAACACCATCGGGATCCCGACGTATTGCCACACCGACATCAGCGAGATGGTCGGCAGCGCGGTGGCCTCGGTCCCGAGCAGCGGGAACGCGACGACGCCCCAGAGCGGGCTGATGATCAGGCGCCAGACGAAGCCGACGATCACCACCGACAGGGTGGCGGGGATGAACAGCAGGGTGCGGTAGATGCCTACCGACCGGCGCAGCACCCCGGAGGTGAGCAGGGCCGCCATCAGCAGGCCGATCGGCAGTTCGACGATCAGGTGGATGAGGAAGAACTCCACGCTGTTGCCGAGCGCGTTCCAGAACCGGCCGCTGGTCGCGGGGTTGGTGAACAGGTGCACGTAGTTCTCGGCACCGACGAAGACGTCGGTCGGTCCGTCGGAGTCGAAGAAGCTCAAGCCCACCGAGTTCACGAGCGGGAACACGGCGAACGCCGTGTAGACCAGCAGGGCGGGCAGCACGAACAGGATCAGGTTGCGGTATCGCGCCGCGGTCCGGTTCATCGGAGGTCTCCTTCGTCAGTCACATGAAACAGCATGGGCGGCCGACGACTGCCGGCCGCCCATGCTGGTCATCTCATCAACCCGCCGGCGTGTACCAGGAGTCGAGACCGGCCTGGAGTTCCGCCGTGGCGTCCTCCGGGCTCAGGTCGGAGTTGTACATCAGCTGCGCGATGCGCCAGATCTCGTCGTCGAGCGGCGGGGTGCCGGCGCTCAGACGGTCCAGCGCGAGACGCGGGGTGAGCTCGGCGCCGTCTTTCAGCGCCGCGAACTCGGTCGCGAGGGGGTTGTCGTAGCTGATCGTGTTGCTCGACATCGAGAAGAAGCCGGGCAGCTTGTTGACGTAGAGCTGCTCGAACTCGGGCGTCGCGAGCCACTCGAGGAACTCGGTCGCCGCCTCCTTCTGCTTGCTCGAGGCGTTCAGGCCGAAGGCCATGTCGGGCATCTCCTGCTGGTAGCGCTTGCCGTCGACGGCGGGGGCGCCGAAGACGCCCACATCGAGACCGGTCGAGGTCACCTGGTTGATGTTCCACGAGCCGTCGGGCAGGATCGCGGCCTGGCCGAGCGAGAACAGCTGCGACATGTCGTCGTAGGTCAGCGACTCGTAGCCCGAGGGCAGGTACGGCTTCAGCGCGTCGTAGGCCGCGAAGGCGGCCACGAAGTCGGGATCGGTCAGCTTCTTGCTGCCGTCGATGAGGCCGAGCCGGCCCTCTTCGCCCTTCCAGTAGGCCGGGCCGATGTTGTACAGCACGTTGTAACCCAGCTGCCAGCCGTCGGCGGACCCGAGAGCGAGGGGCGCGTACTTCCCGTCGTCCTTGATGGTCTTCAGCACATCGAGGAACTCGTCCTGCGTCGTCGGGATGTCGACGCCGACCTCGTCGAAGATCGCCTTGTTGTAGTAGAAGCCGGCGAGCACCGAGGCCACGGGGATGCAGTACGGGGTGCCGTCATCGCCGGTCCACGCGGCGAGCGCGGTCTCGGAGAACTTCCCGACAGCGTCGAGGTCGGCCAGCGAGTCGAAGTAGCCGTCACCGATCCAGGCGCGGTTGACGTCGAACGGGCGGCACATGATCAGGTCGGGGCCGGTTCCGCCTTCGACCTGCGACTGGATGGCCGCGTTGTAGTCGTTGGTGTCGGTCGGGGCGTACTCGACCTTGATCCCGTCGTGGGACGCCTCGAACGCCGGGATGATCTCGTCTTCCCACATGGCGATGTCCTCGGTCCGCCAGCTTCCCAGGCTGATCGTGACCGAGTCGCCGTCGTCTCCGCCGCCGGTGCTGCAGCCCGCGAGGCCGAGGCCCAGGGTCGCGACGGCGAGAACGGCGATGGGTGCAAGTTTCGATCGCATCGTGTCTCTTCCTTGAGGTCATGGGATGCCAGGGGTGTGGCATCCGGTGAGCGGCAGGGCGGGGCTGCCTGGCCGTGGCGTCAGACTATACAGGCATGCAAGAGGTAGCAAGAGGTATTGCCAAATCTGTCAGAACTGGTCAGAATCGGCACGAGTGGTATCTTGTGGTTCCCCTCGCTCAATCCCTGGAAGGACATCCCCGTGATCCGTGTCGGCATCCTCGGCTCCGGCTTCATCTCGCACTCCTACGCCGAGTCCCTGCTCGACGTCCGCGAGGCGGTGCTCGCCGGCAACTACTCTCGCAGCGCCGAGCGCGCCGCCGAGTTCGCCGCCCGCTGGAACAGCCCCGTCACCAGCACGTCCATGGAGGAGCTCTGCGCACGCGACGACATCGACGTCGTCGTCATCGCCCTGCCCAACGAAATCCACCTCGAGGCCGTCCGCATCGCCGCGGCCGCCGGGAAGGGCATCATCTGCACCAAGCCGCTCGCCCGGACGCAGGCCGAGGCCCAGCAGATCCTCGACATCGTGAACGAAGCCGGGGTCTGGCACGGGTACGCCGAGAGCAGCGTGTTCAGCCCCAACATCCAGAAGGCCCACGAGATGGCCGAGGCCGGCGGCATCGGCGAGCTG
>Ga0182739_1003497_pt1 | contig 13689 bp, 7 predicted proteins | sample eDN5th30CBELigBY_FD_128873 | JGI IMG/M metagenome (GOLD analysis project Ga0182739, IMG submission 128873) | Enriched backyard soil microbial communities from Emeryville, California, USA - eDNA 5th pass 30_C BE-Lig BY (version 2) (version 2) | ecosystem: Environmental > Terrestrial > Soil >... | reverse complement strand
TTCTGCATGCACTCGATGCCAAATCCTTCTTCTTATCGAGTTATAAGCATAATTGCGATAATCATATCCGCACCATGCGTATAACCCTTGCAATAATAATTCAATTTCTATTCTTTCCTTATCTTTTACATTGGATTGTTGATAATCTTTTATCATCTCATAGTCCATCCATTCATTTTCTTATTCTCGCCTCTTCAATGGATATAACCAGACACTGATTAACGAAATAAGACGATCTGAATTAATTGGTTTTGTAATATAATCAGATGCTCCTGCTTCCAAACATTTTTCGCGATCGTCTTTCATCGCCTTAGCTGTTAACGCAATAACAGGTAAATCTTTTACTCTATCATCTAATCGAATTTTTCTTATTGCTTCATAGCCATCCATTTCTGGCATCATAATATCCATTAACACTAAATCAATTTCTTCCTTTTCATCTAGTATTTCAAGTGCCTCTCTGCCATTCTCTGCAAAAATAATTTTCATACCATGAAGCTCTAGTATACTGGATAATGCATAAACATTTCGCACATCATCATCTACAAGGAGAATATTCTTTCCTTCTAATGCTTTTGTTTTCGGCGTATGATGGAAGGCTAGATTTTCTGGCTCCTCACTTTCTTGGTTTTCGCTTAAATATAAATCCAATTCCTCTTTCAATCGCTGTGGTGCATGCGGATCTTTAATAATAATCGTATGCGCATATTTATTTAAAAATAATTCCTCCTTCGAAGAAAGCATGCTAGCAGTATAAATAAAAACGGTTAAATCTTTATGCGCATCCTCTGCTTTAATTTGTTCTAGTAATACAAATCCACTTGTATCTGTTAAGCCTAAATCAAGAATCACACAGTCAAATTGATTTACCTTTAACTCTTCGATAGCTTCTAAACCAGTGGATACTGCTTTAATAATAACGTTCTTATCTCCTATATGTTCCATCAAAAAATTTCTTTGAATCGTATCATCATCCACAATTAAGACTCTTTTAATGTCCCTTCTCGTTTCAGCAATATGATTTTGAGGAACAGAAGGTATATCAAGCATTACATCTTGTTCCCTAGAAACAGCCACTTCCTCTCCCATAAGTGAAGAGAAATTATCCGTTTTCTCCCTCTGATAGTTACCGACACTAAAGGTAAATATACTCCCTTTCTCTTCCTCACTTTCTACCTCAATATGACCACCCAGAAGTTGCGAAATCTCTCGACAAATAGATAAGCCTAACCCCGTTCCTCCAAATTTCCTACTTGTTGTGCCATCAGCCTGCTGAAATGCTTGGAAGATAAATTCCTGTTTTTCTTTTGGTATTCCAATCCCCGTATCTTTAATTGAAAAGCTACATTCACCATTTGAAGTAGAAGCAATTTCAAGTTGGATTCCACCTTGCTGGGTAAATTTAAAAGAATTAGATAATAAATTCTTTAATAGCTGTTTCAATCGCTGCTCATCATTAAAAAGAACAGGCATTACATTATCCTTTAACAAAATGTCAAAACGTAAGTTCTTTTTATTCGCTATTGGTCTAAAATTACTTTCAAGGAAATCTACCAATTCATCCATTTGTATATTACTTGGATATACATCCATTTTTCCGGATTCAATTTTAGCTAAATCTAAAATATCATTAATTAAAATTAATAAATCATTACCGGACTCATAGATTGTTTTCGCATATTCTATTTGCTTCTCTGTCAAATTGCCTCCATGATTATCGGAAAGAAGCTGGGATAATATCAATAGACTATTTAAAGGAGTCCTAAGTTCATGTGACATATTTGCCAAAAATTCAGATTTATACTTTGAGCTTAACGCAAGTTCCTTCGCTTTCATTTCTAACTCCACACGAGCATTTTCTACTACTCGATTCGTTTTTTCAAATTGCTTATTTTGATCTTCCAAAACAACGGCTTTTTCCTTCAATTCCGCATTTGTTTGTTCTAGTTCCTCTTGCTGCGCCTGTAATTTTTCCTCAGACTGTTTTAGAGCTTGTGTTTGTTCCTCCAACTCTTCATTAGAAGCTCTTAGCTCTTCTTGTTGGGATTGCAGCTCTTCTGATTGTGCTTGTATCTCTTCCATTAATGTTTGCGATTCTTCTAATAACTTCGCCAATCGAATTCTTCCCATCACACTTTCAATGATAATCCCTAATCCACTCACCACTTCCTCTACAAAATCCTGTTGTTTGGCGGTAAATGGTTGGAAGGATGCCATTTCTAAAATAGCTTTGACATTCCCTTCAAAAAGAATAGGAATAACATAGAGATTCAATGGCGCTGCTTCTCCAAGACCGGACTTAACATTTACATAATCAGCTGGAACATTCGTAAGAAGAATAGGCGTCTTTTCAAGTGCAGCTTGCCCAATCAATCCTTCTCCACTTTCAAATTCAGTCGTCATATGCTTTCTTTCTTTATACGCATAGGAAGAAAGGAGTTTATACTTTTGCTCATTATCTTGTTGATTAGATACTTTTACATAGAAGACAGCATGGCATGCATCCAATAATGGCACTATTTTAGAAAGAAGTGTTCGAGACAATGATTCTAAATCATGCTTACCACTTAAGCTTGTCGTAATATCAGCAATATTTGACTTGTTCCATAATAACTCCTGTTCTCTAAGCATTTGTTCTTCTAGGGAACTTGTCATCCTATTAAATGACTTTGCCACGTCTCCAATCTCATCTTTACTACCATCGTCAACCTTTGTAGACAAATCTTCCTTCCCATTAGCAACATTTGTCATGACAACAGAAACTTTATTTAAACGTTTAGAAATCGACCAAACATTTTTAAAAATAAAAGCGATTATAATAATAAGTGATATCATAATTAGAATGCTGCCGATTAAAATCCGCTGGTACATGCTGCTTGAAACCTCTTCAAATGAGCTAAGCAAATTCGTTTCAAAATGACTCGTTATTTTTGTAATAACTCGAAAAAAATCTTCATGTATCGCGTCAGACTTGCTGTTAATTAAGGTCCTTGCCTCCTCCATCTTTCCTTCCATTATAAAATTCACTAATTGATCTTTATAAACATTAAACTCCTGATTAACTATCTTTAATTCTTCCATCATGTTTTGTTGTTCCGTAGTATGTACTTTTGAATCCAAGGTAGCTATATTCAACATGATAGAATCACTTTTCATTTCTACATTCACCAATTCCTTCTGGATAGAATCCTGATCGGTTAGAATAAGCAAGTTTCGCAAACTGATAGCCTCATTTTTAATATCCCGATGAATTTCTTCTGCTAAAAAAGACAATTCATAATTTGATACTGAAGACACTTTCATTTTATTTATAGAAGAAAGCTGATACCAGGCAATAGCAATTAACAGAAAAAATAGAATAGGTAAGGTACTAAGTAATATAATTAATTTTGTCTTTATGTTCATAAAAGGTGCTCCTCAAAAATCTATATTTCTATTTAAAACAGGTTTTAAGCTTGACGAATTTTCCCTTCTTCGATACAGGCATTGTAAACTTTTGCCATCGCCTGTAGACGATCATTCACCATCAGCTTTTGAAAAATCCTTGTAATATGATTTTTTACTGTATGCTCACTAATAAATAGTTTGTCGGAAATTTCTTTATTACTTAATCCTTGTACAATTAACTCAAACACATCCATTTCCCTATTGGAGAGCGAGTAACTCTGTTTCGTTTTTCTTAAAGCGGCAGTTAAGATTTCTTGATTGGCATCCAGACTTCCATTTATGGGCGAGGTGTTGGTCATTTGTACTAGTGTTAGCTCACTATCTACTAAATGATTATTTTTAAAAGCTGTATTATCACGCGTTTCTTTTAATAAATATTCGAGTTTGTCCGAAGTAACGGGAGTGCTAAATAAGTATCCCTGTATTTCTTGGCAATGAAGTTCTTTTAATATCATCAATTGTTCCTTCGTTTCTACTCCCTCTGCTACTACAGACATATCTAAAGCTTTTGCTAGAGAAATAATGGAGCGGGCTAATGCGACACCTTCTGCATGTTTGTTGGATAAATCGTGAATAAATGATTTATCTATTTTTAATGTTTGAAATGGGAAACGTCTTAAATAATTTAAGGAAGAATAACCTGTCCCAAAGTCATCTATCGTTAAATGGATTCCCAGTGTTTTAAGATGGTGAAATAACTTCGTAATAATGGTCTCATTCCCTAAAAGAACAGACTCGGTAATCTCTATCTCGATAAAGCTTGGATCCGTTTCTGTTTCCATCAGGATTGCTTCTAGTTTTGCAGCTAATTTCTTTTGTAAAAACTGTCGAGCGGAAAAATTAACAGCTAAACGTATCGGAGTGATCCCTTTCTTTTCCCATTCTTTAATTTGTTCACAAGCTGTTCGAAAAACCCATTCGCCTATATCAATTATTACTCCTATTTCTTCTGCCAATGGAATAAATTCACTTGGCATAATAGTTCCCCAGTTTGGATGTTCCCAGCGAATCAATGCTTCTGCACCATTAATCTGATTTGTTTTCAAGGATAACTTTGGTTGATAGACTAATTTTAATTCGTCTCTTTCCAATACATTACGTAAATCATTTTGCATAATAAATTTTCGATAGGATTGGAGATTCATGCCAGAATGAAAAACATTATACTGATTTTTCCCCGCTTCTTTCGCACGATATAAGGCCGCATCCGCATTTTTAGTTAAAATAGTAGAATCTTCCCCATCATAGGGAAAAATACTAATACCGATGCTAGTAGTAATAAATAATTCATAATTATCGACATAAAGGGGCTTCTTGAATTCATTTAATATATTTTCTGCGCTTTCTAATGCTGTTTCCCTATTCGTATTTGGAAGAATAATATTAAATTCATCTCCACCGACTCTCGCAACAAAATCATGATGGCGCATACATCGTGTCAACAATTTTGATATTTCAATTAATAATCTATCTCCGATCAGATGTCCAAGGGAGTCATTTATATATTTAAACCGATCCATATCAAGATAAAGTAATGCCAATGGTTCAAAATTATCTTTCGCCTTATTTACTAACTTCATTAATTGATGGTTAAAAAGTCTTCTATTCGGTAAATCTGTTAAGCCATCATGGTAGGCCATATACGTAATTTGTCTCTCATCTTCCTTTTTCTTCGTAATATCACGGATGGTACATGCCACAATTGATTTCTCTTGCACGTATCGTTTCCCAAATTGGATTTCTGCTGGGAAAGTCGTTCCGTCTTTTCTCGTTAATACTACTTCTTTACTTGTTTCATCGCCATTAATGCTCTCGATAGTATGTATAGCTGTTAGAATGGAATTTATATATTTTCGTGCCTTTTCACTAGAAAATAATATGTTTATATTTTGCTGATGCAATTCTTGATTTTGAAAAAGAAACATCCTTTCTACAGTAGGATTTACTTTCAAAATAGCGCCATCTTTATCCAATACAAGCATGGAATCAATAGATGTTTCACTAATTACATTAGCTAAAGCTTCAGAAACTAATAAATCGGAGGAGATTCTAGTTAATTCTTTATTTGCTTTCTCTAATTCTATTCTCTTTTCCTCCAATCGCTCTGCTTGTTGTGTTAACATTTGATTCATTTTATAAAGTTCGACAAGACGCTCCACTTTCGCTTTTAAAATAATGGGGTCAAACGGTTTTAAAATATAATCAATAGCACCAAGTGAATATCCTTTGAAAATATGCTCGGAATCCATATTATTGGCGGTTATAAAGAGAATCGGAATATTTTTTGTTTTCTCGCGCGCTTTAATGATCTTCGCCGTTCCAAAACCATCTATTCCTGGCATTTGAACATCTAATAAAATCGCAGCAAAATCATGTTTTAATAAATATTTTAACGCCTCTTCACCAGAATGGGCTTTGATAAGATTGTAATCCTTCTGTTCAATTATTGCCTCTAGAGCCAGCAAATTTTCCGAACGATCATCCACTAATAATATATTAATCATTCCATTATACCCCCTTAGGCAAAAAGTCAAGTTATAATATTCCTTATTTTTTCCTATATACATACTAATAATATAGGAAAATCCTATTAATTCCAATAGAATAATTTTCCAAAGGAAGCAATAGAACCGTTCCTCTAAAGTCAAAAAAGAGTACTAACTGGAGTGTTAGTACCCTTTTGTTTATCTTTTCATTTTTTTTACTTGTTATTGTAAATTCCCAATTAGCATATCATGCACCTTAACCTTCTCTTCATCGGAAACATTTAAATAATAGGTTTGTCCAGGAGGAGTCCCTTGTCCAGTAACTTCATACTGGTCTACTGATTTACGGACATTTCGATAATTTTTTTGTATGTCCATCATCTGGTCAAAAGTAATATTTGTTTTCACATTAGCTCCAAGTGCATCAAGGATTTCATCGAAATGAGCCACAGTAGATATTCCTGTAGCCTTGTCAATAATGGCATTAATGACTTGTCGTTGTCTGTCATTTCTTCCAAAGTCGCCATTAGGATCCAAATGACGCATTCTAACAAATCCTAGTGTTTGCGGCCCATCTAATGTTAATGTACCTTTTTTGTAATGATATCCTTTTTTATAATACCCTTCATCAATCCAGTCCAAATCGTTTTGAACGGTAATTCCTCCAATTGCATCAACAAGGTCACTTAGTGCTTCCATATTTACTTGGATATAGTAATCCATCTTCACGCCAGTAAAAGCTTCTACTGTATCCTTAGCCATTTTAACTCCACCATAGGCATATGCAGCGTTAATTTTTGTTACTCGTCCATCACCAATGATTTCTGTTTTCGTATCACGTGGAATACTTACCATTTGCATTGTTTCTTTTTTGGGATTCAAAGTCATGACAATAAGTGTATCAGATCTGCCAACATCTCCTTCTCTTTCATCGACTCCCATAAGTAGAATGGAGATTGGTTGTTTATTATTAAGTTTCTCTTCTCTTTCTTTCTTTTCTGAATTTGAATCACCTTCAACAGGGTTATACATCTTGTTAGCTGTCTCTTCTACACTATGAAATAGATAAAATACATAAGATCCTAATCCAATAACAATTATTCCAATGATTACTCCTATCGTAATCCATACCTGTTTCTTTTTACTTTTCCTTGTTCTCATTCCCTCTCTCACTTTCTTTTTTATTGATTTGCACATGTATCTTACAATAAAAAAATGAGAAAATGATGAAAATAAAGGGACAATTCTCCCCGCTTTCCCAAATGGGAAGCAGAGGAACTGTCTCCCTGTATTCTTAATATACTCGTTTTGCCCCTACGTAATACTGTGACCAATAGGAGTTATCCATCGAATAGGCTGCGATACCTTTTGAACTTGTAGCTGAGATGAATTGGTTATCTCCCATGTAAAAGCCTACGTGTGATATCGTGCCTGGTGTATTGACTGCGAAAAAAACTAAGTCTCCTGGCTGTAAGTTAGCCCTTTGAATGGCTGTCCCTGTGGTAAATAGTCCTGCCGATGTATTACGGGTCATGGAAACTCCATGTTTGTTAAACATATATGATACAAATCCGGAACAATCAAAACCAGATGGAGTGGTTCCTCCCCATACATATGGAACTCCCAGATAATTATTGGTGTCATTTACTAGTGTCTTCTTCACAAGAGCATGATTAATAGCTGTCGTTGTTGCTTCGTCTGCATTACCTGTTATCGGCAATAGATAATCTTTTTGAAAAGTTTGAATGGCCTGTGTGGTAGATACACTTGTACTCCCTGTTGTAGCTGGTACGGCATAGTAACCAAGTGTTTGTAAATTTTTCTCCACAGTCGATAAGTTCGTACTTGTTTGTGGAGTTGGATTCACAACTTGTCCACTTGGAATCGTTAATACTTGCCCAACACGGATAATATCACTTGCAAGTTGATTAGTCTCTTTAAGTTGGTTTACCGTAACATTGTATTTTTTTGCGATTATTGATAATGAATCACCACTTACAACAGTATAAGAAACTGGAGTGCTTACTGTTTGGCTTGAGCCACTGCCAGCGGTTGAGCCTGTTGCCGGAATCGTTAAAATCTGTCCTACATAAATACTATCTGAGGACAATCCATTTGTACTTTTAAGATTATCTACTGTTGTCCCATATCGTTTGGCAATGGCTGATAATGTATCTCCTGAGACAACGGTATATTTTCCTGTTTGGTTGGTTGGTGTTGACGGAGTTGAATTGGAATTGCTTGTTGTACCTGTATTTGTATTGATTAATTTAGGAATAATCAAGATTTGGCCCAATGTCGTACTATCACTAACTAAATTATTCGCTTCTTTAATAGCATCGACACTTACATTATATTTTTTTGCTAAAACAGTTAAATAATCTCCCGTCGCAACTTTATGAAAAGCTTGGGGAATTATCAGTCTTTGATTTAGATTTAATGTATCAGACGCTAATTTATTTGCTTGCTTAATCTGATCTACGGAGGAATTATACTTTTGAGATATATTCCAAAGTGTATCTCCTGATTTAACGATATAAAAAACAGAATTAGAAGTTTGTGATTGCACAGATGTGGAGCTTAATTCAGCTGCCTGTGCAGATGTTGGTGAGCCCATCATAAAAGGTATTGCAGTCACTGCAATACCTCCTACCATCACTTTTATCAACTTTACTTTAAGGGTTGGATAGCGATCATGTAGCATTTTTTTGGCAACTGACAAAATAGAAGTCTCTTTCTCATTAATCGTTCCCAATTCCTCACCAAACTCTGATAAATAATTATCTGCATAAACAATTAATGTATATTCATCACTTTGCGCATCCTTCCTCAACTCATAGTGCTGAAATACTTCCATAGTTTTTCGCTCCTTTTTTGATTCCCTTATTTAACAAAGAACGCTGTCTTTGTTTTTGTTGTGGTAAGAACCATTACATCTATTTGGGAGGTGGTGCTTTTCATTTTGTATGGTACCGAAAATGTTTGCCAGTTATTCGTGAGTGTTATGGGCATTTTTTTCTCGTTGATAAAGGTTCCTCTTGCATCTGTTTCTTGTATTACTAATAGATACTTTCCATTCCCCTTCAAATTTATGCTCGGTTGTATTTGAAGGGAGGAAAATCTCCCTAGCAATGTATAGACAATTCCTTCTTCCTTTTTCTCCCCTTTCGTTTTTACCGCATATTCATCTTGATTTACTTTTTCTACGGTAGCATTCACGCCAAAGTATTTTGTCCCTTCTTCTCTTGCCATTAACTGCAGAGGAAATGAAAAGAGCACAAATAATAAAATGCTCAAAATAAATTGTTTTTTCATATATGTTCTCTCCTACTTAGATTTAGTTACACTGTCTAACTTAGCAAGTGTCGCGGGACCAGCAATTCCATCCGCTTTCAATTTGTATTTTTTTTGAAATGCGATAACGGCACTTCTTGTCGAAGCATCGTATTTACCAAGTGCCTTCCCTTTATAATTTTTTGTTTTGATTAATTTATTTTGCATATCCTTAACAGCTGTTCCTTGAGAACCTAGTTTCAAGGTCGGATATTTTTTCACTGCTGTTGTCGCACTTTTCGTAGCTGCTGCAACACTGTCTAATTTTAACAAGGTTGTTGGTCCTGCAATTCCATCCGCTTTTAACTTATATTTTTTCTGAAACGCAACAACTGCATTCTTTGTGGCACTATCGTAAACACCGTTTGCTTTTCCTGTATATAACTTTGTTTTTTTAAGCTTATTTTGCATATCTACTACAGCTGCTCCTTTTGAGCCAGATTTCAGTGTAGGATATTTCGTCTGTTTGGCAGGCGTAGCAACTTTTGCTGGTGTTGTACTTTTCGCAGCTGTTGTTGTAGACTTTGCTGGTGGAACAACGACAACTGCTTCTTCAGTCGGAGCTGGCTTCGTGACTGTTTCCTGCTTGCTTGTTTCACCTGTTGTTGATGGTGGGGTATCTGTTGCTGAGGTACTATCCACTATAGAAAAAACGTTCAGCACTTGTCCAACAACAATATTATCCGTTGTTAAATTATTTAATTGTTTTAATTGATCAATAGTCATTTTATAAGATGTAGCAATTTTCCATAAAGAGTCACCAGATCGAACTGTGTATTTGGAGGTTGCCTGTGTTGTTGGAAGCGTAGTGGACTGTTGGGGTTGCTGAACAACCGTCTGACCATTATCAGACATCCACGCACGATAATTTTGCCAGATCGCTGTACTCTCTTGCCCTAAACTCCAGCTTCCAGATCCTTTTAAATTGTATTTATGAATCAAATCAAATTTTGCCGCAATGGAATCACTGTTTTCATACCAAATTTTATAGGTTCCCGGTGCTAGAGTTTTTCCTGCGATCGTAGTAACAGGGTCTCCCTGCTTAATCGTAACGGTTGCTTTTGGAGACTTAGTTGCTTCATCAAATACTACTGTTCCCCCATATTTAGACAACAGTTCATCGACACGGACATTGGATATGCCTGTTCCTCCAGTTGCTTCGCCTTCTTTCCAATAGCGTCCATAAAAAGGGATTCCCAATACAATTTTATCTGAAGAAATACCTTGTTTTAACGCATATTGAATCGATCGTTCTACCCATCCATAGCTTGCTACTGGACCTTCTGGGCTTCCTTCATAGCTTTCATCATAAGCCATCACCATTAGGTAATTCGAATACTTCGCTAATTCCTTGTAATCATAGGTACCATGCCATCCTTTTGTCCATCCATTAGGATTTGCAGCTACTGCAACTGATACTTCTTTATCGGAAGGCAATTTTTCTCTTAGCTGCTTCACTAAATCCGTATATGCATCTCGGTCAATTTCTGTTGTGTTTTCAATATCTACCTGTATTCCATCCAGATTATTTTTGATAATAAAATCAGCTATTTGTGTTGTTAATTTTTCTCGATTACTTAATGCAGCACGTCCAATCGTTCTATCCCAATGATTACTTAGAAAAGGAACTACCTTTATCCCCCGATTATGCATTTCCTTTACAAAGGTCGAGTCATATTGTGTAGTTATTTTCAGTGAGCCATCTGCATTTATATCAAAGTAACTAGGAGAAACTAAACTTAAATTTCCTTGTGTTTTATCAATTTGAGATATATACGATTTGGTATTACCAAAGTATAGATAGGACATATTAAAAGTCACTTCATGGGCTTCCGCCTTTTGAAAAGGAAAGCTTGCCAAGATCACTGTCCCAATAGCCAAAACAATCGTCGCTTTTTTAATCTTAGGAAATTCCTTTTTGATAAACTTTTTTGCCGCCATAACTAAATTTCCATTTTCTTTCGTCGAATGAAAAAATTCACTCCCAAATTCCGTGTCGTATAAAGGCTGCTCCCCCTTCATCCGCAAAATGAGCGTATACTCCCCATTCACTTCCTTTATATCGACCTCATTAAAAGTACTCAAATCCATTATTTCACCCCCTAAGCTTAGTATGGATTCAGAAAGACCGTTCTACTGCGGACATTATCATGCCAATTCATGGAAACGAGAATCAAGGGGCGCTTCTATGTGTTTCCCAACAACCTTTTACTGGAAAAAATACAAACAGTAGAACCGTCCCTCCATATTTGTTTTTAATTCCCATATGTATTTTTACTTAAAGGAGAAAAAATAAAAGGGTAAAAACTTTATGATAAAAGGAGCAAATGATGATGAAGAAGATTAAAAATATTTTTTCTATCCTTGCTTGCATGGGATTTCTTGTTCTAGCAGGATGTAATAATAATGATCGAGAAGCTTTGGATATAGATTCAAACCATCGTTATAATGAAGATACAATTTCTAGCTTAACGACAAATGTGGATAGTAAAAAATATCCACATACACAACCTATTAAGATTCAAGATGCAAAATATGAGTTCCGTACGATTGTCGGAACTTACGAACCAAATGCAGCAAATAGACAAATCCAAAAAGCTTCACCAAAACAACAAAAACAGCAACAAGCACAACAACCAAACCAAGGAGCTCAGCCAGCTCCTCAAACTACACCTAACAACAACGCAACTAAAAAAGAACCGAGTAATTTTGTTGCATCAGTTATCGATTTAACAAATGCTGAAAGAAAAAAACAAGGACTTCCAGCATTACAAGCTTATCCTGAATTAAACAATGTAGCAGATACGAAAGCAAAAGACATGAATGACAAAGGTTATTTCTCTCATACAAGTCCAACCTATGGATCTCCATTTGACATGATGAGAGACTTTGGAATCACTTATGAGTCAGCTGGTGAAAACATTGCTCAAGGGCAACGTACACCAGAAGAAGTTGTAAAGGCATGGATGAATAGTGAAGGTCACCGTGCAAATATCCTAAATGATAAGTACACACATATCGGCGTAGGTTTTGATGAAGGCGGTTATGAATGGGTACAAATGTTTGTTAAGAAATAAGAAAAGAGAGGGGCAGTTTACTGCCCCTTATCTAAATTTATATAATTTTCTGATCTTTATACATATATCGCAGAGTAGGAATAGGAATTCTAAGGAAAGCAGAAGAACCGTCCGAGGACACTGAAAAACTAGCTAGCTAATGATGATGGACGATAGTCATGTTTCAAACATAAGATGATGGCTTTGTTTTCCGAGGCGTCCCCCTGCTTCCCACTAAATCGCACCCAAAAATGATTGCACAAATGGAATGGCAGCTCCAATTGGAACGCCTATTGCGGGTAAGCTACTTATATGAATGAAGCGATCATCGTTTGGAAAGGCAGATTTTCCCTTTGTTTTTTCATGAAGAATGTCGATATCTTCTTCTATTAAGTAAGATGAAATATGTCCTCCTATAATAAACTCTCTGTTAAGAACAAGATGGAGATTATTCATGGAAAATGCTAAATGGTCTAAAAAAGTATTCCATCTTTTCACATAAGAAACTACACCAGAACGGACCTTTTCAAAGAAAATATCTAAAGTCTCTCCACTCTCTAACAAGGCATTAACGGAACTATATGTTTCCATGCATCCTCTCTTTCCACAATAACACAAAGGACCTCCAGGGTTTATTGTCATATGTTCCACCGTTCCACTATGGCCTTCTTTTCCCATATAAATTTGATTATTGATGATAATGGCTCCTCCAAGATGTGTACCTATCGATAAATAGACAGCATCTCCAATATCTTTTCTCACCCATAATTCTGTTGTTGCCGCACACTTAGCATCATGCAAAAAAATACAAGGGTACGGGAGATATTGAGAAAACACTTCCACATCTAATCCAGTAGAAACTAAGATTTTCCCATACGTTATCTTTTTTCCGTCATTAGACGTCAATCCTTGTACAGCAAAGCCAATTCCTAGGACTTGTTCCTGGGAAACATCTAGAGACGAAATAAAAGACTGAATGGATTCGCTCAGTTCTTTATAATAACGTTCTTCATTGGAATATTTCATCACTAGCTTTTTTTCCTGAAAAGCATCACCAAGTAAATCGATTGCTAAAATGTTGACAGTCTTTTTCTGAATCTCCACCCCAATGCTAATTCGGGCTTGTGGAGAAATGGCATATGCAGTAGCACGCCTTCCAACAGATGATTCAAATTGTCCACTCTTCTCAATCAATTTCTCTTTTTCCAATCGTACTAAATTCTGTGTTACGGTTGGCAAACTCAAATGAAGCTGATTAGCAATCTCTTGTTTGGAGAGCTTCCCATATGGAAAGAAAATATTTGTTACCGGTGGAGCTAGAGGGATTGGCAAAAGCGTTGCGACAGCATTTGCTGAGGCTGGAGCAG
>Ga0182739_1003496_pt1 | contig 13698 bp, 15 predicted proteins | sample eDN5th30CBELigBY_FD_128873 | JGI IMG/M metagenome (GOLD analysis project Ga0182739, IMG submission 128873) | Enriched backyard soil microbial communities from Emeryville, California, USA - eDNA 5th pass 30_C BE-Lig BY (version 2) (version 2) | ecosystem: Environmental > Terrestrial > Soil >... | reverse complement strand
GTTGTGAAAAATTCCAAAAGCATTACCTACTTCAATTTTATTTGTTAGAAAAGTTCCTAATTTTTTTCTACCAGTTACTTTATAGAAACGATATAAAATTAGTAATTGTTTCCATTTCTGTAAGAATAAAGAATACTTAAACAAGATCCTACGATATTCACTAAATAAAAATAGACGCATTCCTTATTATTGAAATGCGCCCGTTGTTTAATAAAATTTTCGTAGTATGATAGGCTATGATGATTATATGGGCAAGCATACAGAGTAGGCGAAATGGATATAATATGCTCTCGAATCTATCAAACCTTTATAATGTCGATTATATTTGTTATTGGTGCATTTATGTCGAGTGTTACTGTTCTTGAAAAAGATATCTATCGTCCATTAAATCCATTAATTGCTAGGATTGCTCCTTCCAAAGCATCATTGGATTTACTTGCCCTTCATTCAATGGCATTTGTGTCATCGAAAGTGTTCGTTCTAGTTTTGATTTTTGTATTTCCTCATATATCACTTTGGACCTCCCTAATCCCACTTCAACGGCATTCTCAACTGAAGTACAATAAAAAACCTTTTCAATTCCAGCAAAGTACATTGCAGTTAGACACATCGAACAGGGCTCCCCACTTGCATACATTGTATAATCTGATAGGTCGTTCGTTTGTAATTGCTCTTGAGCGCGTCGGATAGCAAGTAATTCCGCATGTCCGCTAATATCATACTTTTTATGTAACTCATTCACGCCTTCAGCTACAACGTTATTATTTTTCACAAGTACTGCACCAAAAGGTTGTCCACCATCACGAACATTTTCTACTGCTAGTTCTACTGCTCGTTCCATGAATTTATCCATTTCAAAACCTCCATTTGTGTTTTACATAATAAAATACTGTTATTCTAATTCTAAAACATTAACTATGTCTTATCCAAATAAAAACGGGTGCCTTCTTATTAAAGAAATGCGCCCTTTTCATGAAGAAAAGCGCAATTCTTGCTGCAGAATTGCGTCCTTTAGTTGAATATCATACTTTATCTATACCTTTGATCGTTACTACAAAGTGAGGAACTGCCATTTTTGCGCTGAAGACTATTCGAGTGAATTGTCCAAAATATGATAATTTATGAATAATAGGTGACAAGACTTGAAGGACAATTATTTATACTTTAAGTTTAGAAGGGTCGCTTCAATCAGGTTTACATTTAAATTAATTTACTGATTTTACTGATTGGATAATAAAAGAATTGTTCATTACTAAAGTTTAGGAGGAGTTATTTTGAAACGATTTATTGCAACTGCAACAGCAGTCTTACTGACAATAACTATTTCGCATAGCGTTTTTGCTCATTCACATCTAGGTGGATCAAACCCGACGGATGGCGAAGTGGTAACGGAACCGTTAAATGAAATTACACTTGAATTGGATGGAAAAATAGAACCGGGAAGGGTCATCGAAGTTAAAACACAAAAAGAGGAAGTAACCAATGGAAATCATAGTAATTATTAGTCAGTCACTTTTATACCTATGCTTTTCGGTTTTATCAGGAATTTTTCTTCTTTTGCTTGTTCCACGCGAATACCGTCCCGCACTAAAAATTCCAAAGCGCTTGCTAATCATTAGTACAATTACAATACCAATTTCTGCATTTGTTCCGGTGTTGGATATTATTTTAATTATTGCGCCTCGATTAGGTTTACTTGAATCGGTAAAAATTGTATTAACAACCTATACAGTCGGAACTGCATGGGATTTTACCCTTCTCGTCTCGATTGTTTTGATTCTCTTGATTGCCTTTGCGAAATCCACTGAAAAGACAATCTTTGGATATTTGGGGTCTTTCCTAACACTTGGATTAATTCTGTCGATTGCTTGGTCAAGCCATGCAGGTTCAATCGACCCTCAAATAGGCATAATCAGCGACTTTATTCATTTAGTTGCTGTGAGCTTTTGGGCTGGAATTCTCCTAATAATCGGTTGGTTCTCAACCAATCAAGATAATTGGCTCAAATTTTTAAGTTGGTTTTCGTGGGTCGCTATTAGCTGTTTAAGTGCTGCAGCACTAAGCGGTTTTTTTATGATGGATTTGATTGTAGATGAATATATTAATTCTTGGATGATTTCCTATGGACAAGGATTATTGTTAAAACACTTATTCATGCTGCCACTTCTTTTTTATGCATTAGTGAATGGGGTTATTATAAAATATAAAATATCGAAAAGCCCTATGTTCAATCCGATTCCCTGGGTTCGTTTAGAAAGCTTTATTTTATTTACATTATTTGCGATTACAGCGTTCTATTCGCAACAACCACCACCTCATGGAAATTATTTAACAAGTGATGCTATATCACCTTTGTTCCGACTTTTCAATGATGATATCATCGAAGTTGGCAATACAATTGGTTTTGTGGTGAATTCAAACACGGTTATCTACTTTTTCTTATCCATATTATTATTTGGATTAATGTTATTATCGTTCTTCAAGAAAGCGTCAATACTAGTATCTTTCCTTTTTAGTTGCTTATTTGTCACAAGTATCTATACCATGTTAATGATGACTGTAGTAATTCGCTAAATCAAGAATGGCTCTAGACATGTTGTGAATTCTTGATGTTAATAAACGATTTAAAAGGGATAAGGATATAATTATCCCTCTTAAATCTAAACTTACTCTTTTAAATTGCCATGTATTGATTTCACATAATATTGTTTTGTGTTACATAATTATCTAGGGCCTTTATAGGTATTGTTTAATAATATGGCCCTTTCGTATTATAAGGTCAGTCAGAGAAATCTGATTGACTATTTTTTATTCTATTTATAGATTGATAGTAGCCGGGGTAGAACGTAATGGCCCTTGGGACATGATCCCGTTCATTAAACTGTTCGCCCTCTACTTGTTAACACATGATTAGGCTGGTTGGGACATAGTGATCCCGTATAACAAGCGAAGATATGAATGACAAGATAGATGGAGGTTACCGGTCAATCACTACATTAGGAGGAGATAATTTATGGATCCAGTTGTAGGTCTGGATGTCGCAAAAGGTGAAAGTCAGGTTCAAATGTTCTTGGATAAAAAAATGCCCTATAAAAACAGTGTGAAGGTTGAACATACGGTGGAGGGTCTAGAAGAGTTACACTCTTATTTACTAGATTTAGAGCGTCAAACAGGGATGAAACCACCTGTGGTTTTGGAATCAACGGGTCACTATCATGCCCCGATTGTTCAGTTTTTAGAAGCAAGAGAGTATATTGTGATTATCGTTAATCCATTGGTATCCTACCGAGCGAAAAGTTCTAGTTTACGGAAAACAAAAACAGATGCGATTGATGCTTATCACTTAGGTGAAATGTATTACAAAGAGGATTTAGAACCTCAGAAAAAGCGTGGTATTCAGTTATTAAACCTTCGGCATCTGACAAGGCAGCACGAAAATATGACAGGAGTTATGGTTCAAACTAAGCTTCAATTCCAAGCCGTACTAGATCAAGTATTCCCTGAATACAAAGGGGTTTTTGGGAGTTTATATGCCGATATTTCATTAAAAACATTACAAAACTTCCCTACCTCCAAGTCTGTCTTAGGAGCTGGTGTGGAAGAAATTACTCAGTTTATTAATATGCATTGTAAAGCACGTTCATTAGAATGGGCGCATAAGAAAACAGAGGAATTGATCGAAGCTGCAAAACGCAACCCATTTCAATCAACTCTTTATCATAGTCTTCTTGTCAGTCTAAATATGTATATAGATTTACTTCAAGCGTACCAGCAACAACTTTCTACGTTGGAGCGTGAGATTGATCAGTTAGCGGTACAACTTGAAGAATATGAACTACTCCAAACAATTCCCGGTGTAGGTGAAAAAATCGCTGCCACGATTATTTCTGAAATCGGAGAAATTGATCGGTTTAGTCATCCCAAAAAGTTAGTTGCCTTTGCAGGACTTGATCCAAGTGTGTTTGAATCAGGACGTTTTAAAGGTACAAAAAATCATATTACCAAACGTGGCTCAGCTAGGCTTCGCCGTATGCTTTATACAGCTGTTCGCTGCTCTATTCGTGATAGCCGTAAAAAGAAAACAACTGATGAAACCATTGCACGAAATAAAAGATTAAGAGCCTTCTACGACTTGAAACGCGAAGAAGGAAAACCATACAGAGTAGCTATAATCGCTTGTGCTAATAAGCTTTTACACTGGATTTATGCGATGTTAAAAACAAAAACAGCATTCCAAGAATCTATTTAGCAACAATTTTTTCAAATAAAACAAAAACCTTCCAAATTGATTCGGAGGGTTATTTGAGTTGTGCATTTTTAGTATAGCATGAAGTAATTTTTAATTTAAAAGATTTTTATTGACAATCTATTAGCTGGTTTAATTCAGAAAGCACCTTCCTTATTCAAGGAAAGCGTCCGATTGCGGAAGCTCTTAATATTAAAAAATTAACACTTCAGAACTCTTTCTTATTGTATTAGCTCCCCTGTTAGTGCAATAAAACCTGTACTTCAGACTTAATTAAAACTTACGATAAGACTATACAAACCAATATAAAAATTCCCAATATATAAAATAAAGCCGTTTTTAGTATTCATTGATTATCAATTTTTATTAATCTAAGAATAAATATTCATAATTATTTAGAAAATTTTTTTAGATGTTCAACTATATATTTTGCGTCAAATCCTACTCCTTGCAAAATCGCAGAACCACGACGATACTGCCAAGGTAATCCAATAAAGTAAAGTCCATTTACATTTGTAATACCTCGATGGTGAATTATTTTCCCACCTTCATTAAAGACCTCTTTTACATTAAGCCAAGGATAAATAGAATCAAAACCCGTAGCCCAAATAATATTATCAACCTTTAATCTAGTTAAATCTTTAAAGGTTATTTGTTTATTTACCCCATCTGTTACCCTCTGTTTTAAGAAGACTTCCTTTTTCTCAATTGCATCTTTCAATTCATAGCCAAATATAGGATCGCCCTTTTTTTGAATCGCTTTTCCAACTAAAGAATTTGTACTAGCTTTTAATAAACCTAATTTATCAAACCACCAAAAGATACTTTTTTTATTGATTACTATAGGTAAAAATGAAAGCTTGTTGCTAACCGCTAAATATGTTTCTTTTTCTTTTGACACCTCAACAGCAATTTGAGCACCACTGTTACCTCCACCAACAATAAGCACATTTCCTTCTATCAGTTGACTTGGATTTTGATACTGTGTTGAGTGGAGCTGATTAATATCTTTTGATAATTTATTTGAAAATGATGGTATTCTAGGCGTGTGAAATGCTCCAGTTGCTATCACGAGATTTTTTGATTGAAATGATCCTTGATTAGTTTCAATATGAAATACATTTTCCCTATGTTGTACACTCACTACTTCTGTTTGCAACTTGATGGGTAGATTAAATTTGTCTGCGTATTGCTTTAAATAACTAACAATCTCAGTCTTTGTTGGAAACCCTTGTGGATCCCCTTCGAGTAACAAACCAGGTAAAGAATCATACATTCTTGGAGTAAACAGTACTAAAGAGTCATATCGATTGTTCCAACTTTCTCCTACCTCTCTCCCTTTATCTAAGATTAAAAAGTTTTGGTTTAATTGCTTTAAATAATACCCAACAGATAGTCCCGCTTGTCCCGCTCCTATTACTATCGTTTCAAACACTTATTTCACACCCTTCATTCTTAAAAAAGGCTTTCCACATTGGAAAGCCTTTTTCATTTATTCTTTTACTCTCATAAGTCTTAAACTATTTAATGAAACTAGAAGTGTAGCTCCCATGTCAGATAGAATGGCTATCCAAAGAGTTAACCAACCTGGAATAACTAATAGCAATGCAAGAAGTTTAATTCCTATAGCAAAGGCAATGTTAGCCTTAATGATATTTAATGCTTTACGACTTAACTTCACAGTAAATGGAAGCTTCCTTAAATCGTCTCCCATTAACGCAACGTCCGCCGTTTCTAATGCTGTATCTGTACCAGCACCACCCATTGCGATACCAACAGTAGAAGCAGCTAATGCTGGTGCATCATTTACACCGTCTCCTACCATTGCGACATTCCCATATTCAGATCTTAATTGTTTAATATAATTCAATTTATCCTCTGGCATTAATTCAGCTTGAATTTCTGATACCCCAACATGGCCACCTATAGCATTTGCGGTCCCTTTGTTATCACCAGTAAGCATGATGGTTTTTTTAATGCCAAGTTGATGTAACTTATGAATAACTTCTTTACTTGATTCACGTACTTCATCCGCAACTGCAATAATTCCTAAGACTTCACTCTCTGTTCCTATGACCATGGCCGTTTTGCCTTGGTTTTGAAGTGCAGTGACATCTTCTTCAAGGTTTTGACCAACACCTGTTGTTAACAGGTCCTTAAAGAGTTTGGGACTTCCAATAAAATACGTTATTCCGTTAACAACACCCTTAATACCCTTACCTGTTATTGAAGAAAATTCTTCAACTACAACATCCGAGTAAGAAGTAGATTCCTCTTCTGCTTTTTTAATGATTGCTGTAGCTAAAGGATGCCCTGAACGAGTTTCTAAAGCTGCAATAATTGAAAGTAACTCTTTTTCATTAACGCTCTTAGTCAACACGTTGTAATCAGTTACAACAGGAACACCTTTTGTTAAAGTACCTGTTTTATCAAATGCTACTGCCTTTAAGGCACCCATTTCTTCTAGATAAACTCCACCTTTAATAAGGACACCTTTTTTCGCAGCATTACCAATTGCTGAAACAATGGAGATTGGAGTTGAAATAACGAGTGCACAAGGACAACCAACAACAAGAACAGATAATCCTTGGTAAACCCAAGTTGACCAACTTCCATCGAAGAATAACGGTGGAACAGCTGCAACTAATGCTGCAATTACCATAATAACTGGTGTATAATATTTTGCAAATTTATCAACAAATGCCTGTGATGGTGCACGTTCAGCTTGTGCTTCCTCTACAAGTTCAATAATTTTAGATATTGTTGTATCTTCTACTAGTTTTGTTATTTTAACTTCAAGCAAGCCCTCTTCATTTAAAGTACCTGCAAATACTTCATCATCAACTGCTTTACCAACAGGAACTGACTCCCCTGTAATTGCTGCTTGATTTATAGAAGAATTACCTTTTACAACGACACCATCCATCGCAATTTTTTGACCAGGTTTTATAATCATAATGTCTCCAACTACGATATCATCTACATGGATCATGACTTCCTGGCCGTTACGTCTTACAAGCGCTTCTTTTGGAGCAATGTCCATTAGTGAACGAATAGATTGTCTTGCTCTATCCATTGAAAATCGTTCAAGTGCTTCACTAATAGCAAATAGAATGACAACCACAGATGCTTCTGCCCATTCTCCAATGAAGGCGGCCCCAATTACAGCAACTGTCATAAGAGTTTTCATGTCAAAGTCAAGACGACGTAAGTTTTGGAAACCTACTTTAAAGAGTGAGTATCCACCAATTACAATTGACGCTATAAACAATAGCGAGGTAATAATGTTGTCTTCTCCATTCACGAACATTGAAAAGTAACCAAAGGCAATGAATAAACAAGCATATAATAAAGAACTATGCTTTTTATAAAACGGTACTTTTTCTTCTTTTATAACCTTATTGTCTTCTCTTTTTATTTGACCGTCTTGTCGAACAGGCTTATCAAGAATCACTTTAAGATTCTCAAATGCACCTGCTTTTTCAAGATCTTCAATAGTTGCTTCTCCTACAACACTGATTTTAGATGCACCAAAGTTTACTTTTGCATCTTGCACTCCTGGGATTTCCTTAACGTTTCTTTCAAACTTACCAGCACAGTTTGCACATGAAAAGCCTTCTACACGATAAATACTTTTCATTTCTTGAATTACTTGTGGTTCAATTGGTTGGGGTGATGCCAGTCGTTTTGGTTTTTCCGGCATGACTTTCAGATTTTCAAAAGCACCCGCTTTTTCTAGTTGTTCTACTGATGCATCGCCATAAACGCTAATTTTTGAAGCTCCAAAGTTTACTTTTGCGTCTTGCACTCCTGGAATTTCTTTTACGTTTCTTTCAAACTTACCTGCACAATTTGCACATGAAAAGCCTTCTACTCTAAAAACTTTTTTATCTCCAAGATCTTTCGCTATTTCACTCAACTTTAGCTCCCTCCCTTTGATGTTCAAAAGCAACTTCAATGAGCTGTTTAACATGTTCATCATCTAATGAATAATAGACTAATTTTCCTTCTTTTCGATATTTCGCAATCCCTAAATTTTTTAACAATCTTAAATGATGAGATGTAGTGGCAGTTGTTGCACCTACAATGTTAGCTACATCACAGACACAAAGCTCTTCCTCTTCTGATAATGCATAGGCAATTTTAATCCTTGTATCATCCGACAATGCCTTAAATATTTTAGCTACTTCAAATGGATTTTCCTTGGATAATTTATTTTGAATTGATGTTACTTTTTCTTCATTTATACATGTGATTTCACATACATCTTTTTCTTTAGTCAAATCATTCACCTCTTTATTCAAATAAACGTTTGATTGTTTCTTTCACCATTTTATATGAAATTATTCTAATAGTCAAATAGGCTTTTGAATGTTTTTTATTACTGAATTTTAAAATAGTATCTGTAAATCCATAAACATTTTTAGCATAAATGAGATTTTAAAATAATTACTTAAAGGTTTAATTAAAAGCCCTTTCCTAATGGAAGGACTTTTTATGCACTTAGATTATTAACATTTTTTCCATTTACAATAGTAGGCTTTGGATCTGGTGGACTTTCATCATTACGAGTAAATAATACCTGAGTAAGTAACCCAGAAAATAAAGTAGTACTAATTATGACCATTTAACCTTTCCTATACCCATCCCATCAATCGAACGATTTGTGCGATGAGAAACGTAACTAAAAATGCAATCCCTGTTGGAATCATGAAAGACCAAAATGTCCATTTGATACTTTTAGTTTCTTTATAGATATTAACTAATGTCGTTCCACATGGAAAATGCAATAATGAAAATAACATCATATTTAAAGCTGTTAACCAAGTCCAACCGTTATCCAAGAAGATTTGCTTTAAATCATCGATACTATCTACATCAATTAATGCTCCAGTTGATAAATACCCCATTAATAATATTGGTAGCACAATTTCATTTGCCGGTAGACCGATTAAGAATGCCATCAAAATATAACCATCTAGTCCGATTAATTGCCCTAATGGATCTAAAAAGTTCACAATGTGCAATAGGATACTAGTATCACCCACATAAATATTAGCTAATACCCACGTTAGTATAGCAGCTGGTGCTGCAACCTTTATTGCACGATTCAGCACGGAAAATGACTTATTTAAAGATGTCCGTAAAACTGTATCAAAAAATTTAGGCTTTCTATAAGGTGGGAGTTCTAATGTGTAATGAGTTGGAACACCTTTTAAAGCAGTTTTTGAAAGTATCCACGAAACAAGAAAAGTGATTAAAATACCGAACAATACAATTCCAACAATCACTGCCGTTGTTACTAAAGACTGCATGCCACCAGTAAAACCTGTAGCCATAAACAGAGAAGCTAAAACAATTAACGTCCCCCAGCGTCCGTTACATGGAACAAAATTATTCGTCAGTATAGCTAGCATACGCTCACGAGGAGATTCAATAATTCTTGAAGACATCACTGCTGCTGCATTACATCCGAAACCCATGGCCATTGTTAATGATTGCTTTCCATGAGCCCCAACTGATTTAAATAACCGGTCCATATTAAAAGCAACACGTGGCAAATATCCGTAATTCTCAAGAAGTGCAAAAGTCGGGAAAAAGATAGCCATAGGAGGAAGCATGACACTAATCACCGTAGTGGTTCCCCGATATAAACCTAAAACTAAAGCACCATAAAGCCAATCAGGAGCATTTAGCGTCGTAAAGAATAAATTTAGATATTCTTCAATCCATCCAAAAAAATTAGCTAACATCGAAGAGGGTATGTTTGCACCTGCAATCGTTAGATAAAATACTACCCCTAGCATGATAATCATAATTGGAAAGCCAAAAATAGGTGAAGTAAAAATAGCATCTAATTTTTCCGTTCTATGATCGTGTTTTGTTTTTGTATATTTAACTCCTACCCTAACAAGTTCGTTACTATTTTTATAAAGTTGTTCAACGATTTTGTCACGAACAATAGAAGAAGAGAGCTCATCGGCCTGTAAAAACAGATCTTGCATACCATTTTGGTTTTGTGCAGAATGTATATCCATATTTTTTATACCTCCTTTTCGCTAAACCACTTTTCGATTTGTTGTAACAGTTCTTTATCTCCATCTAGTAATCTCAATGACACCCATCTTGCTGAAATTTTATTGCCTATAATTTTTTGTACATTTGGCATTAATAACTGAATCTTTTGTTCCGTTTCCTCATCATAAGTGATTTGAAAGGGTGTACAAGGGATGTCTCCACATACAACACGATCAATAGTATCAAGTAGTAAAGGAATACCAATTTTATTTCTAGCTGAAATCTTAATAACAGGGACACCTAAACGTCTCATTAAAACTTGTTCATTTATTTTAATCCCCATTTTATCTGCTTCATCAATTAAATTAATACAAATAATTAAACGGTCAGTAATTTCCATAACTTGTAGGGCTAGGTTCAAATTCCTCTCAAGAGCTGTAGCATCTAAGACTACCAAAGTTACATCAGGTTTTTCAAATACAATATAATCCCGTGCAATTTCTTCATCCTTTGAATTTGAAAATAGAGAGTAGGTTCCAGGTAAATCAATAATTTCATAATCATTTTTCTTAAATGAAAATGTACCCTTCTTTAAATCCACAGTTTTTCCTGCCCAATTACCAGTATGTTGTTTTAATCCAGTTAAAAGGTTAAATAAGGTGCTTTTTCCTGTGTTCGGATTACCTGCGAGAGCAATTTGGATAGATTCATTCATGATGTAATCAACTCCCCTTCGATTTTCATACTCTCTTCTTTCCTTAATGCAATAGATGTTTGACTTACTCTAAAGGCAATAGGGTCACCCAAGGGACTTTTTCTAAGTACCTCCACGATTGCTCCTGGAACAAATCCCAAATCTAAAAGTCTTCTTCTCATAACACCTTCAATATTTAAATCTGTAATACGAATGAAGTTCCCCTTACTTGCCTCAAACAGCATAATTTTTTTAGATCGAACCATCTCTTTTTCCCCCTAACCTCTTTTTTTCCCTTGCGCAACTTTTGGTATTATAATATGCTTTTATTATCATAGTGTCAAACATATATTAAATAAACTGCCACTTATTTTTATGTGAACATGAGGAGAATTCTCTATTCTAATTACAATTTATAAGTTTCAAAAAAAATCCCCAAGTTAAATGATCAAAGTCAATTCAACTTGGAGAAATATCTATTTTTGTAATACAAGAATTTTATTTGTTAAATTAACTTCATCGTGTCCCATCATTCCATTTTCGTTACTTTCCAATAACCTTGATTAGCTATACTGATAACTTCCTTACTCTTTTTATTCAACATAGCTTCAAGCTCTTCGAGATTTTTATTTTCGTTTCCTATCATACAACTAAGGAAATGCTTTAGTATAAAAGAAATTTTACGATAATTGCATAAAGATAAATAAAAAAGTCCTATCCAAATGGAAGGACTATCAACATATCATTAGGTTAATTAACCGTTTTGTCCTTTACAGAAACTGGCTTTGGATCTGGTGGTCTTTCATCATTACGTGGAAATAATACTTGAGCAAGCACTCCAGAAAATAAAGTAGTACTAATAATGATTAAAACTTTATGATTAGTTGGAACTTCTTCAAAAGAATTAGCTAACATAAAATACCCTACAATAGCTACGATTACCATTGTTGGGATAATAGATTTCAATCGACGCTTCTCCATAAATTTGCACCTCCTTTTCTTTAAATATAAACTGGAAAATATGTACTATTCGAATTTCACTACCAGTAAATTCAAATAATTGAAATTCCAATAATTAATAGGCTCAATGCTTTTAAATATAAATAATAACTTGATAATCTAACTAATAAATAGATAAAGTTATGGTTACCCACATAGGAAAGTTTGTATCTCCTTAACCACTCTTAAAATAGAATTTTTATTGTTTCAATCAATAATATTATTAATTAATTTATAAAACATCAACAGGTAATTCATCCTTGGAGGGAGTTATTTGACAAAACTCTGAATTTTAAAAAAGTGAAGCGTAATATTACATAAAAGATGTTACAATTTTACTGTTAAGGAGAATATTATGAAAGAAGTGGTGTCAAATGGGATTTTTATATTTTCCCGAAGATAAATCGGATTATATACCAGTTGTCTTTGAATTGTTAGTAATGCTAATTTTGTGTTTTTTAGTATTTAGGTTATTCCGTCGTATATCTAAAAAACAGGAATTAAAAACGAAAGATATTGAGGAACGTATTTTAAGTGAACGACAACAACAAAATAAACAAAGCCATTCAAATGGATCATAGAAAATTCCTATTTTTTGAAACTGGGATAAATTTTATTTTTTCTACAGTTTCTTTTTTTATTATAAATTATCTTTCATTTGGTATATAAATGTATTTCACACCTTATTCTGTCTCTTTCTTCCTAATGATTATGGGAATGGGTGCGATAATCACTTTTGCATAAAATTGAATTTTCATGAGTATTTTCTTCACTTTCCATTTGAATTGTCACATGACCAATTCCCTTATGTTCTAATTCATGTTCTATGAGCATTAAAATTTCTTGGGTGTCTTTTACGGATAATGAACCATCCACTACTGCATGACATGATAGAGCATTTTGCCCACTAGTAATCGTCCATACATGTAAATCGTGGATCCCCTTAATACTTTGCGTACTTTCTATAATTTTAATTATTTCACTCAAATCCACATCCGATGGCGTACCTTCCATTAAAATATGAACTGCTGACTTCGTAACTTTCAGTCCGCTTATAAAAACAAGAATTGCTACGATAACACTTGCAAGCGGATCAGCCCATCCCCAATTGAATAACATAATAAGTAATGCAGCAACAATCGCAGCAACTGAACCAAGCATATCACTAATTACATGAAGGAATGCTGCTCGTAAGTTCAAGTTCTCTTTCGTATCTCCTCCACGCATCATAATCCAGGCTACAAAGATGTTTATCAATAACCCAACAATGGCTATCATTAACATTCCAGTTGAAGCAACTTCAGGTGGGGAAATAAAACGTTGTATTGCCTCGTAAAAAATATAAAGGGCAATAAGTATTAATGTGACACCATTTATAACTGCAGCCAATACCTCAAAGCGCTTATACCCAAATGATTTTTTACTATTTGCTACCTTTTCTCCTAAAGCAAACGCTATTAAAGCTATTGCTAATGAAATTGAATCGCTAAGCATATGACCAGCATCGGATAAAAGGGCAAGACTGTTAGTTAGAAATCCTCCAATCGCTTCAACAATCATATACCCAGTAATAATAATAAAAGAAATCAATAGCGTTTTTTTATTTGCACCATGTGTATGATCATGCCCACTTCCCATTTGAATTTCCTCCTATTTTTCATTGGTATCACATTAACCATCTTATTTTAGAATATGTCTGTTCATTTTTTTAAAAAAGAAAAAACATCCCTAAGTTAATTTG
>Ga0182739_1003495_pt1 | contig 13699 bp, 8 predicted proteins | sample eDN5th30CBELigBY_FD_128873 | JGI IMG/M metagenome (GOLD analysis project Ga0182739, IMG submission 128873) | Enriched backyard soil microbial communities from Emeryville, California, USA - eDNA 5th pass 30_C BE-Lig BY (version 2) (version 2) | ecosystem: Environmental > Terrestrial > Soil >... | reverse complement strand
CTCAAGGAGCTTCATTTCGACGAAGGGGGCGACGTCAAGGCCGGTCAGCTCCTGTTCGTCATTGACGAGGAACCCTTCAAGGCGCGGGTGGCAGAGGCCCAGGCAGAGCTCGAGGCGGCCCAGGCCGCACTGCAGAAGGCACAAGACTCCAAGGCGCGGGAGGTTGCGACGGCGCAGCTCGCGCTCGACCAGGCGGCCCTGGAACTCTCCGAGATCGAGGAGCGGCGCGAGCAGTCGCTGATGAAGCGAAACGCCTCCACGGTCGAGGACGTCCAGCGCAAGCAGACGATTCGTAAGAAGAACGTGGCCCAGGTCCAGGCCGATCGGGCCAACTTGGACCAGGCCAAGGCCGATCACGAGACGAACATAGGCGCGGCCCAGGCCGACGTCGCCAGGGCGAAAGCCAAGCTCCTCAATGCTCAGATCGAATTGGGCTATTGCCGGATGACCTCGCCGATCGACGGCCGGGCCGGGTTCGTTGAGGTCAAGCTGGGCAATCTCGTCGGCCCGGCGGCGGGCGGGGGCGGCTCCGACTACACCGAACTGGTCGTGATCCGGCAGCTCGACCCGATGGGCGTCGACATCCCGGTCGCCTCACGCTATCTCGACCGCGTGATGAAGCTCATCAACCAGGGGCTCGCCGTCGAGGTCTTCCGACCCGGACTCGAGGGGGAGGAGGCACGCCGATTCCCCGGCAAGGCGACGACCGTCGACAACACGATCAATCCCACCACCTCGACCTTCCAGATCCGGGCGGAGGTCGCCAACGCGGCCAAGACCATCCTGCCCGGCGAGTACGTGAAGTCCCGCGCCAAGGTCGGCGAAGTCCGGGACGCGATCGTCGTCCCCGAGCAATCCGTGGTGGAGACCCAGGCAGGCCCGACGGTCTACATCGTGGATGAACAGAGCAAGGTGAAGGTCGTCCCCGTCCGCGCGACCTTCACTCACGAGGGACTCCGCGTCCTCCAGTCCGGCCCGCAACCAGGCCAGAAGGTGATCGTCGAGGGGTTGCCGTTGGTTCGGAGTGGAATGACCGTCAAGGTCTTGCAGGCTTCGCCCACCACTCCGGCGAGCCCCGAGGCTCCTGCCGCGGCGTCGCCCAGTACGAAGGCCGCCGAAGCGGGACGGGCCGTGGAACCGCACGAAGGACGACCGTCCGGGGAGTCAAGGCCGAAGCCGTGACCCAGCCGATCGGGTCGCGCCCCGACCCGGCACCCTCCATCGCCCTGATCCCGGGACCCCAGAGCAAGACTCACCATGGTCAATTTCTTCATCGGCCGCCCGATCTTTGCCACAGTGCTGGCCCTGCTGATGCTGCTCGTCGGCGGCCTCTGCATTTTCGTCCTGCCGATCTCGCTCTACCCCGAGGTCGTACCGCCGCAGGTCCAGGTGACGACCACGTATACGGGGGCCGACGCCCAGACCGTCGCCGACACGGTCACGACCCCGATCGAACAGCAGATCAACGGCGTCAAGGGCCAGATCTACTTCAGCTCCGATAGCACGTCCAACGGACTTGCCAACATCATTGCCACCTTCGACGTCGGCTACGACCAGGACATCGCCGCCGTCGACATCCAGAACAAGGTGGCCACGGCCCAGACGAGCCTCCCTCCCGAGGTCAAGCAGTACGGGGTCACGATCAAGAAGACCTCGACCAACATGGTCTGCGTCGTCAATCTCGTTTCGCCCGACGGCCGGTACGACGCGACCTTCCTCGACAACTACGCCCAGATCAACGTCGTCGACGCCCTCAAGCGGATCTCCGGCGTCAGCGACGTGAACCCGTTCGGCCGCAAGTATGCCATGAGGATCTGGCTCGACCCGGACCGCATGGCCAACCAGCGGATCTCACCCGCCGAGGTCGTCCAGGCGATCCAGCAGGAGAACAAGCAGGCGGCCTCGGGCAAGATCGGCTCGGCGCCGGCGATGCCCGGCCAGCGGTTCGAGTACCCGATCACGTCCAAGGGGCGGTTGTCGAAGGTCGACGAGTTCGAGAAGGTCGTCGTCCGCCGCAACGACGACGGCTCGACCGTCTACCTCTCCGACGTCGCCCGCGTTCAGCTCGACTCCGAGAACTACGAGACCGCCGGTTGGCTCAACGGCAAGCCCGCCGGTACGGTGCCGATCTACCAGCTCGCCGATGCCAACGCCCTCGAGATCGTCAAGCAGGTGCGTCAGGAGATGGACCGGGTGGCCCGGAACTTTCCCGAGGGCCTGGAATATCGGATCGCCTACGACACGACCCTCTACGTCCGCGAGAACATCACCGAGGTCTGGCACACGCTTCTGGAGGCGTTCGTGCTGGTGCTCATCGTCGTGTTCGTGTTCTTGCAGGGCTTCCGGGCCACGATCATCCCCATGATCGCGATCCCGGTCTCGCTCGTCGCCACGTTCGCGATGATGGCGGCCTTCGGGTTCTCGATTAACACCTTGACGATGTGCGGGCTGGTTCTGGCGATCGGCCTGGTCGTCGACGACGCGATCATCGTCGTCGAGAACATCGAGAAGTTCCTGGAGCGAGGGATGGCGCCGCTCGAGGCGACCCGGGCCGCGATGGCCGAGATCACGGCGCCGATCGTCACGATCGGCCTGGTCCTGGCGGCCGTGTTCGTGCCGGTGGCGTTCATCCCCGGCCTTACCGGGCGGCTCTATAACCAGTTCGCGATGACGATCGTCTTCTCATTCCTCTTCTCGGCGTTCAACTCCCTGACGTTCACCCCGGCGATCGCCCGGCTGTTCCTACGGCCCAAGCACGGCGAGTCGAAGTTCCCGCCGTTCCGTTGGTTCAACCGTGGCCTGAGGTGGGTGGAAGACTCCTACGACTCGTTCCTCGACTTTGGAGCCCGCCACTGGTGGACGATCGTCTTGCCCTCGCTCGGCTTGCTGGCCCTGACCGGATGGATGATCTACGAGCGTCCCAAGGCGTTCATCCCAACCGAGGACCAGGGCTACCTGATCGTCGCCGTGCAGACACCCGATGGCACGACGAGGGAACCGACCAGCCGGGTCGCCCAACGGGTCGGGCAGATCGCCGGCGAGCTTCATGGCGTCCGGGACGTGCTGGTCCTCGACGGCTACAATGCCATCACCGGGATCAACCAGACCAACACGGCCACGGCGTTCGTCATCCTTGAGGAATGGCACCATCGGACCGCGCCGGAGCTGCGGGCCGTCGGCCTGGCGAGAGAACTCCAGCGCCAGATGTCCGAGCAGATCCTCGAGGCGCGGGTGGCAGTGCTCCAGCCGCCGCCGATCCAGGGCCTGAGCTCCACCGGCGGCTTCGACTTCATGATCGAGGACCGCGAAGGTAAGGGCATCGAGGCGACGGCGGGGGTCGCCGAACGGTTCCTGGACGCAGCCCGGGCTCGCCCCGAGCTGGCCGGCATCTTCACGACGTTCTCGGCGAAGGTGCCGCAACTCCGGTTCGACGTCGATCGGATCAAGGCCAGCCGCCTCGACGTCCCCGTCTCCGACATCTTCAGCGTGCTCCAGGCCAACCTGGGTTCGTACTATGTCAACGATTTCAACCTCTTTGGGAAGACCTGGAAGGTGATCGTCCAGGCTGAGAGCCGCGACCGCCAGCGGCCCGAGGACGTCACTCGGCTGTACGTCCTCAACCGCAAGGGGGAGAAGGTGCCGCTCAGCGCCCTGGGCGAGGTCAAGCACGCGCTTGGGCCGATTGATGTGCCTCATTATAATATGTATAATTCTGCGCGAATCACCGGCCAGCCCGCTCCGGGGTTCAGCTCGGGCCAGGCGATCGCCGCCATGCACGAGGTGGCGGCCGAGGTACTGCCGGAAGGCTTCGGCTACGAGTGGACCGGTACGACGTACCAGGAGCAGAAGACCGGCAACATGGCGCTGTACATCTTCGCCCTGTCGATCGTCTGCGTCTTCCTCTTCATGGCGGCCCTGTACGAGAGCTGGATCCGGCCCCTTGTCATCATCCTTACGGTCCCCCTGGCGACCTTCGGTGCGATGATCGGCCTCTGGCTCTACGACATGCCGCTCGACGTCTTCGGCCAGATCGGCCTCGTGATGCTGATCGGCCTCGAGACGAAGAACGCGATCTTGATCGTCGAGTTCGGTGTCGAACTGATGGAAAAGCATGGCCTGGGCATCATCGAGTCGGCCAAGGAGGCGTCCCGCCAGCGGCTCCGTCCGATCCTGATGACCTCGTTCGCGTTCGTCTTCGGCGTCCTGCCGATGGCCCTGGCCACCGGCGCCGGGGCCTACAGCCGCAACTCCTTGGGCGTGGTGATCGCCTTCGGTATCGCAATCAGCACGGTCCTCGGACGCTTCGTCATCCCGATCTATTACGTGCTGGGAGAGCGACTGCAGGGTACCCGGCACGTCCCGGAACGGTCGGAAACGGCCCCGCCCACCGTTGATAATGTGCGGACCCCTGGTGCGATCGCGGACGAGCCTGTCGCCACTGGGGCGAACGACGGTTGAGTGCCCGCGAATTGGGAATTCTCATCGACGCGGACCCACCCCGCAGTGCTCCCATACCCCCCCTTGCGCCGGGAGAGGTCCGCCATGGAGGCCGCCCGTGATCCGAGAAGATATCATCGATCTGTTTCGCGTGCCGACCGATGAAACTATCAAAATCAAGGACTATAACTCCGGTTGGGCACAGACCGAGGAGATGGCAGAACTCGGAAAGGACGCTCTGAAAGAGCGGGCCCGGCAGATTCTCGACCAGAACCTGGCGGACCTGGCCCAGGCGCAGGATCTGCTGTATGCCAACGATCGGTATGCGTTGCTGATCGTCCTGCAAGCGATGGACGCGGCCGGCAAGGACGGGACGATCAAGCACGTCATGTCCGGGGTCAATCCTCAGGGATGCCAGGTCTTCAGTTTCAAGAAGCCGTCGGCGGAGGAACTGGACCACACTTTCCTCTGGCGCTACATGAAATCTCTGCCGGAGCGAGGGCGGATCGGCATCTTCAATCGGTCCTACTACGAGGATGTCCTCGTCGTGAAGGTCCACCCCGAGCTGTTGACGGCCCAGCATCTTCCGACCACAACGGTTGACCGCAAGGTCTGGAGTCGACGCTACAAGGATATCAACGCGTTTGAACGGCACCTGGTCCGGAACGGAACGGTGGTGCTCAAGTTCTTCCTGAACGTTTCGATGGAAGAGCAGAAGCGGCGGTTCCTCGAGCGGCTCGACCGGCCGGAGAAACACTGGAAGTTTTCCGAGTCCGACCTGGCCGAACGGGCCCACTGGGACCAGTACATGCAGGCCTATTCCGACTGCCTCTCGGCGACCAGCACGAAGTGGGCTCCGTGGTACGTCGTGCCGGCCGACCACAAGTGGGTCACCCGGGCCGTGGTCGCCGACGTCGTCACGACCGCGATCCGATCGCTGGACTTGAAGTATCCCGAGGTGACGGACGAGCAACGGAAGCGATTGGCCGATGCGAGGCGGCAACTCGCTACGGAATCGTCAAAACCCAGCAAGTGAGGCGCGGGCGTGACCAACGGAACGGACGGTGTGGCCTCGCCCGCCGTCCCGCATGATTGGCTGTCCAACGATGCCTGTCAAAAGGACGGTCGCCTTCGCATCCTCGGGGAGCTTGGGCTGGCGGCCTTCGAAACGCGACGCGTTCACCACTGATGCCTCGTCCCGTTCGCTGGTACGGGACAAGGCAGCTTTGGCGAATCAAATGGTGTTCGTATCCCGAATCTTATGAGCCATTGGCTTCGGCAGCCTGGTCCAACGCCTGGTGAAGGAAGAGCAGGAAATAGTGGAAGCAGTCGGCAACTGCCTTGGAACGGCCGGACCTGATTTCACCAAGCGCCGGGTTTCCATAGGCCACCAGCTTGCTTTTCGCGGCGCCGACACTTTGGGCCTTTACCTTGCCGCCGGACCGAACCTCATCGAGTACGACCTTGACCGAGGCGTCGACTTCCGCCTTTGCAGAACGCAGGGTGCCGGAGATCGGCGCATCGCGCGGCCAATCCAGCGCATCGCCCGGGAGGAAAAAGGCCTCCAGTGGTAGCGAATCCGATCGCGTGGTCGACCGCGTGCTGGCCGGACGTGTCGAGGTGCTCGAGCGGGGTCGGGCCGGCGGCGCAGCGCGGCGGCTGAGGCTCTGACGCGACGAGACCTGATAGGTCTCTTCCCCCGAGTAGTCGCGGAGGCGGTTGAAATAGGCGTTCGAGCTCGGTGATGCACTCTGACTCGCGGCGGCCTGCTGCTGTACGGCGTTCCCGTACGCGGAAATCCGCGCCTGGTCACGGTCGTACAGGTAGTCCGTCGGGCTGGGGACACGCTCAGGTGTGTAGAACAGGAACGGTACACCGGGGTAGGCGGCCCCGATGCCGAACTGAGCCTCGGCCCGTCCCGCGGCCATCGCGACCAGAAATGCCGCGGCCGCCAGGGAAGGGGCGACCCGAGACGGAAGAGAGAAGAACATGGTCACTCGTCCCGTTGATCTGGAGAACTGGTCACTGGAACGCCCGACGCGCTGACGAAGGGTTGAAGCCTCAACGAGATTCACGGGGACGCTTCACCGCTTCCGAAATGGCCTCCAGGAGCTTCGCGTCCCACTGGTCGAACGTCACGACCTTGCCGTCGCGGCCGATCAGCACATTGGCGGGGAGCTCAGAAACGGCATACCGGTCGGCGATATCGTGCTGGTCCTTGCCGCTCAGCACGTTCGGCCAGGGAACGCCGAACTCGACGACGAACTGACGCACGAGCCGTTCGCGGTCCGAGTCGTTGTCGAGATTGACGCCCAGGACCGCAAACCCATCCTTCTCATAGCGTTCCAGGGCTTGTTTCAGGGTCGGGAGCTTCTCAACGCAGGGCGGGCACCAGGTGGCCCAAAACACGACGAGGACGACCTTGCCGTCGAGGTCTTTGAGTCGCACGTCGACTCCGTCGGCATCGACCCCCTGGATGGCGGGGGCCGGCTGCCCGACGAGCTCGAGGCGCTTCTGGTAGCCGGCGAAGTGGTCGCGGACTGCGGGGTTCTCCGCCTTCCTCGCGATGAGCTCGCAGACCTCACGGGCGAGATCGAACCTCCGGCCCTGAACCAGGCGGCGGAAATAAGCCTCACCGATCGTCAGGAGGGTGCGGGTTTGAATATGAGGCGCAGGGGCCGGGCCGGCGGCAGGGGCCGCCAGGTAGGCCTTGAGGTCGCGCATCGAGCCGTCGTAGTCGCCCCGTTCGGCCTCCCCAATGAGGTTGACGAGCTGGGCGAGGAATTCGACCTCCCGACTCGTGCCACCGGTCCGGATCACCTGTTCGGCGGCCGGCTCGGCGTCGGCGTAGCGGTCGACGGCGATCGCGAACCGGAAAACTTCCAGATAGGTCAGCTCGGCCTCAGTTCCCTTTTGCGATCCTGCCAGCCGTGTGAGCCGCTGAATCCGTTCGCGGTCGAGGCGTACCCGCTGCTCCTGGTAGTCCGAGAGGACCTTCGAGAGCGACTCGTTCTGGGCACCCTCGGCCGGTCGCGCCGCGGGCTGCGCAAGGGTGATCGTCCCCGGGGCGAGGAAGAGGGTCGCCAGGGCGGTGTAAAGAACGGGGAAGGTCGAGAACCGACCCGGCAGGCTCTCGGGGCCTTGGCAATCAGCACTCGGCGACTTGTCCTCAATCAACGCAGGTCCTCCATTGGGGAAAGCGACGTCACTGGACTGTTTCGGCCCTTGGGCCATTCAATTTACCATCCAGGACCGCAACAGGTCATAGAGGCTCTCAAGAGATCACTTCGTGAAGCTTAGCCCGGAATCTTCCGGGGTGTCGCCGGCGAGTCTGAAGGTCATGTGACGGGGGTCGGTCCAGCTCACGCGACCGGCCATCACCGGTCCCTTGTCCTGGGCGAGGGTGAGCAGCCCTTGGCCGTAGGTCGAAGAGCCGCCGAAGCTATGCGCCTTGCCTTTCTGAGTGACCTGCCAGGTGAATTGCCCGGTCGGCAGAATGGACAGGCGGATCGAGGTATCGGGGGTGGGATTGGCTGTCCAGGTCCCGTCGATCGTCGCCCCGGCCGGAGGGGTTGCATCGGCTGGCACGGCCGCGGGGGCCGAGCTTGGGGTTGCCTTCTCGGTTGGAGGTTCGAGTTGACGAAGCAGCTTTGCCGAGAGGGTGTCGCTGGGCATCAGCTTCACCACCTGCTTGTATTTGGCGGCCGCCGCGTCGGTAAAGCCCCCGGTCAGGTAGTGGTAGGCGAGGACGAATCGTGCGGCGGCAGAGCCGGCATTGGCGTTGCAGTAGCTTTCCAAAGCTCGAAGCTGGGTGGTGTACGGGTCCGGGCCGGGATAGAGCGAGATCAGCGTGGTCCAGTCCCAGCCTGGTCCGACCGACAGCACGGCGTAGATCGAGGCGGCGGCATCATCGTAACGGCCCAGCGCGAACAGGCAGAGGCCACGGAACTCGTGGAGAGCCGTATCGTTGGGCGCGGTCGCGAGGGCCTCGTTGGTGAGCTTCAAGGCCTGATCGTAGTGGCCCTGCTTGAAGGCGTCTCGCGCGGTGTCGAACGTGCTCATGGCCGGCGCGGCCACGGCCTCTTCGGGAGGTGCGGACATCGTGTCGATGGGTTGCGAGTAGTCGTAGGGGGCGGCCATCGCCGGCTGCTCCGAGACCACGGCGGGCGCTTCGTAGTAGGGGTTGGCGTACGACGTGTAGCCCATGTTATAGAGTCCCGACCCGAATCCCCAACTCGTCAGACCCCAGGCCAGACCGGTGGTGAGACCGATGCCCCAGGCGGCCCAACCGGGATTGCGCCAACCCCATCCGCCGTGGCCATTCCAGTAGCCGTGGACCCAGCCTGCGTGGTAGGCGCCGAAGGCGTTGTAGCCGTAAGGCCGGGCGGCGGAGACGCCGAAGCCCTTGGCGGCGAAAGCCCCGCCGGGGCCAACTCCGGCCACGCCGCGCTCGCCGGCTCGGACAGCGCCCCCCGGACCAACTGCGGCCATGCCCCGCTCGCCGGCTCGGACGGCGCCCCCCGGACCAACTGCGGCCACGCCGCGTTCCCCGGCTCGGAACGCGCCGCCTGGGCCCGATCAGACGGCACCGCGCTCGCCAGCGCGAACGGCGCCCCCTGGGCCGACAGCGGTCGCCGTCCGAGATCCACCGGCCACGGTTCCCCGCGGCCCTGACGCGACTCCGACGCTCGAACGGCCGCCGACCGCGTTCCCGTACGGCCCGACGACGCCACCGGCCTGTCCTACCTTGGTGGCCGTTTGTCCGCCGGGCGTCGTGACCTGCGCGCCGCCGACAGCTCGACCCGCCCCACCGCCGTAAGGACCTTTGACCCCGGCCCCCGCAGCCCCGTAGTCGATGGTCGTCCCCCGTTGCGTGGTGTAGGAACCCGACCGCGACCCGTGCCCGGCGCTCGCGCCGCTGCTGTAGCCCGAGGAGCCGACGCGACTGGTCGAACTGTATGAGGGGGTACGGCTATACGACGTCCCGCCGGCTCGAACGCCACCATAGCTGGCGCCACCGCCGCGGTACCCGCCTCCGCCATAGCTGGCACCACCGCCCTGGAAGCCACCTCCACCGAAGCCTCCGCCACCGCCTCGGAATCCACCTCCACCTCCGCCGCCGCGTCCTCCAAAGCCCCGGCCGGACGCGTCTTCTCCGGAGTAGACCACTGCCAGGAAGGCACACATCAGGATCAGCGTGAATTTGCGGGTCATTGCGGGCTCCTTGTATTGGACGTGGGGGGACCACCAGACGGCGAGCCCGGCCTTGGCGGCACGCGAACCAGCGTGTAGGAAAGTTCGTCGGGGATCAACTCGTCTCCGATCACTCGATCGGTCGAGGTCCACTGCACGAGGTCCGGACGCTCTCTCGTCATCGTATTCGTGGACGAGGCGGTCTTGCCCTCAGGCTGAATGCCCGTGTGCTTGACGATCCAACGCTTGCCGTCGCCGGTCCAGCGCCCCTCACCAAAGCCACCGGCAGAGTCGAACTCCCAGGACCTGATCTGGCGAGCCAGCGGGTCCCAGCCGATGCGCTGGGAAACCGAGAGCACGGGCTCCCCCTCGCGTTGGACCGTGAACGATCGAAGCAAGTAGTTGCCATCGTCCGACCAACGGCAGTTGAGCCGAACGACGGAATCCTCCCCTTCGTCGACCCACTCGCCGATCATCCATTCCAGATCCTTGAGCCGTTCGTGCGGCGGGATCAAGGGATCGGGATTATCTTGGACGCTCGAGACCAGCCAGCGACCGTCGCGCTTGACGTAAACGACCGTGTACAGGCGGGAGTGGGGTGCTCCCTCAGCGGGCGTCACCACGGACCGGCCTTCCTCCTGGGCGACGTCGGGGCTGATCGATCGGATCGCGAAAATCTCGAGGCTGATCTTCGCGTCTTTATCGCTGGCGAACAGTTGGGCGAAACCCTGCTCGATGACGTCTCGGCCCTGATAGTGATGCCCATCGATGTCCACGACCTCGGCGTCTTCGGTGAAGTGCGCCGCGATGGCTTTGCTGTCCCCCTTGTTGTAGTCGCGAACGAACCCTTCCTCAAAGGTGCGGATCGCCTGTTCCACTTCGGACAGGGCCGCGGGAATTGCTGGCTCTGCGTCTGTAACGGCCCTGGCCGCTTCCTTCTCGGACTGGTCTGCCTGAGGCCGGGGCGCGGCGGGCCCCCCCGCTCGCGGCTGGTCCGGTTCGCCCCTACTCTGAAGTTCTGAAAGGGTTCCGACCAGCAGCACCAAGGTGAGCGGAGCCGCAACCCCCAGCGCGGTTCGAGAACGCATGAGTCCACCACTCTCCCCTGGCAACGGATCGAAATCGGTAAGCCGACCACGCTCAGGAGACGGCGTGACCGGAAATCCCAGCCTCCATGGACTCGGCCAGGATCGAGACCCAGAGACCCGGGACGGATGGCGAGAGATGTTGATGCAGACGAGCTGCAAGAACGAAATCCTGACCATGCCATAGGTGGCATGGCGTTGGGTAAAATTGCCGATGTGTATGGATTGTCAGTGGAAAGCCAGCCCAATACTAATCGGAGGCAGCGCGGCCTTCAAGCCCCCGCGAAGATGGCCTCATTGGCGGATTGCCGGCATCACGGTCGTTCCCAACGGCCGGCGCCCGCTTCGAATCACGGAACCTGCTCACGTTTACCTTCACGGCGTGAGGCCGCGCCGGTGTGAGCGTTGTCCAAACGCCTTCGAAAAACGGGCCAGCCAAGACCTTGGCTCTGTTTCGCCCGGGTGGCGGGCCGGTGTGAAGCGAGGCGCGGGGCCGCAGATGCGATCCAGCACGACTGGATGAAGCAGGAGAGGGATACGATGCTCGGGCTTCTCAAGAGACCGTAGCGGCTGAGAGGCGACCGGGGCCGGGCGCCTCTGTCGAGCCATCAATGGGCCCTGGCCACCCGGGGAGCGAGGCCCGCGAAAGAAAGGACGCTTCCGAAACCAACTCTGGGCCCAGCTATCGTCGTCAAGACCACCGATCGGAGATTCCGCGCGATGATTCGCGATGGGAGAGAAGGCCCACATCCGTTGCCGAACTTGCAGCACGTGTGCGGGTGTTCCGCGGCCACCTGATTCGTCAGGGGCCTGGCCGTTTCATTCGAGGGCCGGCCTGGATTTCACCAAACCGTGCCTGGTCATCGAGAGAACATGGTGGCTGATGCAGGTCGCTTCGGGCAGACTGGCTGGCCTGCGCGATCTGTGCTGGGGAATGCCGACCCTTGCCTCGAAGCGGGCGTCGAGGTGGAGGGGATTCTTGACTTGAAGTGATGAGCACCACCGTTTCCATGGAGCTGCTGTCATGCGAACTCGAGCCGCAGTCTTGTACGAAGGCGGAAAGCCAGGACCTTATGCGAGCTCGTCGCCGCTTGTGATCGAAGATCTCGAGCTCGATCCTCCTGGAGAAGGCGAAGTGCTGGTCGAGCTCGTCGGCGCGGGGTTGTGCCACTCCGACCTGTCGACGATCAACGGCTCTCGGCCCCGGCCAGTGCCCATGGTGCTGGGGCATGAGGCGAGCGGGATCGTGCGTGAGGTTGGGCCGGCTGTTGCCGGGTTGAAGGTCGACGATCACGTGGTCTTCTCGTACGTACCGATGTGTGGGCGGTGCCTCTGCTGCGCCACCGGCCGTCCCGCGCTCTGCGAAGCGGGCGCCGCCGCGAATGCCGCCGGCACTCTGCTTGGCGGCGGGATCCGTTTCCGCAAGGCGGGCGCACGGGTCCTGCATCATCTTGGCGTCTCCGGCTTCTCGCAGTACACCGTTGCGGCTCAGGAGTCGTTGATCAAGATCGATCGTTCGGTGCCACTTCAGACCGCGGCCCTGTTTGGCTGCGCGATCCTCACGGGCGTTGGTGCGGTGACGAACACCGTGAAGGTGGCCCCCGGAGAGTCGGTGGCGATCTTCGGGTTGGGTGGGGTCGGCCTCAGTGCCGTGATGGGCGCAAGACTCGCCGGCGCGTTTCCGATCATCGCCGTGGACACATTGCCGGCCAAGTTCTCGTTGGCGCGAAAACTGGGCGCGCACCACACGATCGATCCGACTGCCGACGATGTGGTTTCACGGGTCGCCGACCTGACTGGCGGCGGTGTTGATTTCGCCTTCGAGGCGGTCGGCAACGCTGCGGTTCTGGCGACCGCTTACGATTGCGTCCGGCGTGGGGGGACGGCCGTGAGCGTCGGCCTGCCGCACCCGGATCAGCGACTTTCGATTCAGGCCGTTTCCCTGGCCGCCCAGGAGAAGGGCCTCCGTGGCTCATACATGGGTTCGGCGGTCCCCCGACGCGATATCCCTCGATTGATCGGACTCGCGCAGAGCGGTGCGCTTCCCGTAAACGAGCTGCTCAGTCCCTCGATTTCGCTTGAAGAAATCAACGTCGGATTCGATCGGCTCGCCGAGGGATTGGCGATTCGCCAACTTATCCAGTTCGACCGCGGCTCCTCTCTTCCATGATGCCACGAACCTTCATGATCGTCTCCGTGTCCGAGGTGAGATGAAGGCATGGTGACGGGCCGAAACACCGGATCGCGATAGTCCTGAAGTGAATCGCCTTGGGTGCCGGGGGGCCGAAGACGCACTCCAGACACCTGGACCCTTTTGTCGCTCGAACGTTCCGAGTCGGGCAGGCTTGTTAGCTCACGGAGCGATTGGTGCGGTCAATTCGTTGTGTTGCTATGCGATGAAAATTGAGAAGTGAATGAGGCTTGCCATGCGGAAATTTCGAAGTTGATTCGATTCCAGTCATTCATCTCCTGAGGCTGTCGTCTTGAAAACGACCGCTCGAAGGGATTTGAAGGGCAAGTCCCTCTCTGTGTTATGGGGAAGGTTGCCAGAGTGGTAATGGGTCGGCTTGCTAAGCCGAAGCCGGGGGAAACCCCGCGGACGTTCGATCCGTCCACCTTCCGTTTTCTCGGGCCACCGGAGTTGGCGGGCCGGGCCATGCCGTGGGCCGGCCCGGTCGGGCTGCGCCGGTGGTTTTCTCCACGAGAGTTAGCCGTCTGCGGTTGCTTCGTCGAAGAGACGCATGGCGAGCAAGCCGTTCCCAACCGCACCGCCCGCACGAAGCGCCGCGGCAATGAACACGGTTTCTGCGATCTCCTCGCGGGTCGCGCCGGCCTCTACGGCGTTCTTCACGTGCGAGTCGATGCAGTAGGCGCACTGAGTGGTCAGCGCCACGGCGACAGACATCAACTCTCGATATTTTGCAGGAATGACTCCGTCTTTACGTTCTGCCGTGTATTTGAGGTTGAAGAACGCGCTCGCCTCT
>Ga0182739_1003494_pt1 | contig 13707 bp, 10 predicted proteins | sample eDN5th30CBELigBY_FD_128873 | JGI IMG/M metagenome (GOLD analysis project Ga0182739, IMG submission 128873) | Enriched backyard soil microbial communities from Emeryville, California, USA - eDNA 5th pass 30_C BE-Lig BY (version 2) (version 2) | ecosystem: Environmental > Terrestrial > Soil >... | reverse complement strand
CCGACCCGCCTGGGAGCCACCGTGTACGGACTGCCGGAACTGTTCGCCGGGGAGATTCCCAATCAGTCGCTGATTGCGAATCCGGGCTGCTACACCAGTACATCGATTCTCGGACTGGCCCCCCTGCTGATGGCCCGGCTGATCGAGCCCGGCGGAATCATCGTGGATGCCAAGAGTGGTGTTTCCGGAGCGGGACGAACTCTCAAAGTCGAAACGATGTACAGCGAATGCAATGAAAGTTTTTCCGCGTATGGAGTCGGCAATCATCGGCATACGCCGGAGATCGAACAGATTCTGAGCCGTGCCAGCGGGCAGAAGGTGGACATCATTTTCACGCCTCATCTGGTGCCCATGGATCGTGGAATTCTGGCGACGATTTATGCAACCCCGACCCGGGAGGTCACACAGGATGAGGTGCTGCAGACGTTGCGGGATTTCTATGCGGACAAACCGTTCGTGACGGTCGTCGATCATCTTCCCCGGACGAAGGATGTGGCCTGGACAAACTACTGTCAGATCACTGCGCGGGTCGTACGGGGAAAAGTTCTGATCTTCTCCGTGCTGGATAACCTGATCAAAGGGGCCAGTGGCGTTGCGGTGCAAAACTTCAATCTGATGTACGGCTTCGACGAACGGACAGCATTGCTGTAAGCTGATGTCAGCCCCGGGCGGGCGGAGATGTCTGGAGCCTGTGCCGGAAGGCGCATTCACAGTGGATCTGCCGCGTTCCGTCGCGCGGCGGATGGCGTTTGATCCATGACGGTTGTTGCAGGTTCTTGAGACCAGTTTGGTCTTTGTTCGATCACACTTGGTCTTGGATTCCTTGTCTTTCACCAGGAACCACGTGAGACACCATTGGCAACTCCGCTCTGGAGTTCGATCGACAGGAACTGAAATGTCAGACCGACAGCAGGACCACTACGAACAGGAAAAAGCGGCGGTTCTCAAATTGAGGGAAAGCCGTGACCGCATTCGTGCGGAACTGGCAAAAGCCATCGTCGGACAGGACGATGTGATCGAACAGGTGTTGGTCGCACTGCTTTCGGGCGGTCATTGTCTGATCACCGGCGCGCCCGGTCTGGCGAAGACGCTGCTGGTCAAGTCCGTCGCTCAGTTGTTTCATCTGCGATTCCAGCGGATTCAGTTCACTCCCGACCTGATGCCGGCGGATATTACCGGGACCGAGATCCTGCAGGAGTCGGGTGATGGTGGGCGGAATCTCAAGTTTGTTCCCGGCCCGGTTTTTGGCAATGTCGTGCTGGCCGATGAGATCAACCGGGCTCCTCCCAAAACACAGGCGGCCCTGCTCGAAGCCATGCAGGAACATCAGGTGACGGCCGCCGGACAGCGTTACCCGCTGGACGCTCCGTTTTTTGTGCTGGCCACTCAGAACCCCATCGAAATGGAAGGAACCTATCCGCTGCCAGAAGCGCAGTTGGACCGGTTCATGCTGAACGTGGTCGTGAATTATCTTCCGATTTCGGATGAAATCACAGTCGTGGAACGCACGACGTCCCGTTCTGCTGAACCGATTCAGGCGATTTTCTCCGGCGAGGACGTCCTGAGTTTTCAGGAGGTGGTGCGGAGTGTCCCGATTGCCCGCGAACTGGTGGAATATGCGGTCCGCATTGCGGCGGCCAGTCGTCCGGGGCAGCCGGATTGTCCGGATTTCGTGACCCGGTTTGTGAACTGGGGGGCAGGCACTCGTGCTTCGCAATACCTGGTGCTGGCGGCGAAGGCTCGGGCACTGCTGCAGGGACGTTCGCATGTTTCCGTTGATGATCTCGAAGCGAATGCTGCGGGAGTGTTGCGGCATCGCATCCTGTTGAATTACAAGGCGGAGGCCGAAGGTCTGCGTGTGGAATCGCTGATCGGCCAACTGCTCGAATTCGTCAAAAGCTCCAGTTCCCTGCCCCGTTCCTGATCCCGGTCCCGCTTCGCCATGCGTGCTGTCGTGCAACGTGTTCTTTCCGCCCGTGTGGATGTGGCAGATGAGGTGGTCGGAGAAATCGGTCCTGGATTACTGGTCTTTCTCGGGATTTCCGTTGACGATACGCCGGACGATGTCGTTTACATGGCGGATAAAATCTTCGGGCTGCGGATCTTTGAAGACGATGCGGGAAAGATGAATCTTTCGATCGAGCAGTCTGCGGGCAGCCTGCTGGTGGTCAGTCAGTTCACCCTTTATGGGGATTGCCGGAAAGGACGTCGTCCATCCTTTATTGAAGCGGCTCGGCCGGAAATCGCCCAGCCGCTGTACCAGAGCTTTCTGGCGGAGTTACGCGGGCGCGGGCGTCCGGTGGAGACGGGAGTCTTCCAGGCGGAGATGGCGGTCAGCCTGGTGAATGACGGTCCGATCACCTTGCTGCTGGACAGCCGGAAGCAGTTTTGACGTCGAGTGGGAGAGGTGGGGGAAACAATGGATTTTCTGGGGTTGAAAGATAAGTCGGTCCTGGTGATGGGCGTCGCCAATCGCAAAAGCATTGCCTTTCAGATCGGGCAACTGCTGACCGCTGCCGGTGCCGATGTCCTTTATTCAGTCCGCAGCGCAGCCCGCGTGGAAAGCCTGCGGAAACTGGTCGGCGCGTCCGCTCCCATTTATATTTGCGATGTGGAACATCAGTCCCAGATTGATGCACTGCGGGAACAGGTGTCGCGGGATCGGACGCAGTTGCATGGTCTGGTTCATTCCATCGCGTTTGCGGATTATTCGTCCGGCTGGCTGCCGTTTCACGAGACTCCCCGCGAGGCATTTCTGCAGGCGGTGAACATCTCCTGCTTCTCGCTGATGGCGGTTTCCAATGCGTTGCGGGATCTGCTGGACCCCGAGCACGGGAGTGTCGTGACGATTTCCATCTCCACCACGCGGATGGCAGCGGAGAACTACGGCTACATGGCCCCGGTGAAAGCCGCTCTCGATTCGTCCTTATGCTTTCTGGCCAAGTCGTTCTCGAACTTTTCCAGAATCCGCTTTAATGCGGTCTGCCCCGGATTGCTGAAGACGTCCGCCTCTGCCGGAATTCCGGGCTATGTCGATTCCTATCTGTTCGCGGAGCAGGCGACGCTGCGACATGCCGCCGTGCGGACGGACGAAGTGGCCAATGCCGCTGCCTTTTTGCTGAGTCCCCGTTCATCGGGAATGAATGCCCAGGGGCTCGTGATCGACGCGGGGATGGCAGTGAACTATTTTGATCGGGGACTGGTGGAACGTCACGGCTGAACATCCCGGAGAGGATGACTGTTCCCGGAACGCCGGATTTCTGAACACCGGGTTTCTCTTCTTTTTGAAAGAGCATTGCAGCATGCCCCCCCTGCCCTCATTTCTTCAGTTACACGAAGAGGATTGCGTCGTGCTGGCGCGGGTCACCGCTCCTGCAGGGACTGTCTGGGAATCAACCGATGGATCGATGCGCGTCATCGCCCGTGAGCGGATCGACCTGGGACATAAAATGGCGATTCGCCCCATTGTCCGGGGACAAGCGATTCTCAAATTTGGCCAGCCGATGGGGTTCGCCACGACGGACATTTTTCCGGGAGACTGGGTGCATTCCCAGAACGTGGGACTGGAAGAGACCGCCCGCCATTATGAGTTCGGGACTGCGGTCCGGGAACTTCCTCCCGTCAATGATCAGCGGACTTTTCAGGGCTACCTGCGGGCTGACGGTCGGGCGGCCACACGCAACTACATTGCCGTCGTCACAACCGTGAACTGTTCGGCCACATCCGCGAAATACATCGTCAACGCGTTCGACCGGTCCCTGCTGAACGATTTTCCCCACGTCGACGGATTGATTGCCCTCACGCATAAATCCGGGTGCTCGTTTGCCTATGGTGGTGCGGATCATCAGCAACTGGCACGCACGCTGGCGGGATATGCGCGGCATCCCAATATCGGGGCCTACCTGTTGCTGGGGTTGGGCTGCGAAACCGGACAGGCCGGCTTTCTCGATGAACATTACGGACTGGTGCAACTCGGGCACGCTGGTTCCTCTTCGCAGCGACCGCTGATGATGAACATTCAGGACATGGGAGGCGTCCGCAAAACCGTTCAGCGGGGAATTGACGTCCTTCGGGAACTGCTTCCGGATGTGAATCGCGTGCAGCGGGTTCCCATTCCGGTCTCGGAACTCATTCTGGGGACCAACTGCGGCGGCAGTGACGGTTCCAGTGGAGTGAGTGCGAATCCCGCCCTGGGTGTGGCCAGCGACCTGCTGGTGGCTCGGGGAGGAACCAGTATTCTCGCGGAAATTCCCGAAATCTATGGAGGCGAACATCTGCTGACCCGCCGCGCCGTTTCCCGGGACGTCGGAGAAAAGCTGCTGGAACGGATTCACTGGTGGGAAGACTATGCTGCGAAATTCGGCGGGACCATCGATAATAATCCTTCCGTCGGCAACAAGGCGGGGGGCCTGACGACAATCTTCGAGAAGTCGCTGGGGGCCATTGCCAAGGGGGGAACCGCTCCGCTGCGGGGGGTCTATGACTATGCGGAGCTCGTCCGGGAAAAAGGGTTTGTCGTCATGGACACCCCCGGAAACGACGCCGCTTCCGTCACCGGCCTGGTCGCCGGCGGGGCGAATGTCGTCGTTTTTACCACCGGGCGGGGAAGCTGTTTCGGGAGCAAACCCGTTCCCACACTGAAGGTCTCGACCAATACGCCGATGTATCGCCGGATGGAAGACGATATGGACATGAACGCCGGCACCATTCTCGACGGAGAAAAGACCGTGGAAGAAGTGGGGCAGGATCTTTTCGAAGCCATCATCGAGATGGCCAGCGGAAAGAAAACCAAGAGCGAGGAACAGGGGATCGGGGATGAAGAATTCTCTCCATGGGTTCCCGGTCCGGTATTCTGACGCAATCCGCAGGCGTTCCCATCGATCAGATGCTGTCGGCAATGTGCCGGAACGTCGCTGCCATGGTATGAATCCATTCAAGCCTGCCGGGAACGCTGAAGAAATCGGATGATCGGGTTATTGAAGGCTGTTAAAGATTTCACACGCAGGATTCCGTTCAGGGAAAGTTGCAGATCGACGGTGCGGGCGATACGCTGAAGCGTATGAGCTCAAAAAATCCCGCACAACCTGCTGACGATAACGTCGAATCTCTCGCACAACATCTGTTGGGGATCGATCTGAACGCGAACGATGATTTCGGCGAGCCGCTCGATGTGGACGGCCTCGGACTGGACGATCTGGGATTCGGTCCCTCCCCAGCCGCCTCGTCCACAACCTCTGATGCTGCCTCGTCTTCCGTGTCCGAATCGGCTCCGGAAGAGGCCGAATCACGCGACGATGATCCATTGGCCTGGATCGTGAAAGCTGCCAAGACGCCCTCTGAACCGGCGCCGGCTCCAAGCTGGGATGACGATGACGACGACGATTTCGGCGGCGGGCTGATTGATGATCTGGAAGAAGACATTCCGGTCGCTCGCCCTGTTGTCAGCCGCCCTGTGCCCAGTGAACCGGCCCGGGAACGCCCGAAACCGGTGAAACGTGCTCCAGTCGAAAATGCCGTTACGGACGACGACGATGCGGAAGAACCCTCTTCTTCGGCATCGGAAGTCGTGCACGATGAATATTGGGATGCTCTGGAAGGCTGGAACGGCTGGGAAGAAAAACCGTCGGAATCGGCTTCGACCGGTCGGGCTGAGCCGCGTGGTCGGGGAGACCGTGGTGATCGGGGACCGCGTCGAGGGTCACGCAGAGAGGCCCCTCGGCGCCCCGAACGGAGTTCAGAGCCGCGATCACGGGACGCGTCCAGCCGCGAAGAGCCGGTGGAAGAAGTTCGGTCGGCTCCGGAATCTCGCGAGTCGTCCCGAACGGAGAAAGGGAGTTCCCGCCGTGAGCGCCCTGCTCGTGAGCCGCGTGAACGGCGTTCGCAGGAACGCAGCGAAAAGAAGCCGGCGCGGGAAGCACATTTTGCTGATGAAGACGCAGCCGAAGAAGTTCGTCCTGCCCGGCCGCAGTCCGGAGACCGTTCTCGGTCCCGAACGGATCAAGGTGAGCGAAGCGCATCCCGCGAAGAACAGCGGCCTTCCCGCGAATCGCGTCGCCCGGAAGGGCGGACGCAGCGCAGCCGCCCGGAACGTCAGCGTCCGGTAGAAGAGCCTGCTCCTCCGGCAGCGGCTCTCGACATCGAAGATGACGACGATTTCGGCGGCGGAATTCTCAGTGAGAAAGCTCCGATCCGGGAAAAACAGCGTCCCAAGCGGCCTGCGGCACGTCGTCCTGCCCCGGTGGATGACCATGAAGATGACCATGAGGATGACATGGATTTCGGCGGGGAACTGCTGCATGACGATGAGGAATCGTCCGAGCAGGTCTCCTCGCACAGCGAGTTTGAAGACGATTTTGGTGATGACGATTTCGGCGGCGGACTCGCCATTCCGGCGACGGAGCCACAGAAGCAGCCTCGCCGCCGTCCGCCGCGTCAACGTCGTGCAGCCGTTCCGGAAGCTCCGCGTGCCCCGCAGGGGACTGCCCGTCCGACTCGTGCTCGCAATGCAGGCACGGAGGAGGAGGAGGATTCACCACCAGTCAAACACTATGAAGACGTTCCCACTTGGGAGCACGCGATTTCTCTGCTGGTGAAGAAGACCGGTCGGAGTTCCGGAGGACGCCGCAGCAACGGAAATGGAAATCGTGGAGGAGACAGTCGCCGCCGTAGCGGAGGCCAGCGTCAAGGTCGGCGGGGGCATGGTTCTGATTCCCGTCACGACGGTTGATCTCGCCTTCTTCTTTGAATAAACAGCAATCCAAGGATCAGTCGTTCAGGCGGCTGGTCCTTTTTTGTGTTCTTCCTGTTGCAGTCAGGTTCATTCTGCAGCCTGCTCCGGAAGACGAATCGAGGAGTCGGGAATTTTTTTCTGACCAGGATTCGTTTTCGCGGGAACGTGATCCCCCTGCCCTGTTTGCCCATGCGGCGGGACCGTACTTTCGTGATCCAGATCCGCCCTGCGGGATGCCAGGATCGTGCCTTGTCTCCGCCGCAATCACACGGAGGACGCGAACGGTGATTGGAATCCGGCACAATGGTGAGCGGCTCCTTTCATCAGGTGGGATCTTTTCAGAGCAATTTGTTCCATTGCATGCCAAGGTATCAGTCATCATTAAAACTGATACGAAGAGTTTGACATGTCGCATGGGATTATTATGATTAGGCTTCCTTTGATGCGTTCGCTTTCCTGCGAGCAGCTTGCCTTTTCATGTCATACGCAAGCAAGTGACGGCGGTTTACCGCATGAGCATCCGTCGAATCGCCTGTGGAATACTGAAGACTCATTTTGCAATCGATCTGAACAGGAACTTCTAACACAGCCCCTCTCTGTTTCTCAAAGGACATGTTTCGTCCGTCTCTGGCACATTTCTGCTTTCCGGCAACTTTTCGTGGCCATTCAATGATTCCCTCCGACTTGTTTTGAAGGAAATGGTCGTATGAGATTCTATTCTGTCAACATTATTGTCGGGCAATCATTACCACATCCACCCCCCAGAGTGCTGCTTCGGCGGAATCACTTTTTGTCAACCGGATCTCGTGCAGTTCATCGACCGGCATTTACGCTGATCGAGCTTTTGGTGGTGATCGCCATTATTGCCGTGTTGATTGCCTTGCTTCTGCCAGCAGTTCAGCAGGCCCGGGAAGCAGCCCGGCGTTCGCAGTGTAAAAATAATCTGAAACAGCTCGGGCTGGCACTTCACAACTATCACGACACGCACAGAGTCTTCCCGCCCGGAAGTATCGTGGATAGCCCGACGACAGGAACGGACTGGTGCATTTCCGGAGGAGGAACCACGCTCACCAAGACCCGGGCTCCCTGGACCGTGATGATTCTTCCGTATCTGGACGAAGCGCCGCTGTATCATGCGTTCGACCTCGGGCAGGGATTTCCCACGACCAGCAACACGCCCGGGGCTGCGACCAACAATACCCTGTCAGAAAAATCCCTGTCCAAGTTGCAGTGTCCTTCCGATCCCAATTCCGGGGCCGGGGTTCCCAATAACAATTATTACGGTGTCCAGGGAGGAGGCAGTACTCCCAATTGTAAAAAGTCGACTGGGAACCGGCTGTTCTATATCAATGGAATCCTTTGCGTGAACTCCAAAAACAGCACCGCGCAGGTGACGGATGGGACGTCGAATGTCTTCCTGCTGGGCGAAACCAGGTATCACCTGACGCCGACAGGGCGTCCGGACAGTATCCACTTCTCCTGGGCCACGGGGACTCTGCTGAATACTTATGCTGCTCCCTGGAATACCGCTGCTGCCAAGGAGCAGATCAATTCCATCAAGGGAGATGGCGGGACGGTCGACACGCTGGAGATGGCCACCCGCTTGTTTGGCAGTACGCATGTCGGCGGGTGCCACTTTGCATTAGCAGATGGCTCGGTGCATTTCGTCAGTGAAAACGTCGACCTGAACACCTATCGCCAATTGGGAGCCATGAATGACAGCGCTCCCGTCGGCGGGTTGCCGTAACAGGTTCGCGGTTTCCGCTTGAGTTGGACCGGTTGGTCTCCCGGGAAGAACGGGAACTTCCGTCTCCATCGGGGGAGGCAGGCCTGGATTTGGTCAGAGATCGTCATTCGTTGTCAGGTGGAAACAAGAGATGGGATGTCGCAGTGGTGGTGGGAAATTCTGTGCGGTGCTTTTGGTGCTGCTGATCCTGGTGGGCTGCCGGGCCAAAACAGATGGCCCGGAGCGATACGAATTAACGGGAACCGTTACCTATCTTGGAAAGCCTGTTTCCACAGGTACGATTATGTTTGAGCCTGATTTCGAGAAAGGGAACTCCGGCCCCGGCAGCTATGCTGTTATTCAAAACGGGAGCTATCGGACAGAACCGGATAAAGGGATTGTCGGCGGTCCATACCTGGCACGTATTCAAGGGTATGACGGGGTCTCCTATTCCGATGCGGAAGGGGTGCACGAAGCGGGACGCCCTTTGTTTCAGGAGCAGACCATTTATTTTGACGCGCCCCAAGAAAATTCCACACAGGACCTGGTTGTCGAGATCGCAGGTCAGAAAAAATGAATTGTCGCTGAACAGACCCGTGCCCGGTCAGGGGGTGGTTTAGGGGTGCGTTCTCGCAACACGTCCTCCGTTGTCGGACTTGACGTGAAGACCTCCCCAAAATTTCAGAGTGGACGAAGGACCAGTTTGGTCTTTGTTCAATCACGCACGGCCTTGAAATCCCTGTCTTATCTCAGGATCGACGTGAGACACCAGTTGCGGTTTCGCTGTTCAACGTCCGTGTCTCTTCAGCGATGAGAATCCACAGTCTGCAAGCGGATTGGAATCTGTTTTGTCGGCGACTCTCAAAAACGGAAGCCTTGAGAGAATTCGTGTTGAACCTTTTTTTATCGCCTGCGTCCGAAGTATCATGTGAGACTCTCCGAATTCGTTTCTCTCGCGATGGATCGAGCGATAGATGAGCCAGTCGGCCCCCTCCCTTGCCCTCCCCAGCAGTCCTTCCGTTGATTCGCCGCTGGGCATTCAGCGGACCGCCATGGGGATTCTGCTGGCCATCAGTGCATCGCATCTGCTGAATGACACACTGCAGTCTTTGCTGGTGGCGATTTATCCGATTCTGAAAGAGTCCTACCATCTGTCCTTTCGGGATATCGGGCTGATCACGCTGACGTTTCAGTTGACGGCGTCGATGTTGCAGCCGCTGGTTGGTCTGTATACGGATCGGCGTCCGCGTCCGTATTCGCTGGCGATTGGAATGGGGGCCACGCTCGTCGGGCTGATGATGCTCTCGCAGTCGGGCAGCCTGCAGATGATTCTGATCTCGGCGGCGCTGGTGGGGCTGGGGTCTTCCGTGTTTCATCCGGAAGCATCCCGCATTGCACAGATGGCATCGGGCGGGCGACATGGTTTTGCGCAGGCCCTGTTTCAGGTGGGAGGGAATTTCGGCAGTTCGCTGGGGCCGTTGCTGGCAGCCTTGATTGTCGTGCCTCGCGGACAGGGGGCGATTGCCTGGTTTGCGATTCTGGCACTCGTGGCGATTGGACTGCTGACGCGGATCGGGATGTGGTATCAGCAGCGACTGGAGACGATGCGCCGGACGAAGAAAGCGGTCTCGCTTTCAGGGCATCTTCCGCTGCCACGTGGCAAGCTGGCCTTTACCCTGTTCATTCTGGTCGTGCTGGTGATTTCGAAATACTTCTACCTGGTCAGCCTGACCAACTATTACACGTTCTACCTGATCGAGCGCTTTCACGTGTCGGTGGAGATGTCGCAGTATTGTCTGTTTCTCTTCCTGTTCTCGGTGGCGGCCGGCACGATTGCTGGAGGGCCGTTGGGAGACCGTTTCGGCCGGAAAATTGTGATCTGGTTTTCGATTCTGGGAGCCGCTCCATTTTCGCTGGCATTGCCGTATGTCGGCCTGGGATGGACGATTGCCCTTTCATCCATCATCGGCATGATTCTGGCCTCGGCCTTTTCCGCAATTCTGGTTTTTGCCCAGGATCTGATGCCGGGGAAAGTCGGTCTGGTCGCTGGGATGTTTTTCGGATTTGCATTCGGTGTCAGCGGCATTGCCTCCGCGGTGCTCGGGAAACTGGCGGACTCCACCAGCATTGAATACGTCTTCTTTCTGTGCAGCTTCTTCCCGCTGGCGGGGCTTGTCACCGGATTTCTGCCCAAACTTCATCATCCGGTCGAAACATCGTGAGAGCCGGCGACGATCTTTCTGAAAAAAGCCAGCCGCGAGCAAACTTGCCTGCGGCTGGCTTTCTGATTCGGGCGACCCTGCGGGGGCGGATCAGGACGGGGTTGGCTCCGTCGATTCCACGTTCTGGCCGGATCGATGGACTGAAAAGGGGCTGCTTCAGGTTTTGAAAGCACGCTGCAATTCTTCCAGGGCGGTATTTCCTTCCACGACTGCCCGCAGCCCTTCGGACTGGAACGACTGCATCTTCTCTGCCCGGGCAGCGGCGCGAATGGCTTTGGCGTCTCCCTGTCCGACGACCACCTTGCGAACCCCTTCGGTCATCTCCACGACTTCCAGCAGCGAGAGCTTGCCGAAGTAGCCCAGACCGTTACAGGTTTCACAGAAGTCAGCAGCATCCTTGGCTTCTTCGTCTTCCCGGGCCTGGGCTCCCTGAACAGCAGCGCGGTACAGGACACGGGTTTCTGGCGGTAGACCGAGTTTCTTCAGCAGCAGCGGATTGGGCCGATAGGCACGCCGACACTTTTTACACAGTTGACGAATGAACATCTGGCTGACAACCAGCTTGATCCGGTCGGCGACAAGCTGTGGATTTTTCAGCGACTGCGAGAGCCGCACGATGGCATCGGCGGCGTCACGGGCGTGGATGTCGCTGATCACGGCTGCCTTGGAGGAAAAATCCAATGCCGCCTGTGCCGTTTCCGGATCGTCGATCGGCTCGATGACCAGGACGTCAGCATCTTCACGCAGTGCCCGCTGCATGGTCTGGGTCAGGTTGTCTTCCGGCAAGGACGGAAACATCTTGACGTATGACAGCTCGCGGCCTCCAAGCGGATCGAGACAGTAGATCGAATACTGATAGGCATCGGTGCAGCGCATCAGGCCGATTTTCAGCGTCGTCAGTCCCGAGAATGGAGGACCGGCTGCGAGGACCAGCCCCGATCTTTCGGCACCCATCGCCCGGACTTTTTCGATAAGCGAATCGGGGAATCCGAGTTCACGGGGTTTTTCCAGTGCAGCCTTGGGATCGTAGGCCCGCAGGATGATTCGTTCCGCGCCTCCTTCCAAAGGCTGCGCGTTGATGCGCAGCTCGTAAGTTTTTCCTTTGTATTCCGCCTTGATGGCTCCGGCTTGCGGCTTGTTCCGGATCTTGATGTCCAGTCCTGCCAGCAATTTGAGCATCTGGCCGATGGCGAGTCCCTGCTGGGAAGGAAGCCGGGTGGGCGCAGTCGGAGCGCTGTCGATGGAGACCGTAGAGAGCACGACCTGCCCTTTGGGGTCCAGACGGAGCATGTCTGCACGGATCGCAAGTGCGTCGCTGACCAGTTGTTTCGTCGCAACCAGACCCGCCTGAACGAGTCGTGGATTGGCTGAAAGATCCGGGTTATTGCCGTTCATTGCCCCTTGGAACAGGACGAGTTCCTCTTCGTCATCTTCGTCCTTTTCCTTCGTTTTGGCTTTTGCATTACCGCGTCCGAATCCAAAGATCACAGTCACATCCTGTAAAATGCCCAGTTGACAAATCCACAACCCCTATTTTGGCAAAGCCCTTTCTAAAATCCAGTCCATTTGGCTGAGCCATCGGTTGAAAACCCCCAGAGAGATCACATCCGTGCTGAAACACCGGTTTTTCAGTTGTCGCGTCGCGAATTTCAGTCATGGAATTCATGTGCACTGTCTGGAATAAGTTGAAAGAAATCGTCTTCGATTTCGCTGGAATCCTTGAGGAAATCCGGGGCATTTCCGGCGTTGCCGCCTCTTTCTTCCGGAAGTGGGCCCATTTCGTATTTTCCGCATCTTTTCACTTTCGAAGTCGCTGTCGCATGACGTACAATGAAATGTTGATGGCTTACACATCGCATCAGGAGAGATTGCCCTTGTGCGAAGGAAATGTGTTATGTTGTTCAACTCCCGCCTGTAAACCACGCCAAGATCCCCCCCTGCCCTTGTGGCATGACCAGAATTCCATGAAGCGAATCACAATGTTCTTCGCGCACAAATGCCGGACTTTCAAGATCGCGACGACTTCGTTCTTCGCCGATTCGTGAATGTTCTGGCTTCGTGAGGACATGTGACATTCGAGAAGGACAGGTCGATGAATCGCATCCCTTTCTCAATCGCCGTTTTGTTTGCGTTCCTCTGGGCTCCCATAATTGCCCCGTGTGCGGAGTCCAAAGCCGGCGATTCCAAACAGGACGAGACCGCCACCGCGGGACGGACGCTGTTTGAAAAACAGATCCTGCCGGTCCTGGTGAAGACCTGTTATGAGTGTCATGCCAAAGGTGCGGACAGCATTTCCGGCGGCCTGGAACTCGACTCTCCCATTGGCATGCTGCATGGCGGAGAATCGGGAGCAGCGATTATTCCGCACGATCCGGAGAAGAGTCTGCTGATCCGGGTGCTCCGTCAAGAGAATGGTGTTTCCGCGATGCCACCCGACGGGAAGCTCACGGAAGAACAGATCGCTGCTTTTGTCGAATGGATTCGTCTGGGGGCCCCGGACACTCGCGAAACAACGGGGCGAACCGCCCGGGAAGAGCGTTTTGAAGAGGCCCGGCAACATTGGTCTTTGCAACCGCCCCGCGCGGGAGAGCCGCCGGCGGTGAAGCAGGCGGACTGGCCGCGAGGAACCATCGACAGGTTTGTGCTGGCCCGTCTGGAGCAGTCTGGGCTGGCTCCAGTAGCCGACGCCAATCGCCGCACGTTGATCCGCCGGGTATATTTCGACCTGATCGGTCTGCCGCCCACTCCTGCTGAAGTCGAACAATTTCTTGCGGACCAGTCCCCGTCCGCCCTGGAAAACGTGATCGACCGCCTGCTGGGTTCGCCTCAATTCGGGGAACGCTGGGGACGACACTGGCTGGACGGCGTGCGTTATGCGGAATCCAGCGGTCTGGAATTCAACTTCACTTATCCCCATGCGTGGCCGTATCGCGATTACGTGATCGACTCGTTGAATCAGGATAAGCCTTATGATGTCTTCCTGAAGGAGCAGATTGCCGGTGATCTGATGCCCCGCAGCGATCAGGATT
>Ga0182739_1003492_pt1 | contig 13713 bp, 12 predicted proteins | sample eDN5th30CBELigBY_FD_128873 | JGI IMG/M metagenome (GOLD analysis project Ga0182739, IMG submission 128873) | Enriched backyard soil microbial communities from Emeryville, California, USA - eDNA 5th pass 30_C BE-Lig BY (version 2) (version 2) | ecosystem: Environmental > Terrestrial > Soil >... | reverse complement strand
TGCCGAGTGGACGCGCGTGGACGAGATCCCGTTCGATGCTCAGTATCGGTTCATGGCTACGTTAAACCAGGTTCCGTACGGCCAAGCGGTCATTCTGGTCAAGGGAGCGCCCGAACGCCTGCTCGAAATGTGCTCACGGCAGGCTTGCGCTGCAGGCGAAGCTCCGCTGGACCGCGATTACTGGCATCACAGTATTGCTGCGGCCGCCGCTCAAGGCGAGCGCGTCCTCGGCTTTGCGATGAAACCGGCGCCCAAAACGGTCCACCGCCTGTCTTTCTCACACGTAGAGAAGGATCTGGTCTTCCTCGGCGTGATCGGGTTCATCGACCCCCCTCGTCCCGAGGCCGTTGCGGCCATTGCCGAATGCAGGTCCGCCGGGATCGGGGTCAAGATGATCACGGGCGATCATGCCGCCACGGCGGTGGCCATCGCGCAGCAGCTTGGGTTAGCTCAGAGACCCGCCGTGCTCACCGGGCGCGAGATCGACGACATATCCGATGACACCTTCGTGGCCGCAGTCACCGACACCGCGGTTTTCGCGCGCACCAGTCCTGAGCACAAGCTGCGAATCGTCCAGGCGCTTCAGTCTGACGGCGCTGTCGTCGCCATGACCGGGGACGGCGTGAACGATGCGCCCTCCTTGAAGCAGGCGGATGTCGGGATTGCCATGGGCCGCAAAGGGACCGAGGCCGCCAAGGAGGCCTCACAGATGGTCCTCCTTGATGATAATTTCGCGTCCATCGTTGCGGCGGTCCACGAAGGGCGGGTGGTCTACGACAACATCCGCAAGGTGACGGCCTGGACGATCCCGACCAACGGCGGCGAGGCGCTCACTGTGATCGCCGCCATCCTGTTCAACTTCACCATGCCGATGACCCCGGCGCAGATTCTCTGGATCAATATGATCCTCACTGTCACATTGGGACTCGTGCTGGCTTTCGAGCCGCCGGAGCCTAACGTGATGCGCCGTCCGCCGCGCCCGGCGAACGCGGGGCTGCTGTCGCGGTTCCTCGTCTGGCGGATCGTTTTCGTGTCTTTGGTCTTCGCCGTCGCCGCCCTCGGCGTGTTCTTCTACGCTCTGGGGCGCGAGCTTCCTCTCGATACGGCACGCACGATGGTGGTGAACACGATTGTCGTCCTGGAAATCTTCTATCTGTTCAACGTGCGCTACCTGCACATGACCTCGTTCACCTGGCAGGGGGCCCTCGGCACGCGGCCGGTCCTAATAGCCCTCGCAGTCGTCGTCATAGCTCAGTTCGCGTTCACCTATTTGCCGCCGATGCAAAAGCTCTTTTTGACAAGGCCTGTCGCGCTGATCGACGGATTGCTGATCGTCGCGGTCGCGGCGGGGGCAATGGCACTCTTCGAAGGAGAGAAACACCTCATGCGACGGGCCGGAGTTCTCGACGTATGATTTCGGTCGCGATGGAGCAAACAGCGTGAGCCGCCAAGCTTGGATGACAGGACCACCGAAAAGTCCTTCTCGCGACAGACCTCAGTCCGCGCTGTGACGACGAGCAGCAACTGCCAACCTGCATGCACCCGGCGCCGGTGTATTGAAGATGTTCTTGCTGTTCGCCCGACTGCGTCGTGAGCAAAAATAGGGCAACAAGCACAGCTCGCTCTGCATCTTGGTTGACAATGCGACCATGGAATCCGTTGGCGGAAGGTCAACGCCAGGAGGCTTGTTGAGCAGGTGTTCACCCCCATTCTGTCGCACCTATCCACCCAGCAATTTGATTTCTATCAATGCGCTCCTGGTCCACGCGGAGGCTCATATTCCCGGTCAGAGGCATGTCTGGCGCAAGTCACCGAACAAGCCATTTTCGCTGGCGCAAAAGGTGCCGCTCGCGGTGAAGGTCGAACCCGAATTTGAACTACTTCAGCAGGAGGATGAAATGTTCAGTAGCAAGTTTCTTATGGCCAGCTGTGTGACGCTTCTCCTTATCGGTGCTGCACCGGCAAGCGCACAGCAGGAGCCGGGAGGATCGATGATGCCGGGCGACCAAGAGCAGAGGCAGCACCGCCGGGAAATGATGGAACAGCGTCGACAGCAGGTGCAGCAGCGTGATGATGATGATCAAGACAGTGGTCAGTCGGACCGATACTACGGTCGAGGTATGATGGGTCCAGGCTACGGGCCGGGTTGGATGCATCCAGGCAGACGATATGGGTGGAGGCAAGAGCCCGGTCCAGGGTTTCCGATGATGGGCCAGGGTATGATGGGTCCTGGCATGATGCGGATGATGCTAGTTCTGATGGACAGCGACGGGGACGGCAGCTTGTCACTGCAGGAGTTTCAGGCCGGTCACGAACGCATCTTTAGAGCCTTGGACGCAAACAGAGACGGCCGGGTGACGCTTGAGGAGTTTCAGGCATTCATGTCGGCGAGGCCTGCTCAGCCGCAGTGAAGCCGGCAGCCGTTGCGAGAACTCAGCGGGCCGGGACCATGCGCGCCCCTTCGCAGAGGCGCCGCAGGAAGAAATCTACGCCGCTTCCACTGGGGATAGGTTGCTGCGACTCCTCACCTAACTGCATCGATCCCACGCTTCACCGCGTTGAGCAGGACATTGGCCAGCGGCACACGTTCATGGCGGCGGCCGATCGTTAGAATGAGTTCGTTTTCCGTGGCCAACGGAGCCTGGATCGTGCGTTTATGCCGATCTGAGAGCGCTGAATGCGCGGACGATACATTGGCGGTCATGTGCGGTCCAAGCCAACAGCAGATAGAGCTCGATCATGAATGAATCTGCGGGCCCAGTCGTCAAGGCCGGAGAACCCCTCCGACGGACGAGCGAAAAGGCGCGCGTCTTCGCAGTGCTGCGTAAACCGGTAACAAAATATGCGCTGGTGGCGGCAAGCCTTGTTGCCGTCATTGCCGCGGCGGCCTTCGTCTACGCCAATCGTCCGATCAATGTTCAGGTCGCTGCAATCGAGCAGAATGTTCCGGTCCGGGTGTTTGGCCTCGGGACCACCGAGGCGCGCGTCCTCTCAAAGATCGGGTTCGAGGTCGGCGCCACGCTCGCCGAGCTTCACGCCGACCACGGCGACCGGGTCAGCAAAAGCCAGGTGCTGGCTCGGCTGGCTATGGGCGAACAGGATGCCAAGGTTGCCAAGGCGCGCGCGGCACTTCTGATCTCCGAGGTCAATATCGCCAGGAGCGCGGCCAATCTTGACAAGGCCCAGGCCGTGTTTACCCAGAAAAAGGAGAGCAACCGGCGCAAGCAGGCCTTGGCGGGGCGCGACGTGGTGTCCCAGCAGGCGGCGGAGGAGGCAATCCGCGATGAAGCCGTGGCCAAGGCCGATGTCGCGGTGGCCGAAAGCGAGGTGCAAAGCGCTAACGCGCAACTGACCGACGCCCGCGCCCAACTCCAGTACGAGGAGACGATGCTGCGACACCGGACGCTGGTTGCTCCCTATGATGCCGTGGTCATCGAGCGTCACAAGGAGTTGGGCTCTGTGATCAAGGCCGGCGATCCAATCTTCACCCTCATCGCCGTCGGCAGCTATTGGGGCCTCGCCTATGTCGACGAGGCCCGCGCGGGCTTTATCGAGGAAGGCCAGCCGGTCGAGGCTCGCTTGCGCTCCCGGCCGCTTGACTCCTTCACGGGCCGGGTGGTCCGCATCGGGCTCGAAAGCGATCGCGTCACCGAGGAGCGGCGCGTCTATCTCAGGGGCGAGAACCCACCCCCCCAGGTCTTTCTTGGCGAGCAGGTGGAATTCTGGATCACGGTCGCCAAGCTCGACCAGGCTCTGCTTGTGCCATCAGCCGCGGTGCATGGCTATGACGGGCGGCAGGGTACGGTGTGGACGGTTGAGAATGGCCGCATCCATCGCCGTCTTGCCCAGTTTCGGCATCGCACCGAAGATTCGCGCCTTGAGATCGTCGGCGGCCTTCCTGGAGCGGCTCGCGTCGTGACGCGCCTGGAGAGTGGACTGCACGAGGGCCGTGCAGCACGCGTCATCGAGGCGGCGCCCAGATGAATCTTGCCTATCACGATATTCGCCACAGTTTCGGCCGCTTCTTGCTGACCTGCGTCGGGCTCGGACTACTGCTCGGAGTCGTGCTCGCCATGATCGGCATCTATCGTGGCCTCGTCGTCGATGCCCTGACGATTGCCCGCGCACCGGCCATCGATCTGTGGGTGGTGGAGGCCAATACACGCGGGCCGTTCGCCGAAGCCTCGCGGATTCCCGGCGATATCCGCGAATCGATAGCACGCATTGTCGACGTGACGGCCGCTGGCAGCATCACCTATCAAACTGTCGAGGCTGAGCACCAAGGCGACAAACTGAGGCTTTATGTCATCGGCTACGAGTTAACACGGCCCGGCGGTCCACCGGAACTCGCCGAGGGGCGCGACATCGCCCGCAGCCATTACGAGATGGTTGCCGACCGCTCGACCGGACTGACCTTGGGCGAACGAATTCAGCTTGGACGTCACATCTTCACCATCGTGGGCCTGACTCGCCACCAGGTCAACTCCGGGGGCGATCCCGCCGTTTACATCACCTTATCGGATGCACAAAAGCTGCAGTTCGATCTTGCTCCACCTGCAGCGCGCGTGCAGCTCGCCCGCGGCGCCGGCAGCGCGAATCTGAATACCATCAATGCCGTCGTCGCCCGATTGCATCCGAATGCGTCACCCGAGTCCACCGCTGCAACGATACGACGTTGGAAGCATCTTGCGGCGATCACGCAGGAGGAACAGGAACTCATCCTCTCACGCTCGCTTGTTGACCGTGCGCGGCGCCAAATCGGGCTCTTTACGTCACTTTTGCTGGTGGTCTCGGCAGTCATCATCGCTCTCATCATCTTTACGATGACCATGGAGAAGTTGAAGCAGATCGCGACGCTGAAGCTGATAGGGGCGCCCGACCGCACCATCATTGGCATGATCGTGCAGCAGGCGCTGGCCCTCGGGATTATCGGCTTCGCGACCGGCGCCACGCTGATCGCCACGATCAAGGATTACTTCCCGCGACGCGTGATCCTGGAGCCGGACAACGTGGCTGCTCTCGGCCTCGTCGTACTCGTGGTTTGCCTGCTTTCGAGCGGCCTTGGCGTGCGCGCAGCGCTAAGGGTCGATCCGGCGACGGCGCTTGGGGGCTGACATGGCAAGGCCGGGATCGGGCAGGCCGCTGGTGCGGGCCGAAAGCATCTCCAAGCATTTCGGTGAGGGCGATACGCGCGTGGATGCGCTGCGGGACGTCTCGCTCGAGGTATTTCCTCGCCAGGTGGTTGCGCTGCTTGGACCTTCCGGGTCCGGCAAGACTACGCTGCTCAATATTATCGGCTGCATTCTGGATCCGTCGGCGGGCTCTATGGAGCTAGACGGCGAGCTCGTGCTGCGTGACGGCCGGTGGCAAAGTAGCGACTTGAGACGCCTGCGGCTCGACAAGATCGGCTTCATTTTTCAATTCCACAACCTGCTGCCGTTCCTCGATGCCACCGACAATGTGGCGATCGTCCTGCGATTGGCAGGTGCCGACATTGCTACGGCCCGCGAGCGCGCAGGCGAACTGCTAGACGACCTGGAGGTCGGCCATCGCAAAAACGCGATGCCAGCTAAACTTTCGGGCGGAGAGGCCCAGCGCGTGGCCATTGCCCGTGCGTTGGCCAACAGCCCGCGTATTATCCTGGCCGACGAGCCGACCGCCGCCCTCGATTCCAAACGTGCCGCCATCGTCATGGACTTGCTGCGCAAGCTCGCCATCGAGCGCAATGCCGCCATCATCGCCGTCACCCATGACGAAAAGATCTTCGACAGGTTCGACCGCATCTTTCAATTGCGGGATGGCCGGCTGGACGGATCTGACCCCGCAGACTTGGACAGATCGGCTTGAGCCGACCTCAATTGGTCATTTATGCGCCGTCGATTTTCCGGCAGCAGATAGCCACTTCGATGTGGTCCGTGCCGATCAGGACGATCACCTTCGTCCGGGTGTTACCCCATTAGAGATTGCGCGCTCCGCCAAAGCATGTACCCCGCCACTGCGAAGACGAGGAGCGCGAAACCCGTATTCAGCGCCCCCTTGCGGGTGCTGAGGCGGTGAGCCGCCATCGAGCCTATGATGCTACCTGCGACACCGCCTACAATGAACACGGCGGCCAGCGGCCAGTCCACGAGACCCGAGAAGGCATAGTTGGCCGCGGTGGTGAGGCCAAAGGCGGTCACCGCAACCAGTGAAGTACCAATCGCATTAAGGATCGGCATCCCTGTCGAGGCAATCAGGCCAGGGACGATCAGAAAACCTCCGCCGATCCCAAAGAAGCCGGAGAACAGGCCTGTAGCGCCACCGGCTGCCAAGACCTTCGGCGCGTTTTCCCGGTCGCAGTGGGCGCCTGGTGTGCCCTCCTTCAAGCGACCCTTGAGCATTCGGACGCCGACGAAAACCATGAGGAGCGCGAACAGGAACAGCAGTTTCTGCCCGTCTAGTGCCTTGCCCAGCGTCGAGCCCAGCATCGCTGCTACGATACCGGCCACGCTGAACATCAGTGCGCAGCGCCAGATCACGGTGCCACGCCACGCATGGCTCACCAGGCTTGCGCCCGCATTCACGGCGACCGCCAACGCACTGGTGCCGATCGCCACGTGCGCCACGGGCACTCCGACCAGGTAGATCATCAGCGGGACCGCGAGAATCGAACCGCCGCCGCCAAACAGTCCGAGGGAGAACCCGACCAAGGAGCCAGAAAGGGCGCCCAGCAGGTACTGGAGGGGATCGAGCATTGCCATGCGAGCCTCATGTGCTCGAAGTTCGGGGAAGGTTTTCGCTCATGAGGCGGGCGGCCCACATTCCGATAAACATTGCCGGGATAAAGGCGGCCGTGCCCGCTGCAGGGAGGCCGAGCGCCGTGAGCGCCGGGCCGGGGCAGAAGCCGCCCAGCCCCCAGCCGATGCCGAATATGGCGGGACCGGCGAGGATATGAAGGTCGATGTCACTCTTGGCCGGCAGATGGAAGCGGTCGGCGGCGATAGGTTTTTGGCGCGTCAGTACCAAGCGATACCCGATGAAGGCCACCAGCATGGCCCCGCCCATGACGAAGGCGAGCGAGGGGTCCCAAGTGCCGAAGAGGTCGAGGAAGTTGAGCACCTTGGCAGGATTCGACATGCCGGAGATAACTAGGCCGAGGCCGAAGAGAAGTCCGAGGGCGAGATTGACGAGAAACGACACCTATCAGTCTCCGATCACGTGACGCACGAGAAAGACGGTAATGAAGCCGGTCGCCATGAACACGCCGGTCGCCACGAAGGAGCGCGCGGAAAGTCGCGACAGGCCGCATACGCCGTGGCCCGAGGTGCAGCCATTGCCCCAGATCGCCCCGAAGCCGACGAAGAGACCGGCGGCGGCCATGAGCGGCAGGTTGGAAGAAACGGTCTGTTCCGCCGCATGACCCGTCAACGCCATCATCACGAACGGCGCCACCACCAGTCCGATGACGAAGCCAAAGCGAGAAAGAAACGCACGGTCGCGATAAGGCGGCAGAAGCCGCCCGGCGATGCCCGAAATGCCGGCGATGCGTCCCTCCCACAGCATCAGGAGCACGGCCGAAAGACCGATCATCATGCCTCCGATCAAGGAAGCGAGTGGCGTAAAATCAGTCATAGGTTTAGTCCCTCGGCGATTTTCTCTGCGGAGCTTCGCAGAACATCCGGTGCAACAGGGAGATGAAGTCGGTTATCCGGCCGTCTGTGAGTCGGTAGAACATGTTCTTCGACTCTTTGCGGCCCCTGATCAGACCCGCCTTGCGCAGTTCGGCGATCTGCTGCGACAGGGCCGGCTGGCGAATACCGAGCGTGTCTTCCAGGTCGCGGACCGAGCGCTCGCCGTCGACGAGCGCCGCTTCATTCAACAACGCTTGGCGCAGGAGCAAGTCACGATCGAGAAACCTGGGGCACTCGGAATGCGAGTTCCGGCAGCTTCTCGTCGGCAATCGCCGCGCGCTTCGACATCTGCGGTGATCGCCGCTCACAGCCTCCTTGGGAGGAAAGGCGGTCAGTCATTATCGGATTGATCGCTGTTGCGATACCGGATGTCCCGATCTAATTGGCTTGCGTAGCACAAAGCGCGGTACGCTAGGGCTGCGAGGCGCCGGTATGAGGGTGGCGGTCCAGAGCGTGCATTGCGTTGCCCGTCGCTCAGGGCGTGATCGCCACCTTCAGCACGCCATCCCTCTGGTTGGTGAACAGATCGTAAGCCTTCTCGACGTCGTCGAGCTTGAACCGGTGGGTTACAAGTGGCCGGGTATCCAGGCGACCGGATGCAATCACCTGCATTAGCCGGCGCATGCGCTCCTTCCCGCCAGGGCAGAGCGTGGTGACGATGGTGTGATCGCCGAGGCCTGCCAAGAGAGCATCGAGCGGGATATTCAGATCGCTCGAATAGACGCCCAGCGATGAGAGGGTGCCCCCCGGCCTCAACACGCGCAGCGCCGCTTCGAATGTGGATTGCCGCCCGAGCGCCTCGATGGCGACGTCGACCCCGCGCCCGTCGGTCAACTGCATGATCTGTTTGACGACATCGCTCTTGGTGAAGTCAACGATATGATCAGCACCCATCCGGCGGGCGATCTCCATGCGCGCCGGGATGGCCTCGACACCGATAATGGTCGTCGCGCCCATTAGCCGAGCGCCGGCGGTTGCACATAATCCGATGGGACCTTGCGCGAACACCGCCACCGTGTCGCCGATGCGGACGCTCCCGCGTTCCGCGCCCGAGAAGCCCGTCGACATGATGTCGGGGCACATCAGCACCTGCTCGTCGCTCAGTTCGTCCGGGATCTCGGCGAGATTGGTCATCGCATCTGGCACCAGCAGATATTCCGCTTGCGAGCCGTCGATAGTGTTGCCGAAACGCCAGCCGCCCATGGGCTTGAATCCGTGCTTTGTCCCCGTGCCGTCCTGCGAATAGCAGCCGCACAGGCAGGCCGCGCTGTGCCCGCTGGGCGTGATCGCCCCGGCAATGACGCGTTGGCCTTCGCGATAGCCTTGAACAGCGGATCCGAGCTTTTCGATTACCCCGACCGGCTCGTGACCGATGGTCAGGCCGCGAGCCACCGGATATTCGCCCTTGAGGATATGCACGTCTGTGCCGCAGATGGTGGTCGTCGTGATACGGATCAGGGCATCCAGGGGACCGACATCCGGAACGGGCTTCTCGTCGAGCACGATGCGGTTCGGCTCGACAAATATCGCTGCCTTCATCTTCTGCGCCATCTGATCGCTTTCCTCTCTGCCGCGTGAGCGAGGGCATCATCCACGCATCGGCCGATGCTGCCCTTGACCGAGATCAACGCGGAGAGCGCGTGTAGATGATCCGGATTCCCAATCCGCAGCGGCGAGCGGGAGCTCATGGGCGCCGTATTGCGAGCGGATGATCCGCGGCATACTGAAGGTCGCATCGTTAACAGGAGCCGACGGACGTGAGCGTTACGCTGAGGTTTTGTGGTGCGGCGCGCACCGTCACGGGATCGAGCTTCCTGCTTACGACCGACCGCGCCAAAGTGCTGATCGATTGCGGGCTCTTCCAAGGTTCGAAGACCTTGAAGGAGCTGAACTATGGAAACTTCCCGTTCCGCCCGGCGAAGATCGATACGGTGCTCCTCACGCACGCCCACATCGATCACAGCGGGCTGTTGCCGAAGCTGGTCCGCAGCGGCTTCGAGGGCCGGATCGTCGCCACCCGCGGCACGATCGATCTGTGCTCCTATCTGCTGCCGGACGCCGGGAACATTCAGGAAAGCGAAGTCGAACAGCTAAACCGCCGCAACAAGCGGCGCGGTCGCGCCGAGGTGGTGCCGATCTATACCGCGGCGGACGCGATGGTGACCATGGATGCGTTCCGCCCGGTCGAATACGAGACCTGGACGAGTGTCGCGCCGGGAGTGCGGGCGCGCTACTGGAATGCCGGGCACCTGCTCGGTTCAGCTTCGATCGAGGTCGAGATCGAAGGCGAGGGGGACGAAGGGCGGCCGCTGCGGCTCTTGTTCTCGGGCGACATCGGTCCCGACGGCAAACTGCTTCAGCCCGACCCCGAAGCGCCGGCGGACTTCGACTACGTCATCGCAGAGTCCACCTACGGCGACACCGACCGACCGGCGACCAGCGTGGAAACCCGCCGCGCCCGGCTTGCGGCCGAGGTCAAGGACGCGGCTGCCGCTGGCGGCGCGCTGCTCATTCCGGCCTTTGCGGTCGAGCGGACACAGGAGCTTCTTGTCGATCTCATAAGCCTCATGGAGCGCGGCCAGGCACCGTCACTGCCCATCTTCCTCGACTCGCCGCTGGCCATCCGTGCCACCGAGGTCTTCCGCCAGCATGCCGAGAGCCTCGACCCCGATGTCGACCTCGACCGCGTGCTGCGATCGCGTCTCCTGCGCTTCACCGAGATGGTGGACGAGAGCAAGGCCATCGCCCGCTTTTCCGGACCGCACATCATCATCGCCGGGAGCGGCATGTGCGATGCCGGACGCATCCGCCACCATCTCAAGCGCTGGCTATGGAACCGGAACGCTACGGTGCTCCTCGTCGGCTTCCAGGCGCAAGGCACGCTCGGCCGCTTTCTGGCCGACGGCGCCAGAGCCGTGCGGATCCAAGGCGAGGAGATCAAGGTCGCCGCCCGCATTCGCCGTCTGGACGACTATTCCGGTCATGCGGACGGGCCTGAACTGGCGCGCTGGATGGCCGCGCGCCGGCCGATCCGTCGAGGCGTATTTCTGGTGCATGGAGAGGACCCCGCGATGCTCGGGATGTCGGAGCGTCTGGCCGAGCGCGTGCTCCCGGGGGCGCAGATATTTCGCCCCCTCCTGGATGATATCTACGAACTGTCCACACCCGCACCGACACCTCTGGACGTGTCACATCGGCGGCGTCTCGCGCCCGAAGCGGTCGTTGCGCTTGACTGGCACAATGATCTCTCCCGACTAATTCTCGACATTACGGACCGGCTCGACGCCGCTGCCGATGACCGCGCCCGTGGTGTCATCCTGCGGCGCCTGAAGAAGACTTTGGAGGAGGAGTAACGCGGGAGCAAACGCGGGAGCAGATGTTCGCTGATCGACCAACTGACCGTTTCCGATCTCGTTTCCAACCGCGTCGGTTCCAAGTCACTTGAGGTTGCGTGATGCTCCAAACAAGCTCACCAGGTTGGCAAGGCATTGGTCGCTGCGCTGCGATCCAGGTCTAACCAAATGTCACCCAGTCGATGGAGGCAGATTATGCTGACAACGACTCGCCGCAAATTCACATGATACAAGGCTTTCGAGATGACAACGGCTGTCCGCAATGAAAGCTAAAGAGTCGAACCACTGCCCAACGAAGGCTCACGTGCGTATGCCGCCAACCGAGAGAGCGAGAAAGCTGCTTCATCTTGATCGATCAATGGTCCTGACGGTCCTTACTGTCTGCGGGATGCTATTGGCCATTCTCGCGATATGGCCTCTCCAGGGCGAAGCCGCCCGCCTTTTCTCCCTTGTGGGGCTTTCGCTCGTCTACCTGGCTGGCGGATTACCGGCCGCATGGCGGGCGGTCGTAACCTTGTGGGAGGAGCGTATTCTCGACATCGACCTGCTGATGGTCGTCGCCGCGGTCGCGGCTGCAGCGGTTGGCGCGCCATTCGAAGGTGCGGTCCTGCTGAGCCTTTTCAGCGTCTCGACCACTCTGGAGGAACGGGCCTTGGGACGCGCTCGCCACGCTATAGAGGCCTTGATGGCGCTCCGTCCGGAAAATGCGTTGCGCAGGAAGCCGGACGGTACGGTCACCCAGATCCCCGCTGCTGATCTCGCCGTCGAAGACATCTTCGTATTGCGGCCCGGAGCGCGCGTCCCTGCGGACGGGATGATCGTCAGCGGCCGCGGTTCGCTCGACGAGGCCAGCATCACGGGTGAGTCCGTGCCAGTTACCAAGGAACCCGGGGCCCCGGTCTTCGAAGCGACGGTCAACATCGACGGGGTACTTGAGGTGGCCGTAACAAAGACCGTGGAGGAAAGCACGGTTGCGCGCATGATCGCGCTCGTGACCCAGGCCCAGGCAGCCAAGGCTCCGTCCGAGCGGTTCAGCGCATGGTTCGGGCAGCGATATACCGCCGCCGTGATGGTTGGAGCCGTCCTTGCCTTCGCGACCTTCTACTGGCTGGGGCGCGACTGGGAGGAGGCTCTCTACCGGTCTGCTACGTTGCTGGTGGCGGCCAGCCCCTGCGCGATCGTCATTTCCGTGCCTGCTGCCATTCTGTCCGCACTTTCGGCAGCCGCGCGTGGAGGTGTGCTGTTCAAGGGCGGGGCCGCGCTGGAAACGCTCGCGGCAGTCGATACATTCGCCTTCGACAAGACGGGAACACTAACAACCGGCAAGGCGTCAGTGATTGATGTCGTCGCGCTTGACGGCGATGAATCAAGCTTCCTGTCGCTTCTAGCAGGCTTGGAGGCCCAGTCGGAGCATCCCAGTGCTGAAGCCATTCGGCGCGAGGCGACTCGCCGCGGCCTTCAGTTCACTCAAGTAAGCAACGTGCTCACATGGCCGAGTGCGGGGATCGTCGGCAACGATGGAAGCAGCCGGTTATGGGCAGGAAATCCGCGTCTCGCGGTGCAGATGGGCGCGCCCATCGATCATCCTGCGTTTGACGCACTCGTAAAGGACACCCGGTCGGTCATCTATCTTGGACGAGATTCGCAATTGCTGGGAGCGGTCAGTATTGCCGATCAGTCTCGCGCAACCTCCGCTCCGGCACTCGTCGCACTGCGCGAAAGCGGTATTTCGAGCATCGTCATGATGACGGGCGATCGCCGGCCCGTCGCATTGCGGATAGGTGAGGAACTCGGTCTGAAGCCTGAAGAGATTCACGCCGATATGCTGCCCGAAGACAAGGTCCGCATGGTCGGCGAACTCGCAACCAAGGGCACGGTGGCCTTCGTTGGAGATGGCGTCAACGACGCAGCCGCGCTTGCCCGCGCCGATGTAGGGATCGCCATGGGTGCAGCAGGATCGGATGTCGCGCTTCAGGCCGCCGACGTCGCGCTTTTGTCGGAAGACATGACACGACTCGCTGAAGCGCATCGCCTTGCGCGTCGGACAGCTGCGATTATCCGCCAGAATCTCACGTTCGCCATCGGGGCGATGGTGGTGCTTGTGACCGGCGGGCTATTTTTCGAATTGCCTCTGCCGCTTGCCGTGATTGGTCATGAAGGCGGAACCGTTTTGGTGGTGCTCAATGGATTACGGTTGCTGAGGGCTTCTACTCGGGATGGAGGGACGCTATCAACGAACAAGACAGGGTCATCTGCTCTTGCGAGCATGACGCAGCCTGTCCCAGAACAGACCTACCGGAGGAAGGTGCCCCGGCGGGCGGACGAACGTTTGGGCTCAACATGACGAAAGTCATTCATAAGGCTCATTCCCGGCGGGCGCGCCGCGCCAGCTCTTTTTGAGCAGCAGCATTCAGCCGATCAACCGGCCACGGACGACAACGCCGGTAAGATGCTCGGCTACTACTTTTTGCCGGAAGCGTCGAACTGCTTGAGGTAAGCGATCAAGTCAGCAATTCGCTTCGCGTCTTTCAGACCGGCATAGATCATCTTTGTTCCCGGGATCTTGGCCCTCGGGTTCTTGATGTAGTCCGTGAACGTCTCTTCGGTCCAGGTTATGCCGGAGTTCTTGTTGGCGGCCGAATAGCTGTAGCCTTCAACGGTCCCGGCCTTGCGGCCGAACAGGCCGTTCA
>Ga0182739_1003490_pt1 | contig 13722 bp, 10 predicted proteins | sample eDN5th30CBELigBY_FD_128873 | JGI IMG/M metagenome (GOLD analysis project Ga0182739, IMG submission 128873) | Enriched backyard soil microbial communities from Emeryville, California, USA - eDNA 5th pass 30_C BE-Lig BY (version 2) (version 2) | ecosystem: Environmental > Terrestrial > Soil >... | reverse complement strand
GTCTTCGCCTACGACTGTGCTTGTCAGGTCGCCGCCGACGATGGTCATGTCGACTGCGTTCTGCATCAGGTTCGCACCCATGACGATTTCCTGATTGAAGGCGCTCGTATCGACGATCGCATCGGCGCTTGCCGTGCTGTAGCCGTTGACGAAGCCGTCATCGCCGTTGTTCGATCCCCAGATACCGCCGTCGCCGCCAGCACCGCCCATGCCGGTGCTTGCAAGACCGCCTGCGCCACCGATGGCGTCGCCGCTCGCTGCCCAGCCAGACAGTGCGGTGCCACCGACGCCGGTTGACCATGCGCCACTCAGCCCATCGCCAGCAGCGCCGCCAACTGCAGCTGCATCGCCGCCGTTGCCGCCAATCGAGGCAGCTGCGCCGCTGATGGCGTCGCCAACCGTAGCTGCACCGCCAAAGCCGGAGCCGCCTGCGCCGCCGTCACCGCCAGTGCCTGCGCCGTTGCCCTGGCCCATGCCGGTACCGCTGCCACTTCCGGTAGCACCGCCGCCGGCGCCTCCGTATCCAGCCGTGTTGGCGCCGCCTGCGCCGCCGGCGCCTGCGCCACCAGAAGCACCGCTTCCGGCAGAGTTACCGTTACCGCCACCGTCGCCGGCATTGATCGGGAAGTCCTGATCAGCGATCAGGCCGAGGCCGAGACCGATTGCGCCGCCGCCATCGCCAGTACCGGAGGCATCGCCGCCTGTACCGTCGCCGCTATCGCCGCCGTCGCCGCCGTTCGAGGGATCGGAGTTGCCGCCTTCACCGCCAGCGCCTGCCAATGCAAGTCCGGCGCCAAGGCCAAGGCCGAGACCCAGACCGAGACCCAGGCCAGTGCCGCCGGCGCCACCGCCAGCGCCTTCACCGCGTCCTGCGTCGGCCGTACCGCCATTGGCTGTTCCGGAAGTGGCGCTGCTGCCACCACCAAAGCCGCCGTTCGCCGCACCAGTGCCGCCGAGACCGCCGAAGCCCGTGCTGGTGGCTGGTCCGCCAGTGCCTGCTCCGCCGGCTGCATCGCCGCTGGTCGCCGTACCGAGGTTCAGCGCAGCGCCGCCGCTTGCGTCAGCACCGCTGCCACCGCTGCCACCGCTACCACCGGCATCGATGCCGTCAGATGCGAAGGCCATGCCGCCATTGACGTTGAAGTCCTGATTGAACGCGTCGTCATTGCGGACCTCTGCGTTCTCCAGGTAGTCATCGTCGGACATGTTGGCGATCTGGTTGATCGCGTTACCGACGTCATTTCCCTGACCGTTCAACGAACCATTGAGAACATTCTCGAAGTTCACGTTGAACATCTGCTCGATGGTCGAGTCGGTGAGATCGATGTCGGCAAAGTCGTCATCCGACGGTTCATAGCCGGTGAGATCGATGCCGACGTCAACCGTGACCGCAGTGGCGTTCAGGTTTGCGTTGGCATTGAAATTGCCGTTCGCATTGAAGTTTCCATTGGCGTTCAGGCCAACGCTTGAGCTCTCAGCGGAAGCTCCGGCACCGGCGCCTGAAACGGCGCCCGCACCTGCACCGGCAAGGCCAATGCCTGCGCCAATACCAAGACCTGCACCCAGGCCAGCACCGAGACCTGCGGAAGCAGATTCAGAAGTACTAGACTGGTTTTGATCCTGATTTTGAGTTTGATCTTGGGTCTGATCCTGTTCCTGAGACGGATCGCCGTAGTTGTTCTTGTGATCGTAGTTATCACGATTCTTGGACTTACCGCCCATGGTTCCATAACCTCTGGCTAAGAACCGCTACGGCTTGACCTCAATTCATCTCCTTTGAGATCTTCACTGTAGCGGTAGCTGTTTCTGTTATGCTTGGCGCTATCCCGCTGGATTGGGGGTGCACCTGTTCGGGTTGTGCTCGTGCTTGATGGTCAGCTCCTCCTCTGTCCGATTGACTGAAGATCCAAGGTCGAATGCTGCGATCTGCTCACGGCTCCCCGTTGCTTGCCCCAGCACACCAATGGGCAGTATCCGCAGCCGGTCAGAGACCTGATCTTCAGGGGGTGAGTGTGTCGGCAGAAGCGCCTGATCGTAAGATCGCACTTGGGAGTAGCGCTAAGGCCGGTAACCACGACATTGGTGACTACGCGTTCAGAACGCACCTCATTTAGGTTGAGGGGAGGTGCCGCCTACCACTTTCAGCTGATTTGCGCCGCCCTGCGTCAGGAGTATCTTTCAGATATCGGGGGTAGGATGTCTCTATGAGCTCGCAAGCGCTAACGACTGACAATGAGAACGGGAGTTCTCGGCCTTCGCGATCCCTTGCGTCCACTGCGATGCAGAACATTCTGCTGCTCGTCGGCCAGCTCAACTATACGTGGACCAACACCGAAAGCCTGCTGATCTATCTGATTGGCGGCCTTGCCCGTGTGGACAAGGAAACGGCGATCGTCATTTTCCTGACGCTCAACACGACGCGCGCGCGCGTCGATCTGGTGGAGCGGCTGGCCAAGATGCCCAAGACCGATCCGGAACTGCGCGATCAGGTGCTGGATCTGATGAAGAGCCTGTCGAAGGAGTCAGCCCTTCGCAACAAGTTCAATCACTGCATCTATTCCTTCGACCCCGACAGCGGCCGTGGCGCGACCCAGCTGATGCGCATCTTCGACGACAAGGAAGAGATCAAGTACGGCAAGGTCGAAAGCCTGGACGACAAGGAAATTGCCAGGATCCGGAAAAGCATCCGGTCCATCACCGCCATCAACAAGCAGATCTGGGAAATCGCGCGGACGCACAATTTCCCTGTCTAACTTTTTACTAAGTGCGCCATCCGAGGAAGCGGTTCTCGATCATGCCGATCAGCCAGCTGACCAGCAGGCCGAGCACCGAGAGAATGGTCACGCCGGCAAACAGGCGCTCCAGATTGTAGAGCGAACCGGCTTCGAGGATATATGCACCCACGCCATACTGAGCGCCCAGCATCTCCGCCGCAACGAGCAGGATGATGGCGATCGAGATCGAGACGCGCAGGCCGGACAGGATGCCGGGGAATGCGCCGGGCATCACGATCTTGCGCACGATCGACCACCACGAAAGTCCGAAGCTCTGGCCCATGCGGATAAGGCTGCGGTCCACGTTGTCCACCGCGCCATAGGTGGCGACGACGGTCGGCGTGAAGGTCCCGAAGGCGATCAGCATGTATTTCGACATCTCGTCGATGCCGAACCAGATGACGAAGAGCGGCAGCAGCGCGATCTTGGGGATCGGGAAGAGGGCGGCGATCAGCGGCACCATGCCGGCGCGGGCGAGGCTGAAGAGGCCGATCATCACGCCGAGCGCGATGCCGACGCTTGCGCCCAGTGAAGCGCCGATCACCAGACGCTGCATCGAGGGGATCAGGTGCTCCCACAGGAGCCCCGTCTGGTAGAGCTGGACGAAGGTTTCCAGAACGGCCGATGGACGGGGCAACGTCAGGTTCGAGATGAAGCCCGTCCGCGTGCCGAGTTCGGCAAGCGCAATCAGCACGACGAAGACCAGCGGACCGACGAAGCGCACCTTCTGCGGCGCAAACCCGCCGCCGCGAAACTTGACCGGGCGCGCTGTCGTCTCGGAAGTGGCAGTGATGTCAGTCATCGATCAGCTCCAGGTCTGCGGCCATGGCTTCGTCGCGCATGAGGTTCCAGAGACGGCTTTGCTTCTCATCGAGGTCGGGATCACCGTTGCTGCGTTCGGCAAGCGGCTTGTCGATCTCGACGATCTCGCGGATCTTCCCCGGACGCCGCGACAGCACCACGATCTTGTGGCCGAGCCGCACGGCCTCTTCCAAGTTATGCGTCACATAGACGGCGGTGAAAGGCTGGCGGGTCCACAGCGACACGAGGTCTTCCATCAGAAGTTCGCGGGTCTGGCTGTCGAGCGCGGAAAGCGGCTCGTCCATCAGCATCACGGCAGGGCTGACCGCAAGCGCACGCGCAATTGCCACGCGCTGGCGCATGCCGCCGGAAAGCTGCTTCGGCAGGGCAGTCCGGAAGTCCGAGAGCCGCGTGCGGGCGAGAACGTCGGTGACGATCTCTTCCATCTGAGACGCCGGAAGCTTGTGGTCCTCAAGCACGAGGCGAATGTTTCCTTCCACCGTGCGCCATGGCAGCAGCGCGAAATGCTGGAAGATATAGGTAAGCGGATTGAGCGAGCTTGCCGGCGCCTCGCCGATCTGCAGGACCGATCCGCCTGAGGGCCGCTCCAGCCCGCCCATAAATCGCAGCAGGGTCGATTTTCCGCATCCTGAAGGTCCGATGATGCACACGATCTCGCCCTGCGGAATCCGCAGCGTGATATCGCTGAGGACCTCGACGGGACCATAGTGATGCTGGACGTTCTTCAGGAGCAGTTCCATGATACGCTTCACCGGCCCATGAGGCCGGTGTCCGGATGTGCATTCACTTCAGGCGAATGCAGGTTGATCCTCGGGAGGCGCTGGACGGTTCCCGCGCCTCCCTTGATTGGCAGGCGTCAGATGATCTCGACGTAGGAGGTGTCGAACAGGATCTCGTTGTTGATGTCCTTGTTCACCATGCCTTCCGACTTGAACCAGTTGAGCTGGTCTTCAACCGAGCTGAGGGCAAGCGCGCAGTTCTTGTTGACGCGCATCGCGCCGCTGATGAGCGTCTCTTTCGCCTCTTCGGCCGGAGCGTCCATGTCGATGTACTTGTGCATGATGGCGGCGATGGCATCCACCTCGTCAGCGCCAGCCGTCTTGTCGACGAAGGCCGCGTTGTAGTCGTCGATTGCCTTCGAATAGGCGCGCAGGAAGGCTTCCGTCTTGGCGCGGTCGCCGGCGTTCTTGGTCGAGGTGAAGACCGTGGTCACCTGATAGGTCGGGATGTAGTCGGACACCACGCCGATCTGCTTGGCAGCGCCCGATGCGAGAAGCTTGTTTGCTACATTGGCCTGGATGGTCCAGGCGTCGATCTGGCCCGTGCTGAGCGCGCCGACGACGGCGCCGAGCTTCTGCAGCGGACGCAGCGTGATCTCCGACAGCGGGATGTTGTTGGCCTGCGCGATCTTGTGGATCATGTAGTGGAAGGACGAGCCGGCCGTGGTGATGCCGAAGGAATGGCCACCCAGCTTGTCAGCTGAAGTAAGCCCTGCGTCATAAGCCTTGGTCGAGGCGAGCAGCAGGTTGCCGACCACGCCCTTTTCTTCGGCGAGGGCGCCGCCGATGACCTTGACCGCACCCTTCTCGGCGAGGCTCACGAGACCGCCGCTCATGGCGGTGACACCGTAGTCGGCATCGCCGGAGGCGATGGCAACGGCCATCGGCTGCGCTGCCTCGAAGAACTTCAGCTCGACATCCAGACCTTCATCCTTGAAGTACCCGCGCTCGAAAGCGAGATAGCTCGGAGCATGGCTGGCAAGCCGCGTCACACCCAGGTTTACCTTGGTGTTGGCGAAGGCCGGGCGGCCGAAGGCGGCCACCGCGCCAGCCGCGCCCATGCCGGCGAGGATATGTCTGCGATTGAGCGTGAAGTTCGTCATTCCCGTTTCTCCCGATCTCGACCTTTGAGGCTGTCGATTAGTATCTCACATAGTTCTAGTGCCAACGGGCGTTGAACGCTATGCCCATTGCCGGCAGTCTGCTTTACATGTTCAGCGACTATCCCACTATCCCTTTGAACGGAACTACTCTTTCTCAGATAGACGGGGAAAAAGGCGTCCGCCCACGAACGGAGCGCCGGCCACCACGGTCACCAGCCGCACCACGTGATGCACGACCACGAAGCCAAGGTCCGCACCGGTCACCAGCGCCACTACCGCCATCTCGGCCTGCCCGCCGGGAGCAAAGGACAGGAATGACTCGATGGTCGGTGCACCGCCGACCAGATGGGCGATGACGGTGAAGATCGTGGCGAGGACAGCGAGCAGGAGTGCGAAGAAGATGCCTGCAAGCACGTCGTGGCGCAGCTCGCGCAGGGTGGTTCCGACATAGTGAACGCCAACCCCGATCCCGACGAAGAATTGGGCGAACAGAATGGCTTCTGCGGGCGGGCGAAAATGCAGAATACCTACCAGCGAGAGGATGGCAGAGAGCAGGAACGGGCCGAACAGGGCCGGGCCGAAAAGCCTGAGCTTTACGGCAATCCACCACCCACCAAGGGCTGCGAGCGCCATGATGAGCAGCTCAAGGACCGGCATTTCCCAGATATGCGTGCCGATGGAACGGCTGAAGGTGACGCCGTAGACCTGCGACAGCAGGATCGGAACGGTCGTGGTGATGATGAGCAGCCGCGATGCCTGGACGAGCGAAATCGTGCGGGGCTTTCCGCCTGCTTCCGCGCCGAAATACACCATATCCTGCAGTCCTCCGGGCATGGAGGCGAAATAGGCCGTCGCCCGGTCGTAGCCGAACACCCGGGTGAAGAACGGCACACCCACGAGCCCGATGACGATGACATAGATGGGCACCAGCACGACGGTTCCTGTCATTGCCGGAACCTGGGCAAGCAGGGCAGGCGTGATGCTGGCACCAACGGCGACGCCAAGGATGCAGCGCGAGGCGACGCTGAAGGGCTTCGGCTCCTTCAGGGGCACGCCGGAGAGGGCGGCGATCAGGCAGGCGGCCATCGGCCCGAACAGGAAGGGCAGGGGAAGTCCGAGAACCTCGAAGACCAGCACGCCCACGGCCGCGATCGCGACGCTTAAGGCGAGGCGCTTCTTTCCATCGAGTTCCAGGGGCTTCCGCATCACGATCAGGCTTTCTGCGACTTTGGTGTGCCTGGGAGAGGCAACGCACAATAGGTACGAGCAACGGCGGAATCGAGTGGTTTAGGGGTGCGGACGACGCGACGGCCAACAAATCCCCAGAGGGTTCTGTTCCTTTGTTGCAAAGAGAACAAACCCACTAGTCGGCTCCACCAGCCGGAGCAAGGGCTTCGCCGGAAATGTGTTATGCATGTTACGCAAGGCTGTTCTTCCTGGTTGCATCACCTCGAGCGGGTGCGGTTCTTGACGGCGGTCGAATGATCTTCCATCAGAGGGCAAAACCCAGGGGCCGAACACATGACCGAACAATCGACGAACCTCACCTATCTCCTGCCGGACGACATGCCGCCGCCCTTCGCCTCCTATAGCCATGGCGTGGTGGTGAAGGCAGGATCGGACATGGTTTTCTGTTCGGGCCAGCTCGGCATCGGCAAGGATGCCGAGGTTCCGCAGGATGCGGGCGCGCAGGCTGAACTCTGCTTCAAGAACGTCGAATCCATCCTGAAGGCCGCCGGCATGAGCCTGAAGGACGTTGTTCGTATCAACGCCTACGTCACCGACCGCGCCTACATGCAGCCCTACATGACGGTCCGCGACCGCTTGTTTGGCAAGCCTGCACCGGCCTCCACCCTGATGATCGTCTCGGGCTTCACCCGCGAGGAGTTCAAGGTGGAAGTGGAAGTTGTGGCGGCCAAGCGCACCTGACCTACGGAATGATATAGGGCTGGATCGACCGGCTGAGCGGGTGGAACGACAGCTTTGCCTTCAGCGGGGGCACGGCGCGCTGTGGGCAGTTGGTCCGCTCGCAGATACGGCAGGAAATGCCGATCGGCTCGAATACATCCCGGTTCGCAAGGTCGAGCCCGTCCGCATAGACGAAATCCTTCGCGTAGGAGATCTCGCAGCCGAGCGCGATGGCATAGCGCCGGTGTGGAGCCTTATAGCCGCCCACGCTCTTGCTGACTTCCGTAGCAATGGAGAGATAGCGTACGCCATCCGGGGTCTCGGCCAGCTGCCGGATGATGCGCCCCGGGGCCTCGAATGCCTGATGCGCATTCCAGAGCGGGCAGGCCGCACCAAATCGTGCAAACTGCAACCTCGCCGCACTGTGCCGCTTGGTGATGTTTCCCGCCCGGTCGAGGGTCGCGAAGAACACCGGCACGCCCTTCATGCCGGGCCGCTGCAAGGTCGAAAGACGATGCGACACCTGCTCGAGGCTGGCGCCAAAACGGGTCGACAGCAGTTCCAGGTCGTGCCGCAGCTCCTTCGCAGAGGCCATGAACGTCTGATAGGGCAGGATCAGCGCTCCGGCAAAATAGTTCTGCAGGCCGATCTTGCAGATCTCCGACGCTTCATGTGTGCGAAAATCCGCGTTGGTGATGATGCGCTGGATATCCGCCTGCTGCTCCAGTGCCGCGATCTGGTAGGCCATCTGGAAGGTGCGGGTCGCTGGCGGCGAATAGGAATTCAGGAACAGCACGCGCGATGCCGGATCAAAGCGCCTCAAGAGGTCATTGCCCGGCGGGGCGCGCATGATGCGGACATTATGCGTCTGCTCCAGATATTCCACGATGGCAGCTTCGGCATTGCGTTCCGGCAGGTCGAGTTGCGCGGCGAGCTTTTCAGCCGCCACGTCCAGATCGTGGATGTAGTTGTCGACGAAATGGAAAAAATCGCGCACTTCCTCGAAGGCGGTCGGCTCCGACAGCGCGCTGGAGCGTCCGAGCTGGTTGTCGAAGCTCGCCAGCTGCTCGCTCGTACGCCGATAGGCCTGATGGCTGGCGATCAGCGAATGGGCGAAGCCCGGCGCATTCTGCACGACCAGCTTCAGCTCCTGCAGGCTCGGCGAATAACCGTCGAAGATCGGATCGGCCAGTGTCTCCACAAGGGCAGAGAGCAACCGGTCGTCGTCGCCCGATGCAAGGGACCCGATCTCGATCTGGAATTTTTCAGCAAGAGCGAGCAAAACCGCAGCTGACACAGGCCGCTGGTTGTTTTCGATCTGGTTCAGGTAGCTGGTCGAGATCCCGAGCCGCTCGGCAAACGCTGCCTGCGTGGCGCGATTGGCCTCACGCAGTTCCCGCACTTTCCGACCGATGAAGAGCTTGCCGTAGGACATTTGCAACTTCGCAATTTACGTTTAGCAACTTTCGAATATATACATTTGCACACTTTCATGGCTACACTTTTTTTCAGTCGCATCTATCACCGAAAGTGACGTTTCTTTGCTGTGATGGAATGCAAATGACCCTCTACGAAAACGTAATTGGCCCGCGCAGCCGCACCGCCGGAGGTGAGCTCGTTGCCATCCTGGCCGGTTCGCTGCTGCTGACGCTCTCGGCCAAGGTTGCAGTGCCGTTCTTCCCCGTCCCGATGTCGATGCAGACGCTGGCCGTCATTTCGCTCGGCCTGTTCCTCGGACCGGTCCGTGGTGCTGCAGCGGTGCTGGCTTACCTTGCACAGGGCGCGGCCGGTCTTCCGGTCTTCGCCGGCACGCCCCAGCAGGGCATTGGCCTTGCCTACATGGCCGGACCCACAGGCGGCTTCCTGATCGGTTTCGTGCTCCAGGCGTACGTTGCGGGTTGGCTTTTCCATCGCGGGGCAGGGCGCAGCCTCTGGTCGGCTGTTGCGGCTGCGCTAGTTGCTGGTGCTGCCCTCTACCCGGCAGGACTGCTGTGGCTCGGCTATGTCGTCGGCTTCGACAAACCTTTGTTGGCTATGGGGCTGTTTCCCTTTATTCCGGGTGACATAATGAAGGCGGCACTGGCTGCTCTGCTCTTCGTGGCAGGCAGCCGCATCCGCACCAAGCGGGAGGAGATCTGATGCGCCCGGTTCTGGAACAACTGGAGGAGCGGCGCGCCCAGGCGCGCCTTGGCGGCGGCAAGCGCCGTATTGACGCCCAGCATGCCAAGGGCAAGCTGACGGCACGTGAGCGTATCGAAGTGCTGCTCGACGAAGGCAGCTTCGAAGAATACGATATGTTCGTCACCCACCGCGCGACCGACTTCGGCATGGCCGAACAGAAGATCGCCGGCGATGGCGTTGTCACCGGCTGGGGCACCATCAACGGCCGTCAGGTCTATGTCTTCAGCCAGGACTTCACCGTTCTGGGTGGCTCGCTCTCCGAGACCCATGCGCAGAAGATCTGCAAGATCATAGACATGGCAATGCGCAATGGCGCTCCGGTCATTGGCCTGAACGATTCCGGCGGCGCGCGCATCCAGGAAGGTGTGGCCTCGCTTGCAGGCTACGCCGATGTCTTCAAGCGCAACGTCGATGCGTCCGGTGTCATCCCGCAGATCTCCGTCATCATGGGACCCTGCGCAGGCGGTGCCGTCTACTCGCCTGCCATGACCGACTTCATCTTCATGGTCCGCGATAGCTCCTATATGTTCGTGACCGGTCCGGATGTCGTGAAGACCGTGACCAACGAGATCGTCACGGCGGAAGAACTGGGCGGCGCAACCACCCACACCAAGAAGTCCTCCGTTGCCGACGGTGCCTACGACAACGACATTGAAGCCCTGGAAGGCGTTCGCCGTCTCTTCGACTTCCTGCCACTGAACAACCGCGCGGAGGCACCGGTCCGTCCGTTCTACGATGATCCTTCCCGCGTCGAGATGGCGCTTGATACGCTCATCCCGGACAGCGCCAACAAGCCCTACGACATGAAGGAGCTGATCCACGCGCTGGCCGACGAAGGCGAATTCTTCGAGATCCAGGAAGCTTACGCCCGCAACATCATCACCGGCTTTATCCGCATGGAAGGCCAGACGGTGGGCGTTGTGGCGAACCAGCCGATGGTTCTCGCCGGCTGTCTCGACATCGACTCCTCGCGCAAGTCTGCCCGTTTCGTGCGCTTCTGCGATGCCTTCAACATTCCGATCCTGACCCTGGTCGACGTTCCGGGCTTCCTGCCGGGCACGGCGCAGGAATACGGCGGCGTGATCAAGCACGGCGCGAAGCTGCTCTTCGCCTACAGCCAGGCGACGGTGCCGATGGTCACCCTCATCACCCGCAAGGCCTATGGCGGCGCCTATGACGTGATGGCGTCGAAGCACATCGGCGCGGACATCAACTATGCCTGGCCGACCGCCGAAATCGCCGTGATGGGCGCGAAGGGCGCGACCGAAATCCTCTACCGTTCCGAGCTTGGCGATCCGGAAAAGATCGCGGCCCGCACGGCCGAATACGAGGAGCGTTTCGCCAATCCGTTCAAGGCAGCAGAACGCGGCTTCATCGACGAGGTATCATGCCGCATTCGTCTCGCCGTCGCATTGCGCGCGCTTTCGCGGCATTGCGCAACAAGCGCGTCGAGACCCCCTGGAAGAAACACGACACGATCCCGCTATAGGCTATAAGATGTTCAAGAAGATCCTGATTGCCAATCGCGGTGAGATCGCCTGCCGCGTTATCAAGACCGCCCAGAAGCTGGGCATCGCCACCGTCGCCGTCTACTCGGACGCTGACCGTGACGCGCTCCACGTCAAGATGGCGGATGAAGCGGTTCACATTGGACCGCCGCCCGCCAACCAGTCCTACATCATCATCGACAAGATCCTCGACGCGATCAAGCAGACTGGTGCCGATGCGGTGCATCCGGGCTACGGCTTCCTGTCTGAGAACCCGCTGTTCGCGGAAGCGCTCCGCGCAGCCGAAGTGACCTTCATTGGCCCGCCTCCCAAGGCCATCGAGGCGATGGGTGACAAGATCACCTCGAAGAAGATCGCAGCTGCCGCAGGCGTTTCCACCGTTCCGGGCCACATGGGCCTGATCGAGGATGCCGAAGAGGCCGTCCGCATCGCCCAGCAGATCGGCTATCCGGTCATGATCAAGGCTTCCGCCGGTGGCGGTGGCAAGGGCATGCGGATCGCCTGGAACGATGAGGAAGCTCGCGAAGGTTTTCAGCTGTCGCGCAACGAGGCAAAGTCCTCCTTTGGTGACGACCGCATCTTCATCGAGAAGTTCGTCACGCAGCCGCGTCACATCGAGATCCAGGTGCTTGGCGACCTCCACGGTAACGTTGTCTATCTCGGTGAACGTGAGTGCTCGATCCAGCGCCGCAACCAGAAGATCATCGAGGAAGCCCCGTCACCGTTCCTTGACGAGGCTACCCGCAAGGCCATGGGCGAGCAGGCTGTCGCTCTTGCCAAGGCGGTAGGCTACGCTTCCGCCGGCACGGTCGAATTCATCGTTGACGGCGACCGCAACTTCTACTTCCTCGAGATGAACACCCGCCTGCAGGTGGAGCATCCGGTGACCGAGCTGATCACCGGCCTCGACCTCGTCGAGGAGATGATCCGCGTCGCCGCTGGTGAGCCCCTGCGGATTACCCAGGAAGACGTGAAGCTCAACGGCTGGGCGATCGAAAGTCGCCTTTATGCCGAGGATCCGTTCCGCAACTTCCTGCCGTCGATCGGCCGCTTGAAGCGTTACCGTCCTCCGGTCGAGGGCCTGCAGGAAGATGGCACTATCGTCCGCAACGACACCGGCGTGTTCGAGGGCGGCGAGATCTCAATGTATTACGATCCGATGATCGCCAAGCTCTGCACCTGGGCGCCCGACCGTATCACCGCGATCGACGCCATGTCGCGCGCGCTGGACGACTTTGAGGTGGAAGGCATCGGCCACAACCTGCCGTTCCTTTCGGCTGTCATGCAGCAGGAGCGCTTCCGCAAGGGCGCGTTGACCACTGCCTATATCGCTGAGGAGTTTCCGGAAGGCTTCCAGGGTGTGAGCGCGGGCCCGGACGAAACGCGCAAGCTCGCGGCCGTTGCGGCCTTCATGCACGTCCACGCCGAGAAGCGCGCGGTCCAGATCTCAGGCGCGATGGCAAACCACGCCCGCAAGGTGCCCACCAACTGGGTCGTCACCCTTGGCGGCAACGAGCTGCCGGTTCGCATCGAGGTAGGCGAGGGCGACACCCTGAACGTTGTCTTTGATGACGGAACGGTCGCCGTGTCGAGCGACTGGCTGCCCGGTCGCAACCATGCCTCTTTCCTGGTGGATGGTGAGCGCATCGGCGTGAAGACGGCATCGGCTGGTCAGGGCTGGCGTCTGCGCTGGCGCGGCATCGATGAGGTTGCTCGCGTCCGCACGCCGAGGATTGCGGAACTTGCCCGCCTGATGCCCGAGAAGCTGCCGCCAGATACGTCGAAGATGCTTCTGTGCCCGATGCCTGGCGTCATCACCTCCGTCGCGGTGAAGGTTGGCGATACGGTTGAGGACGGACAGGTGCTTTGCACGGTTGAGGCCATGAAGATGGAAAACGTGCTGCGCGCGGAACGCCGCGGCGTGGTCAAGTCCATCAGCGCCGAGCCTGGCATGAGCCTTGCGGTCGACGAACTCATCATGGAGTTTGAATGAGATGAGAGGCTGGCGGTTCGGACTGCCGGCCTTGATTTTGAGGGATATCAGGCGATGTTCCTGCAGGGTGAGGCGGGAAACATCGCGGCATAGGTTCGGACGGTGGCGGACGTTGCAGCCAGCCCCGCGAAGAGGAAAGAAAGCAGCACAAATGGCTCCAAAACTTGAGAAATGGCGTGAGTTGGCGGAGAAGGAGCTCAAGCGCTCGCCTGAAACCATCGTCTGGAACACGCCGGAGGATATCAAGGTCAAGCCGCTCTACACGGCCGAGGATCTTGAGGGCGTCAGCCATCTGGAATCCCTGCCAGGCATGAAACCCTTCGTGCGTGGTCCACGCGCTACAATGTATGCTGGCCGGCCGTGGACGATCCGCCAGTACGCGGGCTTCTCAACCGCCGAGGAATCGAACGCCTTCTACCGCAAGGCTCTGGCCGCCGGCCAGCAGGGCGTTTCAGTCGCCTTCGACCTCGCAACGCACCGCGGCTATGACAGCGATCATCCGCGCGTGGAAGGCGACGTCGGCAAGGCCGGTGTTGCGATCGATTCCGTCGAGGACATGAAGATCCTCTTCGATGGCATCCCGCTCGAGAAGGTGTCGGTCTCCATGACCATGAACGGCGCGGTGATCCCGATCCTCGCCAACTTCATCGTCGC
>Ga0182739_1003489_pt1 | contig 13725 bp, 12 predicted proteins | sample eDN5th30CBELigBY_FD_128873 | JGI IMG/M metagenome (GOLD analysis project Ga0182739, IMG submission 128873) | Enriched backyard soil microbial communities from Emeryville, California, USA - eDNA 5th pass 30_C BE-Lig BY (version 2) (version 2) | ecosystem: Environmental > Terrestrial > Soil >... | reverse complement strand
TCGCCCGCGACGGCCTTGTTCGACTCGACGAGGTACTCCATCGCGAAGTGCACGCCTGCGAGGTCGCGGCCCGGGATGGACAGGTCGCGCGGGACGGTCGACCCCGTCGCGACGACCACCGCGTCGTAGCGGGCCCGGAGGTCCGCCCACGAGATGTCCTTGCCGATCTCGACGCCCGCGCGGAAGCGCGTGCCCTCGTCCTGCATCTGACGCAGACGGGACTCGAGGTGGCGCTTCTCCATCTTGAAGTCGGGGATGCCGTAGCGCAGCAGTCCGCCGATGCGGTCGTCGCGCTCGTACACCGCCACGGTGTGGCCGGCCCGCGTGAGCTGCTGCGCGGCGGCGAGCCCCGCCGGGCCCGACCCGACGACGGCGACCGTCTTGCCGGTGAGGCGCGCGGGGGGCTCCGGCTCCACCCAGCCGTTGGAGAAGGCGTCGTCGATGATGCTGACCTCGACCTGCTTGATCGTCACGGCGGGCTGGTTGATGCCCAGCACGCACGAGCTCTCGCACGGGGCGGGGCAGAGCCGTCCGGTGAACTCGGGGAAGTTGTTCGTCGCGTGCAGACGCTCGATCGCTGCACGTCCCTCGCCGCGCCACGTGAGGTCGTTCCACTCCGGGATGAGGTTGCCCAGGGGGCAGCCCTTGTGGCAGAACGGGACGCCGCAGTCCATGCAGCGCCCGGCCTGCCGGCGCAGCACCGCCGAGTCGCCCGGCTCGTAGACCTCTTTCCAGTCCATGATGCGGACGGGCACGGGCCGGCGCGGCGGGAGCTCGCGCTCGGTCGTCTTCAGAAAGCCCTTGGGATCAGCCACCGGTCACCTCCAGGATGCGGGTCCAGACGACGTCGCCGTCGGGGTCGAGGCCCTCCGCGAGGGCCTCCTCTCGGGTCTGCAGCACCGCGGCGTAGTCGCGGGGCAGCACCTTCACGAACTCCTCGGACCGTGCGCCGAAGTCCGCGAGGATGGATGCGGCCAGGGGCGACGCCGTCCGCTCCACGTGCTCGACGAGGAGACTGCGCAGCACTTCGAGGTCGGCGCGATCGAGCGCACCGAGCACGAGCTCTCCGGAGCGCAGCGACTGCTCGTTGACACGGTCGGTCTGCAGTCGGTGGACGTAAGCGGTCCCTCCCGACATGCCGGCGCCGAGGTTGCGGCCCGTCTCCCCCAGGATGACCGCGATGCCGCCCGTCATGTACTCGAGCGCGTGGTCCCCCACGCCCTCGACCACGGCGGTCGCGCCGGAGTTGCGCACGAGGAACCGCTCGCCGACGATGCCCGAGATGAAGATCGTCCCCGCCGTCGCGCCGTATCCGATGACGTTGCCTGCGATGACGTTCTCGTGCGGGGTGAAGGTCGCCGTGCGGTCCGGGCGGATCGTGATGTCGCCGCCCGAGAGGCCCTTGCCGACGTAGTCGTTCGCATCGCCCTCGAGCCGCAGCGTGATGCCGGGCGGGAGGAAGGCGCCGAACGACTGACCCGCCGTGCCGTGCAGAGTGACGTCGATGGCTTCGCGCGGAAGCCCCTGCGCGCCGTGCCGCTTGGTCACCTCATTGCCGAGCATCGTGCCGACGGCACGTTCCGTGTTGCGGATCGGCAGCTCGATCACGACGGGCGCGCGGTCGACGAGGGCGTCCTGCGACATCTCGATCAGCTGCACGTCGAAGTGCTGCTCCAGCTCGTGGTCCTGCGTGCGCATGGCGCGGCGGGGGGTGCCCGCGGCGAAGGCGGGGCCGTGCAGGATCGGCGTCAGATCGAGTCCGCTGGCCTTCCAGTGGTCGACGGCGCCGTTCATGTCGAGCAGCTCGTTGTGGCCGATCGCCTCGTCGAGGCTCCGGAAGCCGAGCTCGGCGAGGTACTCGCGCACCTCCTCGGCGATGAACTCCATGAAGTTCACGACGAACTCGGGCTTGCCGGCGAACCGCCTGCGCAGCACCGGGTTCTGGGTGGCGACGCCCACGGGGCAGGTGTCGAGGTGGCAGACGCGCATCATGATGCACCCCTCGACCACGAGCGCAGTGGTCGCGAAGCCGTACTCCTCCGCGCCCAGGAGGGCGGCGATGATGACGTCGCGGCCAGTCTTGAGCTGCCCGTCTGCCTGCACGACGACGCGATCGCGCATGTCGTTGAGCATGAGGGTCTGCTGCGTCTCCGCCAGTCCCAGCTCCCACGGCGTGCCTGCGTGCTTGAGCGAGTTGAGCGGGCTCGCCCCCGTGCCGCCGTCGTGCCCCGAGACGAGGATGACGTCGGCCAGCGCCTTGGCGGTGCCCGCCGCGACCGCGCCGATCCCGGACTGGCTCACGAGCTTGACGTGCACGCGGGCGGCGGGGTTGGCCCGCTTGAGGTCGAAGATGAGCTGCTTGAGATCCTCGATCGAGTAGATGTCGTGGTGCGGCGGGGGCGAGATGAGGCCGACGCCCGGCGTCCCCCCGCGCGTGCGCGCGATCCACGGATAGACCTTCGCCGGCGGCAGCTGCCCGCCCTCGCCGGGCTTGGCACCCTGGGCCAGCTTGATCTGGATGTCGTCGGCGTGCGTCAGGTACATGCTCGTCACGCCGAAGCGGCCCGAGGCGACCTGCTTGATCGCGCTGCGGCGCTCGGGGTCGAGCAGACGATCGACGTCCTCGCCGCCTTCCCCCGTGTTCGACTTGGCACCGAGACGGTTCATCGCGATCGCGAGCGTCTCGTGCGCCTCCTTGGAGATCGAGCCGTAGCTCATCGCACCCGTCGAGAAGCGCTTCACGATCGACGAGACCGGCTCGACCTCGTCGAGGGGCACGGGGGCGCGATGACCCGTCTTGAGGCGGAACAGTCCGCGCAGCGTCTTGAGCTCGGCCGCCTGATCGTCGACGAGCTTCGTGTACTCCCGGAAGATGTCGTACCGGCGGGTGCGGGTCGAGTGCTGCAGCCGGAAGACGGTGTCGGGATTGAACAGGTGGGGCGAGCCGTCGCGGCGCCACTGGTACTCGCCGCCGGTCCACAGCCGCTCGTGTGCGCGCGCGGCGCCGTCCTCGGGGTAGGCGTAGTCGTGCCTGGCCTGGTTCTCGGCGGCGATCTCTGTGATGCCGATCCCGCCGAGCTTGGTCTCGGTGCCCGTGAAGTACCGGTCGACGAACTCCTGCGAGAGGCCGACCGCCTCGAACACCTGCGAGCCGGCGTACGACGACACCGTCGAGATGCCCATCTTGGACATGATCTTCAGCACGCCCTTGCCCAGCGCGTAGATCAGGTTCTTGACGGCCTTCTCGGGCGTGAGCCCCGTGATGAAGCCGGCGCGGACGAGGTACTCCACCGTCTCCATCGCCAGGTACGGGTTCACGGCCGAGGCGCCGTAGCCGATGAGCGTCGCGACGTGGTGCACCTCGCGCACGTCCCCCGCCTCGACGACCAGGCCCACCTTCATCCGGTTCTGCTGACGGATGAGGTGATGGTGCACGGCCGACAGCATGAGCAGCGACGGGATGGGCACGAGGTCCTTGTTCGAGTCGCGGTCGCTCAGGATGATGAACTCCGCGCCGCCGGCGATCGCGGCGTCGACCTCCGCGTGGATCTCCTCGAGCCGCGCCTGCATGGCGCCGGGCCCCTGGTCGAAGTGGTAGATGCCGCGGATGGTCACCGAGCGGCGGCCGGGCAGCGCCTTGTCGATGTTCTGGAGCTTCGCGAGCTCGTCGTTGTCGATCACGGGGAAGTCCAGCGTGATCGTGCGGGTGTGGTCCGCTCCCCAGTCCAGGAGGTTGCGCTCGGGGCCGAGGCCCAGCGCGAGTGACGTGACGACCTCCTCGCGGATGGAGTCCAGCGGCGGGTTGGTGACCTGCGCGAACTGCTGCGTGAAGTAGTCGAACAGCAGGCGCGGGCGCTCGCTGAGCACCGCGATCGGTGTGTCGGAGCCCATCGCCCCCAGCGGCTCGGCGCCGGTCTGCCCCATCGGCGTGAGCAGGATCCGCACCTCCTCCTCCGTGTAGCCGAAGGTGCGCTGGCGGCGCGTGATCGAGGCGATCGGGTGGACGATGTGCTCGCGCTCGGGAAGATCCTTCAGCCGCACGCGACCGGCGTCCAGCCACTCCTGCCAGGGGTGCAGGTTCGCGAGGTCGGACTTGATCTCCTCGTCCTCGATGATCCGGCGCTGCGCCGTGTCGACGAGGAACATGCGTCCCGGACGCAGCCGGCCGCGGCGCTTGATGCGCTCCGGGGCGAAGTCGAGGACGCCCGTCTCCGAGCCGATCACGACGAGCCCGTCGGTCGTCTCGGTCCAGCGTCCGGGGCGCAGGCCGTTGCGGTCGAGGGTGGAGCCCACGACGGTCCCGTCGGTGAAGATGAGCGCCGCCGGGCCGTCCCACGGCTCCATCTGCATGGAGTGGTACTCGTAGAACGCGCGCAGCTTCGGGTCGATGTCGGTCTGCTTCTCGTACGCCTCGGGGACCATCATCATGATGGCGTGCGGCAGGCTGCGGCCCGTGAGGTTCAGCAGCTCCAGCACCTCGTCGAACGACGCCGAGTCGCTCGCCCCGTCGGTGCAGATCGGCAGGAGCGGGCGGATGTCGCCGAGCAGCTCGGACTCGAGCTGAGACTGCCGCGCGCGCATCCAGTTGCGGTTGGCGCCCACCGTGTTGATCTCGCCGTTGTGAGCGAGCATCCGCAGCGGCTGCGCGAGCGGCCACGACGGGAAGGTGTTGGTCGAGTAGCGGGAGTGGACGACGGCGAGCTCGCTCGTGAAGCGCTCGTCCTGCAGGTCGGGATAGAACGGCTCGAGCTGCAGCGTCGTGACCATGCCCTTGTAGCCGAGGGTGCGGCTGGAGAGGGAGACGAAATACGCGCCCAACTCATGCTGGGCGCGTTTGCGGAGCCGATAGGTGCGGCGGTCGAGCTCGATTCCGGACATCGCCGGCGCGCCGCCGATCGCCGGGCGCGACAGGAAGAGCTGCTCGAACGCGGGACGCGCGTCGTGGGCGAGCTTGCCGAGGTTCTCGTCGGCGGTGGGCACGGTGCGCCACCCGAGCACCGTGAGTCCCTCGGTCGCGGCCAGCGCGTCGATGCGCTCCTTGAGGGAGCGGCGCTCGTCGGCGTCGACCGGGAGGAAGGCCATGCCGGCCGCGTACTGCCCGACGGGGGGCAGGTCGAAGTCGACGACCGCGCGGAGGAAGTCGTCGGGCATCTGCGTGAGGATGCCCGCCCCGTCTCCGGTGCCGGCATCCGAGCCGATCGCACCGCGGTGCTCGAGGTTGCGAAGCGCCGTCAGGGCGAGCTGGACGATGTCGTGCCCCGCCTCGCCGCGGAGGGTGGCGACCATGGCCAGACCGCAGGCGTCCTTCTCGAACGCGGGGTTGTACATCCCCTGCTTGCCGGGGAAGCCGCCCGGGGGGCGAGGCGTGGTGTCTTCACGACGGGGGCTCGTTGGCATAGCTTCCGTCCTCACTTGATGATCAGCTGGGACGACGTCGGCCCTGTGGTGAATGTGCTTATCGATGAATGTGCTTATCGGTGAGTGTGCGGTGGTGGAGGTGACTCCCCCGGCGGGAGGCGGTCACGATCCGCGGGTCACGATGCGCGATTCGGGGTGCGCGGTGCTACTTCGCGTCGACAGTGCTTGTGGCGTCGTCGCCGATGGACTCGGACGTGGGGGGTGCGCTCACGTCGACGAACTCATCGGTGTCCTGCGATTGTACAGCCCCGTCGCGGGTCCACTCGCGTCCGGCGACGTAGGGCGACGCTTCCAGGCCGGTGTGACGGCGCTTCTGCACCACGAAGATGACCAGACCCACGACGACGCCGAAGATCGCCGCCCACACATTCGTGCGCAGGCCGAAGAACACCTCGCTGGGGTCGATCCGGATCGACTCCCACACGATGCGGCCGGCCGAGTACCACACGAGGTAGAGGGCGAACAGACGCCCCCACTGCAGCCGGAAGCGCTTGCCGGCCCACAGCAGGACGAGGACGCCGAGCGTGTTCCAGATCACCTCGTAGAGGAAGGTGGGGTGGAACAGCGTGCCTTCGGGAAGACCCGCGGGCCACGCGGGGTTCGGATAGTCGATCTCCAGTCCCCACGGCAGGTCGGTCGGGAGCCCGAACAGCTCCTGGTTGAACCAGTTGCCGAACCGTCCCATGGCCTGCGCGAGCAGCAGGCCCGGGGCGAGCGCGTCCGCGAAGCTCCAGAAGCGGATGCCCGTCCACTTGCAGCCGAGCCACGCCCCGATCGCGCCGCCGATCAGCGCGCCGAAGATCGCGATCCCGCCCTCCCAGATGCGGAAGATCGCCCAGATGTCCTTGTCGTCGCCGAAATAGAACCCGGGGTGTGTCAGCACGTGGAACGCGCGCGCGCCGATGATCGCCAGCGGCACGGCCAGCAGGGCGATGTCCACGACGACCCACGGCTCGGCGCCCCGCTTGGTGAGGCGGTGGTTCGTGAGCAGCGTCGCCACGACGATGCCGGCGAGGATGCACAGCGCGTAGAAGTGGATCGTCAGCGGGCCGATCGCGAAGGAGCTGATGCCCGGGCTCGGAATGCTGGCGACGACGGAGGCGGAGAAAGTCACGACCGCGAGTCTAGTTGCCGCGCGGCCGCGCCGGTGTCACGCGCGAGTTTGCGGCGATCAGTGCGCCGTGAGGGCGCGCGTCTCGGCCGCGAGGGCTTCCAGCCCGCCGTCGCGCAGGGCGCGTACGAGGGCCGTCCCGACGATCGCGCCGTCCGCGTACTCCAGGACGCCCTGTACCTGCGCGTTCGTGGAGATGCCGATGCCGACGCACGCGTGCTCCGCGCCGCGGGCACGCAGTCGACCGACGAGTGTCCGGGCGGCGGCATCCAGCTGGGCGCGCTCGCCCGTGATTCCCATCGTCGAGACCGTGTAGACGAATCCCGTCGAGTTCTCGACGATCAGATCCAGCCGCTCGTCGGTCGACGTCGGCGCAGCGAGGAAGATCCGGTCCAGACCCGTGCGCTGGGAGGCCGCGATCCATTCGCCTGCGGCCTCTGGGGTGATGTCGGGGGTGATGAGGCCCGCTCCCCCCGCGGCGCGCAGGTCGTCCGCGTACCGGTCGACGCCGTACTGCAGCACGGGGTTCCAGTACGTCATCACGAGCACCGGCACGTCGACGCGGGCCGTGATCTCGCGCACGGCAGTGAAGGTGTCACGCAGCCGGAAACCGCCCGCCAGAGCGGCCTGTGTCGCCTCCTGGATCACGGTGCCGTCCATGACGGGGTCCGAGTACGGCGGCCCGAGCTCGAGGATGTCGGCCCCGTTCTCGGCGAGCGTGACGGCGGCGTCGATGCTCGTCTGCAGGTCGGGGAACCCCAGCGGCAGGTAGCCGATGAACGCGCCGCGCCCGGCATCCTTCGCGGCCCCGATGGCGGCGGCGACGCGGCTCACAGCTCGATCCCCTCGCCCGTCGCGGCGTCCGTGTCGGGTGGCGTGTCGAGGGGCTCCGCGCCCTCGTCGTACAGGCCGAACCACGTCGCAGCGGTGTCCATGTCCTTGTCACCGCGGCCGGACAGGCTCACGGCGATGATCGCGTCGGGTCCGAGCTCCCTGCCCAGGCGCAGCGCACCGGCCAGGGCGTGGGCGGACTCGATGGCGGGGATGATGCCCTCGGTCTGCGACAGCAGCCTCAGCGCGTCCATCGCCTCGGCGTCGGTCGCCGGGATGTACTCCGCACGGCCGATGTCGGCGAGCCACGCGTGCTCTGGCCCGACGCCCGGATAGTCCAGTCCCGCTGAGATCGAGTGCGACTCGATCGTCTGGCCGTCCTCGTCCTGGAGCACGTACGTCCTCGCGCCGTGCAGCACGCCGGGACGGCCGCGCTCGATGGATGCCGCGTGCCGCTCGGTGTCGACGCCGTCGCCGGCCGCCTCGACGCCGTAGAGCCTCACGTCCGCGTCGTCCAGGAACGCGTCGAACATGCCGATCGCGTTCGACCCCCCGCCGACGCAGGCGACGACGGCGTCGGGCAGCCGGCCGGTGTCATCGAGCAGCTGCTGACGCGCCTCCTCGCTGATGATCTTCTGGAAGTCGCGCACCATCGCGGGGAACGGATGCGGGCCTGCCGCCGTGCCGAAGATGTAGTTGGTGTCCTCGACCGTGGCCACCCAGTCCCGGTAGGCGTCGTTGATGGCGTCCTTGAGCGTGCGCGACCCTGTCGTGACCGGCACGACCTCCGCGCCCAGCAGGCGCATGCGTGCGACGTTGAGCGCCTGACGCTGCGTGTCGACCTCGCCCATGTAGATGGTGCAGTCGAACCCGAACAGCGCGGCGGCCGTCGCCGTCGCGACGCCGTGCTGACCCGCACCGGTCTCGGCGATGACCCGCGTCTTGCCCAGCCGCTTCGTGAGAAGCGCCTGGCCGAGCACGTTGTTGATCTTGTGGGACCCGGTGTGGTTCAGATCCTCGCGCTTGAGGAACACGCGCGCACCGCCCGCGTGCGCGGCGAAGCGTGGCACCTCGGTGAGAGCCGACGGGCGGCCGGCGTAGGAGTGCAGCAGCCGGCGGAACTCCTCGTCGAACGCGGGATCCGCCTTGGCCGCCTCGTACTCCGCGGTCAGCTCGTCGATCGCCGCGATGAGCGACTCGGGCATGTACCGCCCGCCGAAGTCGCCGAAGAACGGACCGTGGGCGTCTCGCAGACTGCTCATGCGCCCGCCTCCAGGAATGCGTGCAGGGTCGTGACCGGGTCGCTCGTGACGAGCGCCTCGCCGATGAGCACGACGTCGGCCCCTGCGGCTCGGTAGTGCGCGACGTCGGAGGGCGTGAGCACAGCCGACTCGGCGATCTTGATCGCGTCAGCGGGCAGCTCGTCGTGGAGCCGTCCGAACAGGTCGCGGTCGAGCTGGAACGTCGACAGATCACGGGCGTTGACACCGATGAGCTTCGCGCCGAGGTCGCTCGCGCGGTGCACTTCGTCGAGCGAGTGCGTCTCGACCAGGGGTGTCATGCCGAGCTCGACGATGAGGTCGTGCAGCTCGCTGAGCACGGGCTGCGGGAGCGCTGCGACGATCAGGAGCACGAGGTCGGCGCCGGATGCCCGCGCTTCCAGCACCTGGTACGGCGTGGCGATGAAGTCCTTGCGCAGCACGGGGAGCGACACGCGCGCCTTCACGGTCTCGAGGTCGGCGAGGCTGCCCTTGAAGCGCCGGCCCTCGGTGAGCACCGAGATCGCGGACGCACCGCCCTCCTCGTATCTCGACGCCTGCAGTGCGGGGTCGGGGATCTCGGCGAGGTCGCCCCGCGACGGGCTCGCCCGCTTGACCTCGGCGATGATCTTGACGCGTTCCGCGGGGGCCAGGGCGGCCAGGGCGTCACGGGCGGGCGGCTGCGCGAGCGCGTCGCGCTCGACGGCGGCCAGCGGTCGGCCCACGGCACGCGCCTCGGCGTCCTCCACCGCGCCGGCCGTCAGGTCGGCGAGCACGTCAGTGCTGCTTCGGCGCGTACTTGGGACCGTTCACGCCGTAGCCGGCCCGCGCCATGCCCCAGCCCACGGCCGCGCCGACGACGACGAGAGCAGCCGAGGCCCACACGAGGACGGGCATGTCGAGGAAGAAGAACAGCGTCCCGAACGAGATCGCGACGAGCATGATCACGACGGCGGTCCAGGCAGCCGGGGAGTGTCCGTGGCCGGGGTCGTCGATGGGGTTGCTCATGGTTCTCCTTCGCGTGCGTCAGCTGCGGCCAGTCTAGCGGGAGGGACCGCGCCCTCGCCTCACGCCGTGGGGTCGTCTCCGCGGGACAGGTCGTCCCAGGAGTCGATCGCGTCGTGCGGACGCGAGCCGGCGGACGTGTCCGCGACCCGGGCCGCGTCGGTGCGATACCGACGTCCCGCGCCGCCCCAGCGGTGGGCGGTCGCCAGCGTGAGCGCTCCGCCGGCGATCACCAGCAGCGAGGCCGCCGCGGTCACGAGGGGCCACGGCGTCGCGGTCACCTCCGCCACAAGCGCCTCGACCGTCGTGGCGCCTGCGAGCCCCGTGGCCTCCGTCACCGTCGAGGCGACGGCGTCGACCGGCCGATCGGCGACGATCCGCCACGCGGCGACCAGCAGCACGCCCCCGATCGCGACGCCCAGGACGCCGAAGACGTACCGGAGGACGACGCCGACGATCGACAGCGCTAGTCCCAGAGCGAGCGCCGCGAGGCTCAGCGGCGCGAGCAGCGGCACCGCCGACGCGCCCGGAACGGGAAGCGGCGGGACGCCCGCGTCGCGCAGGACGACGTCGAGCCACGTCTGCGTCGATGCGATGAGCGCCAGTGCGCCGCCGGCGAGGATCGCGAGGACGCTGGTCGTGCGCAGCCGCCTGCTCATGCGTCGCCTTCGAGGACGACGGGGTGCAGATCGTCGGCGTCGAAGCACGTGCGGTCGCCCGTGTGACAGGCTGCGCCGACCTGGTCCACCGAGATCAGCAGCGTGTCGCCGTCGCAGTCCAGGCGCGCGCCCTTGACGAGCTGGATGTGACCGGAGGTGTCACCCTTGCGCCAGTACTCCTGCCGCGACCTCGACCAGAATGTCACGCGTCCGCTCGTGAGGGTTCGCCGCAGCGCCTCGGCGTCCATCCACCCGAGCATGAGCACCTCGCCGGTGTCGTGCTGCTGGATGATCGCGGGCACGAGACCGTCCGCGGTGAAGGCGACGCGTCCCTCGACAGGCTCGGGAACCGGGGAGGCGCTCATGTCCGCACCTCGACGCCGTCGTCCACGAGGGCCTGTTTGACGTCGCCGATCGTGAGCTGTCCGGAGTGGAAGACGGAGGCCGCGAGCACCGCGTCCGCACCCGCGTGGATCGCGGGCGCGAAGTGCGCGGCCGCTCCCGCGCCGCCGGAGGCGATCACGGGAACCGACGACACCTCGCGCATGAGTCCGACGAGCTCGAGATCGAATCCGTCCCGCGTGCCGTCCGCGTCGATGGAGTTCACCAGCAGCTCGCCGGCGCCCCGCTCGACCGCTTCGCGCGCCCATTCCAGCGCGTCGAGGGTCGTGAGGGTCCGGCCACCGTGGGTCGTGACGGCGAAGCCCGATGCCGTCCCCGGCGCGCGCTTCACGTCGAGCGAGAGCACGAGCACCTGCGCGCCGAAGCGATCGGCGATCTCGTCGACGAGGTCGGGACGGGCGATCGCGGCGGAGTTCACGCCCACCTTGTCTGCGCCCACGCCGAGCAGCCGGGCGACATCGTCGGCGGAGCGCACTCCCCCGCCGACGGTGAGGGGGATGAAGACCTCCTCGGCGGTGCGGCGGACGACGTCGTAGGTCGTGGACCGATCGTCGACGGTCGCGGTCACATCGAGGAAAGTGAGCTCGTCGGCGCCCTGCGCGTAGTAGCGACGGGCGAGCTCGACGGGATCGCCCATCTCACGGAGGTTCTCGAAGTTGACGCCCTTGACGACCTTCCCGTCCTTGACGTCGAGGCACGGGATGACGCGGCACGCGAGGCTCATGAGCGGTCTCCGGCCATGTCAGAGCCTCGCGTTGTGGATCGGCGTCACCAGAATGGCGCGGGCGCCGATCGCGTAGAGGGCGTCCATCACCTGATTGACCGTCTTGCGCGGGCTCATGACCCGCACAGCCACCCATGCGGGATCGCGCAGCGGCGAGATCGTCGGCGACTCGATGCCCGGCGTCAGCGCGACGGCGGTGTCCACGAGGTCGGCGGGCAGGTCGTAGTCGATCAGGACGTACTGACGGGCGACCATGACGCCGCGGAGGCGCCGCAGCAGGATGTCGGTTCCCGCAGCCTCATCCGGCGCGCCGATCAGCACCGCCTCGGACTCCAGCAGCACCGGCCCGAAGATCTCCAGGCCCGCCTGCTTGAGCGTCGTCCCGGTCGAGACCACGTCGGCGACGGCGTCGGCGACTCCCAGCTCGACCGCCGACTCCACCGCGCCGTCCAGCGGCACGAGGTCGACGGCGATGCCGTGCTCGTCGAGGTAGGCGTCGACGAGGCCGGGATAGGCGGTCGCGACGCGGACGCCGTCGAGGTCGCCCAGCTCGTGGAAGCGTCCGGGGCGGGCCGCGAAGCGGAACGTCGACGAGCCGAAGCCGAGCCGCTCGATCTCGCGGGCGCCGGGCATGCGCGCGTCGAGGAGCAGGTCGCGGCCCGTGATGCCGACGTCGAGCGCGCCCGAGCCGACGTAGGTGGCGATGTCCTTGGGACGGAGGTAGAAGAACTCGACCTCGTTGACGGGGTCGATGACGTGCAGGTCTTTCGGGTCGCGGCGGCCGGTGTAGCCGGCTTCGGCCAGCATCTCGGCGGAGGTGTCGGCGAGCGACCCCTTGTTCGGCACGGCGATTCGCAGCATGGTGCAGGACTTTCAGTGGTCGGGGCGGGGGGCGGGGCGTCGCTCAGAGATGTCGGTAGACGTCTTCGAGGCTCAGTCCCTTGGCGACCATGAGCACCTGCAGGTGGTAGAGCAGCTGCGAGATCTCCTCCGCCGCCTCGGCGTCGCTCTGGTACTCGGCGGCCATCCACACCTCGGCGGCCTCTTCGACGATCTTCTTCCCGATGGCGTGGACGCCGCGGTCCAGCTGCGCCACCGTGCCCGAGCCCTCAGGGCGCGCCGCAGCGATCGCGGTGAGCTCAGCGAACAGGGCGTCGAACGTCTTCACGCGTACCAGGCTACCGGTCCCGCGTGGGCGTCAGTGCCGGTGGTGCTCCGCCGCGCCCGCACGCAGCGCGGCGATCGCACGTGCGGGGTCGTCGGCCCCGAAGACCGCGGAGCCGGCCACGAACGTGTCGGCGCCGGCTTCGGCGGCCTGGGCGATCGTCGACTCGCCGATGCCGCCGTCCACCTGCAGCCACACCTGCGAGCCGCGCCGCCGCGCCTCGTCGTGCAGCCGGGCGAGCTTGGGCATCTGGTCGGCCATGAACGACTGTCCGCCGAAGCCCGGCTCGACGGTCATCACGAGGATCTGGTCGAACTCGTCCAGGACGTCCAGGAGGCCCTCGATCGGCGTCGCGGGCTTGACCGCGACACCCGCGCGCGCGCCGATCTCGCGGAGTCTTCTCGCGAGCTTCACGGGCTCGCCGGCGGCCTCCAGATGGAACGTCACGGAGGCGGCGCCGAGCTCCGCATAGCCGGGCGCCCAGCGATCCGCATCGGTGATCATCAGATGGACGTCCAACGGCACGGGACTGGTCGCCTGGATGCGCTCCACCATCTGCGGGCCGAACGTCAGGTTGGGCACGAAGTGGTTGTCCATCACATCGACGTGCACGAAGTCGGCGGTGGCGATGCGCGCGAGGTCCGCCTGCATGTTCACGAAGTCGGCGGAGAGGATGCTGGGATTGATGCGGATGTCGGCTCCGGTCACAGGACCACCTTAGCCATCAGTGCGAGGGGCCCGATCCGCGTGCCCGCGGCCGCGGCTCAGCGCCGTCGCAGCAGGGAGATCGACATCGCGTCCGTGCCGTGGCGGTGCGGCCACAGCTGCGCGCGTCCTGACCCGTCACTCAGGTCGGGAAGGTCGATCGGGGAGGTCGCGACGGACGCCACGACGGCCCGCGCGTCGAGCTCCTCGACGGCGTCGCCGAACGCGCGGCGGGCTTCCGAGACGATCGCGGCGGTCTCGGCCAGATGCGGCGAGCAGGTCACGTAGGCGACGATGCCTCCGGGGCTCAGGGCGCCCAGCGCCGCGTGGAGCAGCTCGCCCTGAAGGGCGGCGAGCTCGGGCACGTCGGCGGGCGTCTTCCGCCAGCGCGCTTCCGGGCGGCGCCGCAGCGCGCCCAGACCGGTGCACGGCGCGTCGACGAGGAT
>Ga0182739_1003488_pt1 | contig 13727 bp, 8 predicted proteins | sample eDN5th30CBELigBY_FD_128873 | JGI IMG/M metagenome (GOLD analysis project Ga0182739, IMG submission 128873) | Enriched backyard soil microbial communities from Emeryville, California, USA - eDNA 5th pass 30_C BE-Lig BY (version 2) (version 2) | ecosystem: Environmental > Terrestrial > Soil >... | reverse complement strand
CGGAATCCTCTGCGGAACATACGGATTCAACACATCCGGTCCTGCCCCGGATAATGCTTGTGCGGCATGGTGAAACCGCATGGTCCGCGGAAGGCCGGCATACCGGACGAGCAGACTTGCCTTTGACCCCGGATGGCCTGCAGGAATCGGCCCGACTCCAGTTGCGGTTGAGTCGATATACACCGGATCATGTCTTGACCAGCCCGTTACTGAGAGCCCGAGAAACGGCACAACAGGCTGGATACCCTCATGCCGAAATTGATGAAGATCTGGCAGAATGGAATTATGGCACGCTGGAAGGGCTGACGCTGGAGGAAATTCAGCAACAGATGCCCGGTTGGTCTGTTTTTCGAAACGGAGGCCCGCGCGGGGAGTCTGTGGAAGAGGTGATGGCCCGCGCGGATCGGGTGGTTGCCCGTTTGCGATTGCTGTCGGGCAATAGCCTGATTTTCACTCATGGCCACTTTTCACGAGCGCTGGCTGCTCGCTGGTGCGGATTGGACTTCGAGATCTGTCCCCACCTGATGTTGCGGACAACTGCCCTGAGTGTGCTGGGTTACGACCGGGATCTGTCGCGCCCTGCGATTCACGCCTGGAATCTTCGGGAATCATTTCCCGGAAGCTAGACCAGTTTGGTCTATCATGTGCCCGCGTCGAAAGGGTTTCACCTGATGAAAGACTGAATGCCGCGAGGCAAGTGCGCTACAAGATTGACTAAAACGCTCTAGTGCCCGGACAGGGCACGACTTTTCTGACGCATACGCGGCTGGATGTGATCGAATCAAACCTAGACTGCTCTACTGGATTCTCTCTTTAGTTTTGCGGGTGGAGAGTTGTGCGGCAATGCTCGCTGCCACTTGCCGGCCCAGCAATTCATATCCAGGGGCCTTAAAATGAATATCCTGGGGATTCTGGATTTCCTTGAGCCGGGGAAGAGCAAATTCGTACAGATCATCGATGGGAATCTGACGCTGCTGCATGACCCCGGCAGCAGCCTTGTTCAATCGAACAATCACTTCGGCTTGCCCGACATGATTGCTCCAATCCTCAGGAACCGGTGTGGTGGACGCCCAGATGAGCGTGGCTCCCGTGGCCTGCAGACGTGTCATGATCTCTTCCAGCCGCAGAGTATAATCGGCCAGGGGAGTCTTGATCTCATGCAGACCGAAATTCACGTGGATCACATCCCAGTGTCCATCCCCCAGCCAGACGTCAAGTTTTTTGAGCGCGTTGCTGGTGGGGCCGCAGTTTTCCGGGGCGCGATGGACGTTGGCGATGCCTTCCAGTTCTTTGCGAACAGCAAGCGTATACCCTCTGGAAACAGAATCGCCGATCAGCAAAACACGCGGAAGTACAGGGACATCTTTCACGTAATCCCAGGCGGTCACTTTTCCAGCAATTTTTTCACGCTGATAAATCGGCAGATAGAACGAACCCAGATTTTCTTCCAGCACGGTTTCCCAGGCCTGTTGTTCCGAAGAAAGCGTGGCCTTCCAGGCGGCAAATTTTTCAACCACTGCCGCGTCTTCAGCAGCCTTCTTTTTGTCGGTCGAAGAGGCATTCTGCGCAGAGTCCGCTCTACTCACATTTCCCGAAACCAAGACGCACAAGACAAGCAGGAAGAATGCAGTTGAGCATCGATTGTCAGACACATCATTTCCTATTCGACTCAAGATTAAAGTTGATGGTATTCTTGCCGGGCTGAACCTCGGCAGTCAGTTCCGTCTGCTCATGATACCTGGGTGGAAGTAACTCCGGAGCGGGGGGAGAGTTGATGTCGCCGGGAATCGAATTGTCACGATAAGTCGTGATAGAAACTTTGTGACTTCCAATTTTTGCTCCCGGAGTTGTGTCATTATATTGGAGACTGTAGTGCCCGCTCGCATCTGTTTCACCAATCGAGACTCGACCGGATTCCGGCTGGAATCGTATCGCAGCATTCGGCAGCGGTTGTCCGTTCAGCAGCACTGTCCCGGAGACTGGAGCAATTTCGGGGAGATCTGAAGGAGCGGAACGGCATCCTACGAGAAACAGGATGAGCCAGAGACCAGTAGCGAAAAGACTTCGGGACATGATAAATCCGTGGAGCGAAAACCGGAGACAGGATCACCGGCTGGAAACAGCCGTAATCACGGAATATTTTGAATGAGGCTCCGTCCGGGTGATGCGGATGCTGCACTAAAATTCTCCGATAACCTCGCCTTTCGAGATGGTTGAGAGAGGTCTGATGACGTCCGTCTGACTGGCGTTTTCGCTGAGGAACCTCACGGAACCATCCGAAAGAAGAATCTGCATGCCGCCGACGTGATGGCTTCCCGCGATGTTTCTTCCCACACCAGTTGTTGTGACGCCGGTATTGAATGGCGCAGCATCCAGATCCAGAAATTGAAAGAGGTTATACGCAGCCCAATACGGTCCGAGGCCATTTTCATTCTTTTTGAATGGGGATTCCGCAAGAGCGATTGTATTGCTGGTGCCATCGGTGATGTCTCGCATCCGGGCAGCCCCGTTCATCGCAAACACTCCCTTGACTGACAATTGCGAATACGGAGAAGTCATGTCATAGTCGCTCAAGGTACTGGCCATTCCATAACTGACCCGGTACGACCCCAGGGAATGAGCATAAGCCCCCACGTTTGTCCCTTTGTCGGAATCCGGGTCAGTCGGACAACGAAAGACCGGGATTTGACCTTTCAGAACGCTGAACTGATTTCCGGTTGTCGGAACATCCGCATTGCAATTCGCGGGTTGGTGACGGCTGTCCGTGCTCGCGACGTTAAAATTGAAAGCATTGTACAGGGCTGCCTGATCCAGAAACGGCAACATCATCTGATAGCCGGTATGGTTTAAAATCGGCCCGCCCGGAGCAACCTTGTCGCACTCGCACCCGGCATTGATTGTTCCCGGAGGGAAAATCTGGTGCGTGTCGTGGTAATTGTGCATCGCCAGTCCCAATTGCTTGAGATTGTTCTTGCACTGGGACCGGCGGGCTGCTTCACGGGCCTGTTGCACAGCGGGCAACAGCAAAGCAATGAGAACCGCAATGATGGCGATGACCACCAGCAGTTCAATGAGCGTGAAACCCGAAGCAGACGAAATGCGTAGCGGCTTACTTATTGAAAAATGGGAGTCCTGACGAAGAGAGAGGGGGGGCATTGAGAGTCTCGTTCTGCAAGGAGCGAAATCAACGATGATCTGACCCCACCTTTATACCGCAAAGTACAAATACATCAAGATCTGTCTGTCTGAACATGCAAATAAGCGGATGCATCAAGGGTTTTCCAAATTTCCCTGAATTGACCAGGGCTTTCGCCATTTGGTTTTGGCGCCGGGAAAGTGAGGTTCCGGCCGAGTGGCAAACCCTGGAAAAGCATCATCCTGCTCGCAACCCAGACGGAGTTTTGCCCTTCCGGGACCTCGTCGGGTGGGGTCAAGGCGAAAGCCCGGGGAATTGATCGCCGCAGGTTGACAGCCGGAGAAAAACGGGCTGGCACCCCATTTTTTACCCCCATTTTTCACGTCAAGCTGCACACGACATCGTTCAGGCAATCAGACCGGCAGGCCGTTGAAGATCCTGAGGACCGGCGGAGACGAGGCGGCTGCAATGGCCAGAGCACCCCAGACTGCCAATAAACAGAGTTGCGATCCGGACAGGTTGAGCGTGGTTGTCGGAGGAGGCAATTGTGCTCTTTCCCGCAGCCCTGGAGACATTTCCGGCAATCGCAACGGGCCGGTACACAATTGCTGAGTCACCCGCGCCAGGCCTGCCAGTGCCAGAAGATCAGCCAGAAGATAAATCAACCGCAACAGCGACCCCCAATGGTCCTCGCCATTCTGTAGCGTGGCAGAAACCAGCCAGGACTCCGTCAATCCCAGGCTGAATGGAGTCAGCGTCAACGTCAACAGGCAGATGAGCAGCACCGGCAGCAGCCAGCCGGCACGTTGTGCAAGCCCTCGAAAAGAAGCAATTTCCACACTCTGATAACGCTCGGAAATCAGTGTCAGCGCGACGGAAAAAAGGACCAGGCCAGCGGTCTGACAGATCAGGAGTGGGACGAGCCAGGAATTCAAAGAATGGGCGGCACAGAACGCGGCGATCAGTGCCATCTGCTGGGTCCAGGCCAGTCCGCTACTCTGAATCCGTGGCAGATATGCCTGCGAGAGGATTAATGAGGCCACAAAGATGGCACCGAGAATAGAGATCATCAGCCCCCACCAGCCAAATGTCTGCAATGCCTCTGGATCCAAAGTATTGAGCAGCCTCAAACCGATGAACAAGACCGCTTTGACCCAGACCACCAACCAGAGCCGTTCCCCCAGTGCTGCTGATTCACTCACCTCGGACAACCAGACCTGAATAGGAAATCCCGCCGCCATGATCAGCAAGCTGCACAACATCAATCCAGATGGCAATAGTCGATATTCATCCCACAGTCGTGAAGAGGCAGGATGAGTTGCGACGGCTGTCTGAATCCTGTCTGCGACCTCTGGCAGTACAGTGCTGCTTTTTCCGGGGAGATCAATGGGGGCGGAAGGGACAATTCCAGCACTGGCAACGAACATCCCCAGGCTGCTGGCCAGCAGGAGCAGTCCGCAGATCTGGATCGTAAGAAAAATGTTTGTTGAGACTCGTTTTCCTTCTCCTCCATGCTGCACAACAAGCAAAGCAATCAACAGAATCGTGACCAGGCCGCCGCACAACAGTGTCCCGAGATCCCACCCCACCACGAAAAGACTGAGGCTGCCCAAGAGCAGCAAGTTGGCAGCGGTGCGATTGAGTGATCGCTGTGCAGTGGTTGTGAACAGTTCTGCAGTCAGTGACAGCCACGGCAGCAGGCATAGAAAAATGGCTGACTCCAGATCAATCCCCCAGACCAGCCGACTCATCAGTTCCGGGGAAGTACCAGATCCAGATGATATCGTGAAAAGGGAAAGGGAAATCGGAATGTCAAGACGTATTGGCACGGGAGCGCCCGTCTGGACCAGTCTTCCCAGCATTAAAATCAGAAGGCCGAGTGACGTTGTCACCAGCAGCAGGTGAAGGCCGATCGTGAGAGAGTTCGCACCACGGCGATAAGGCTTTGACGAGTTAGAAAACAACAACAGGCCACAGACGAAGGGGCAAATCACATGAAACAATAACAGGTATGAAGCATTCAGCTGCATCAATTCCATGAAGGCTCACGCGGGTGTGTCAGGGCCGAATCACGGCTTAGTGTTGGAATACGTCATCGCAAATCAGAGAAACCTGCTTCTCGCAGGGGGGGATCATAAATCAAAGTGGACAGGAAGGCTGGCTTGGAAGGGCAATAATCTGCCACAAGACAAGAAAAAGCCCGGGCTCTCTCCCGGGCTTCTTCGATTGGTTAGACCAGTTTGGTCTCTCATGTGCCCGCGTCGAAAAGGTTTCACCTGATGAAAGACTGAATGCCGCGAGGCAGGAGGCGGATGGTGCGGGATGAATACGCTCTAATTTTGACTGATGAGAGTGGACCATCCACTCAGAACATGCCCAATTGAACGCCATCCCGCGAAACATCGGCTTTTATGATGAGCACGAGCTTCACGGAGACGGGAATCTCCAACAGGCATTATTTCTTCGCCCGTTCCGCTTTTTCCTTGCGACGACGCTCGACCACTTCTTCCTGAATATTCTTTGGAACCTGTTTGTAAGCTCCAAATTCCATCGAGAAGCCACCTTTCCCCTGCGTCATGGAACGCAGTTCGTTGGCATAGTCGAACATGGCTGCCAGGGGGATTTCTGCATTAATGATGGCAGTCCCTTCCCGCGTGTCGGTCGACGTGATCAGTCCACGTTTACTGGACAGATGGCCAGTCACGGAGCCCTGGTATTCTTCCGGAGCTTCCACTTCCAGCCGCATGATCGGTTCCAGCAGCACCATGCCTGCTTTCTCCAGAGATTCACGCATGCAGGCCCAACCGCAGGTTTCGAACGCCTTTTCCGACGAGTCCACGTCGTGATAGCTTCCATCCACCAGGTCTGCTCCCACACGCACGACTTCGCATTCAATCAGCGGCCCCTTGGCGAGAGCGCGAATGAATCCATCTTCCACAGCGGGAATAAACTGGCCCGGAATACGTCCCTGGCTGATCTTGTTGTTAAACTGGAACGTTGGTTCTGCATTCTCTTCCAGCGGATAGATCTTTCCGACGATATGGGCGTATTGACCCGAACCCCCGGTCTGCTTCTTGTGCTTATAGTTATATTCGAATTCCTTAGTAGGCATTTCTTTATAAGCCACTTTCGGCTCGCCGACATTGACTTCGCAGCGATATTCACGCTTGATACGTTCGATATAAATTTCGAGATGCAACTGCCCCATCCCGGCAATAATCGTTTCGTTGGTTTCCGGATCACTGCTGACGTGGAACGTCGGATCTTCGCGACGAAACCGTTCCAGGGCTTTGCCCAGGCGGTCGGCCCCATCCCGCTGGGCGGGTTCGATCGACAGGCGAATCACCGGGTCCGGAACGAAGATGTTTTCCAGCGAGTAGTTCACTTCTTCGGCACAGAACGTATCCCCGGAGGCGCAATCAATTCCCACGATCGCCACAATATCTCCGGCTTCGGCAATATCGATATCTTCGCGGTCATCAGCATGCATGCGAACCAACCGACCGAAGCGAATTTTCTTACCGGTTCGGGTATTCACATAGCTTTCGCCTTTTTTGATTGTCCCCTGGTACAATCGGGTGTAAGTCAGCTGACCAAACTGCTCCATCACTGTCTTGAAGGCCATACACACCAGTGGATCATTCGCATTATCCGTTAAATCGACCCGTTTTACTTCGTGTTCGCCCAGTTCCCCGGTTTTGCGAAGTTTCTCGGTTTCATCAATGTCGATTGCAGTAATCAACCGGTCGGACGGCTTGGGGAGATAATACACGATGCCATCCAGCAGTTCCTGAACTCCCTTATCTTTAAAGGCCGATCCGCACATCACTGGAGTGATGGACTGGGTCAACGTGGCACTGCGGATGATCTTACGGATTTCCTCCGCTGGAAACGGCTGTTCTTCCAGCATGGCCACCATCAGGTCATCGCTGAACATGGACAAGGCTTCCAGCATCTCGTGACGATGCATTTCGGCCTCTTCCTTGAGATTGGCCGGAATCTCATCGCGTTCGATCTTCTCGCCGTGATCTCCGGAAAAGTGAATCGCCTTCATCTCAACCAGGTCGATCACCCCTTCGAACGTTGCCCCGGAACCAATGGGGATCTGAATGGGGACGGGAGTGGCCCCGAGCTTTTCGCGAATTTGCCGGACCACACTGTAGAAGTTGGCCCCCGTGCGATCCATTTTGTTGACGAAGGCAATACGTGGTACCTTGTATCGCTTCATCTGCCGGTCCACAGTGAGTGACTGGCTTTGCACGCCCCCCACCGAGCACAGCACCAGAATTGCTCCGTCCAGAACGCGCAAACTGCGTTCCACTTCCACGGTGAAGTCCACGTGACCCGGAGTATCAATCACATTAATAATATTATCGTTCCAGCGAACCTGTGTGGCAGCCGAAGCGATGGTAATTCCGCGTTCGCGCTCCAGGTCCATGCTGTCCATGGTCGCGCCATCTCCATCCCCTTTCACTTCACCAATTTTGTGAATGCGGCCGGAATAAAAAAGAATACGTTCCGTTAAAGTGGTTTTGCCCGAATCGATATGGGCGGAAATCCCGATATTACGGACTTTGTTCAGATCCATGTTCGCTACCAGTTTAGAAATTACTAAGAGAGAATTTGTGCGGTACGGTGGTTTCGGCGAAACCATCTGCCGTATTTTGCCGTGATACGAAAACGGCGGAACGCTGTCCGGCAAGCGGTACTCAGAGACTGCCCCCTTGAAACACTCCAGCGGGCCAGATCTCTCCGGCGGCTAAATGTCCCAGACGACCAGATGTCTCAGACAAAACACGCAGGCGAGACAACCATAGCCAACAGCCAGCCCTGCTTTTCTTCAATTACACGAAGAAAAGGGGCGATACCCGTACAGCTCGAATGGGGTTCTGCATGCTGGCAATCCTTCAGGAAAAGGGGCTGGTCTCGAGAACACGCATTATTGAGACCAGGCCGCTCTGTTCTGCAAAGAATCCAATGGTTTCCATAAAAAACCAGGATTTGTGCAATTATGGACGGCTTTACGCCAACTCTAACGCTCGTTGCGTTGTTTTTGGACCAAGGGATGAGAAAAGACTGCACACACGAAAACGATCGTGCAGGCCACGCTCGACATCCCTAAAAATCAATACCCCCAAACGACGGCCCACCAGGCGATGACCCCGCCGGGGGCTTAGATTTTTGGGTACGTAATCGCAAAACGTCCTCCGTTGTTGGACTTTGCGTTAAGGCCTACTCCAAATTTTAGAGTAGACGAAGCACTACTATCATTCTGGCGAAAAACCCGGCACCGTCAAGATAGTCCCTCTACCTTGATCACTTCTCGACCGCAGGATCATAGAGAGTTCCCCGTCCGGAGAGAAGAGCGAATTTTACGAAATTCTCACTGGACCCGGAGGAAACATCAACAATTCGGCGGGGGTTTCACCTTGAGAAAATCGCCAGACCGTTACGGCAGCTTTCGGACGGTGACATAATAAGCCCCCCGGGATGTGCCGTCTGGACTGTCCAGCCAGGTTTGTAGATTTGCCGGGCCCGCTTTCAAGGCGGCAGTCAGCACAACTTCGCTGGCATTTTCCGGAATGGAAGCCGAAGCAGCCTCTTTCCCAATGCTGATTTTTGCCACTCCCTGGGGAAGCGGGTGATCCGTGCCTGCAGGACGTATTCGCAATCGGAACTCGTAGTTTCCGGACTCCACGATATTGACGGCCCAGTAGCCATTTTGCAGGGGAGCCCTTTCCACCTGAACATGAAAGACCGGAATCGGCTTGTCATCGGAATGCCAATCGTGGCAGCAGAGAGAAGCTGGATTTTCGGCTGGATTTCCCAGGTCAATACGGACAACCTGTTTATAGACCGGTTCCAGGCTGGCCCACCATTTTTCATATGCGTCACGCAACTCGGCGACGATCCCCGGGTGGTCGCTGGAGAGATCGTGTTCTTGTCCAGGATCACGCAGGGCGTCATACAGTTCGACACCGTTCACCAGCCGCCAGTGCTGCGTCATGACTGCGCACTGTTTCCATTTCACCGGATGCTCGATCCGCTGGGTATGAATGAAAATTTTACGATCCGGCAGCTCCACTTCTTCTCGGCGCAATAACGGGGCCAGCGAGAGGCCGTCGATCGGAGGCCCTTCTGGTTTTTTCAATCCGCAGAGTTCCACTAACGTCGGCAACAGATCGATGTGAGCGGTTAACTGCGAGATCTCCCGCCCGGGTTTCCAGCCTGCTGCCGGCCAGGACAGAAAGCAGGGGACACGATGTCCGCCTTCGTACTCGGAAACTTTTTGTCCTCGCATTCCGGCATTGAAGCCTGTCCAGGTCGCTTCTTTTCCTGGCTTTTCGAGAACTCCTGCCGCGGTCCCGTTGTCGGTCATGAAGATCAAGAGTGTGTCTCGTTCAATTCCCAGGGTTCGCAGGCGTTCTCTCAGGTGGCCAAGATTTTGATCGATGCAGGTAATCATCCCGTAGAAATTCGCCATCTGTTCCGGGACACCGGCTTCTCGATAAGGCTGCGAATACTCTTCTGCAACGCGATATGGAGAATGTGGAGCATTCGGGGTGATATAGCAGAAAAAGGGGACATCGTCCTGATGTGCCTGTTCTATAAATCGTGTCCCTTCACGAAACCAGACATCCGTGCAATAGCCTTGCTGCTGTTCGAATTTTCCGTCCTCGCGAAAATAGGAGTCGTCAAAGTAATCGTTTTTCCAGAAATCCGGGGTCTGGGTCAGTCCTCCACCGTGATGAGAGAGCAGAAACTGAAATCCCCGGTCTTGCGGACGCAAGGGAGCATTATCGCCAAGATGCCATTTCCCAAAGAGGCCGGTTCGATACCCGTTCGCGGCAAAAATCTGTGCCAGTGTCAGTTCACGGGGGTCCATCAGCGACCGTCCGGCAATCGTGTGCCAGACTCCGGTTCGAGTGGAAAAGCGGCCGGTCATCAAGGCGGCCCGCGTCGGTGCGCAGGTTGGATCAGCATGAAAATTGGTCAGTCGGACTCCTTCGGAATACAGCTGATCCATGGCGGGGGTTTGAATCATCCGGTTCCCGTGTGCCGCAATATCTCCATATCCCTGATCGTCGGTCATCACCAGCACGACGTTTGGACGCTCGTCTCCCCGGGCAGTGAGAATGGGTAGATTGAGAAGAATGATCATGCAACAGAAAAAAATCCGCATTCCTACTCCTCGCAATCTAAAATCGTGACTCAATACAGGGTGTGCATCAGTGAGACGGGCTGGATTGGCCATCTCCAGCATTCCGCTACTTAATGCCTGTGGATCGGCTGCAGTCGAGGCAAGACAGGCCGTAGAGCGTTTTAGTCAATCTTGTGGCGAACTTGCCTCGCGGCATTCAGTCTTTCATCAAGTGAAACCTCTTCGACGCGGGCACATGAGAGACCAAACTGGTCTAGTCATCTGCCGGTGAAATCTTGACCTGGCCAGACAACGTCGATCCATACCAAACGATGTTTTACCGGATTCTCATGGCTGTTCTCAATGCAGCAAAAGGCATCCTCATCATGATCCCCGATAAAAGGATCCCCCATAAAGCCATCATTTGCCATTGCGAATTGGGAGCAAGTGCAATCATTGATCTGCAAGTCCGCCGGACTTTTCTCACATTAAACGGGATTCCCACTGCGAGAAATCCTGTTCATTCGATGAGGCTTCGTGACGGGTACACGTTTCCGGAACGAACATCACATAATGTTCATGAGGGATCTGAATCCGGCGGGCACTCGCCAGGGCCTGCGGCAGGTTTTTGTAAAAACCGATATAGTCCCAGCCCAGTTTTTTTGAATCCAGAACGAGATCTCCTGACGAAACGATATCCGGCATCCGACCCTGAGTGCTGGTAATGAGCAACCGTTGAGCGGGATGCTGCCGTCGAATCAGCCCATGCAGGTCCCGTTCGAATCCGGGCGGCAACAGGAGCACTGCGGAGAACCAACGGGCTGTTTCCCGGCGATCCAGTCGCTTCCACAAACTCCGCAATCCTGCCAGCGACCCATACCGCACGAGGTGCTCGGTGGTCGCCAGTTGAATTCCGTTTTCCGGAACCGCTGACCGCGAACTGCTCCGCAAAGCGAAATGGTCCAGTTCAGCCATTGTATCGCGGACTGTGTTGGTGTTGACCAGATCATAGCAGTGTGTTGAACGAGCATTGCCAATCATGATTCGTCTCCAGATGATCGATTAAAGGTTGCTTTGCGTTCGAGTGGACAGCCGCAAAAGAATCTTTCAATGCCATTCGATTCCTCTGACGGACCGTTTTGGTCGGACGGGGCGAATGCTGATGGCTTCCACCCGTACGGCTCCATGCTAGACAACGTCCCTGAAGCGGATCTGAAGCGAAATTAAAAAGATCTTTATTTTTGAATATCGCGGGGAAATGCCTGCTGAAATTTCATTTCAACAGATCTGCCATAAAGAAGTGTTGAGCCGCAGAGATCGCCGTTTCGCTGAAGAGGAGTGGCAAGAATAAGTTGCTCTGGCCTGGGCTCGCGGGAAAGGGATTTGGATAGATGAAAAGCGGAATACCGCGAGGCAGCCCCACGGACCAGACGGCGTGAATTTGCTCGAAACCGAAATTTTTGGCCTGTATGAAGGAGATTTTATTTTCATCGCCATTCTGGTGAGAAACAGATTATAGAATAACGTGAGCGACTTATGCCGCCTGTTTTCCGATTTCCTCCTCCCCCCCCCCTGGACAATCTCCCTTTATGAGCAGTCGTATCCTGATTATTGAAGATGAACCTCGCATTGCGGATTTTCTGCTTCGCGGACTGCGCGAGGAGGGCTATGCGGTCGAACATGTGGCGGACGGCCCCAGCGGCACTTTCGCCCTGCAAAGAGAGATGTGGGACCTGGTGTTGCTGGACTGGTGGCTGCCGGGCGAAGACGGTATCGACGTTCTGCGGAAATTCCGATTGAAAAATCGTTCCACTCCCGTGTTGTTTTTAACAGCGCGCGATGCCCTGCCGCAGCGTGTTTCCGGATTGGATGCGGGAGCGGATGATTACTTGTGCAAACCATTTGCCTTTGAAGAGTTGCTGGCCCGGGTGCGAGCCCTTTTGCGTCGTCCCGATCAGAAATCGGGACTCGTGCTGGAACACCTTGACGTCCGGGCCGACCTGGCCACTCAACAGGCCACTCGCGCGGGAGAGCCGTTGGATTTAACGGCGAAAGAATTTTCTCTGCTTTGTCTGTTTCTAAAACATCCGGGAACCATTCTCACGCGGACACGCATCTTCGACACTGTCTGGGGAGATCAGTTTGACGGACTCTCCAATACCATTGAAGTGCATGTTAAGGAGCTGCGACGTAAGCTGGAGCGATTCGGCCCTCGTATTATCCAGACCCGTCGCGGTCGCGGTTATATTCTGGACACGACACAAGAATCGGACAATTGAGCGGAAGCGAATTCACCCTGACAGAGCGGTAGCGCCGTGTTACGGCCGAGTTTCAGGGGACGTCATCGTGAAGCGTCCTTCGTTGTTGGACTTGACGTTAATGACTCTCCGAATTTTTTGAGTTAACAAAGTACTAGGTTTTTAGAGTTAACGAAGCACTAGCTGGCAAATCCTCCTTATCATGACTCTGACCAGTCGAGTCTCTGCATTCTTCCTACTCGCACTCGGAATCTGCCTGACCGGTTATTCCGCAGCGATGTATGGTTTGATTCGTGAACATTTGCTGCATCAGTTCGATACCCAGCTGACCAGTGCGATCAATGTCCTGGTGGCTGCGATCGAAGTGGAATCGGATGAAGTGAAATGGCAACCCTCCGACCACACGATTACGCTGGGAGATGAGAGAGACGATGATGAAGTCCGCTGGATCATCGTGGACGAACACAAACGCATTGTGGACCACTCACCCAATCTCCAGAATCCCACGAGTGCCGATGAGCAACTTCTGCGGATTGCCCAGTTGGAGCACCCCAGTTCGGCTGAGATTCAGGACTCTCATCAATGGCGTTACCTGCAGCATCACCTGTTCTGCACCGACCCCAAGCCGGTCGACGAACGTGATTTCGATGAATTTGGCGAAGTCGTGGTGACCGTCGCGAGGGGTTCTGCCGCGATGCATGCGGACATCTGGCGACTGGGTCTTCTGGCCTGTGTTTTGCCGGTGATTTTGTGGTCTCTGGCCGCGATTGCAGGCCGGGCTTATTGCCGCCGTGCTCTGCGTCCTCTGGGCGCCATGGCCCATCGGGCCCGTTCCATGACCAATGCCGATTTCGATCTGCGTTTACCTGTCTCCAACCAGCAGGATGAGCTTGGCTCCCTGGCGACGGCCTTCAACAGCCTGCTGACTCGGCTTCAACAAGCCTATCAGCAACAACAGCGGTTTACCGGTGATGCAGCCCATCAGCTGCGCACGCCCTTGACCATTCTTCGTGGCCAGATCGATGTCGCACTGCGGCGGCCTCGAAATGCCGAAGACTATCGTAATCTGCTGGGACTCCTCAGCGAGCAGACGAACGAATTGCAGGAGATTGTCGAGACGTTGCTCTTTCTGGTGCGTAACGAAGGTGATCATCCGGCCCCCGATCAACAGCACATCGGGCTGGACCATTGG
>Ga0182739_1003485_pt1 | contig 13734 bp, 13 predicted proteins | sample eDN5th30CBELigBY_FD_128873 | JGI IMG/M metagenome (GOLD analysis project Ga0182739, IMG submission 128873) | Enriched backyard soil microbial communities from Emeryville, California, USA - eDNA 5th pass 30_C BE-Lig BY (version 2) (version 2) | ecosystem: Environmental > Terrestrial > Soil >... | reverse complement strand
GCGCGTTAGGGCTGTCCTGGCGGATCGAAGAGGGCGACGGTGGCCAACCCATGTTGATCAGTGAGTGGCGGGAGGAAAACGGGCCGACGGTTCGGCCGCCGACAAGACGTGGGTATGGAACGGAGCTGATAACCGCGACTGCGAAACATCTCGGCGGCTCGGCGGAACAAAGGTTCGATCCGCGCGGTTTGATCGCTACAGTCAAACTTCCGATATAGGGATATGCATGCTTCCCGACGACGGCCACGATCAGACCGCAGCGCGTATCCTTGTGGTCGAGGATGAAATCTTCATCGCCATGGAGATCGAGCGAGCGCTCATGAGCAGCGGTTTCGAGGTTCTGGGACCGGTCGGAAGCATCAAGGATGCCTTGCGGCTCCTCCACCGGGAGCAGCCGCACGCCGCGGTTCTCGACGTGACTTTGAGGGACGGAAAGGTGACGCCCGTGGCCGTGCTGCTCAGATCGCAGGGCGTGCCGTTTGTGCTGGCGTCCGCCGAGGGGCGCGAGCTTACCGAATCCGGCTTCTTCCAGGGCGTTACCAATCTGGGCAAGCCGACGGACATGCGCCTGATGATCGCAGAAATCCGGCGCTTGTTAAGCTGAGACAGCCTAGTGCTGCCCTATTAGATCGCGCGAACGTCTTCCGCTTTCGACTTTCCGGTCTTGCGGTCCTGACCGAGGTCGTAGCTAACCTTCGCGCCGTCTCGCAGCGGCCCGCCCGACAGAACTCCTGAGACGTGGACAAAGACATCCTGTCCGCCATCGTCGGGTGTGATGAACCCGAAGCCCTTGTCCTGATTGAAAAACTTGACCGTACCGGTTGCCATGTGAACCTCGTAAACTCCGCGGCACAGGCGCCGCCGGCAGACCTTATTGATCGTCCGGCCTTCTCGCAACCATTCGTCAGCGCCGGCGCGGCCTCAAGGGAACAAGCTTCGTGCGTACGGGTTCTTCATCCCGAGTCCAACAAAGGATTTCCCGATGAAGACGATCGTATTCGTGCATGGCATGTTCCAGAACCCGAAGAGCTGGGAAAACTGGGTCCGGTTTTTCGCGGAGCGCGGCTACGATTGCAAAGCGCTTGCCTGGCCGCTCCATGATGGCGCGCCGGAGGCGCTGCGGCAGAACCCACCGGCCGGCCTCGGCGAACTCAGCCTCGACGAGATCTACAACAGCATCGAAGCGGCTGTCACCACGCTCGACCGGCCGATCGTCATCGGCCATTCGGTCGGCGGCCTGATCGCCCAGAAGCTGCTGGCGCGCGGTGTCGTATCCGGCGCTGTCGGGATCGCGTCGGTCGCGCCGAACGCCATGCTCGATTTCGACTGGGGCTTCATCAAGAACAGCGCGATCATCACCAATCCGTTCAAGGGCGACGAGCCGGTCTATATGGATGCCAAGACCTTTCATGGCGCCTTCGCCAACACGCTGTCGGAAGAAGCAGCTGCCGCGGCCTTCGAGCAGACCGCGACCCATGACAGCCGCAACGTCCTGCGCGACTGCATGGGAGCATCCGGCCGGATCGATCTCGAGCGGCCACACGCCCCGCTTCTCTTGATCGCGGCCGAGGAGGACGAGATCATCCCGGCCGACCTCTGCGAAAAGAACTTTGACGCCTACGAAGACGCCGACAGCGTTACCGACTTCAGGAGGTTCGCTGGCCGTAGCCATTTCATCTGCGGCGAACCCGGCTGGGAAGAGGTCGCGACCTTCCTCGCCGAGTGGCTCGAGCAGAACGGGCGCGAGATCTCACCGGCGCCACAAGCATCGACCCTGCGTTAGGAGACATATCGATGACGGATATCCGCACAAAGGGATTCGACAGCCCGGCTCAATTGCGGGAGCATCTCGCCGAGCTTGAAGAGGAGAGCCCGGCTGAGGATCCGCGCGCAGTGGACGTGCCTTCCGCCGACCAGCAGATCGCAGCCCTTCGCCGGGAGGTCACGGAACTACGTGCCCGGCTGGCTAGCATCCGCGAGCAGACGAGCGGGATGGATGCACCACCGTCCCGCGGCGAGATCCACCCCTGGCTCCGGGTCGCAGCGACGGTTGCAACGACATACCTTCTCGGCCGGCTCGTGCAACGGCTGCGCCTCGGCGCTCCGGGCGCGGCCGCCGTGCCGATGATCGCGTCGCAGCTCGACCGAAGAATGTGGTGATTGGGCGAGCCCGAGCGGCGCGGCGAAACGGATCGAGGTCGACATGGCGGATGACAAGCTCTCAACCTACAAGAAGAAGCGGGATTTCAAGCAGACGCAGGAGCCGAGTGGCTCGACGGCCGTCAAATCCTCGAGCCGTCTGCGTTTTATCATCCAGAAACACGACGCCACGCGCCTGCACTACGACTTGCGCCTCGAGCTCGACGGCGTGTTTAAATCCTGGGCGGTGACCAAGGGACCGTCACTCGATCCGCATGACAAGCGTCTGGCTGTCGAGGTCGAGGATCACCCGCTCGACTATGGCGACTTTGAAGGCACCATCCCGAAAGGACAATATGGCGGTGGTACGGTCATGCTCTGGGATCGTGGCTATTGGGAACCCGAAGGCAATAAGTCGCCGGAAGAGGCCTTGAAGAAGGGCGACTTCAAGTTCGTGCTCCGTGGCAAGCGCCTGCATGGTAGCTTCGTGCTCGTCAGGATGCGCAACGACCGCGATGGCGGCAAACGGACCAACTGGTTGCTGATCAAGCACCACGACGAGCATTCCGTCGAGGAGAACGGCGCGGCCGTCTTGGACGAGAATATGACCTCAGTCGCATCCGGCCGGACGATGGAGCAGATCGCCGGCGGCAAGGGGCGGAAGCCGAAACCGTTCATGACGGCCAGCGGCGACGTCGAGGCGGATGCGGTCTGGGACAGCAAGCACGGTCTCGCGGCCGACGAGCGCAAGAAGAAGACGCGCAAGGAAATCGCGACATCGACGGCGGCCGATCTGCCGGACTTCATTCCTCCGCAGCTCTGCGAAACGCTCGAACGCCCGCCCGCCGGCGATAAGTGGCTGCATGAGATCAAGTTCGACGGCTATCGAATTCAGATGCGGGTCGCGAATGGCGATGTGACGCTCAAAACCCGTAAGGGCTTGGATTGGACCGCCAAGTATCCGGAGATCGCCGACGCCGCTGCATCACTTCCGGATTGCATCATCGACGGCGAGATCTGCGCGCTCGACGATAACGGCGCCCCGGATTTCGCAGCATTGCAGGCAGCGCTGTCGGAGCGCAACACCGGCAATCTCGTCTATTTTGCATTCGACCTCCTGTTCGATGGAGGGGAAGACCTTCGCAAAAAGCACTTGGTCGACCGGAAAGCTCGGCTGCAGGAACTGCTTGTGGACGCGACCAAGGATCCGCATCTGCGTTTCGTCGAGCATTTCGAGACGGGCGGCGATGCGGTCCTCCGCTCGGCTTGCAAGCTCTCGCTTGAGGGGATTGTCTCGAAACAGTCCGATGCGCCCTATCGATCCGGCCGGACCGACACTTGGGCGAAATCGAAATGCCGGGCCGGGCATGAGGTTGTCATCGGCGCCTATGCCAGGACGAACGGAAAGTTCCGCTCCCTCCTCGTCGGCGTGAACCGCGGGGACCATTTCGTCTATGTCGGCCGGGTCGGCACTGGCTATGGCGCCAAGAAGGTCGAAACGCTTCTGCCCAAACTGAAGGCGCTCGAAACTTCAAAATCGCCCTTCACCGGGATCGGCGCACCGAAAAAAGAGAAGGAAGTCTTCTGGCTGAAGCCCGAGCTGGTCGCCGAGATCGAATTCGCCGGCTGGACCGCTGATGGTCTCGTCCGCCAGGCCGCCTTCAAGGGCCTTCGGGAAGACAAGCCCGCCGCGGACGTCGAAGCCGAGAAGCCGGCCCCGCCAGCGAAGACGGAGACGCCCGAGCCCGCTCCGACCGTGCCTAGCACGCCGCGCCGCAAAGGCGTGAAGGCCGAGGTCATGGGCGTTTTCGTCTCCAATCCGGACAAGCCGCTGTGGCCGGACGCCGGTGACGGCAAGCCCGTGACCAAGAAAGAGCTGGCCCGGTATCACGAAGCGGTCGGTTCCTGGCTCATCGAGCATGTGAAGGGCCGACCGTGTTCGATCATCCGGGCGCCGGATGGGATCGGCGGTGAACAATTCTTCCAGCGCCACGCCATGCCCGGTACGTCGAACCTTCTGGAACTGGTCAAGGTCTTCGGCGACAAGAAGCCGTATTTGCAGGTCGATCGAATCGAAGGCCTCATCGCCATCGCGCAGATTGGTGGTGTCGAACTGCATCCGTGGAATTGCGAACCGGGAAAACCCGAAGTGCCGGGCCGGCTGGTCTTCGACCTCGACCCCGGGCCGGATGTTCCGTTCTCGGCTGTCGTCGCGGCCGCGCGCGAGATGCGGGACCGGCTGGACGAACTCGGGCTCATCAGTTTTTGCAAGACGACCGGCGGCAAGGGGCTGCACGTCGTGACACCGCTTGCCGTCAATGCCCGCAAGCCGCTCTCGTGGGCTGAGGCCAAGGGTTTCGCCCACGACGTTTGCCAGGAAATGGCGCGCGACAATCCCGACGCCTACCTCATCAAGATGACCAAGAGCCTGCGGGGAGGACGCATCTTCCTTGACTATCTGCGCAACGACCGCATGGCGACCGCAGTCGCCCCCTTGTCACCGCGGGCAAGGCCCGGCGCCACCGTGTCGATGCCGCTCACCTGGACACAGGTCAAATCCGATCTCGATCCGAAGCGGTTCACGATCCGCACCGTGCCGGCGCTCCTGGCGAAGACGAGCGCATGGGAGGACTACTGCGATGGCCAGCGCCCGCTGGAGCAGGCGATCAAGCGGCTCGGCAAAAACCAGGCTGCGGCATGACCTTTGAAGGGCCGAGCGTCGAGACCACATAGGAAGAATGAAGAAGCACAATCGTGTCGAACCCCGAGCGGCTTGATGATGGCTGACTGCTGCATCACTTCCTACCGCTCCGTGGAGCCTGTGCGGACACGCCTATCCTCCCGTTTTGGAATGAGGCGCGGCAACCGGCTTCGACTCCGGCGAGCCGCGAAAGCGTAGAAAAATCGAGAGGACAACGAGAACGGCCGTGGACAGGAACTCCGATTGCCAGTTCTGGAAGGACTCGAACCAGAATTGCGCACTACCGGCATGCTGCCAGATCGTTGGCGGAGGCTCGCCGTGGCTCATCGCCTCGACCGCCTCGGCGGCGGCACTATGCTGAAGGTGGAGGGCAAAGCTCAGGAGGAAAAGGGCGAAAAGCGCGATTCCCAGCGAATAGGCATAAAGGCTGGCGGATAGGCCGCCAAGCCGCACGGGCAGCGGCGCATGTGGGTCTTCAGCATGTCTTGCGGGGTCCTCGTCCTGCTCTGCGCCGCCTTCCGGATCCTTCGATTCGGCCGAACCGCGCTGAAAGAGGAAGGCCGTCAGCACGACATAGGCCGACATCTGCAGAAATTCGCTCTCCCAGTTCTCAAAGAGCGCGGACAGGAAATGCCCGCTGATCAGGTACGCGGCCAGCGATACGGTTGGCTGATGATGATGCACTAATTCGTCGTTATAGACGGAGAGTCCTGACACCACCATTCCCAGCATAGTTCCGATGGTCGCAACCGTCAGAAAGATCGTTAAGCCGTTGTCTCTAAGAAGTTTCACGTTGCAACTCCGAGCAATATAGATGCGCGGCAACAACAATCAGCAAGTGGCAATGTTCCAAGGCTGTCACCGTCAAAAGGCGCTGGGCAGGGATTGCAGCCCCCGCCAATATTTGCCCACCCCGCATCGGGCGTCGCTGCGCGTCGCGGCCGTTCGCGTTCCTGCTTCTCTTGAAAAGACACAGCAGTCGTAGAAGCTGGGCGCCGCGCGTCGACCAGAGCGACGGCGACTTTTATCGCCCGCCATCAGACGGAGCGCGCATCGATGGGGACGTCGCTCGCGTCACCGAACGAGCGGAACAATCTTGGTCGTGCCGACCGCCGTTGCGCTGGCCGGTTTCCTGGCTGCAAGACGCCGTCGGCCATAGCGCGCCGGTATGGCTCTTGCCAAACGGCCGTCGGCCTGACGCGTACGGAACATCTAATCTCCATGAGAGTTCGCCCTCTAGATTTATAGGCTGGAGATGACCATGACGGACGATGACCACCGGCCCTTTCCTCCCCAACCGGAGCAGCAGCAGTCTCCGCCGGGTCTGACGAATGAGATGAAGCCGATTCCTGACCATGGCGAGAAGAGTTACGCCGGGGCAGGGCGCCTGACCGGGAAAGTGGCGCTGATCACGGGCGCGGATTCTGGTATCGGCCGGGCAGTCGCCATCGCCTTCGCCCGCGAGGGCGCCGATATCGTGATTTCCTATTTGAGCGAGGAGCAGGACGCCAATGAGACCGCGCGCTGGGTTGAGGACGCGGGACGCAAAGCCGTCGTCCTTCCAGGGGATATTACAAGCGAGGAACATTGCCGTCACCTCGTGCGTCAGTGTCTGGAAGCCTTCGGCCAACTCGATATCCTCGTGAACAATGCCGCTTTTCAGCGGACCTATGCGGATATCGGGGATATCAGCACCGAAGAATGGGACCGGACGTTCCGGACCAATATCTATGCGCCGTTCTTCCTGGCCCGCGCGGCCATTCCGCATATGAAGCCCGGCAGCGCCATCATAAACACGACCTCTATCCAGTCTCGCCAGCCCTCGCCCCATCTTCTCGCCTACGCAGCGACGAAAGGGGCAATCTCGAACTTCACCGCGGGGCTCGCCGAAATAGTCGCCGACAAGGGAATTCGTGTGAACGCCGTCGCACCGGGACCGATCTGGACGCCGCTCATTCCCTCCACCATGCCGCCCGAGAAAACGAAGGATTTCGGCAAGCAATCCCTCATTGGTCGCGCCGGCCAGCCGGCCGAACTCGCCGGGGCCGTCGTCCTGCTCGCCTCCGACCTCGGCAGCTACATGACGGGCGCGGTGATCCCCGTCACGGGCGGCGAGATCATGATCTGAGCCGGCTTGCTACCTCTGAATACGCATCGTCTCGCCACGTTAACTGGAGCCTGCACATGAAATCCTCCCCGGGACTACGCCTGTCTGCCTGCGCTCTGCTGTTGATTCCACCGGTGGGCGCGCTTGCGCAAGTCAAGGGTGAGGTTGGCCGCGCATCGGACGTCGTCATCGAAGGCTCGATCCTTGAGCCTGAAAAAATTCAAATTACCGACGACGACAAGCTTACGGGCCTTATCAAGGCACCGGACGGTTTCAAGGTCGAGGTTTTTGCGCGCGACCTTGTCAATCCGCGTATGCTTGCCGTTTCGGATGCCGGTGTGCTCTACGCCACCCGCCGCTCTGTCGGCGATGTCGTCATGCTGAAGGACGGCGATGGCGATGGCGTGGCCGACGGCGCTGTAACGGTCGCCAGTCGCCCGGGGATGCACGGTATCGCCTTCGACGGAGACAAGGTCTTCCTCGTTACCATCCACGATGTCTATACGGCCGATGTCAACAACGACGGTACATTCGGCCCTCTTACGCGCATTATCAACGATCTCCCGGATGCCGGCCAACATGCGAACCGCACGCTCGGCATCGGGCCGGACGACATGCTCTACATCTCCTCGGGGAGCACCTGCAACGAATGCCAGGAGGACAACCCGCAGAACGCCGCGCTGTTGCGCGCCAGCAAGGACGGCAAGAGCCGCACGATCTTCGCCAGCGGCCTGAGAAACACGATCGGCTTCGCCTGGGAGCCGACGACCGGTGCGCTTTACGGCGTCGACCATGGCATCGATTGGCTTGGCGACGAGGTGCAGATCGAGGAACTCAACGTTCTCGAGCAGGGAAAAAAGTACGGGTGGCCCTATGTCTATGGCAAGAGCGGCCTCAATCCACATATCGATCCGCCGGAAGGAATTTCTCTGGAAGACTGGGCGAGGCAGTCGACCGAGCCCTTGCTCGGATACACGCCGCACAGCGCGCCGATGCAGATGGCATTTTACGACGGCAACGCCTTCCCTGACGATTATCGTGGTGATGCCTTTGTGGCTATGCGCGGCTCCTGGAACCGCCGACCGCCGAGTGGGTACGAGGTGGTCCGCATCAATTTCGAAAATGGCAAGCCTGTCGCCTTCAAGCGTTTCCTCGAAGGCTTTCTCCTTCAGCAGGAAAATGGGAAATACGGCTATCTCGGCCGCTTAACGGGCGTCGCCGTGAGCAAGGACGGTGCCCTTTTCGTTGCCGATGACAGCAACGGTATTGTCTATCGCGTGCGCTACGAAGGCAAGCCGCAGGGCTCGGCAAACGATGCCAAGGCCATCCCCAACGTTGTTGCGGAAAAACCGGCGTCGAAAATAGCGATCGAGCTTGTTGAGGCGAAGGCCTCGAAGGTTCTTGCGGTTCGGAGCGCGTTTCCAGCGAACCAGCCGATACCGATCAAGTATGCAGCCGACGGCGACAATGCCTCGCCAGCGCTGGAGTGGGACGGGCCGAAGGAGACGAAATCCTACGTCGTCGTCGTCGATGATCCCGATGCGGACAAACCGAAACCGTTCACGCATTGGGTGGCTTATGACATTCCTGCTGACACCACGAAGCTTCGCGAAGGCCTGCCCGGAACACCTATCCTTCAGTACCCCAAAGGCCTGAAGCAGGGCGCAAACAGCATGGGATCGATCGGCTATACCGGCCCGAAGCCGCCGGTCGGCGATCCCGCGCACCACTACCATTTTCAGGTATTCGCTCTCGATGTTGACACCCTCGGCATCGACCCGGGCGCGACGCGCGAGGACGTCCTCAAGGCAATGAGTGGCCATGTTCTCTCGAAAGGAGAGCTCGTCGGTACCTTCGAGCGCAAAGCAGCAGCGAACTAGGAAGGATAGAGCGATGAAAGCACTTACCTGGCACGGCAAAAGCGACATTCGCTGTGAAAGCGTTCCCGATCCGAAAATCGAGAATGAGCGTGACGCCATCATTAAGGTGACGGCATGCGCGATCTGCGGCTCTGATCTCCACATCTTCGATGGCGTCATCCCCGGCATGGAACATGGCGACATCGTCGGTCATGAAACGATGGGCGAGGTCGTCGAAGTCGGGTCGGACAACAAGGCCCTGAAGGTCGGTGACCGTGTCGTCGTGCCTTTCACTATCGCCTGCGGCGAATGCTTCTTCTGCAAGCGCGGACATTTCTCCGGCTGTGAGCGCTCGAACCCGAACCGCAAGAAGGCGGCGAAGCTCTGGGGCAACTCCCCAGCGGGGCTTTTTGGCTACTCGCACCTCCTCGGCGGGTTCAGCGGCGGACAGGCGGAGTATATGCGCGTGCCCTATGCGGACGTCGGCCCCATCAAGGTTCCGGACAGCCTGACCGACGAACAGGTTCTCTTTCTCTCCGACATCTTTCCCACCGGATACATGGCCGCGGAATTCTGCGATATCAAACCGGGCGATACGATTGCGGTCTGGGGCTGCGGCCCCGTCGGACAGATGGCGATCAAGAGCGCCTTCCTTCTAGGCGCCGAGCGGGTAATCGCCATCGATACCGTGCCCGAACGCAAGACACTGGCCGAAGCGAGCGGTGCGCTCGTGCTCGATTTCCGGGATGAGGACATCTACGACCGCATCATGGACCTGACCGCCGGCCGCGGAGCCGATGCCTGTATCGATGCGGTCGGCACGGAGCCAGACACCATGTCTGGCTTCGACGCGGTCGTCGACCGGGTGAAAGTCGCTACCTTCATGGGGACGGACCGGCCGCACGTGCTGCGCCAGGCCATTCATTGCTGCCGCAACTTCGGTACGGTCTCCATCGTCGGCGTCTATGGCGGGTTCGTCGACAAGATCCCGATGGGCTCGGCCATCAACCGCGGCTTGACGTTCCGCATGGCGCAAACGCCTGTGCAGCACTACCTGCCAATCCTGCTGGAGCGTATCGAACGGGGCGACATCGATCCGTCCTTCGTCATCACCCATCGGGCCGGACTGGAAGAAGGCCCCGAGCTCTACAAGACATTTCGAGACAAGAAGGAAGGCTGCATCAAGGTCGTGCTCAAGCCTTAGGGGCGAGGACGCGACGAGCAGCCGAAACAAAGCGAGGAGAAGACGATGACAGCTATAGATCGACAGGAAGAAATTCGTCGGCGCGCCTACTGGATCTGGGAAGAGGAAGGAGCTCCCGCAGGTGAGGACTTGCGCCATTGGTCAATGGCGGAAGCGGAGTTCGAGGCTTCGAATGAGAAAGCTGGCGGAGCGAACGTCGCTGCGGAGACACCGGTCGTGGAGATTTCGACCGGAACTGAGCCAGTGCGCAAGAAAATCAAAAGCACCGAAGGACCGTGAGTCCGTGAACCATCTCGATCACGCGATCCTGGTCGCCCAGTCGGCACACGAAGGCCAGTCCGATAAGACCGGACAATCCTATTTTGAGCACTGCCGTCGCGTTGCTGCGGCCGTTGCAGACGACACTGGTAAAGTCGTCGCCTATCTGCATGACGTGGTCGAGAAGGGTAAGGGTTGGACGTTGGATCGGCTGCGGGAGGAGGGCTTTCCTCCCGACATTGTCGGCGCGGTGGACGCGATGACCCGAAGAAGGGACGAAGAGTGGGAGACATTTGTTCGCCGGGCCGCTTCAAATCCTGTCGCCAACCCTGTGAAACGGGCGGATCTGGAAGACAATCTCTCGCAGGTGCAGACGATCGGCGAGGATGGTGAGAAATACCTGAATGCCCTTCGTATTGTCGCGGAACTGTAAAAGCCTTGTTGTGCTGACCGCTACCCGGAAACCGATGACAAAAATGCCTCCGTCGTCATGGCGTCCATTTGGGCGGTAAACCGGCTTTCGAGCAGCTTCATTGACGCGTCGTGGGTTTCATCCGTCCCACTGCAGACAGCATCGGTCAGAATGATCGTACGGTAGCCGAGATCGATGGCGCCCAGCGCCGTGGCGAGAACGCAGACATCGGTCTCACCACCGGTGACGACCAGCGTTTCGACGTCCTGTCCCCTCAGAAATGCGTTGAGCCGTCCGTCGATCCAGGGAGAATATGTCCGCTTGTCGAAAACGATCGCGGGCGGCGTGTATGCGGCGAGCTCCGGGAGCAGGCCATACATCTCGGCCGGCAGGTGCTCGGCCGTCATCATCCACCACTTGTCGTAATAGGCGCGCCACATCCCCGACGCATCGGCGGGTTTTGCCGGCGGCAGGAAACGCGAGAAGATCGTGCGCTCCGGATGCTGGCCTGAAACCTCCTGCACCTGCGACGAAACCCGCTCCATCCAGGTGACTTTCCAGGGCGTGTCTTCAGCGAACATGCGCTGCATATCCACGCAAATATGTCGCCACTCGCCGTACATCTCCACTCCCATCGCATCGGCCCAGGCGTCTTTCGCCGCGCAGCAGACGGGCGGAGAGCCGCCTCTCCGCCCGTTCCGGCTCATGCCGCCTTGGTCTTGCCTTCGCGGTTGACCTTGGCCTCTGCGAGCTGCGTCAGGGCCTGATCGGTCTTGGTTTCCTCGGCGAGCGTCTGATCGAGGAGCTTGGCGACGTCGTTCTTGCCAAGCTGCATGGCCCACGACTTCAAGGTGCCATAGCGGGCGATCTCGTAGTGCTCGACGGCCTGAGCGGCGGCAAGAAGACCTGCATCGAGCGCGGGCGAACCCTTGAATTCCTCGAGGATCTCCTGACCCTCTTCGAGAATGCCATCGATGGCCGGGCAGGTCTTGCCGCGCGCCGGCTTGCCGAGAAGCTCGAAAACCTGCACGAGCCGCTCGACCTGGCCCTCGGTTTCCTGGAGGTGCTTGTCGAATGCGGCCTTCAGGTCCTCGGCCTCGACGCCGCGGATCATCTTCTTGAGGCCGGCGATGATCTTGCGCTCGGCGTAATAGATGTCCTTGATACCGTCGAGGAAAAGGTCTTCCATTGTCTTGGTGGGCATCGATCTCTCCTGTTGAGTTGTGAACGTTTGCCTAAATGGCGGGCGCGATTGCGCGGGGACTCAACCAGCCGTTCGGACCTTTGTTCCCCGCACATGCGAGAAAGCAGGCCGTCCGCTAAACAGGCGGAACCGATGCCTTGCCGAGCTTGACGGAGGGCTCACGTGCCCACAGGCGCAGCTTGCCGAGTTCCGCGACGAAGGCCGAAAGGCCCCCTTCGCCGGGCAGTTCGATCACGCCTTCATCGAGCCTGTCTGCAATCCCCGCGATCTGCAGGAGCGGGAGGGCGTCGGCGACGTGGCCAATGAACTTGCAGTGCTGGAAGGCATCGGCGACGAAGTCCCGCGCGGTCGCTTCTTGAAGAAGATCATCCATCGCCGCCTTCGCCGGCAGGAGCGCGACCGCGTCGAAAAGCACGGAAGGACCGCCGTCGATCATGAACTGCGCCGGTACAAATGAACCGTCGGATGCCGTCACGCCGCCGATTTTCGGCGCGATCAGGGCGACCTCCGCTTTTTCCGCAACGATGGCGTCCTGCAAGCCGGTCAGAAGGTCTATGTCGACGCCATCGGTGATGAGGATGCCGAGCTTGCGCCCTTCGAAGCGTTTGGGGCCGCGTTCGACGATGCTGAGCGCGGGCGACGGTTCAAGATCCTGTCGCGTCGGCACGGCGGAATCGGCCGGCTTGGGCATGGACTGGAAGCCGAGCTTCTCGCCGACGGTCTTGGCGAGCGTCTCGTCGATATTCAGGAGATGCGAGACGACGCGTTCGCGGATGACGGGGGTTTCGACCTTGCTGAGCTCGAAGGTCAGCGCGGCCGCGATGTGCCGCTGCTCTGCCGGGGTTTGGCTAATATAGAACTGGCGCGCCTGGCTGTAATGGTCGGCAAAGCTTTCCGGGCGCAGCCGTACCTTCTCGCCATGTTCTTCCGCGGGGAAATGCGGAAAGCCGGCCGACGACGATTCCCGCGGTCCTTCGCCCCAGGAATTGGGCTGATAGTTGGCCCGGCCGACGGGATTGCGCATGGCCATATGTCCGTCCTGCTGGAAATGATGGAAGGGACATTTCGGCGCGTTGATCGGAATATGTGTGAAGTTCGGGCTGCCCAGGCGCTTGAGCTGCGTATCGAGGTAGGAGAAGTTCCGCCCCTGCAACAGCGGATCGTTGGAAAAATCGATACCGGGCGGTACGTTCTGGGTCATGAACGCGACCTGCTCCGTCTCGGCAAAGAAATTCTCCGGCATGCGATCGAGAACGAGGCGGCCGACCGGTTTCACCGGCAGCACCTCCTCGGGGATGATCTTGGTAGGGTCGAGGATGTCGAAGTCGAAACTGTCGGCGAAGTCCTGGTCGAAAAGTTGGAGACAGAGTTCCCATTCGGGAAAGTTGCCCGACTGGATCGCGTTCCACAGGTCGCGGCGATGATAATCGGGGTCGGCACCGTTGATCTTCACGGCTTCGTTCCAGGCGACAGACTGCAGGCCGAGCTTGGGTTTCCAATGGAATTTGACGAAAGTGGATTCACCCTTCGCGTTGACCAGGCGGAAGGTGTGCACGCCGAACCCTTCCATGAAGCGGAAGGAGCGCGGGATGGCCCGATCCGACATGACCCACATGATCATGTGCATGCTTTCCGGCGTCAGGCTGATAAAGTCCCAGAAATTGTCATGCGCGCTCTGGGCCTGCGGGAAGGCGCGATCGGGTTCTTGCTTCACCGCATGGACCATGTCGGGAAACTTGATTGCGTCCTGGATGAAGAAGACCGGGATGTTGTTGCCGACGAGGTCCCAGTTGCCTTCCTGCGTATAGAGCTTGACGGCAAAGCCGCGGACATCGCGGGCGAGATCGAAG
>Ga0182739_1003483_pt1 | contig 13740 bp, 12 predicted proteins | sample eDN5th30CBELigBY_FD_128873 | JGI IMG/M metagenome (GOLD analysis project Ga0182739, IMG submission 128873) | Enriched backyard soil microbial communities from Emeryville, California, USA - eDNA 5th pass 30_C BE-Lig BY (version 2) (version 2) | ecosystem: Environmental > Terrestrial > Soil >... | reverse complement strand
GTTACGTCCGATTCGCTAAATCCACAAAAGGCCCGTATTCTTTTAATGCTTGCTTTAACGAAAACAAAGGACCCTAAAAAGATTCAAGAATATTTTAATGAGTATTAATCAAAAATATCTTTCCTCCTCTATTTTGGTGCTTTAAGAACAATCGGTAACAACAGTATAAACAGGCTGAGACACCACTAGCATACTTTTGTTTCAGCCTGTTTTCATAAGAAAAACCAGCAGTAGGTCCCTTATTCATTTCTCCAGTTCTTGCTTTCCATAATTAAATGATGAGATGTGTTGTCTAGCACACGCCATACCAAGGTCTTACCTTCTATATCTTTTAATTCAATAGTTCCCTCTAGCTTATTGGTATTTACATGGACACGTTTCTCATCTATTCTTTGCGCACTTTTTAATCTCGTTCCAAATGTTGCAGGACTTTCTTCCGTTAGCTTTACAATTACATCTATCATACGTTTATCAGAAATATAGTTTTCGCTGTTTTCATAGTTTTGATCGGCAGGTTTAATAGCATGTTCTAATCCATTTTCGTATTGAAGCCAATCAACAATTAAAAAAAGCGCAAATACGAAAGACAGTGTGAGTAACAAACCGTAGGCAACATTTCGTTTCATTTACTTTTGCTCCTTTCAATAGCGATTTATAAGTAAAACAAAGAAAACACCTGTTGTAAGAATAGGTTGTATCAGAAAATAGTATCGCATCACTTTAAAAAATATTCCTTTTTGAAGAAAAAAATAAAAGAAGGTATATTCTTATAGACCTTCCTTCTAAAAATCAGTTAATCAAGAGAGGTTTGCATACGGCTCATTTTTAGTTACCGCTAGTACGACTTCATAAGCTAAAAGAAAAAAGGTTCCACTCATTAACGTTAAATGAATGAAACCCTTTTTTGATTATCTCAGGCTAGCTGTGTCTCTGCTTTTTTGTAGGCAAGCTTATTATAGCAAACAGTTACTTTATTACTGAAATATTGCCGTTGTGAGTAGCTAGTTTAATGATATTCTTTCCTTTTCCAATAACAGCGTCCCTATCATATTTATTCAAGATATCTACTTTACCGTTGTTGACAGAAACGGTAAATTGAACGTTACTTGGTTCTTTTTTCGTTGTAATCTTAATCTTTCCATTGTGCGTTTTAAAGTCTATATTTCGATCAAGTTCTGCTGTTTCAAGAGCAATACTTCCGTTATGCGTTTCCCCTTTTAAACTGCCTTCCACGTTACTCAGCGTAATTTTCCCGTTATTTGCTTTCGTTTGAATCGTTTTTGCTGCAGCATTTTTTACGCTTGTAAGTCCATTGTGTACGTTCGTATTTAGGTTTTGTGAATCAATGTCTTCTAATTCCACACGTCCATTGTTCGCACGAACAGAAACATCCGCTGCGCTTAATTTTTTAACAAACACATATCCATTGTTACTGGAAATCCCCAATGAATTATACTGTTTTTCAGGCAGATAAACGCTGATAGATAGCGGTTTTAATACACTAACAATATCAAAATTGATCCAGCTGCGCTGCTGTTCATTATAAGAGATGAAAAGTGTTGAATTTTTAACGTTAGTAGTGAAGTCTCTTTTTATATTAGAAGATGTTTCGCCTTTTAACGTTACTTTGATATCACTGCCTTTGATAGGGTACACATGAACACGAGTATTATCCGTATCGATGTTTACCTTTGATACTTGATTGCTGTTAATGACTTTTTCTTTTGAAATAGGTTCAGGGTCAATCGCACGATACGTAAGGAGACTCCCTATAATACCCACGATGATGAGAATGCCTGCAAGAACGGAGAGTTTCTTTTTATTCAACACGTTTTAAACCGCCTTTCACAAGTGATACATTGTATTTTAGATAACGTACAAAGCCTTTTATAACTAGCTTCGTTACAACTAACATACCTAACATAATAAAATATCCAAGGCCGCAAAATGCTAAAGACATAAATAAATTAAAGAGAAAAAAGCCGCTTAAATGTACAATAGCCTCACCGAGAACTAGAATAGGAGATAACAAGAAACATATACCTATTGCCCAAGCTGACAGAATGAAGCCAGCTAATGCAACGGCAGGTCCAAGCACAATCACTACATTGAAAAAAGCTAAACCAATCACGGCCCAAGTAGCTCTCAAAATATTTTGAGTTGTTGCCTTAGCTGTTGCTTGCTCAACGTGATAATCTGCCAGCAATTCTTTGGCTATTTGATTTGGGGAGCCTAGTGACGTTACAATTTCTTCTTCTGTTTTCCCTTCTTCTAAGCCAATCGAAAAATGTTCTTCATAATCTTGTAAAATATCTGCCCGTTCTTTTGAGGACAATGGTTTTAAGGATTCATTTAATTGCTGTAAAAATTTACTCTTCGACATTGTTCACACCTTCTTTAATTAATTGATTAACACCTCTTGAAAACTCATTCCATTCATCGATAAGTTCGTATAAATACTCCCTGCCTTTATCAGTAAGCTGATAATATTTCCTTGAAGGACCTTCTGTAGATTCTTTTAAGTACGTTGTAAAATATTCTTCTTTTGTTAACCGGCGCAGAAGGGGATATACCGACCCTTCTGATATTTCAATTTGATCGGAGATTTTTTGCACTAGTTCATATCCATAGCGGTCTTTTTTATCAAGTAACACAAGGACACAAAGTTCTAAAACTCCTTTTTTAAATTGTACGTTCACTGTTCTTCACCCTTTTCTTTTCACAGTTCACTACTGTTCATTGTATAGTACTGCTTTATAATCATTTCCTAATAATTACAATATATCACCAGCTATTGTTTATTGCAAGGTACTGTTCAATATTTTTTCTCACTTCAACCATTTTTATAGTCGTAATGAAGTTTTAAACTTAGATTGATAATAATTAAATAAGGTATTTTTTATAAAGCAAGGTTCAAGCTTCTTTTTCTAATTAGCTAATAGGTGGAATTATTTTTAACGCAGCCAAAAGAAAAAGCAGCCTATAACTACTATAGACTACACGGCAGCGATTGTGTCAGGCTATTTCTCCTTAGCTTGTTGGATAAATAAAAAGAAAACCGTTATTAAAATAAAATAATTTAGAGGATTTTTAAAGATATTCCCTCCTAAAGCCAACTGTAATAAGATCCATAAAGCGAATATTACTAGTATGGCTGGTATTGTAAATTTGTTCATACATCACTCATCCTTCGTTTAAGAGTAATACACCCATCGTGGCTCTCAATATTTTTTTATACTGTAAAATCAAATCCATAAATAGCATCAAAAACATACAGCTTGAATGTTTACAAGAATATCACTTTTAAGATGAAATTTGACAGCTATTATCGCATTCGATAGAAATGTCTTACTTGTATTTGATTTTTTTGTAATAAGTTAAAGAAAATAGTAACCGTTGTCTTCCATTTTTTAATGACAAAAAACAGCCACTTTTATGACTGTTTTAAGTAGAATGCTATCAAAAATCTCACTATCTAGATGGTACAGCGCTTAGTTATTCATGAATTTCCCACCCATTTAAGGCTTTAGCCGTATCAGCGGTAAAATGATCAATGATGTCACTTTTTCCTTTATCCATAGCAGTAATGGCTGCCATGTCTTCATTACTTAACGTGAAATCCCAGACGTTAAAGTTTTCAGCAATACGTTCTTTATGAACAGATTTTGGAATGGTCACAACACCGCGTTGAATATGCCAGCGCAAAATAACTTGTGCGACTGTTGTTCCATGTTTCTCCCCAATACCGGAAAGTAATTCATTTTGGAAGATATTATTCTGACCTTCTGCAAATGGTCCCCATGCTTGCATTTGCACACCGTATTCTTCCATCACTTTTTTTGCAGCTTTCTGTTGAAAGAACGGATGATTCTCCACCTGGTTTACAGCCGGAACAACTTCATTATTTAGAATTAAATCAACTAAACGATCCGGATAAAAGTTGGATACACCGATCGCACGAATTTTCCCTTCTTTATAAAGCTCTTCCATTGCCCGCCAAGAACCATAATAATCATTAAACGGCTGGTGAATTAAGTACAAATCAAGATAGTCAAGCCCTAGTTTGTCCAAAGAAACATGAAAGGCTTTTTTAGCACTTTCATAACCTTGATCCTGAACCCAAAGCTTTGTTGTGATAAAAAGCTCTTCTCTTGGAATGCCACTTTTTTTGATGGCCGCACCAACTGCCTCTTCATTCATATAAGCCGCTGCTGTATCAATTAGACGATACCCTGCTTCAAGCGCGTGAAATACTGCCTGTTCACATTGAGCCGAATCAGGAACTTGAAATACACCGAAGCCTAAGATTGGCATTTCGACACCATTGTTTAAAATAACGTTTTGCATATAAAATTCCTCCTGTTTTACATCGTAAGTTTGGTTAACCTTGTACAAACATTATCCTAATCCCTTCGTGTAACACGAGGTCAAAAACTTTACATAAATTAAGTTAAATCTTTCAATGAGGAATTAAAGCGTATACGGTGAAGGAAGTGGATAAACTATACTTCAGCTTTATATTTAGCTGGGTATTTGTTTAGATTATTTTGAGGGTACTAACAAATTTATTAACTTGAACGATCAGCATCTTCTTGCCTTCGTGTTACACGAATGTGATAGGATTTTAAACAGTAATAAAGAAAAAGTGTTTAGGGAGTGGCGAAAGTGTATACGGTGAAAGATGTAGCTAAGCTACTTGATATAACGGAACATACCGTTCGTTTCTATACAGATAAAGGATTAGTGCCGAGTGTACAGCGTGACAAAAACAACACTCGCCTTTTTGATCAAGAGTCCATTAACTGGCTTACAGGTGTAAAATATTTAAAACAATGTGGAATGACAGTGGAAAACATTAAAACCTATGTAGATTTGTGTTTAAAAGGTGGAAGTACCATTCATGAGCGCTATCAAATCATTTTAAAGCAAAAAGAGATCGCTAAAGCTCAATTAAAGGAAGCTAAAAGAACTGTAAAATATATGGACGAAAAAGCTAATCATTATCTTGATATTATTAACGGTTTATCGCTAGATGACACTAACCCTGGCGAATGGGAGTTAATACATCCTAATAAAACATCCTAAGGCTCTTAACATCACCTCCATACCCGCAGTAAAAAGACTTATCTACCATACCGTATAGATAAGTCTTTTTACTCCATTTGTTTGAACTAGACCGATGCGCTGCTAGTTTCGAATGTGTGAAAATTCCTCCTGCAGTTCTTTTAAAAATGCAGCCGCCGCAGCTGAAAGAACATGATGCTTTTTCCACACAATATTTAAACCTGATTCAAGCCTTGGCTGTAAGGGTCTGAAACAAAGAGAGCTAGTCGCAGACGTGTTGACGATTTTATCAAGTGTTATGGCATATCCAATGCCTTCTTCAACCATAATCGCCGCATTATAGGCAAGATTGTATGTAGTGACGATGTTTAATTTATGAAAATCTTCGCCAAACCAATCCGCAAATTCATTTTTTGAAAACGTCTGTTTCACGGCCTGTCGTGAACAAATCAGTGGAACGTTTACTAAATCCGCAGCTTGAATGCTTTCTTTGACGGCAAGGGAGCTGTCTTTTTTCATAACGACGCCCCAAACATCTTTGGCAGGCATATTAAGATAATTGTATTTTGAAATATCGGCTGGCTGAATTAAAATACCGAAATCAAGCAGACCCTTGTCAAGCCGTTCCGTTATATCTTCTTCGTTTCCGCTGTAGAGGTGATATCGTATATTGGGATAACGTACCTGTACATCTTTTGCTACTCGTGCAATGTGTTTCATAGCTTCAGTTTCCCCGCCGCCTATATAGACATCACCACCTATTGTTTCTTCCATCGAACTAAACTCTGCCTCTAATTTATCCATCATATTAACGATTTCTTCTGCCCTGTTTCGCAGAAGCATTCCTTCATCTGTCAGGATGACACTGTGACTGCTGCGAATAAATAGTTTTTTACCTAACTCTTTTTCAAGGTCCTTTAATTGTCTTGACAGAGTTGGCTGTGTCACATGCAAAAAATCAGCAGCTCTCGTGATATTTCCTTCTCTTGCAACCGTAAGAAAATAGCGTAAAACTCGAAATTCCATATACTCCTTCTCCTTTCACAATTTTTAGTGTATACGTCTCAGAAATGCTTATCAAGCATACCACGATATAAGATATAAGTATTTTCTATATTTGAAAGAATCCATTAGAATAAATAGCAACGAAGTTCATATCACGAAAGCAACACTTTAATGATTCAAAGTGAAAAGGAGCTTAACATGAAAAAACCCTTGTGCCTGTCTTCTATATTAGTAACAAGCCTTGCCCTCGCTGCTTGTAGCAACAATAATTCATCTGCGGCGGACAGAGATAATACAAGTAATCCTTTAAACCAAGCACCAGAACAGCCAAAAGAAGATCGTATTTCAGATACAAGAATCAAATTAACGTTTAATGATAAAGAAGTCTTGGTTAGGATGTACGATAACCCAGCAAGTAAAGGTTTTCTAGCTCAATTGCCTTTAACCGTAACGTTTGAAGATTATATAGGTAAAGAGAAAATTAGTATTTTACAAAAAAGATTATCTATAGATGATGTACAGACCGAAGACCTATCCAAAAAAGGAGACTTTGCTTATTACGCTCCTTGGGGAAATGTGGCTATTTTTTACAAAGGTCTTGAAGATGCTACAAACGACCTTATCATACTAGGTCAAATTGAATCAGGAAAAGAAAATATTGAAAATGTTGAAAATGTTGATGGTGATTTTACAGGTAGAATTGAAAAAGTGGCTAAGTAAAAACATGACTATTGCTCGTTAAATAGCCCGCTTTGAAGCAGCTAAAACAGAACACTTTTTAGAAAGAAGGAATTTGATTTTATGTCTAAACAACATAAGCTACTTATATTTGTCTTAACCCTAGGGGCTTTCGGGATTATAAATACCGAAATGGGCGTTATAGGGATACTGCCCTACATTGCCGATCGCTTTCATATCAGTGTATCAAAGGCCGGGTGGCTGGTGAGTCTCTTTGCGCTTACTGTAGCAATATCCGGTCCAACGATGCCGCTATTATTTTCGGGAGTCAATCGCAAGAAGGCAATGTTGCTTGTACTTGGTATTTTCATTTTAGATAACATCATCTCTATCTTTACTTCTAATTTTGCTATTGCCATCATTGCGCGTGTGATTCCAGCTATTTTTCATCCAATTTATTTTTCAGCAGCTTTTACGATGGCTGCGAACTCAGTTAGCAAGGAAGAGGCTCCAAAAGCTGTTTCAAAAGTCTTTATTGGCGTATCTGCAGGTATGGTACTTGGTGTGCCGATCGCAAGTTTTCTTGCAAGTACAGTCTCGTTTCAACTATCAATGACATTTTTTGCTGTCATTAACGCTATAGTATTTATTGCTACATGGGCATTCTTCCCTTCTATGCCTGTTACGGAAAGACTTTCATACGGAGCACAGCTCAGCGTATTAAAAAAACCCGTTACGTGGCTTTCTATTATCGCAGTCCTCTTACTCAATTCAGCAGTATTTGGGGTATATAGCTATCTTGCTGAGTATCTTAAAACCGTTACGAACATCTCTGGAAAATTAATTAGTTTTATGCTGATCCTATTTGGTGTGGCAAATATTATTGGAAACATTATCGCAGGTAAGTTACTTACGAAAAACGCGATTAAAACTGTAGTCGTATTCCCTTTCGCATTGGGAGTCATCTACATCATTTTGTTCTTCACCGGACAGTTTACTTGGCCTATGGCTATCGTGACTTTAGTTTGGGGAATATTCGCTGGTATAGGAACGAATATTAATCAGTATTGGATTTCATCAGCAGCTCCAGAAGCTCCTGATTTCGCGAATGGATTATTTTTATCATCCGTTAACTTAGGAACAACGATTGGTACAGCCGTGGGTGGAGTGTTTATATCAGGAATGGGTACACAATACGTTGTACTAGTGGGCATCTTGTCATTAGTATTGAGCGTAGTATTTATTTTACCAAGAAGCTACATGCAGCGTCCTGTAAGTCAGCTTTCAACATAAGGCATCAGCGCAACTTTCTTTTGTTACGTTTATCATACAAATGAAAAAATCCGAACGAGTTAGATTTCATATCAAGAACCTAACTCGTTCGGATTTTCATTTAAACAAACATGCTTTTTTCTAGACTCTTTCTTATTTTTAAAGAGCTACAAATAAAAGATTCAGCAGTTCTTATTTCATCTTACAACTTCCTTACATCGTCCACTAACATTCCTTAAATATTTCTTATCCCTATTTTTACTATATAATCTACACACGGGTGGAATACATCCATGAGTTCACAGGCTTTTATAGCATATTAAAAACTAATCCAACTCCTTTATAATGCTTGCTGGGTTCCCTCCCACTACTACATTATCTGGAACATCTTTTATCACAACAGCTCCCGAAGCGATTACAGCATTATGTCCAATTGTAACCCCTGGATTGATGACAGCTCGTCCTCCAATCCATACATTATCTCCAATTGTGACCGGCTTGGTATATTCAACTTCTGTAATTCGCTGTTCTGCATTCACAGGATGAGTATTCGTATAAATATGTACGCCCGGGGCCATCATGCAGTTCTTTCCTATCGTAATTCGTCCCCCATCTAAAAGTGTGCAGTCAAAGTTCGCATAAAAGTTTTCTCCTACGTGAATGTTGTATCCATAGTCACATCGAAAGTTGGATTCAAGGTAAATACGTTCTCCTGTTGAACCGAATAGTTTTTTTAGTAACTCTGTACGCTTTTCATAATCCGTCTCATCTGTACCGTTAAAGGAACGAACGAGCCTTCTTGCATCTTCCCGGTCCTTTACTAATTCTTGGTCTGCTGGAAAATACAGCTCGCCATCCAGCATTTTTTCTTTTTCGGTTTTCATTGATTCATTCTCCATTCTTGTTATTAAATTTCCTACTAAGTTGAATTCGTTTACATTTTATCATGATAATAAATATAAAAATAAGATGTTTATAGATTGGGGTCAATAGCGCGAACACAAGAAAGCTAAGAAACTACGCTGCTTTTGTACCATGGGGACAGCTACTAATTACTTTGTATATGTTTCCTTAATAATCGAAACAGACACTGCTCCCGTAACAAGTAAAATACCTGAGATTAAAATCATGCCTGGCATAGAAGATCCGATTATTGGGAACAGAGCAAAACTCAAGCAAGAAGCGATAATTTGCGGCAAACAAATACTTCCATTAAATAATCCTAGATATGTTCCCATATTCTTTCCTGACAGGGCGTTGGTAAACATCGTGAACGGAAACGTCATCATAGCAGCCCAAGCGATGCCAATTAAAATAAATGAAGCAATCAGCGCCCATTGATTGTGAATAAAAAAGACAGATCCAAAACCAATACCGCCTAGCAGTAAACTAAAGGCATATGCTGGCTTACGTTTGTTGTTGGCTACGCGGGACAAAACCAGCGACCAAATGACTGCGGCAACCGACTGTACAGCTGATAAAATACCGAACCAGTTGCCAGCTGCTTGATAGCCTGAGCTAGACGGCTGAGTCGTATACCAAACGTTTTCAGCGACTGCACCTGTACCGTACGTCCATAAATATTGAAAGCCCATCCAGCAGAAAAATTGAACAAGCGTGACCGTCCAAAAAATCTTTGGAGCGTTACGAAGCAGGTTAAAAACGTTTACATTTTCTTTTGTAGCTTCGTCTGTAATACCGTGGTATGCTGCAAATTCTGCAGGTGAATATTCTTTTACTTTAAGTATTGTAAATAAACTACAAATAATTAACACAACGGCTCCAACATAAAATGAAATAACAACTGATTGCGGTACTACTCCTTTTGGTGCACTATTTGATACACCTAATACCGTTAACACAAAAGGGAAAATACAAGCTAGTACAGCACCGCTGTTTGATAGAAAACTTTGAATAGAATAGGCAAAACCTTTTTGCTCTTCATTGACCATGTCTCCAACCATCATCTTAAATGGCTGCATGGCTACATTTGATGATACGTCCATAAACAAAATAGTGATAGCTCCAAAAGTCATGGCAGCCACCGCACTAAAACCAAAACTGCCGGCGTTTGGCAGCAAACACATAACAATTACGGCTACAATTGCGCCAATCAGTAGATAAGGTATACGACGGCCAAGCCTTGGCATCCACGTACGATCTGAGAAATAGCCAACTAAGGGCTGAACGACTAAACCAGCCAACGGCGGTAAAATAAAGAAAAAGCCTAATGTAGTTGGATCTGCACCGATTGTTTGAAATATGCGTCCCATATTTGAACTCTGTAATGAGAATGCCATTTGTACACCTAAAAACCCAAAACTAATTAACCATATGGTACTGATCGGTAGATAAGGTAAGTTTGGCTGAACGCTTTTTTCACTGATTTCAACGATTTTTTCTTCTAACATAACTGCCTCCTATGATTGAATTAACAGCCGCGCAAAGATAGAGCTCTGATGTAAATTGCTACAATATTCGTTGTTAACGTTTTCAAAATAACGGTGAATACTGTAAATACTAGTGTCTTTGGCTGGCAGTTTTCTATTTTGCTAGATTACCTCTGAAATACGGCATAACTAATAGTCCTGGTCTAAAAATGCTGTTTGAGTATGTAAAAATCCCCACTATCTGCTCATTCGTAAGCGGTTGACTATCACTTATACCTTCTTAAAAGTTTCATAAAATCCAATTATTAAAATCATGAGACTACTTTTATTTGAACATTATATAATAAACTAATAATTTGATGCAACCGCTTGCGCAAATATTTTTAGGCATTTAAAGGCCATTAAATCTTGTGACACTATGCGTACATGCTTATTACTGTCGTTTTAATATTTCTAAGTGAAAGAAAGATTTAATCTTAAAATCTTATAAAAAACCCAAAGAATTTACGTATTCCTTGGGTTTGACTGTCCCTAATTCACTTACGCAAATATTTAAAGGCAGAGTATGGCCATAAATAATCTTTTTTGTAAAAATTTTTTTCTGATGAATTCTATATATCAAAAGGGGTTGTAAGCTAACGCCTACAGCCCCCTTTTCATTCCACTTTTAAATTAACTATATTACTCTAGGTCTAACCCTTTTTCATTCAATTTATGCGAAGTCACAGCAATTACAAACTTTCCATCATCTAAATCTTTTTTATGAGAGGTTAGCTCCTCTGTAGGAATACCTAAATTTGTTGCACGGTCTTCTTCATTTGAGTAATTTTGGACCACAAAAAATTTCTTTAATTTATCAAAAAAAGAATCCGGCTGGGCCCCTCCAGTCATATCTTCATGAGTGACTTCATCTTGGTCAGCAGCAGACAGCTTATCCACGTTTACATTCGTTCTGTAAGCTAGATTGCCCGCTGCGGTCTCTTGATTAGTTAGAACTGTAATTTCATTATCCTCATACCCTGTCATTCTTAATTCCTCAATTCTAGTTAATGTTTCTTCCGGCGACTCATATACACCTATAATACTTTTACTCATAGAGCTTTCCTCCTTCATTAAGATCTTTTCTCCTTACTTTTTATGTACCCGCTATTCTACCCTTCTTAACAATAGACCCGTAGTTAAAAAAGTGAATCAAATGATTTTCCCTTTTTAAGGAATTCGACTAAATACACGCTAGCTTGCTTAATGGTTCTTCCATAAGTATCTAGATAAACATGTTCTGAACACTGATACCTATAAACATACCGATGCGACGTATAATAAATAACTTATTAACGAGAAGAGCAAACATCAAAAATAGACAGATTAGTAAAAAGAGAGACTGTAATAAAAACATTTTAGTCAAAGGAAGATCCGAACGATGAATTGAGATTCTTGATAGAGAATCAACTTCGTTCGGATTTTTTCATGGGTATGTTGAACGTAGATTTCATATATATTCGCTTCTAGCTGTTGATTGGACGGAAAAGCGGAACAGGTGAGCCTCCGCAGGAGGAGCGCAAGCAACGAGGAGGCTCACCGTCCGCCCGCCGAAAGCGAAGCCTTGCACGGAAATCAACAGCGGTGTAATAAGTAATTTATACTCAAGCATTCATCCCAATTGTTCGTATTTACATTGAAGTGATTTAGTTATGTCTCAATCTCCTTTTTTAATTCTAAGAGATGTAATTATGGTAACTAAGAGTTTATATATTATATAAGAAAAACACACCTCTTTTTAACATTGAACGTACTTGTTTACACCGGGTCACGAAAGGGATAACCTTAAAAAGATTTACCCTTCTGTCTTACTTATTGGTCGGATATTCTTATATTCTGGTTTCCACATAGCTTTTTCTATTAATTTTTCTACATCCTGTTCGTGAACTCTAGATACACCATCTTTAATAGCAGCTTTTGCAACAGCTGTAGCCACTGTTTTGGATACGTTTTGAAGATCTTTAATATGAGGAAGTAACGTATCACCTTTGGTTTGAGTTTCGGCCGTATGGGCGACTGCATTTGCAGCTTCAGCGAACATCGTCTCTGTAAATTTTTCAGCTTTTACAGCAATTGCGCCCAGACCAAGACCGGGAAATACAAATGCATTATTAGCTTGGCCAATTTCATATGTTGTTCCTCTATACTCCACTGAATCAAAGGGACTTCCTGTTGCAATTAATGCTTTGCCATCTGTCCAATGTATAATATCTTTCGGGATAGCTTCAGCTAACTTAGTAGGGTTAGATAAAGGCATAATCACAGGTCTTTCTACATGGCGAGCCATTTCTCTAATCATTTCTTCCTTAAATGCCCCTGTTACTCCCGATGTTCCAATTAGAATAGTAGGCTTTACTTGTTTGATTACTTCTAACAAAGGTATTTTATTGTCATTATCTTTTTTCCAATTTTTTATTTCTTCTACTTTACGGGCATAAGGCTGCTGGAATGAAGCTAAATCATTTATCTCCTCCGTTAACAGCCCTCTATAATCATAGGCCCAAAACCTATCATATGCTTCCTCTTCTGAAAGACCTTCAAGAACCATCGCACTGTGGATTCGATCAGCGTTTCCAATACCGGCAGAACCTGGTCCAAAGACAACAATACGATGATCTTTTAGGGAGGTCTTTGTAATTTTTAAAGCAGTCAATACAGCCCCTAATGTAATCACACCCGTACCTTGAATATCATCATTAAATGTTAAAAGATGATCTCCATACTCTTCTATAATGCGTCTGGCATTTTTATTCCCTAAGTCCTCCCAATGTAACAATGCTTTTGGGAACTTATTTATTATTTTATTTACAAATTGATCAATAAATTGATTGTAAGCTTCGCCTGTTACACGCTCATAGCGATTACCTAAATAAAGCGGATCTTTAAGTAATTCTTTATTATTGGTTCCTACGTCTAACACAATGGGAAGAACACGGCTCGGATCAATACCGGCAGCTGCTGTATATACCGCTAATTTACCCACTGCAATGTTAATTCCGCCTACTCCCCAGTCTCCTATTCCAAGAATGCTCTCAGAGTCTGTAACTACGATTAAATCAATATCTTCTGAGCTTAATTCTACATTTTCTATCGCTTTGTCCATTTTGTCCGCTTCGTCAATAGACAAATATAGACCATCAGGACGGTGATATTGATGGCTATATTCTTGAATAGCTTCTCCAACGGTTGGTGTGTAAATAATCGGTAGCATTTCACTTAAATGATCTTTTAATAATCGATAAAACAATACCACATTTCGATTATGCAAATCGTTTAATAAATTATTTTTTTG
>Ga0182739_1003482_pt1 | contig 13742 bp, 10 predicted proteins | sample eDN5th30CBELigBY_FD_128873 | JGI IMG/M metagenome (GOLD analysis project Ga0182739, IMG submission 128873) | Enriched backyard soil microbial communities from Emeryville, California, USA - eDNA 5th pass 30_C BE-Lig BY (version 2) (version 2) | ecosystem: Environmental > Terrestrial > Soil >... | reverse complement strand
GCAGCAGCGGGGCCACGACCGCCGCCTCGCCGGCGGGCAGTCCGGCCAGCACGGAGTCCAGCGCGGGCTCCTGGACGTCCACGTAGGCCTCGTGCACCTCCACCTGCGCAAAGTCGCCGATGCCGCCGGCCAGCAGCCCGGCCACCTGCGCGCGCAGCCCGTTGACCAGTTCGCGCCCGCGCGGGTTGTCCGTGCCGTGGGCGGTCGCGACGACGTGCAGCACGCCCATCAGGCGTTCCGGATCACCTTGTGCGCGGCGGCCTGCGCCACCGGACGCATCACGATCTCGTCCAGGTTCACGTGGTGCGGCAGCGTCACCGCGTAGGCGACGACGTCGGCCACGTCTTCGGCGGTCAGCGGCTTGGCGACCCCGGCGTAGACCTTGTCCGCGGCGTCGGCGTCGCCGAGCCGGTTGAGGGCGAACTCCTCCGTCTGGACCAGGCCGGGCAGGACCTCGACGACGCGCAGGTTGTGGCCCACCTCCTCCAGGCGCAGCGCCTGGGTCATGCCGCGTTCGGCGAACTTGGCGGCGTTGTAGCCGCCGCCGCCCTCGTAGCTGACGATCCCCGCGGTGGAGGTCAGGTTCAGCACCGTGCCTTCCCCGTGCGCGCGCAGCATCGGCAGGAAGGCGCGGGTGACCTTCATGGTGCCGATCACGTTGACCCGGTACATCCATTCCCAGTCCTCGGTCTTCGCGTCGCCCACGTAGTCGGCGCCGCGGGCCCCGCCGGCGATGTTCACCAGCGTGTCGATGCCTCCGCCGGCGGTGACGTGCGCGAGCAGGCGCGCGACGTCGTCGTCCTCGGTGATGTCGGCCGCGACCGGTACCGCTCCGGTTTCGGCGGCCAGCGCGTCCAGTCGCCCGGCGCGGCGGGCGACGGCGTAGACGGTCCAGCCGCGGGCGGCCAGGGCCCGGACGGTGGCTTCGCCGATGCCGGTGGAGGCTCCGGTGACGACGGCGGCGTGGGTGGTGTCGGCGGAATTCGGGGCTGCGGAAGGTGCGGAAGTCATGGGTCAACCCTAGTCCGGGTCGAACCCGGTCCCAGCGGACCCGGTCAGGCGGCGGCGAGGAAGTCGCGCAGGACCAGGGCGTGGGTGTGCCGGGTGTCGCGGGAGGCGTAGACGAGGACGACGTCGGGGTGTCCGGCGACCAGGGCCCGCAGCCGTTCGCCGCCGGCGGCGGCCGGACCGTCCTCCAGTTCGTGCAGGTAGCGCTGGCGGAACTCGTCGAAGCGCGCCGGCTGGTGGTTGTACCAGGCGCGCAGTTCGGTCGAGGGGGCCGCGTCCCTGGCCCAGTCGTCGAACTCGGCGTCCGCCTTGGCCAGCCCGCGCGGCCAGAGCCTGTCCACCAGGATCCGGTACCCGCCGTCGGGCGCCTCGTAGGCGCGCCGGAGCCGGATGTTTCGCATGGGCCCATGGTAGGCCGGCCCCCATGGAAGAATGGAACCCATGGCTGAACAGATCCCGGGCACAGACACGCCCGCAACCGTCAACGTTCCCGACAAGCCGGCGCTGGAGGGTCTGGAGGAGACCCTGAGCGCGCGCTGGCGCTCCGAGGGGACCTACAAGTTCAACGCGGACACCACGCGCGAGCAGGTCTACTCCATCGACACTCCCCCGCCGACCGCCTCCGGCTCCCTGCACGTGGGGCACATGTTCTCCTACACGCAGACCGACGTGCTGGCCCGCTACCAGCGCATGAGCGGAAAGAACGTCTTCTACCCCATGGGGTGGGACGACAACGGCCTGCCGACCGAGCGGCGCGTGCAGAACTTCTACGGCGTGCGGTGCGATCCGAAGATCGCGTACGACCCCGGCTACCGGCCCCCGGCCGCCCCGGCGAAGAACCAGCGGGACTGGGACGTGGTTTCCCGCCGCAACTTCATCGAACTGTGCGAGCAGCTCGCGGTCGAGGACGAAAAGGTCTTCGAGCACCTGTTCAGCACCCTGGGCCTGTCCGTCGACTGGGACATGACCTACCGGACCATCGACGACACCTCCCGCGCGGTCTCCCAGCGCGCCTTCCTGGCCAACCTGGCCGCCGGCGACGCCTACATGGCCGAGGCCCCCACGCTGTGGGACGTCACGTTCCGCACCGCGGTGGCGCAGGCCGAGCTGGAGGACCGGGAAATGCCCGGCGCCTACTACCGCTACCCGTTCTTCGCCGAGGACGGCACGAAGGTCTACATCGAGACCACCCGCCCCGAGCTGCTGCCCGCGTGCGCCGGCCTGGTGGCGAACCCCGACGACGAGCGCTACAAGCCGCTGTTCGGCAAGAAGGTGACCTCCCCGCTGTTCGGCGTCGAGGTCCAGGTGTACCCGCACCCGCTGGCCAAGCAGGACAAGGGGTCCGGCATCGCGATGGTCTGCACCTTCGGCGACCTGACCGACGTCACCTGGTGGCGCGAGCTGCAGCTGCCGACCCGCGCGATCATCGGCCGTGACGGCCGCCTGCTGGGCGAAACCCCGGAGTGGATCACCACCGCCGAGGGCGCCGCCGCGTACGCCGAGGTGGCGGGCAAGACCGCGTTCTCCGCCAAGGAGGCCGTGGCGAAAATGCTCGTCGAGGCGGACCTGCTCGACGGCGAGCCGAAGAAGATCACCCACCCGGTCAACTTCTTCGAGAAGGGCGACAAGCCCCTCGAGGTGGTCACTTCCCGCCAGTGGTACATCCGCAACGGCGGGCGCGACGAGGACCGCCGCGCCCGCCTGATCGGCCGCGGCCAGGAGATCGATTTCCACCCGGCGTTCATGCGCAGCCGCTACGAGAACTGGATCTCCGGCCTCAACGGCGACTGGCTGGTGTCCCGCCAGCGCTTCTTCGGTGTGCCGATCCCGGTCTGGTACCCGCTGGACGCTTCCGGGGAGCCGGACTACGACAACCCGCTGCTGCCCTCCGACGGGCAACTGCCGGTGGACCCGGCCGCCGATGCGCCGGCCGGCTATGAGGAGTCCCAGCGCGACGTGCCCGGCGGCTTCACCGGCGACGCCGACGTGCTGGACACCTGGGCGACCTCCTCGCTGACCCCGCAGATCGTGGGCCGCTGGAGCCGGGACGAAGACTTCTACGCGAAGGTGTTCCCGTTCGACCTGCGCCCGCAGGGCCACGACATCATCCGCACCTGGCTTTTCTCCACCGCGGTGCGCGCCGATGCCCTGCACGGCACCGCCCCGTGGAAGCACGCGGCGATCTCCGGCTGGATCCTGGACCCGGACCGCAAGAAGATGTCCAAGTCCAAGGGCAACGTGGTGGTTCCCACCGACGTGCTCAACGAGTTCGGCGCGGACGCGGTGCGCTACTGGGCCGCCTCGGCGAAGCTGGGCGCGGACACCGCCTACGAGGTCGCGCAGATGAAGATCGGCCGCCGCCTGGCCATCAAGCTGCTCAACGCGTCCAAGTTCGTGCTCAACCTCGGCGCCACCGAGGCCAACGTGCTGGCCGGGGATGCCTCCGTGGTGACCAACGGGCTGGACAAGTCCCTGCTGGCCCGCCTGGAGCAGGTCATCGGTGAGGCGGGCCGTGCGTTCGAGGCGTACGACTACGCCCGCGCCCTCTCCATCGCCGAATCGTTCTTCTGGTCCTTCACCGACGACTACGTGGAGCTGATCAAGGACCGCGCCTACGGGGCGCGCGGCGAGGCCGAGCAGGCCTCCGTGCTCGCGGCCCTGGCCACCACGCTGGATGCGGTGCTGCGCCTGTTCGCCCCGTTCCTGCCCTTCGCCACCGAAGAGGTCTGGGGCTGGTGGCGCTCCGGGTCCGTGCACCGGGCGGCCTGGCCGACGGCGGAGAACCTGGCCGGCGCCGTGGAGGGCGCCGACGTCGAGGTGCTCCCGACGGTCGGCCTGGCCCTGGGCGGCATCCGCAAGGCCAAGTCCGAGGCCAAGGTGAAGCAGCGCACCGAGGTGCTCACCGGCGTCGTCACCGCGCCGGAGGCGCAGCTGGCCCGGCTCCGCGAGGGCCTGGGCGACCTGCTGGCCGCCGGCAACGCCCGCGACCTGGTCCTGGTGGCCGGGGAGGGCGAGCTCGCGGTGTCCGCCGTCGAACTGGCCCCGGCCGAGGAGCCCGCGCCGCAGGCCTAGCCGGGCCCGGCAACCGGTTGGCCCCACCTGGGCGCCAACGCACGGAGGCCGCCACACCCTTCAGGGTGTGGCGGCCTCCGTCGTCCCTCCCAGGATTTTGCTGCCTTTCCGGCAGTCCTCCCGGAATTTTGCTACCGCCGAGACGGTGTCCTGGAATTCTGTAGCCGCTGCCGAACCACAGGCATCTGGCCAGGGCGCACGACGGCGCACTATTTGGCAAACACTGCCCGGGAGGTAGCAAAATCTCAGGAGGACTGCCTGGAAGGTAGCAAAATCCTGGGTTTACTGCGCGGGAGGTAGCAAAATTCCGGGGCGGACGGGGAGGTGCGCGGCGGGATTCCGGGAACCCCCGCATCTGCGCGTCGCTTCTCCGGGCGCGTCGGCGTTCGGGAAAAAGGGGCGTTAACGAGGGGAAGCCCCTTCGGCGTTTTGCCGTCGGAGGGGCTTCGACTCATCTTGGTCAGTTGGCAACGGTGACTACTAACCGAACGGAATCCATTTCTGTCAGGTCTTACCGCCTCGTTGCTGGCGGCCGGTCCGGGGAGGAAGTCCCGTTTCCGTCACTGAAGATTTGGTTTTCGTTCCCGCATCTTGTGGGGATGCGTATTGATAGTGTGCACCCCCGCCCAGCACGCCGCAAGGCCTCGGGCCAATCCTGTGCGCTGGACCATCACCCCTGGTGTCTTCCTTGTGGGAGGACGCACTTGACCCGCCATTTTGCCGCCTGTGGCCCGCTTCCCCGGTACTGGGTGCCGGGAAGCGGGCCCGTAACGGGCCGGTGTGGTGCCGCGCGGCGCTTGGCGCCGCCGGCGTCAGCCCAGGTCGAAGACCGGGCGCTCCGTGCGGGTGCGCTTGATCTCGAAGAAGTGTGGGTACTCGGCCAGCGCGACGGCTCCGTCGAAGATCTTTCCGGCTTCCTCGCCCGTGGGAACGCGCGTGATGACCGGACCGAAGAAGGCGGTGCCGTTGAGGGAAACGATCGGCGTGCCGACTTCCTGGCCGACCTGGGATATCCCCTTTTCGTGGCTGGTGCGCAGCGCGTCGTCGTGAGCGTCCGTCTCCGCCGCTGCCGCCAGTTCGGCCGGCAGGCCAACGGCCTCCAGGGCGCGGGCGATGACCTCGGCGCGGTCGGCGATCCCCTCCTGGTGGATGAGGGTGCCCATTTCCGTGTAGAGCTGCCCGATGACCTCATCGCCGTGCGCCTCGGCGGCGGCTGTGATCACGCGCACCGGCCCCCAGCTCTGGTCCATCATCTTGCGGTAGTCCTCCGGCAGGTCGCGGCCCTCGTTGAGCACGGACAGGCTCATGACGTGCCAGTCCACGTCGATGGGGCGGACCTTCTCCACTTCGAGGATCCAACGCGACGTCGCCCAGGCGAACGGGCAGACGGGATCGAACCAGAAATCTACGCGGGTGGAATCGGACACAGGGGCCTCCTGGGCTGGTAGTGGCGGAACCGTGCGGGGCGCTGCGGACGCGGCGGGCCGCACGGGATGTGCTGGGCAGGTCGGGCGTGCCGGCCGGCACGTTCCGGGCCGGCGGCTGCTATGCGGACTTGGTCCGGCGCTTGTCGCGGACCTCATGGGAAATCAGGGTGGGAGTGGCGCCGCCGGTGACGACCTCGGCGGTGATGACCACCTCGGCGACGTCGTCGCGGCCCGGAAGCTCGAACATGACCGGCCCCAGGACCTCCTCGAGGATGGCCCGCAGGCCGCGGGCCCCGGTGCCCCGGTCCAGCGCCAAGTCGGCGATGGCTTCCAGCGCGTCTTGCTCGAAGGCCAGGTCCACCCCGTCAATGCGGAACATCTTCTGGTACTGCTTCACCAGGGCGTTGCGGGGTTCGGTCAGGATCTGGATCAGGGCCGGGCGGTCAAGGTTCTCCACCGTGGTGATCACCGGCAGGCGGCCGATGAATTCGGGGATCAGGCCGAACTTGAGCAGGTCCTCCGGGCGGACGTCCGCGTAGGAGACCGCATCGCTGCGCAGCGCGGTCAGCGGGGCACCGAAGCCGATGCCCTTGCGCCCTGCCCGGGATCCGATGATCTCCTCCAGGCCCGCGAACGCACCGGCCACGATGAAAAGGACATTCGTGGTGTCGATCTGGATGAACTCCTGATGCGGATGCTTGCGTCCGCCCTGCGGGGGAACCGAGGCGACGGTGCCCTCGAGGATCTTCAACAGCGCCTGCTGGACGCCCTCGCCGGAAACGTCGCGGGTGATCGAGGGGTTCTCGCTCTTGCGCGAGATCTTGTCGATCTCGTCGATGTAGATGATGCCCTGTTCGGCCTTCTTGACGTCATAGTCGGCGGCCTGGATGAGCTTGAGGAGGATGTTTTCGACATCCTCGCCGACGTATCCGGCCTCGGTCAGCGCGGTGGCGTCGGCCACGGCGAAGGGAACGTTCAGCCGGCGGGCCAGGGTCTGGGCAAGGTAGGTCTTGCCGCAGCCGGTGGGACCGATGAGCAGGATGTTGGACTTGGCGACCTCGACCTCGTCCAGCGGGTGGGAGTCGCCCAGGCTGCCGGAGGTCTTCGGGCCGTTCCCGGCCTGGATGCGCTTGTAGTGGTTGTACACGGCCACGGCGAGCGAGCGCTTGGCCCCCTCCTGTCCGATCACGTACTCCTGCAGGAAGTCGAAGATCTCGCGGGGCTTGGGCAGCTCGAACTCCGCGCCCTCCTCGACCTCGGCGAGTTCCTCGTCGATGATCTCGTTGCACAGCTCGATGCATTCGGTGCAGATGTAGACCCCGGGGCCGGCGATCAGCTTGCGGACCTGCTTCTGGCTTTTGCCGCAAAAGGAACACTTGAGCAGATCCGAGCTTTCACCCATGCGTGCCATCGTGTCCGACCCCTTTATCTGGTGCTTGGCGCGCGGCCCCGGTGCGGGTCCGCGCCACATGACTTCTTCCCACTGTAGGCCAGATGGCTGACAGTTTCCCGAGTCGGGCGGCCCGCGGCACGTTTCGTGTCCGCCGGCCGCCCGTCCGGGGCCCGGGTGCGGGCCGGGCTATCCGGAGATGGCCTGCGTCTTCATCTTGCGCGGCACGAGGACCTCGTCGATCAGCCCGTAGGACTTCGCGTCTTCGGCCGTCATGTACAGGTCGCGCTCGATGTCCTGGCCGACCTGCTCCGGGGTGCGGTTGCTGTGGCCCGCGAGCGTGGTCTCCAGCCAGGTGCGCATGCGCATGACTTCCTCCGCCTGGATCTGCAGGTCGGTGGCCGTGCCGCGTTCCCCGCCGCCCATGGCCGGCTGGTGGATCAGCACGCGCGCGTTCGGCAGCGCCAGGCGCTTGCCGGGGGCACCGGCGGAGAGGAGCACGGCCGCGGCGCTGGCGGCCTGGCCCAGGCAGACCGTCTGCACCTCGGGGCGGATGAACTGCATGGTGTCGTAGATGGCGGTCATCGCCGTGAAGGAACCGCCCGGGGAGTTGATGTAGAGCGTGATGTCACGCTCCGGGTCCATCGACTCCAGGACCAGCAGCTGCGCCATGACGTCGTCCGCGGAGGCGTCGTCGACCTGGGCGCCGAGGAAAACGATGCGGTCCTCGAAGAGCTTGGCATACGGGTCCTGGCGCTTGAAGCCGTAGGGGGTGCGCTCCTCGAACTGCGGCAGCACGTAGCGGGAGCTGGGCATCTGGCCGGCGGTGCCGGAGGGGGTGAAGTTCATCGTGTCTCCTGGAAAATCTGTGCTCTGGACCGCGGGCTAGTTGGCGGCGACGCCGCCGCCGCCGGACACGGCGCCCGAGCTCTGGGCGATGTGGTCGAAGAAGCCGTATTCCAGGCCCTCCTCGGCGGTGAACCACTTGTCGCGCTCGTTGTCGCGCAGGATGGTGTCCACCGTCTGTCCGGTCTGTTCGGCCGTCAGTTCGGACATGACCTTCTTCATGTGCAGGATCAGCTCCGCCTGGATGCGGATGTCGGAGGCAGTGCCGCCGATGCCGCCGGAGGGCTGGTGCATCAGGATGCGCGCGTTCGGGGTCGCGTAGCGCTTGCCCTTGGTGCCGGAGGAGAGTAGGAACTGGCCCATCGAGGCGGCCAGGCCGGTCGCCACGGTCACGACGTCGTTCGGGATGTACTGGATGGTGTCGTAGATCGCCATGCCGGCGGTGATGGAGCCGCCCGGGGAGTTGATGTAGAGGTAGATGTCCTTCTCCGGGTCCTCCGCGGAGAGCAGGAGCAACTGGGAGCAGATCGCGTTGGCGTTCGAATCGGCAACCTCGGAACCCAACCAGATGATGCGCTCCTTCAGGAGCCGGTTGTAGATGTAGTCCTCGCGGCTGGCCGGGTCGACCGATGCCATCGTGGGGGTGCGGGATTCATGGGACATGCTTCGAATACCTCTCCGTGGTGCCTTGTTCCGCGGACCGTCGGCCTGCGGCTTTCAAGCGCTCTTACTGCAGATGAGACTACTGCCTGAGGCGCACCGCCGGGGGCGCGACGTCGGGCTGTTCGCTGACGGCGCATACCCCCGCCCCGCCGCGTCCGCCCAGCGCTTAAACGGCTGCGGGGCCGTCCCGAAGGACGGCCCCGCAGCCGCGCGGCACGGGCCGCGCGGCAACCCGTGGCTACTCGGCCGACGCCGCGGAAGCGGAGGAAGCGGACGACGCCGAGGAGGCGGAAGTGCCCGAGGCGGCGGACTCGCCGGCCGGACGCACGAAGGTGCTCAGGTCGATTTCCTTGCCCTCGGTGTCGGTGACCTTGGCCAGCTCGAGGACCTTGGCCAGCGCCTTGCGGCGGCGCACCTCGCCGACGATCATCGGGACCTGGCCGGCGCCGTCGAGCATCTGCGCGAACTGGTTCGGGTCCATGCCGTACTGGCCGGCGGTCTGGACAATGTAGTCGATGAGCTCGGACTGGGCGACGCCGATCTCCTCCTTCTCGGCAACGGCGTCGAGGATGACCTCGTTGCGGAAGGCGTTCTCGGTGTTTTCCTTGACCTCGGCGCGGTGCTCCTCGGTGTCGTGCTCGCCCTCGCCGTGGCCGCCCTGCTCGAAGTGCTGCTCGACCTGCTCGGTGACGATCGAGTCCGGAACCGGAACCTCGACCAGCTCGACGAGCTTCTCCAGGACCTTCTCGCGGGCCTGGACGCCCTGCTCCATCAGCTTGCCCTCGGCGGCCTGCTTGGCCAGGTCCTCGCGCAGCTCGGCGATGGTGTCGAACTCGGAGGCCAGCTGGGCGAAGTCGTCGTTGGCTTCCGGAAGCTCGCGCTCCTTGACGGCGGAAACGGCAACCTTGACCTGGGCGTCCTGCCCGGCGTGCTCGCCGCCGGCCAGCTTGGTCTCGAACGTGGCGTCCTCGCCGGCGGACAGGCCGGTGACGGCCTCGTCCAGGCCCTCAAGCATGGTGCCGGAGCCGACCTGGTAGGACAGGCCCTGGGCGGCGTCGATCTCTTCGCCGTCGATGGAGGCGGTCAGGTCCAGGGTGATGAAGTCGCCGTCGGCGGCCGGACGCTCGGCGGCCTTGAGCGTGCCGAAGCGGCCGCGCAGGTCCTCGAGGGCCTTCTCGACGTCCTCGTCGGAGGCCTCGACGGCGTCAACGGTGACCTCGAGGCCGGCGTACTCCGGCAGCTCGATGGACGGACGGATGTCGACCTCGACCTGGAAGGCCAGCTGGCCCTCGCCCTCGGGGGCCTCGGCGCCGGGAACCTCGGTGATTTCCACCTCGGGACGGGACAGCGGGATGATCTCCGCTTCGGTGACGGCCTGCTGGTAGAAGCCGTTCAGCCCTTCGTTGATCGCGGTCTCCAGGACGTAGCCGCGGCCGACGCGCTGGTCGATCAGGCGGTTCGGAACCTTGCCCTTGCGGAAGCCCGGGACCTGGATCTGGCCGGCGATGGTCTTGTAGGCCGCGTCGATACCCGGCTTCAGTTCCTCGAAGGGAACCTCGACAGTGAGCTTGACCCGGGTCGGGGTGAGGTTTTCGACGGCGCTCTTCACGGCGTAGTTCTCCTGATTGTCTGAATCGTTGACGGTCTGGACGGCACCCCGCCAAAACCGAAACGACCTGTGGCAAGGGTTTTCATTCAGAGTCGGGGTGACAGGATTTGAACCTGCGACCTCACGCTCCCAAAGCGCGCGCTCTAGCCAAGCTGAGCTACACCCCGAATTAGTGCAGGTGCCAGTGTATGCAAAACCCTGCCCCAACGACTAATCATCCGCGCAACGTCCGCCCCGCGCGGCGGCGCGCGGCCGCCAAACCCCCGCCGGACCTGCCCCAATTTGCCCGCCCTCCGGCGCGACTGCTAGAGTCTTCAACGTTGCTGCGGGGGTTTCCCCAACGGCCGCGGGGATGTAGCTCAATGGTAGAGCCTCAGTCTTCCAAACTGATTACGCGGGTTCGATTCCCGTCATCCCCTCCGCACCGAAGGGCCCCGATCCACCAGGATCGGGGCCCTTCGCGCGTTGCGGGCCGGGGCACGACGCCGGCGGGCCGGCTCAGCGTGGGCCGGCACCCTGGCAGCCGGGGCACCAGTAGAGCTTGCGCGCCGCCAATTCGGTGACGGCCACGGGGGTGGCGCACACCCGGCAGGGCCGCCCCTGGCGCTGGTAGACGTAGTGGGCGTTGTCCGGCCACAGCGGGACCGCGGAGTCCGCGCGGTCCGCGGCCCGGGTGGTGATGATCCGTCCCTGGCGCACGCCGTCGGCCATCGTGGCGGCGAGGTCCTCCCACAGGTCCAGGGCCTGCCCGGGGCCCAGGTCCCGGCCCCGGGCCCACGGGTCCAGCCCCTGGCGGAACAGCGCCTCGGCGCGGTAGATGTTGCCGACCCCGGCCACCACCGACTGGTCCATCAGCAGGGTGGCGAGGATGACCGAGCGCCTGCGCAGGCGCCGGACAAACTCCTCCGGCCCGCCGTCCTCCCACGCCGAACCGGCCGGGCGCAGGGGGTCGGGCCCCAGCTTGGCCCGCACCGCCGACGCCTCGGCGGGCGTGAGCACCTCGCAGGCGGTGGGCCCGCGCAGGTCCGCCCACCCGTGCCCGGAAACCAGCCGGGCGCGCACCTGTCCCGTCGGGGCGGGCGGGCCGCCGTACGGGGCCGGCGCGGCGCCATCGTATGCCTCGCGTTCGCCGATCCGGCGCGGCGCCCCGATGCTGGAGGCGCCGCGGAAGGTGCCGTCGCCGCCGAAGTCCCACGCTCCGTACAGGCCCAGGTGCACGCGCAGCACCAGCCCGTTGCCAAAGCCGAGGAACAGCTGCTTGCCGTGGGCCTCGGAGGAAACCAGGCGGGCCCCGTCGATCCGGGCCGCGCCGGACGCGAAACGGCCCTGCGGGCTGGTAACGGCCAGCTCCTGGCCCCCGAAGACGTCGGCGAACTGCCGGGCCAGGCGGTGGACGGAGTGTCCTTCCGGCATCTAGTCGACGATCTCCCCGGTGGTCTCATAGGTGGCGATCTTGCCGATCCGGCGCACGTGGCGCTCGGCGGCGCTGAACGGCTCGGCCAGGAAGGCGTCCACCAGGGCGGTGGCCTCCTCGAGGCTGTGCTGGCGCCCGCCCAGGGCGACGACGTTTGCGTCGTTGTGTTCGCGGGCCAGGCGTGCGGTGTCCAGGTTCCAGGCCAGCGCGGCGCGCACGCCCTTGACCTTGTTGGCGGCGATCTGTTCGCCGTTGCCGGAGCCGCCGAGCACGATGCCCAGCGCCGGGGTGCCGGCTTCCTGGTCGGCGACGACGGCGAGCGCGGCACGGATGCAGAACGCCGGGTAGTCATCCTCGGGGTCGTAGGCGGTGGGGCCGTGGTCGATGACCTCGTGGCCGTTGGCGGTCAGGTGCCGGACAAGGTGGGCGCTGAGCTCGAGCCCGGCGTGGTCGGTGGCGATGTGGACGCGCATGGGGAATCCTCGGGGAACGGGGGTCGATGTCGCTGACCAGCCTACTGGTTCTTCCCCGCCGGGCCGCCCCGCGGTTGGGGGCGGCACGTTTCGGCCGCGGTCCGGCATGGCGGTCTGTTGCCCGGGGCCCCCGGGGTGAGAGAATCCGTTTCATTGTTCAAGAGCTGTTTCACATCACTCGCGGCCGATCCCTTCCGCCGCGCCACGGACGGAGGCCACACAGTTGCCAGGCTTGAATCTCACCCGCGACGAGGCACGCGCCCGCGCCGCCCTGCTCACCGTTGACTCCTACGAGGTCGCCCTGGACCTCACCCGCGGGGACCGCGTCTTCGGATCGGCCACCACCGTCCGCTTCCGGGCCGCGGCCGGCGCCTCCACCTTCATCGACGCCATCACCGACACCGTCCACTCGGTGGTCCTCAACGGCCGGGACCTGGACCCGGCGGAGGTCTCCGACGGGGTCCGCATCCAGCTGCCGGACCTGGCCGAGGCCAACGAGCTGACCATCGTCGCCGACGCCCCCTACATGAACACCGGCGAGGGCCTGCACCGCTTCGTGGACCCGGTCGACAACGAGGTCTACCTCTACACCCAGTTCGAGGTCCCGGATTCCCGGCGCATGTTCGCCGTCTTCGAGCAGCCCGACCTGAAGGCGACCTTCCGCTTCACCGTCACCGCCCCGGCGCACTGGGACGTCATCTCCAACTCCCCCACCCCCGCACCGGAGCCGGGTCCTGACGGGTCCGCCACCTGGGCATTCGAGCCGACCCTGCCGATGTCCTCCTACGTCACCGCCCTGGTCGCCGGCCCCTACCAGGCCGTGCGCAGCGAACTCACCAGCTCCGACGGACGCACCATCCCGCTGGGCGTGTTCGCCCGCAAGTCCCTGATGGAGCACCTGGACGCGGAGAACATCTTCCGCCTCACCCGCCAGGGCTTCGAGTTCTTCGAGAAGCAGTTCGGCACCCCCTACCCGTTCCCGAAGTACGACCAGCTCTTCGTGCCGGAGTTCAACGCCGGCGCCATGGAGAACGCCGGCGCGGTCACGTTCCTGGAAACCTACGTCTTCCGCTCCAAGGTCCCCGAAGCCACCATCGAACGCCGCGCCATCACCGTGCTGCACGAGCTCGCCCACATGTGGTTCGGCGACCTGGTGACCATGCGCTGGTGGAACGACCTGTGGCTGAACGAGTCCTTCGCGGAGTTCATGTCCACCCTGGCCGCGGCGGAGAACACCGAGTTCACCAACTCCTGGACCACCTTCTCCTCCATGGAGAAGTCCTGGGCCTACCGCCAGGACCAGCTGCCCTCCACGCACCCGATCGTCGCCGAGATCAACGACCTCGAGGACGTGCAGGTCAACTTCGACGGCATCACCTACGCCAAGGGCGCCTCGGTGCTGCGCCAGCTGGTCGCCTGGGTGGGCCAGGAGCAGTTCATGGCCGGCGTGCGCTCCTACTTCGGCAAGCACGCCTGGTCCAACACCGAACTGCCGGACCTGCTGACGGAACTGGAAGCCTCCAGCGGACGCGACCTCTCCGAATGGGGCCGGCTGTGGCTGGAGACCGCCGGGGTGAACAAGCTGGAGCCGGAGATCGTCCTGGACGGCGAGGGCACCATCACCTCCTTCGCGATCCTGCAGTCGGCGGCTGCGGAGCATCCGACCATCCGCCCGCACCGCCTCGCCGTCGGCTTCTACGACCTGGACGATGCCGGCCGGCTGGTCCGCACGCACCGCGAGGAGCTGGACGTCGCCGGGGAGCGCACCGAGGTGCCCGGGCTGGCCGGGCGCCCGCGACCGGCCCTGGTGCTGCTGAACGACGACGACCTGGCCTACGCG
>Ga0182739_1003481_pt1 | contig 13742 bp, 10 predicted proteins | sample eDN5th30CBELigBY_FD_128873 | JGI IMG/M metagenome (GOLD analysis project Ga0182739, IMG submission 128873) | Enriched backyard soil microbial communities from Emeryville, California, USA - eDNA 5th pass 30_C BE-Lig BY (version 2) (version 2) | ecosystem: Environmental > Terrestrial > Soil >... | reverse complement strand
TGTCACCAAATGAATACCGACGAGCTGCTTAATGAAAAAAACCTCAGCTCTGTTAAACTGAGCTGAGGTATATAGAGAACTACTTTTGTTTTATACACTGTCCACTTGACAGGGAGCACTTCACACTTCAATCCTGTACCGCCATTTTTCCTTTTACACTTAACGATATGGTTTTTTGGCTCTTGGAGGACCGAGCACCTCGGCCCATACGACTGCTTTGCGCAGCTCGTCAGCATTGACACGACTCGAATCAAACAATCGGCTCGAAGCTGTAGCCGTGCGCTTAGAGCGTTGCTTCACAACTGCTGCTGTATCCAGCGACTGAATCGCTGGCGTACGACGCCCCAGCTCCAGTCGCTTAGCTTCCGCCTCCGCTTCACGCTGCTCCAGCTCCTGCTCGCGCTGACGCGCTTCATATTCCGCTTGACGCTCCAGCTGCAGAGCGTGCTGACGCGCCTGCTGCTCCAAGCGTTGCTGCTCTCTGCGCTGAGCTTCTAGTCGCTGCTGCTCCTGACGCTCCTGCTCTTGCTGCTGAAGCTCCATTGGGCTTAATTGCGGCTTATGCTTAGGAGCTGCAGGCTCTTGTTCTCCGCCAAACGTTGGCATCCGGTTTTGCGGCTTCTTCTGACCTCCGGATTTGCCTAACAGCGACAAAAGAAAACCGCCAACGATAATTACGATATATATATTGTCAAGCAAAAATGTAAAAATATTCAAATGCCCTTCACCTCCAAGGCATGCCAGCCCCAAATCAAAGCGCTGGCTTTAGTTCTTATTTAATTTCTTCGGAACCATCTTTGCCAATGGAGCTGCGCATTTGCGTGTCAGCCTCGATATTTTTTAGATTCATATAATCCATCACGCCAATTTTCCCGCTTTTGAGCGCTTCGGCGAGTGCTAGAGGCACCTGGGATTCAGATTCTACAACGCGCGCTTCCATCTCGACAACCTTCGCTTTGTTTTCTTGCTCCTGAGCTACCGCCATTGCGCGGCGTTCCTCAGCTTTCGCTTGCGCAATTTTCTTATCGGCTTCAGCTTGTTCTGTCTGCAGGTTCGCGCCGATGTTTTTGCCTACGTCTACGTCCGCGATATCGATGGATAAGATTTCAAACGCCGTTCCAGCATCCAAGCCTTTGCCAAGCACTGTACGCGAGATCATATCTGGATTCTCCAATACATCCTTATGGCTGCTGGAAGAACCAACAGTCGTTACTATACCTTCACCAACACGCGCAATAATGGTTTCTTCACCAGCACCGCCGACGAGACGATCAATGTTCGCGCGAACAGTAACACGAGCCTTAACTTTAACTTCAATGCCGTCCTTTGCGACAGCCGCAACCGTAGGAGTCTCGATGACACGCGGATTAACGCTCATTTGAACAGCTAGCAGCACGTCACGGCCAGCGAGGTCAATCGCCGCTGCACGTTCGAATATAAGAGGAATATTAGCGCGCTGAGCTGCGATTAGCGCATTAACAACGCGGTCTACATTACCGCCTGCAAGAAAGTGACTTTCCAACTGATTAATATTAAGACCTAAGCCAGCTTTCGTCGCTTTAATAAGCGGATTGACGATTCGACTCGGCACGACGCGGCGCAACCGCATAGCAACCAGTGTAATGATGCCGACACGCACGCCTGAAGCCAATGCGGAAATCCAGAGCATCACCGGGAAAAAATTCAAGAACAGCACGAGCGCTAAAATAACTACTACAACGATAATCAAAATCGTAACCACTGGATCAATACCAGGCATTCACATAACCTCCACTGAAATTTAGTATACAACTCATTTCTTAACTTCTTTTACTACTACCCATGTGCCTTCAGCCTTAATGACCTTAATTGGACGATTTATTTCGATAAATTCCCCAGTCGTTACAACATCGATCCGGTCATCGTCGATTTGAACCGTACCAGAAGGACGTAGCGCTGTTAAAGCTATGCCTTCCTTGCCCAACAGCGAGGTTTTCTCATCTGCGGATATAAACCCTTCTTCGGTTGTCAGCTTTTCTTTCAAAATAAATTTGTTCCATATGCCGCGGCCTTTATTCGTTCTTGCGACAATAGCAACAATAATGATCGCTGCTACAAAAGCGATAACGAGAGAAATGAAAGCGGTCATAGGGTCTGATGCGGCTAATGTAACCCCAGCTATAAGTGATACACCTCCTAGTATACCTAATATGCCGAAGCTTGGCACGAAGAGCTCAATAATGAGCAATGCCAACCCCACAATAAACAAGACAACCGATTCCGCGCCTGCAAAGCCGGCAATATAATGACCGAAGAAGTAAAGCGCGAAAGATAGCGTGCCGACAATTCCCGGCGCACCAAATCCTGGAATAAGCAGCTCGATGGCAATTCCCGCAATTCCTAATATTAACAGAACTGTCATGACGATCGGATCAACCAGCCATCTGGCAATATTCTCGGCAATGGTCGGATTAAGCTCCACAATCGAAAGATTCTCAAAGCCGAGCCACGCAATCACTTCTTCAACGCTTTGCGCCGTATGCTCGGAATAGCCGACCTTCAACGCTTCACTAGCGGATAAAGTTAATACTTCTCCTGCCTTCTTGTCGCGTCCGAGCTCATCGCTAAGCTTAATGTCTTTACCCGGGTCAACCATCGCATCCGCGTACCGCGGATCGCGTCCGTTAAGCTCCGCTGCATTAATCATCTCCGTAACCCACAGCGAAATCGTCTTAGGATCTTCAATCAACTTGCCAGTCGCGCCGTTCACGACAGCAGCAGCTCCAATAGTACTGTTCGGCTGCATAACAATCTGATCCGCATTCAATGCGATGTAGGTGCCTGCCGATATCGCTTTTCCTTCAACGTAGGCCGTGACAGGAATTGGACTGTTCTTAATTAATGTCCCAATATCCTTAGCGCTGGTTACCGCCCCGCCAAATGTATTCACAACGAGCACGATATGTTCGGCCTTCGCTTCCTCCGCTTCCTTAAACGCTCGTTCTAGAAATGATTCCAATCCTGACTCCACAGTCTGCTTCACAGGAATTACATAGACAGCAGAGCCATATTCCTTCGATGATTCAGCCGCCGACGCAGCAGCTCCTCCAAATACGGTTAATAAGGAAACCATTAGCGCCATCAATAATAGGAACGGAACTGCAGCATATTTCATTTTCTTCAGCATCATGCCCAAGCGAGGCTCCTCCTTTTCATTGAATTATTCACTATTACGTTGTATGCGCTTATTCGTTTCACTTGCATTCGTTTCATTATACCATTATTATCCCTGACTTGCTCTGTAAAAGACAAAAAAACACCCCAGCGAGTGGGGTGTTTGGTTGGTCCGATCATATCGTTATTGCAGATATTGCTGAACAAAATGATTTACTAGTTTACCGTCAGCGCGTCCTTTTGTTTTTGGCATCAGGGCACCCATAACTTTTCCCATATCGGCTTTGGAAGAAGCACCGAGTTCTTGGATGGTCTGCCTTACTATCTCTTGAATCTCTTCTTCAGTCAGCTGTTCGGGAAGGTATTTACTAATAATTTCAATTTCTGCTGCAAGATCCGTAACTAGATCTTCGCGGCCGGCTTTTTTAAATTCTTGGAGGGAATCTTTACGTTGTTTGATTTCACGACTTAATATATCAAGCAATTCATTATCGTCCAAAGGACGCTTGAGATCAATTTCCAAGTTTTTGGCAGCTGCACGCATCATACGAATAACGGTTAGCTTAAACTTGTCCCCACTTTTCATCGCTTGCTTCATATCGTCGGTCAACCGCTCGTTCAGGTTCATTATGTGATGATCCTCCTAAAACTTTCTCTTGCGCGCAGCCTCAGACTTCTTCTTGCGCTTTACACTTGGCTTTTCGTAATGCTTGCGTTTCTTAACCTCAGCCAAAACGCCGTCTTTTGCGATAGAACGTTTAAAGCGACGAAGCGCAGCATCAATAGTTTCGTTTTTGCGAACTTTAGTTTCAGACACCAGATTTTCCCTCCCTCCGAAACAGACCGTCCAGAGCTTTTACAAACACGGTTTATCAAACTACATTATACGCCAAAATAAAACCTAGTGTCAACTTTACTTGTTACCAATTAACGCTCCCAGCTTTTCACCGCCTAACAGATGAAAATGCAGGTGATAGACTACTTGTCCGCCGTCGCTATTCACATTATTAATTAATCGATAGCCGGATTCCGCTATGCCCAGCTCCTTAGCTATATGTCGTGCCGCCGCAAAAATCTCAGCTATTACCGCGTCATCCTCGGAGGTTACTTCATTCATCGTTGCGATATGCTTTTTCGGGATAATTAATATATGCTCCGTTGCAGCAGGCGCAATATCGCGGAACGCGAGCACGCTGTCATTCTCATATACTTTGGTCGACGGCAAGGAGCCTTCAACAATTTTACAAAATAAACAATCCATTCTTTTAACCTCCTTTAACTATGTAAACATGCCTCTATCATAACGAAAAAAAGGCTTCTAGTCCAATTCTCATATAGGTCCTTTTCATGAGCTCCAAAAAGCATTAGAACAGTAAAAAAGCGGAGTTGCAAGAATAGCTTCTCGCCGCCGCTTTGTCGTTTACAGATGAATCGAATCAAAATATTTAAAAGAATAGGAAAGGAAGCAGCGTCAAGCCAGCAAGAGCCGCTAACGGAAATACTCTGCGCACGAATCTTCTTCTTGGGAATGGCCCCCCGAATGGTCCGCCGAATGGTCCGCCGAACGGCACAAAGCCGCGATTATCCCAAGGATGATTGCCGCATGGCACAGCCAAGCAGACAACCTCATCGTCGATATGTTCTACAAAGCCGTCAAAACACTGTCCCTCATGCGTCTGCACCATCACGTAGCGATACTTGTGCTTCTCGCACCAGCTCTTCACTTCGCTTGGCGAAGACATCGGTTGAATTGGCGGCGGATTCTCCGCTGATTGCATCGTTATTGGAGCGTTAGCCGCTTGCATCATTAAAGGTGCGTTCGGCGCTGATTGCATCATCATTGGCGGGTTTGCAGCCGATTGCATCATCATCGGGGCATTCGGCGTCGATTGCATCATCATCGGGGCATTCGGCGTCGACTGCATCATTGGCGCGTTTGCAGCCCCATGCATCATCGGCATATTAGCCATCGATTGCATCATCGGCGCATTCGAAGCGGACTGCATCATTCCTTGCGTGCCAAGCTGACCCGGCATCGGTTGATTAGCAGTCGTTTGCTGCATAAAAGACAGATTGGCCGCTTGCTGATTCGCAGCCGTTTGACTCCATTCATTTCGTTCCATTGTCTCATCCTCCTGTTCCATTTATCATATGCAGGAGTAGGCATTTGGCTACATCAAACGGCTTTCAAATCACTTTAAAAAAGAAGCATACAGCTTTTCGGTCATTTCCAGCCATCCATAGCCTGCCGCAATTCGAATGACAGATGTTTTATAGTTGACGATGTCCAAATTAAAGGAAGCGGCAATGCCTTCCTTTTCCTTCAGGTCAACAATAAGCTTCTCTAGCTGAGCGCGATCATTCTCTGTAAGCGAACCTTCATAGCTTCCAATACCGGTAAGCGTATCGTTTATCCCGTCCAAATAACGCTGAACCGCTTCAACCTCGGCAAATTGTTCAGGCTTATAGGCAGCTGCCTTTTCCATTAAAGCTATTACCTCGGCTCCCTTCGCAGAAGCAGCCCCGCTGTCATATTGAACAGCAATCCGCTCTTTCAACCCATTTCCTTGCAGCAGAGCCTCCGCTTTAGCATTCATTTCCTGGAAATAAAGGACAGTACCCTCAGCAGCTTTAAAAATTACAAGTCCTTCATCATATTTCTCATTCTGTGTATTTTGCAAATGCAATGAGTACAAAAACACATTGCCGATTAAGCTAAACACTAGCAACACAAGCGTGATCGGCAGAGCGATCGGCCGCTTTCCCTTCTTCTCAAGCTTACGCTGTTGCTCCATTCGATTGTCTCCTTCTTATGCATCTCTGCAATTAACAATTGCGATACGCTACAACTTTACTGTCTGTCCTCCATCAAAAAAGAACACATAGCACTCGCTCACTTTTCTCCCCAGCACAGAACCTATCGCTTCTGCATACAATTCCAGCTGAAAACGATGTCGTTCCGCTTGCTGTTTCCAATTCTGTTGCCATATCCGATCCGTCTTATAATCGACTAGGACAAGTCCCCGTTCGTCTTCGAACAAGCAATCAATGACGCCTTGAATCATAATCGGCTCGTCCGCAATCGCTCCACCGCTGTCCGGATATACTTTATGGGCCGGCAGCATACAGCTAAACGGCACTTCTCTTTTGACCCACTGGGCTGCTGTAAGCCGCTTCCCCAGCTCGCTCTCGAAAAAGGCAATAACCGCTTGATGGTCAATCGCTTCCAAATGCTCAGCCTTTAGCAGCTTCCGTGCCAGCATGTCGTCAAGCGTTTTCATAAGCAGCTCCGCATCCATCTCCATGCCTAAAGGCATATGCTGCATTAGCAAATGATTAACAGAGCCTTTCTCCGACGCTGTCATCGCATATTGCTCCATAAATGAAGGTCTTCTCAACCGAAAAGATTGGGTGTGCGTTTGATTCACAACGGACTGCCCCTCATGCCGCGTCAGCTCCAGACCCTCAATCGAATAAGCATCCTCCATCTGCACAGAATGCAGCCGCTTCATCTCTGTTACCGAAGTTTTCGCGGTCATAACTGCCGCTTGCTGATAAGGATACTGCCATTCCAACCGTTCACGCAGCTCTTCGTCAGGCTCCACATGCTCTAGCAAAGCAAGCGATGCAATAGCCTGGAGTCGTTCAGCAACAGCTGTCTGACTATCATAATCATCACTTTCCGAAGCAGCGGCCGCTTCGGAGATATAGACAGCTGCAGGGGCTATACGAGCACGCCAGCGAACGCCAGTGCCGTCCTCCGACGTCCCTTCTTCTTCCTGTAATTGCTCGGCTGCCAGCGGCCCAAGCCAATCGATAAACGAACGGGCTGATGCGACATGATAGTCTGGGATTTTCCCTTCTTTGTCCATTACGGATAACCAGCGCTTCCGTTTTTTATCCATATCCGCGACCGTGCCGATCAAAAACATTTTTTCCTTCGGACGAGTAAGGGCAACATACAAAATTCGCATTTCCTCTGCCAGCATCTCCATTCGCATAGCGCGCCGAATGGCCAGAAATGGCAAAGTGGGATAACTGATTCTCAGCTCGGCATCGACAAAGCGCGGGCCAAAGCCCATCTGCTTATGCTTCAGAAAAGAGCTGCGTATATCCTGCTGATTGAAAGCTTTGCCCAAGCCTGCTACAAATACGACCGGAAACTCCAAGCCTTTGCTCTTGTGAATCGACATGATGCGTACGACATTCTCTTGCTCGCCCAAAGCTCTTGCCGTACCCAGATCGCCGCCGCTGTCTCTCATTCGCTCTATAAAACGAAGAAAACGGAATAATCCGCGGAATGAAGTCGCTTCATATTGACGAGCCCGATCATGCAAGGCTCGCAGATTCGCTTGCCGCTGCACGCCTCCTGGCAGACCGCCGACGAAATCATAATAGCCGGTTTCACGGTAGATGCTCCACAGCAGCTCTGCCAGCGAGCCTTGTCTCGCTTCAGCTCTCCAGCGATCCAGGCACTCTAAAAATAAGGAGAGCCTGCTCCGAAGCTCTTCATCCTGCGTAAGGTCCCCGGCAGCATGCAGCACAGCGTCATAATAATTGCTTTGCTTGGAGCCTATCCGAATCGCAGCCAGCTGCTCCGCATTCAGTCCGAACAACGGAGAACGGAGGGAGGCTGCAAGAGGAATATCCTGATAAGGATTGTCGATGATGCGAAGCAGCGACAGCATCGTCTCCACCTCTACCGCGTCAAAGTATCCGCTGCTGAGCTCCGCATAAGCAGGTATCCCGAAGCTTTGCAGCTCTTCTATAATAATTGGTGCCCATTGCTGCGTCGCGCGCAGCAGTATAACGACATCCCGCCATAGCAAAGGTCGACTTAAACCTTTTTTGGCATCGTATACGGAGAAACCGCTGTCCATCAGACCTTTCAATTGCTCTGCAATAAGTCTTGCTTCCAGCTGCGCAGTCTTCAGTTCGGATGGGGAAGCCGTTTCTTGTCCTTCGGCCGAATCGAACACTGCCCCGCCTTGCTCATCATCAGTTAAGGACAAGACATCTGCCGAACCATCCTCATCCTCGACTACTTCCTCTGCCTTATTCAGCACTATCCATTCTACATCGCAGCTGTTCTTAGGCTCGGCTTCGGGATAGGATGCGCCGCATACAAGCTCAGCCCGCTCGTCATAATCCATTTCGGCAATGTTCTCGCGCATAATGGAATGAAATACATCGTTTACGCCGTCGACAACCTCTCTGCGGCTGCGGAAGTTTCGAGCGAGATCGATACGGAGCCCGCTCTTTTGCTCAATATGCTCATCATTGCATGATTCAGCAGCGTAAGTTTTGTATTTCTCAAGAAACAACCCCGGTTCCGCAAGCCGGAATCGATATATGCTTTGCTTTACGTCGCCAACCATAAAACGATTGCCGCGGTCCGTTCGCTCAATGCAAGAAACGATAGCTTCCTGCACCATATTCGTATCTTGATATTCATCGAGTAATATTTCATCGAATTGCTCTTGATATTCTCGAGCTGCCGCCGATGGAATTAGCTGCTCAGGCGTTGAAGACGGGTCGCGCAGTATCCGTAAGCAATAATGCTCCAAGTCGCCAAAATCGAGCAACCCCTTGCTGCGCTTCGCTTCCTCATAACGTCGTCCAAAATCGATAACGAGCTGAGCCAATGCCTTCATTAACGGCGCCAGCTGCTTCAGCTCCTCTAAAAACTGCTCCGCCGAGCGCCCGAACAGCTCATCCGCCAAATCAGTGACCAGCTTCTTCACGCTGTCGCGCAGCTCCTTAGCTGCTTCCTGAAGCGATTTGTCGTATTCATCGCCTCTCATTGCTTTCAGCTTTCCAAAAGACAAGGCTTGAAAGTGCTCCGCCCATTCATCCCATGGCTTGTGCTGCACAACAGATGCAAGCTCTCTAATCATTGCGAGATCTTCATCGAAAGCAGCAGCGTAAGGCGCAGGGCCCGCAGGCTGGCGCGTCAGCTCCAGCGCTTGCTCCAGCATGCCGGCTCCGCCCTCAAGAGCAAGCTCGATATCCTTCTTAAGATGCTGGACCCACGCGCTCGCTCGCAGCTCATCCATTGAATCCATTTCAAAGGCAGACGCAGTCTGCTCCAGCCAAAACTCCGGCCATGGATGACTTTGCGCAAAATCATACAAGCTTTGCACGAGCCGATAAAGCGGCTCATCGCCTCGTTCGCCTCCATAGCTGTCTGCCAGCATAAGAAAAGCGCCGTTATCATCATTTACACCTTCATAGCGCTGTTCAAATAAAGCATCAAGCACATCGAGACGAAGCAGCTCACTTTCCGTTTCATTAGCGATTCGAAAACCCGGATCGAGCCCAATAAGCGGATAAAAACGCCTAATAACGTCCAGACAGAAGGAATGCAGCGTCGTTATCGAAGCCCTGTTCATAAGCGCCAGCTGTCTGCGCAAATGCTCGGAATGGGCATTCTTGACCAGCTCCTTCTCCAACGCAAGCCTGATTCTCTCTTTCATTTCAGCGGCTGCAGCTTTCGTAAATGTTGCAACCAGCAATCTATCAACATCGGTATTGTCCGATATTTTACGAATGATACGCTCAACTAGCACGGCAGTCTTACCCGAGCCTGCCGCAGCAGAAACAAGTACATTGGAGCCGCTTGTTACGATGGCTTTCCATTGATCATCGGTCCAATTGCTGTTCGCAGGTTTAGCTAAACTAACGGTATTTGCCATCTAACGCTCCTCCTTCTCCAGCTGCTGCCATATCTCTTCTTTTGTCGGCTTGCTTAGCTTCACATATTCATTTCCTTCAAACATCGAGTCAAATTGACATACCGCTTTATAATCGCAATATTGGCAAGGGGACTTGGCACCTAGCCGATACGGCTCTATCGCTACCTTGCCGGACTGGATGTCTTCACCGATCCGGCCGATTATTGTTCTTACAGATTTTCTAAGCGTACCCCATTGTTCATTCGTTGCGACAGAAGAGCTGCTGTAGAAGCTTCCGTCGCGCTTCAGAGCAACAGGGAGCAGCTCGGAATAGCCGGTTTCCAGCTCCTCGTCCATCATGCGGACCGTTTCCGCGTCAGCAGTAACAAGCCCTCTCATCTTGAATCTCTTCAGCAGCTTGTCTTTAACCTCTCCCGGACTTGCCGTGTTCGACATCGCCAGTATCGGGTTATGAACATGAAAGTACAGTACGCCAGCGGGCATCGCAGTCTCTCCAAGCCATGCGGACGCATGTGTAATGAGCACGTCAAGGTAGGTTAGCATCTGCAGCGAGAGACCATGCATAACTTCTTCTAATCGAAGCTGAACCGCGCTGGACTTATAGTCAAGCACGCGAAGCAGCAGCCCTTCTTCTGATTGCGCCGCATCGACCCGATCAATTCGGCCGATAATTTCTAATTCATTACCGTTAGACATCGGGATAACCAAGGACGGCATTAAACCGTTTGGCCCAAAATCAACCTCTGTCCCAACGGGCTTGAATTGTGCTCGTCTCGCATGCTCTCCCAGCATAACCGCTGCTTGCCCAACGATTTCCTTCAGCTTGCGGGCGATATATTGGAATCTGCTGCTGCTCAGCAATATTTGCGATTGTAATCTTGGAACAAGCTGTTCGACCGCAGCTGCCGCTTCAGCTTTAAGCTGGCTGCTAGACAAAGAACCCCAGCGCGGGCCTATGCTGCCGGTAAGCTTGCTTAGCGCAGCATGGAACAGCTGACCGACATCCGGCGCCTCCAAACGATAGAGCTTGCGCTCGCGCAGCTTTAAGCCGTGTATAACAAAATGCTGAAAAGGACAGGATACAAAACGCTCCATCCGCGACACGCTTACTTTTAAACGGTCGCCATACAGACGTCTCGCCGTCTCAATCGTCAATACACTTTCTTGATTGTGATACGTCAGGGAGCTCGTAAGCATATTCAGCTTATGCTGCCAGCTCGGACGCACAGCATACCAGTTGTACAGATCCCACCAGAAAGCCGCAACAGGCTCTCCCTGCTTCCAACCGCGAAGAGCTGCAATCATGTACGTAAGCGTACGTTCAGGATGAACTATAAAGCTTCGCTGCTCCTTTTCCGTCATTGAGCTGCTAGGCAGACCGCCTTCATAGAACGTCTCTATACCGGGGTAAAGTCCTCTAATATGCCGAACAATTTCGGAGGGCAGCAGACTTTTGCCCTCCTCATCCGCGAGCGCCCAGCTAATCCATAAATATCGGCTCGGCGTCGTCAGCGCATTGTATATCATGAACCTTTCATCGAGCAGCCTGCGTCTAACGCTAGGGGCCATCTCAAGGCCCGCTTCAGCAAGCCGTTCGCGCTCTGGCTCAGAGAGCAGCCCATCCTCTTGGACCCGCATAGGCATAACACCGTCGTTCGCTCCAAGTACATAGCAAACCTGTACTTTGCCGGATCGTGTCCGATCCATGCTTCCAATCAGTACCTGATCAAGCGCAGGCGGAACAGCGGCCAGCTTCAAGCTGTCCAAGCCGGCTTCAACCATTCCTGCGAACAGCTCTGGGGACAGCTTCTGATCGCCTGTCATCTCTACAAGCTGATCCAGCAGTCCCATCACGCTGTCCCATAACTGTCTATGGCTGCGGGCTCTAAGCGGCTTGCCTTTCGCCAGATCCTCATTGCTCCAGCTCTCCAGCCGATCTGCCGCTTCCGCGTCCTCAAGCAAACGGAACAGCGCCTCACACATCATTTGTACATTAGTTGATTTCTTAATCGCTTGCTCAAATCGGCTGAGCCTCGGTACGATCGCCTCACGAGCCGTCATAATCATCGCGAACTCACGCTGATCGTTGTCGCTGACTTCCGCTTCCATGTCAGCATCCTCTTCAAGCGATTGCTTTATAAGCGGATGCCATCTTTTTCCATCAGCCCATTTCCAGCCGTCTATGCCGGCGGCAAGCACGTAGTTCTCAAGCCGATCAAACCATTCGCGCGGTACCTGATTGTCTACGCCAAACAGCATTTCCGTCTTCACACAGCGAAATACAGCATCATAGTGCCAGCCCTTCAGCACAACTTCAAGTGCGGAGCGTATAAATTCAACCAGCGGATGATTCATCGCCTTCTTCTTTTGATCTATGAAGAAAGGAATACCGTAATCCGCAAAGATGAGCTCAATATAGTCGGCATAATCCTCCGCATTTCTGACCATAACGGCGGCATCGCGCCAGCGTACGCCTTGCGTCCTTGCGCGTGTAACAAGATCTCGGGCTACAGCCTCTACCTCTGCTCTTCGATTAGCAGCTCCGTGAAGCGACAACCCGCTTGTCCGTTTTTGAGGCTCAGATTCATTCTCATAACGAAGCATTGGAACCCGATCGTTATAATGCTGCTCCAAATGCATCAGCATCGGGCTGTTCTTAAATCTAACAGGCTGCCTTTCATCTAATACGAGGGGCGGCAGCAGCTTTGAGCCTCGACTTTCAGCCAGCTGCAGCAGCTTTAGGCAAGTTTCCGCAGTCGGATGGAACATGTCCAGCTCATGCGGCTGTTCTCCCGCGCTGTACATTCGGTCGAGCGTTAATGTAATCGTAACGTTGGCAGCCGTACCAAGCAAAGCCCCCAACGCTTCATACTCCTTCGGAGTAAAGCCGTAAAACCCGTCAATCCACAGCTCAGCGCCTTTCATGGAGCCAGCATCCGCAAAGCCGTCATGCAAATAGCTCAAGTAATCCTCGGCGTCGATATAGCCGCCTGCAAGCTCACGCTCCAGCTCACTGTAAATTAACGTTAAATCATGCAGCTTGCGCTGCAAAAGCGCAGAAGCCGCAACGCCCGACTGTTCCTCTGCTTCCTTCAGCAGCGTAGAGTCGATGCCGTACCGTTTCCATTCCGTCAGAAGCTCTGCCAGCTTCTCGATAAATCCCGATTGCTCTGAGCCGCTTCGAAACAGCTCCAGCTCCGAGCCGAGGCGATGAACAATTTTGTACAGCAGCATATGCTTGCCTGTATCGCTAATCGGCACTAATGCCGTGCCGCCTGTCTCCTGCATGACGCGGAATGCGAGACGCCGGAAGCTTAAAGCTTGCGCGCGAATCGTTCCGTTAATACCGCTGTGCAGCAGCGCATATTCAGTTTGGAAGGTCGCTTGCTCTGGAACAAGCATAATGAGCGGAGGACCGTCAGGCTCAAGGTGCAGCCTCGTACGAATCTCATTGAGGCAATAACTTGTCTTCCCCGTACCTGACCGTCCAATGACAAAACGAAGTGACATAGACAGCTCCTCCTCCCTTGGCTTTCATGTAATTACTGCTTTTTGCTTCGCACCTCAAATACAGCGAACTTTAAATAATGGCCCTCATTCACGCCAAGCACCTGCGGATGATCCTTGCCGGCCGCACGCCACTCCACTAATCGCAGCAGCTTCCCTGCATCAACCGCCGCCTCGTGAATCGTCTCCAAAAATAAATCCGGACGCATATGATAGGAGCAGCTTGCCGTCACTAAATATCCGCCTTCATTGACAAGCTTCATCCCTTGCAAGTTGATGTCCTTATAGCCTCTGCATGCGCCAGCAACCGCGTTCTTCGTCTTAGCGAAGGCTGGCGGGTCCAAAATGACGACATCCCAGGTACGGCCTTCTCCTGTAATCTTCTTG